>Ga0335081_10007210_pt1 | contig 17755 bp, 16 predicted proteins | sample Lox_Sample_35_FD_206713 | JGI IMG/M metagenome (GOLD analysis project Ga0335081, IMG submission 206713) | Soil microbial communities from Loxahatchee National Wildlife Refuge, Florida, United States - Lox_Sample_3.5 | ecosystem: Environmental > Terrestrial > Soil > Wetlands | place: USA... | reverse complement strand
GTTCACGGTCCTGCACTGGACCACGAGAATCTCTCCAGCGCTGGTGTCGAGCGAAATTGAGTGGCTGCGATGGGTGGGTTACATCTGCCTGGCCGTGGCGGCGGTGGGATGCGTGGACACACCGGCACGATTACGAACCTTCTGCGCCGCGCTGGCCATCGCCGGATTCCTGATTGCGGGCATGGGAATCGCGCAATATCTGACGGCCGACGGCCGGCTGTACTGGACGTGGAAACTGGAAAATGGCGGCCGGATGTTCGGTCCCTATGTGAACCGGAATCATTTCGCGGGCCTGATGGAATTGTGGTGCCCGCTGGCGCTGGGGATGGCACTGGTGCCGGGACACCGGCTGGCCCAGCGGTGGTTCTGGAGTGCGCTGGCGCTGGTGATGGGCGGGGCCGTGATGCTGTCGGGCTCGCGGGGCGGGGCAATCTCGCTGGGACTTGCCGTGGTGGCCTTTGCGCTGCTGGTGGCCGGGCAGCAGGCTGGGAAACGGGCGGTGATCTGGCTGCTCGCGGCGATGTTTCTGACGGGCGGTTTGGTGCTGGCACTGGAGCGGGGAGAATTGCTGCAGCGGTACGAGTCGGTATTGCGGCCCAATCAATTCCAGCAGGAAGACGCAGCCGCCTATCGAATTGCGGCATGGAAGGACACGTTCCGGCTGATCCGCGAGACGCCGGTGCTGGGGAGCGGCCTGGATACATTCGCGACCCGATTTCCGGCCGCGCGATCGTTCGCGACGGATCTGATTTGGACCCACGCGCACAACGATTTCCTGCAGTTCCTGGCGGAGACGGGCGTGATTGGCGGGCTGATGGCCGCATGGATGCTATTCGCGGGCGGCCGCGAGGCCGCGCGCAATCTGCGGCGCACCAGCGGTACGGCAACCGGTGCGTTGCTGGCGGCGATGGCGGCAGGTTGTATTGGATTCATGGCGCATGGCTGGCTGGATTTCAACTTTCACATCCCGGCCAATGCGTCGAGTTTCGCCGTTCTTGCGGCGCTGGTGGCGACGCGAGGCTGGGACGAGGCGTAAGAGTTTTGTAGTCAGTCGGTTGCGTCGTTTTTGGCATGTAACCGAGAGAGCGGAGCTTTGTCTTTATCCCCACAATCGCATCGCTTTGCGTTCGCGCAAGAGGCACAGGACCTCCCGCGAGCAGCCGAGCCGGAGGCTGCGGCACCTTGGTACGCCATCTACACGCGTTCGCGATTCGAGAAGCAGGTAGCGGAACAGATCGAGCGAAAACGATTGCCCGTGTTCCTGCCGCTGCGGATGGAAGTGCATCGCTGGCAGGACCGCTATCAGAAAGTAGAAGTGCCGATGTTTCGCGGATATCTGTTCGCGCAGTTTTCCCAGAATTCCGCCGAGCGCACAATCATCCTGCGCACGACGGGAGTGGTGCGCATCGTGGGGTTTGGCCTGAAGGACACTGAAGTGCCTGACGAACAGATCGCGGCGCTGAGGAGGTTGGCGGACGAGCGGGCGTTGCTGCATCCGCACCGTTACCTGCGCGTGGGGCAGCGCGTGAAAGTGGCCTCTGGAGCGCTTGCCGGCATGGAAGGAATTCTGGTGCGCATCAAACGGCAAGAACGGCTGGTAATTGCAGTGGACGCGATCCGGCAGGCAGTGGCCGTGGAGCTGGCGGGTTACGAGGTGATTCCGCTGTAGCCGCCGGGCAGGATTGTTTTCCGGGAATGATGGGCACAGAAACGAATCCGGTGGGGGAGGCGATTGCCGTGGGCGCGCGCACGGAAGCGGCCGCGGCAATGCACACTGCGGAGCACGCCGTTCCAGTGAAACGCATCGTGCCGCCGGGCCGATGGTTTTCCTGGAATTTGAAGGAACTGGCGGACTACCGGGAGCTGCTCTATTTCCTGGTGTGGCGCGAAATCAAAGTGCGCTACAAGCAGACGTTGATCGGCGCGGGATGGGCCATCCTGCAGCCGGTGGCGACCATGGCGGTATTCAGCCTGTTCTTCGGACGGCTGGCGAAAATTCCGTCGGGAGGGCTGCCCTATCCGCTGTTCTTTTATCTGGCACTGTTGCCCTGGACGTATTTTGCCGGAGCGCTGACCGGGGCCACGAACAGCGTGGTGGAAAACCAGCGCGTGATTACAAAGGTGTATTTTCCGCGGGTGCTGCTGCCGCTCTCCTCTGTGATTTCCGGCTTGGTGGACTTCGCCATCGCGTTCGTACTGCTGATTGGAATGGCGGTGTACTACCGGGTGACGCCGGGGCCATGGCTCGCGTTGCTACCGGTGTTTCTGCTGCTGGCGGTGCTGACGGCATTCGGCGCGGGACTGTGGCTCGCGGGATTGAACGCCCTCTACCGGGATGTGCGCTACGTGGTTCCCTTTCTGGTGCAGTTCTGGCTGTTCGCGTCGCCGGTGGCGTATCCCTCGAGCCTGGTGCCGGCGCGGTGGCGGGCACTCTACGGCTTGAACCCGATGGCGGGAGTGATTGACGGCTTTCGCTGGGCGGTGACGGGAGAAAATCCGCCGAGTGCGGGCTTGCTCGCCGTCTCTGCGGCGGCGGTAGTGGTGATGCTGGCGGCGGGGTTGTGGTTTTTCCGGCGGATGGAAGCCACGGTAGCGGACGTGGTGTAGACCGGGGCGCGGCCGGGAGCAATTCCCCAGCCGGGAATGTTCGATGACTACGGCAGCGATTCGAGTGGAGGGGCTGGGAAAACGCTTCCGGCTGGGCGAGCGGGAGCGGTATGTGGCGCTGCGCGACGTTCTGGCGCGTGCGGTGAAGGCGCCGTTCCGGCGGCGGGCGAACGGCAACGGGCATGCTCTCGGCGCGTCGCACATCTGGGCGCTGCGCGGGGTGAGTTTTGATGTGAAAGAGGGAGATACCATTGGAATTGTCGGGCGCAATGGCGCGGGGAAATCCACGCTTCTGAAAATCCTGGCGGGCATCACGCTGCCGACCGAAGGAAGCGCGGAAGTGCGCGGGCGAGTGGGCAGCCTGCTGGAAGTGGGCACCGGGTTTCATCCCGAACTGACCGGGCGCGAGAACATTTATTTTTCAGGGTCCATCCTGGGAATGAAGCGGCGCGAAATTGACCGGAAGTTCGACGAGATCGTGGCGTTTTCTGGCGTCGAGACATTTCTGGACACACCGTTGAAACATTATTCGAGCGGGATGCAGTTGCGGCTGGCGTTTTCCGTGGCGGCGCATCTGGAGCCGGAGGTGCTTCTGGTGGATGAAGTGCTGGCAGTAGGCGACCTGGAATTCCAGAAGAAGTGCCTGGGAAAAATGGAAGAGGTCACGCGCGGAGGGCGCACGGTCCTGTTTGTGAGCCACAACATGGGCGCGATCCGGCGGATTTGCACGCGCGGCGTGTGGCTGGACCGCGGCGAGGTGCGCATGACCGGAACGGCAGCGGAATGCGTGGACGCTTATGCCGCGAGCGTCGAAGCCTTGGAGACTGGCAACGGAGTTTTCGATCTGGGGCTGCGTACGGATCGTACGGGAGACGGCCGGGTCCGCATGCGACAGCTGCGCGTCATGGGAAGTGCCGGATCTCCTTCTGGAACGTTTGAGTTTTGTGAGCCACTGCGCTTCGAGTTCGACCTGGAGGCGCATGAAGTGGTCCGGGCCTGCTTTCTTGGTCTGATGATCAACGCTGCGGACGGCGCCGAGCTGGTCAGTTCGTGCCACACGGACTCTGCGGAGGTGCGCGAGTTAAAACCGGGCGAACGGCGCAGCCTGATCTGCGACTTCGACCAAAACGTACTTCGCCCCGGGACCTATTCGATCCAGGCTTCTGTTCTGGACGTGGCCACCTGGGAATTCTGCGATTGGTTCCACTCCATCGGAATCTTTTCGATTGATCCGGGGACGGGCCGATTTGGCCGCGTTCCGGATGGCCGGCCGGGATATGTTCAGCCGCTTCTGCGCTGGCATTGGAAATGAAACCCAGTCCCGAGCCGTCTGCGGCTGGTCGCGCGCGTAGCTTCCTTCACAGGGAAGGCGCACTCGGATGCCGATAACCTTCATTCGCGTTCCGGTATTTGTTCCGCGGTGGCTTTTTCCGGTGGCGCGGAATTTCTACCACAGAATGTCGCAAGAAAAGAAGCGCCCCGGCCCCACGTCCATGGGAGACCGCGACGTGGAATATAGTTTCATCATCGGAAATCTTCCGCCGGGACCTGGGAAGGCCCTGGATTTCGGGTGTGGCTCCGCCCGTCTGAGTCTCGAGGCCGCCGAGCGCGGTTATGAAGTGACCGCCCTCGATATGTTGCCTTGCGAAGGCGGCGTTTATTGGCGGCATCCGGCAGTACAGTTTGTAGTTGGCGATGTTCTTTCGGTTGCTTTTCCCCATGAACACTTTGACATCGTGATGAACTGTTCGGCGGTCGAGCACGTCGGCCTGGCGGGCCGCTATGCCGTTACCTCGCAACGCGACACCGGCGATCTGGACGCGATGCGGGCCATGTTCCGCTTCTTGAAGCCCGGCGGATTGATGTTGCTGACGGTACCTTGCGGACGCGATGCAGTGTTTTTGCCGCACTTTCGAGTCTATGGAAAGGAGCGGCTCCCGGAGCTTCTGAATGGCTTCACGCTGGAAAAGCAGGAATTCTGGTTGAAGGATGAAGCGGACCGCTGGGTATTTTGTCAGCCGGAGCAGGCGCTGGCAAGCGTGCCCTTTTCCGATCCTATCCATCCTGTCTACAACTCCTATGCTCTCGGATGCTTTGTCCTGAGGCGCCCCTTGGACGACGGGGCAGAAGATGAGGTACGCGGCTTCTGACCGGATCAGAATGGAACCCAAGCAAGCGCATGCGGAGTTTCACTGCTGGCACGCGGCCACCCGGGACGAGGCACTGCGGAAGGGCGAATATCTTCTGTCGCACTACCGTCAGTTTCTAAAGGATGGCCCGATCGTGGATCTGGGGTGCGGAGAGGGAGCGCTGCTGTTGAGGCTCAAAGAGCTGGGCCGCGGGCGCGTGCTGGGGGTGGAGTCGAATGAGGAGTTGTGCGGACTGGCGCAATCCTGGGGGGCTCCCGTGCTGCGCCAGGACTTGCTCACCTACCTCCGCGGTAACGGGCACGAGCCGGGGGTTTTCTTCTATCTGGATGTGATCGAGCACGTTCCCTTCGATGTGAATGAAGAGGTTTTCCAGCGGCTTCCAGTGGGCAGCCGGATCATCGTGCAGACGCCGAACACAAACTCCGTGCTGGGGCATCAGTTTTATCTTCAGGTGCCTTCGCATGTGGCGCCCTACTCACCGTACGTGCTGCACGGGATGCTGAACCGCTTCGGCTATGTGGTGGTGGCGGAGGGCGGCATTGGGGACCGTCCGCCCACGTGGAAAAACCGGGTGCGTGCCGTGGTGCTCCGGCGCGTGCTGGGTCTGGACCCTTCGCTGCTGTGGGGCGGAGGAAATTACTTCTTAGTCGCCGATCGAGTCAAGGAATGCTAGAGCGCTCATCGAACCACTCGCCATGCTGACCCTGTTTACCACACCCAAGCCATTTCGAGGGCACATTGGAACGATTCAGCGGAACGCTCTTGCAAGCTGGGTGCGGCTCGGCGCGGGAGTGGAAGTGATTCTGTTCGGCGACGACGAAGGCGCAGCGGAGGCGGCGCGCGAGCTGGGCATCCGCCATGTGCCTGAGGCGCCCCGGCATCCCTCGGGTTTCAAGTACCTGAACGCATTTTTCGCGGAAGCCCAGCGGATTGCGCGGAACCCGCTGGTTTGCTATGCGAATTGCGACATTATTTTATCCCCGGACCTGCCGGATGCCGTTCGCCGCGTGGCGGCGACGCAACCGCGTTTCCTGATGCTGGGCCGCCGCGTGGATCTGGACGTCACCGAGTCGGTTGCGTTTGAAAATGCAGACTGGTCCGGCCAGCTCCGGGAACGCGCACTTCGCGAAGGCCGGCAGCGCCCGGGTCAATGGATCGATTATTTTGTATTTCCGCGAGGTTTCTATGACGCGATTCCTCCCTTCGTGATCGGCCGGGTTGCCTGGGACAACTGGCTGGTCTGGCGGGCCCTCGAGACGCATACGCCGGTGGTGGATGCCACGGAGGCTGTCTTCGCCATCCATCAGAATCATGACTACGGCTACCATCCGCAGGGAGCCATTGGCGTCTGGCAGGACGAACTGGCGATGCGCAACGTGGAGTTGGGCGGAGGGTACCACTGGGTGGGCACCATTGACGATGCGACACACCGCCTTACCTCGCGAGGGATGGAACGCAACTGGAAGCGCCATTTCGTCTTCCTGCGCCGTACGGTTGCCCGCGTGGCCTACGGTGGGGTCTCGGCGTCGCTCCGCGTTTCGCGCCCGCTGCGGCACGCGCTGGGGATCCACAAGGGAAGCCTCGATGTCGTGCGGGGCAAGCTGGGCGCATCGCGGGGCAAGCCGTGAAGACCATGCGTGTGCTGGTCACCGGATCGAGCGGCCTGGTTGGCTCGGAGGCCGTGGAGCACTTCGACCGGCAGGGGCATCGCGTCATCGGCCTGGACAACAACATGCGGGCCGTCTTCTTCGGGCCGCCGGGCGATACGAGATGGAATCTGGAACGGCTGAAGGGTGTCACCCGGAACTTCCAGCCGGTGGATGCGGACATTCGCGATCGGGAAAGGATTTTCGACCTCTTCAAGTTGGAACGATTCGATCTGGTGCTTCACTGCGCGGCGCAGCCCTCGCACGACAAGGCCAGCCAGATTCCCCTGCTCGACTTCGAAGTGAACGCACTCGGCACACTGAACCTGCTGGAGGCCACCCGGCAATTCAGTGCGGAATCGCCCTTCGTTTTTCTGAGCACCAACAAGGTGTACGGAGACTCGCCCAACGAGCTGCCTCTGTTGGAGCTGGACACGCGCTACGACTATGCGCGGCCTGAGGACCATGAAGGCATCGACGAGAACTGCCGGATTGACCGCACGCTTCATTCGCTGTTCGGCGCGTCGAAGGCGGCGGCGGACCTCGTGGCGCAGGAATACGGCCGCTACTTCGGCATGAATGTGGGAATTTTCCGGGGAGGGTGTCTGACCGGGCCGAATCATTCCGGCGTCGAGCTGCACGGTTTTCTTTCCTATCTGGTGAAGGTGGCCCTGAACGGGACGACGTACAAGATCTTCGGCTACAAGGGAAAGCAGGTGCGCGACAACATCCACAGCCTCGATGTGATCCGCGCCGTGGAGGAGTTTGCGCGCAGCCCCCGTCCCGGCGAGGTGTACAACATCGGCGGCGGGCGCGCCAACAGCATTTCCATTTTGGAAGCCATCCAGCGCGTCGAGGAAATGACGGGAAAGAAGATCCGTTGGGAGTACCACGAAGCGCCGCGCATCGGCGACCATATTTGCTATATCTCGAATCTGGGGAAACTTCAGTCGCACTTCCCGAAGTGGGGGATCACGCGCTCGCTTGACCGGATCCTGACCGAAATCGTGGAAGCGGAAACGGCGCAGAAACACAGTGCCGCTGCTCACTGAGCCGGTATGAGTCATCCGTTCGTCACCGCGCTGATTAACGCGTATAACCACGAGAGCTTTATCGCTGAAGCGATCGAGAGCGCTCTGGCGCAGGATTTTCCTGCGAGTGAGATCGAGATTCTGGTGGTGGACGACGGCTCCACGGATCGGACTCCGGAAATTGTCCAGGGCTACGGCGATCGCGTGCGTTATCTCCGTAAGGAAAACGGCGGGCAGGCTTCCGCGCTGAATACGGGCTTCGCCGAGTCGCACGGCGAGGTCATCGCGCTGCTCGACTCGGATGACGTCTGGCTGCCGCAGAAGATTCGGCGTGTTGTGGAGGAATTTGACCGGTGCCCTGAGGCGGGGGCCGTTTTCCATCGCAGCCAGTACTGGTGCCCGGATGAGAGCCGTTGCGAGGACGATGCTTCCTTTGTGCCCTTCCACGGTTATCTGCCGGATTCCACGGACGATATCCTTCGTTTCGGCAGTTTGAGCACGTCCTGGACGGCTTTGCGCCGCAACGTGGCGCGGCGCGTTTTTCCTCTGCCCGAGTGCCTGCGGGTTTTCGCAGACAGCTATGTGATTGTCACTTCCATCTTCTGCGCTCCTGTAGCGATGCTGGAAGAAAGTCTGGCCCGGTACCGCGAGCACGCCACGAACCTGACGTTCTCTCCGACGCCGGATCCTGTGCGCGCGAAGAGGAGCAACGATTCCTTCCGGTGCGCCATTGAAGAGACGCGGCGCTGGCTCGAAGGCAACGGATTTCTCGCCCGCTCTCGCTCCGCCGCGCTCATTCTGGAGCGCATGGCGCTGGTGGAAGAACTCCAGAGATTTGTGATGAATCCGCCCGGGCGGATGGAGTTCTTCTCCCATCTTCGCCGGCAGCACCGGTTGTACTCTCCGCTGTGGTCGCCCGCCTTCCGGGTGTTCGACCTTCTGAAGACGGGCGCCGGGCTCGCGCTCGGCTATCACGGCTTCTACGGCGCGCAGCGGCTCTACCGCCGTTCGTCCTCGCTGCCGCGCCTGCGGGAGTCGCTGGCGCCTGCGCTTCGCCGCGATTTTCAGGTTTCCGGGAACGGTAGCAGGCCGGAGAGCATGGTGCCGCGATGAGTTCTCCCCGCGTTACCGCTCTGATCAACACCTATAACTATGGTCACTTCGTCGAAGAAGCGATCGAGAGCGCTTTGGCGCAGGATTTTCCGGCCTCCGAAATGGAAATCCTGGTGGTGGACGACGGCTCGACCGACGACACCCGCGAGCGCGTGGAGAGGTACCGCGACCGCGTCCGCTACCTGTGGAAGCCGAACGGCGGCCAGGCTTCCGCCATCAATCTCGGTTATGTCCAGGCGCGAGGCGAAATCATAGCGCTCCTGGACGCCGACGATGTGTGGTTGCCGCAGAAGATTCGCCGCGTCGTAGAGACATTCGACCGGCAACCAGCCTGCGGCATGATTTCTCACAAGCGTTGGGTGTGGAACATGGACCAGCAGTCGACGATCGAAGATCCCGATCTGCCGATCTTGTCGGGGTCGTTTCCGCCCACGGGCACGGATCTGCTTCGGTTTGGCGCCAGCTCCACATCGGGCCTGACCTTTCGAAAATCCGTTGCCGAGCCCGTGTTTCCGATTCCAGACTCCATGACCCTCCTGGTCGACGCCTATGTCCAGTTGCTACTGCTGTTTCTCACTCCTGTTGCGATGCTCAACGAACCCCTGTTCAAGTATCGCGTCCACTCCAACAATCTTTTCCACTTCGGAGAAGGCGATGCAACGCGCGTGGACCACAAGCTACGCGCTACACGCGCCCTCATCGGAGAGTCCAGGACCTGGCTCGATGCCCACGGTTTCGACACCGGAGCTCCCGAGCTCTCTGTCTTCCTGCTCCGGTTTGATCTGATTGAGAGGGAGAGCCAATTTCAAGCCAGGGGCGCGGGGCGGCTGGAATTTTTCCGTCACCTCGAGCTCCACAGGAAGGTTTATGGTCCCCTGTGGACCCGTCGCTATCGCGCCTATCGCTGGCTGATGAGCTACGTCGCGCTCGTGCTGGGTTACCGCGGGTTCGAGAAGCTGCGCAGCCGCCACGGGCAGGGAGGCGCCTCGCTCCAGTTGCGGCGCCATCTGCTGCCGGCAGGGACGGCCGAATCGCTCTCGCCGTGAAAACAAACGACCGCCAATTCTACGAGACGCTGTGGGCCGGGTTCGACGGCCCGCTGGAAATGCAGCTCGCCATCCATCGTGAGTCGCGCCGCCCGCTGCTGAAGCTGCTTGCCACGCTGCTTCCGGAGGGCCGGGCCACGCAGACCCTGGAAGTGGGCTGCGGGACAGCGATTGACAGTTGCCTGCTGGCGACGGGATTCCCGGCGCTCGACGCGTATGCGTGCGATCTATCCGAGAAGGCCGTGCAGGTGGCGCGCGCCAACGCAGCTGCGATGGATATCCGGCTGCGCGCGTTTGCCGGCGACCTGACCGCGCTGCCGTTCCCGGATGGCTCGTTCGATCTCGTTTTCAGCCAGGGAGTGCTGGAACACTTTCGCGATCCCGCACCAGCGATGCGCGAACAGGTGCGCGTGCTGCGGGACGGTGGTGCCCTGGTGGTGGACGTTCCGCAGAAATTCAACGTCTACACGCTGCGGAAGCATCAGGCCATGCGCGGCGGCGCGTGGCCGTGGGGATGGGAAACCGAATACAGTGCCCGCGAATTGAGAGAGTGGGCGCCGCGCTACGGGCTGAAGGTAGCGGGAGCGGTGGGCTATCAGCACGGAAAACTAATGGACCGGTTGATTGTTCATCCCCATCGTACACTTCGGCGGCTGCTGTCGCGTGGGAATGGCAATGGGACGGCCAACGGCCACCATCCCGGACGGGTTGCCCGCAGATGGGAAGCGATTTGGGACGGACTCGACGCGCGGGTCGGACCGTATCTGGCCATCAACGTGGCCGTCGCCTTTCGCAAGTGTTCCTGATGGGCCTCGCTCTGCGGAGAATTGAATGGCTGCACTAGAAACGCCGTTCGCCGTGGGCTCAAAAGCTGCGGTGCGACCCGTGAACCGCACGGCGCGGCCGTTGCGCGTGCTCATGGTTGCTGGGTTCAGCGGGGACCCGCGGACGGGAGCGGGCAATGCCGTACTGTCGCTCGTGGATGCGCTGCGGCGCCGCGGGCACACCGCGGAAACGCTGCTGCGCGAGGATGTGCCGGGCTGGGCAACTTCCGCACGCTCCGCGCGAGTGATCTTCCCCATGGTGGCCGCGCGGCGAATCGCGCGCGAGGCGGTGAAGTACGACGTCGTGGTCATCCATGAACCCTCCGCGGGGCCCTATCTCTTGGCGCGGAAATGGAATGCCGGGCTTCCCCCCTGCGTAGTGATGTCCCACGGCGTGGAACAGCGCTGCTGGGACCTGAAGGCTGAAAGAACTCCAAGGTCGTGGAGGGCACGCGCGTTTCATCCCGCGACCGAACTCGCGCAGGCGAACTACTCGCTGCGCCACGCGGACGCGGTGGTCTGCCTTTCGAGCGAGGATGCTGAATTTGTCCATCGGAGCCTGGGGGTCCCGCCGCAACGAATCCACCGCATCCACAATGGGGTGGACGCGGAGCGGTTCGGCGCGGAGTGGAGCCTCTCGCCGGAGCCAAGACTGCTTTTTGCCGGTTCCTGGATTCCACGAAAAGGCACCCGGGAATTCGCGGCGGCCTTCGCAGAGCTGCGCAGGTTGCGGCCGGGCCTCGGAGCGATGGTTCTCGGCTCAGGCCTTCCGCCTCAAGCCGTTCGTGCGGACTTTACGCCCGCGGACCGCGAAGCCGTGGAGGTTCTGCCCAATGTGAGCCGTGAAGAACTGCCGGGCCTGCTGGCGCGCGACCAGATTTTCGTCTTGCCGTCACACTTCGAGGGCATGCCGCTTACGTTGCTCGAGGCCATGGCCGCGGGCCTGCCCTGCGTCACGACAGACACCTGCGGGATGCGCGACTTGGTCACCCAGGGGGATAACGGAGCGCTGGTTCCCACCGGAAGCGCGGACGCTCTGGCGGCCGCGGTTTCCCGCCTGCTGGATTCGCCGGCTCAGCGAAAACGCATGGGCACAGCCGCCCGCGAGACCGCGCGGCGAACCAGTTGGGACACTGCCGCGGAAGCATGGGAGTCGCTGCTGGCCGGTGTGGCGGAGAACATGCCGCGGCGATTCATACTTCAAGAGGGCCGCTGGAGCGATGAGCTGGCCGAGGATCCCCGCGAACGCCTGGCCAGTGTGCTGCTGAAGTTGAGCGAGGAGTTGCAACGCTCGCCGGACGGCTTCCGCGAGATGGAGCAGTGGCAGGACTTGCGAATCGCCGGCCGCATTCTCGATCTGGGCTGCGGCACGGGCTGGAAAGCCGCGAGCCTCGAACGGAATGGATCGAATACGGCAGTGGCCGTGGATTACGATTTCCGGCTGCTCGAATTCGGGCGGAAAACGTTTGGAGTGAGGTCTCCGGTTCAGTCGGACGGATGTGCATTGCCGTTCCCTTCGGCGCATTTCGATTGGGTGCTGGCGATTGAAGTGATTGAACATGTGCGGCGTCCGGACCTGTTGCTGCGTGAGCTCCACCGCGTGCTCCGGCCGGGCGGCAAGCTCCTGCTGACGACCCCGAACCGGCTGCAGTATCTGCGGCCCTGGCACCCGTGCTGGTTCTACCGCGCGCTGCGAGGAAGGATGGTGCTGGAACCGTCCCACGTCCGCGAGATTGCCGCGCCGGAATTCAGGCAGATCCTTCCGCCCGGCCTGGAACTGGAACGCCTGCGCTACCGCGGCACGCTCTGTGGCTGGCCGCTACCGATTGGGATTGAGTCCGTGCCGCAGCCCTTCCGAGGTCTGTGGGCGCAGGGGATTGAAATTGTGGCTCGAAAGGCGGATGCGCGTGGCGCCTAAGGGCAGAGTTCGCCACGGCGTGCTTGCCTGGGCACGAAGAAATTCGCGCGAGCTCAATTGGGATATCGCGCGCGAATTTGGAGGCGTCGGTCGGGTACCGGGGGCGGCCGTGGCGGACATCGGCTGCGGGGCAAAGCCGTATGAGCGATTCTTTTCCGGCGCGGCGAGGTACTGCGGCTTCGATCTCCCGCCGGAGCGTTCCGCAAACAGCTTGGAAAAGCGCGCCGACGTGTACGCTGATCTCCGCCGTCTTCCTGTCGCGGACGGGAGCTTCGATGTTGTTCTGTGCACGCAAGTTCTCGAACACATCGCCGAGCCCGATCGCGTCCTGCACGAAGCGCAGCGCATTCTTCGTACCGGAGGGCTAGCCATGGTCTCCGTGCCCTTCCTGGCGGCCGAGCATGAAGTGCCTCACGACTACCTTCGCTTTACATCGTTTGGAATCGCCGCGCTGCTCGAACGCTGCGGATTCGAAGCGGTCACAGTGAAAAAGCAGTTCGGCTTTTGGTCCGCCATCGGCGAAATGATCTACTGGCATTACCAGCGTAAAGTGGTGGGCACACGGTGGGAAAAATACTGGTACGCCATCGGGACCACGGCGTTTTTACGCGGCTTTCACCTGTTGAACCGCCTGGACCCCGACGAGAAGTTGGTGCTAAACCTCTTCGTCACCGCCCGGAAAGCCGGCGCAGATTCTATTCCCGTGCCGGCCGAAATGAGGAATGTTGAGGCCCACGAGCTGCTGCGTTCGTGAATTCCCCTGCGAAACTCGATTCCCGCAGCCGGTTGGCCGGAACTCATGCGCCGGCGCCGGAACCGGCTCCCCGCTACCCGGCCTTCCTCCAGACCGCCAGGATGGAGCGGCCCAGTGAATGGGCCAGCACGATATCCGCGAACCTCGAGAGGGGCACCAGAAACCGGTCCCAGAAGAGAATCTGGCCGAGACGGGGATCAGAGGAGCGAAGCAGAAGGCGGTTCCCGGCGGAGGCCAGCAGCCCCATGGAATCGAGATACTTGCATTCCGCCTCCTGGAAACCCGGGGGCGCGATGGCGCGCAGTGAACTCTTTGTATAGCGTCGATGGTGGCCGATGGCAGCATCGAAGGGCGAGTAGAGCCACGGCAGTGCGGGCGCCACGACCACCACATGTTCATTTGGTCTCAGGTGCTCGGCCGCACGGATCAGTTCGGCGGAATCATCTTCAATGTGCTCCAGGACGTCCATATAGAGGATGGCGTCGAACAGGCTTTGCGGGTCCAGCGTGGCGAGCGTACCGATCCGCACCTCGCAGTTCGGCAGGCATGGCGCAACAGCCGCTTCCAGCCGTTGGGCCAGCGCTGGGTCCGGTTCCAGGCACAGCCAGCGCCGTGGCGTTCCGTCATTCAGTGCGAGCGTCGCCGCGCCGATTCCCGCTCCCACCTCCAGCACTTCGCCGGCCAGGTAGGGGCGCACCAGGGCGCGCACGTAGGACTTCCAGTTCCTGGCGTGGGCGAAAACATCCAGTTCGGTGCCAATGTAGCGGTCCTCAGTCATGTCGCCTGAACACGGTTCTCTCGCGGCTGACGAAGAGCGGACAATCCCGCACCGGGATGAAACTCGATTGCCCGCGGCTGTAGAGAACCCCGAACGTGAAGATCAGCGAAAGCAGGAGAGATTGACAAAGCAGCACAAGCAGCAGGCCGGTCACATTGGTGGCCCAGCCCGGAATGGCCAGGTTCGTCGCGAACTTGACAATCACGGCGGCGATCATGAGGGCGACTGTGGCCGCCGCAAAGATGCCGGAAGCGGTCAGCAGACGCACGCCCACCGTGTCCCCAAACACGGACATGGCGCTCAGACCGTGAATCACCAAACCGGCAAAATTCATCTTGGATTCGCCGGCAATCCGCTTGGCGCGGTTGATGGGTATCGAGGCGTGCGGCAATCTCATCTTGATGACGGAAGCCGCGTAGTGATTCCAGAGGTCCGAAGTGACCGCCAGCCGCTCCAGGAAAGCTGCCGGCACCACACTGAAGTTTCCGATGCGAATATCAAACCCGACCAGCAGCCGGTGAACCGTGCGGTAAATCTGGTAAAAGAACTTGAAAACGATGCCCTCCGCCCTGCGGGCCCGCGCCGCGAAAATGATCTTCCGCTGGCCCTGCCGTGCGAATTCCTCGAGCAGCCGGGGAATTTCCGAAGGCTCGTCTTCCCCGTCTCCGTCCATCAGCAGAACCGCGCCTTCCACACTCTTCAGGTGCAGGTGCACGAGGCCGACAGCCAGCGCCCGCTGGTGGCCCAGATTCTTCCGCAGTTCCAGGATACGGATGTCCTCGAGCGATCGCGGCGGAGCTCCGGGAAAATTTGCAGGAAGCGGCTCCGTGGATCCGTCGTCGACGAACACGACGCTTGCGGTACGCCCGCAGGCGCTGAACACGGCATCCAGTTTGGCAACCAGTGCGTCAGCGACCGCCCAGTCATTGAACACGGGAATCAGGATCGTCAGCGGCAGCGAAGAGGAAGGTTCGGGAGGGCTTCCTTCAGATTTGACGTCGTCGATTGGATGCACAAACGCACCGCGGCCCAAAGTCCAACGGCGGCGGTTATCTTAGCATGGGAGATGCGTCTTCCGTCCGCGCAGCGCCGCCGGTGTGCGACAGTGCTTGCGGAGTTTTCATGAGCACGCAAGAGCTGGCGGGAACGGGTGTTACGCCCGCGGTCGAACGGGACCGGGCCCTGGCCCGGCATTGGACCGCGGCGGGGACCGTGGCCCTGAGCGGCGTGGCGGCCCTCGCTTTGTTGGTTTGGGCTTATCGACAGTTTATTGCCACGCCTTGGCTCCCGCTCCAGGACGAGTCCGGATATTACATGTCGGCGGTCAGAATCTGGCACGCGTTGCGTTCCGCGGAGCTGCACGCTCTTCTCCGGGCCACTTGGGACAATCACATGTCGCTTGGCGGGCCGTTCCTTTCTCCTTACTTTCTTGCTCTCGGATTTATTTTCGGCGCCAACACCCTGGAGGCGGCGCGTACAGCCAGCCTGATCGCCGGCTTCTTCGCGTGGGTGGGGATTGCCTGGCTGGCGGCCGAACTCGCGGAGGAAGGCAAGGCTTACGCGGCAGCCATCGCGGGAGTCCTGTGGGGCACCTCACCGATGTTTCTCTATTACACTTCGAGAAGCCTCTACGACAGCTTTGCCCTGGTGTTTACGGCCTTCTGTCTTGTTGCGGTGGCGCGATTCGCCCGGAATGGAGGACGCGCGGCCGCGGTGGCTGCTGGGTTTCTGGCCTTCTTGTCGTTTGAAGTGAAGTGCAATGTCGGAGTGGTCCTTCTTGCGGCCATTTTTCTCGGACTAGGCTACCCGGAGCTTCGCGCCCGTCTGGCGCGTGACGCCCGCGGATTTCTGGCTCCGCTGGCCCGGCCCTGGTTCCTGTTGGCCGCAAGCGCATTGCTTCCTTTGACTGCGTTTCTGATGGTGGATGGTATGCGCCAGCTTGTGCGATACCTGCGCGGATATGCCTTCTATCCTTTGAGCGTCCAGGATCAACTCCTCTACTACCCTCGCTCTCTCTTCCAGGACTATGTGCCTGTTGCCGGCCTCGCGCTCCTGTTTTTGCTCGGAGTTCTCTATTGGTCGTGGAAGGGGTGGTCCAGGCCCGCTGCGCGAGTCGCGCTGCTTTATGTCGTGCTTCAGGGGGCTGGCGCTGGGCTTCACACGCAGACGGACGGTCGTTTCATCTGGGGTGCCGTGGCGGTTGCCGCCTCGCTTGCCGGGGCTTTCCTGGCCCGGGAGCTTTCCCGCGTGCCGTTCAGGATCCGGTTTGCGGCCGGCGGACTCCTTGCGTTCGTACTCGCGTTCTCGATTTGGGCTGCTCCGGCGTCGGCGCAAGCGTTTTTCTCGCGGACGCAGGTCGCGCCGACCACTGCTCAACAAGCTGCGCTGCTCCAGGGACTGAATTTCATCCGTGACAACACGACCCGGCAGCAGACCTTGTTGGTGGCCGGCGTGGCCGACGAAGGGATTAATCAGGGAATGGTCGAACAGTTCCTCATGAATCCGGTGTCCGGGCAGGTGCAGGACATGCCGCTGCTTCCGTACGCGAATCTCCCCGCGAGCTGGGGAATTTCTCCGCAGCCCTCGCCGTTTTACGCCGACTCCCTGAAGAAGGAATTCTCGCAGGCCCCGGAAGCCCGACTAGTGATCCTGGATCATGAGGCCGGCTCGCCATTTCGCGGACCGTTGTATCCGTGGATCCTGGCGTGGCAGGAGAATTACGCGCACGCGGCCGAGGGCATGAAGGAGTTGGAAGTAGCCGCGCGGCTCGACACGCACGCCGGACTTCGCGTGACCATTTATTGCCGCAGGGCCGGAGATCACCGGTGAATCGCATGGAATCTCCCGCCTCGGTCCCGCAGCCGGCCCATGGAGAAAAGGCGGATCTGCGCCGCTATTGGGACACCCATCCCATCTCCACCGACAGCGTTCCCTACAAGGCCGGCTCTCGCGAGTCCTTCGACGCGATCTACGCGAAGTGGAAACAGACCATCGACCAGATGCGGATGGACTTCCTGGAATCCTGCCGCGGCCGGAAGGTGCTGGAAGTCGGCTGCGGGATAGGAAAGGACGCGCGATTTCTGACCGAAAACGGGATCGACTACACCGGACTGGATTACAGTCTTCGCTCGCTGGGGCTGGCGCAAAAACACTTTGAATACGCGGGGTTGAATAAGCGGTTCGTGAACGGCGACGCCATCGCGCTGCCGTTTGGCGACGACACGTTCGGACTGGCCATGTCCATCGGCGTCATCCATCACATTGTGGGCACGCCGGAAGCCTGCCGTGAACTGATGCGGGTGACGGCACCGGGCGGAACCGTGCGGGTGATGTTCTACAACCGCGAGTCGTACCACTACGCGCTGGTCAACTGGGTGGTGCGGCCGCTCATCTGGCTGATGCTGCATGTGCGCGCGCTCGAAGTCTTCCTTCGCTGGGCACCAGAGAAGTACAGGCATCTTTATGCCATCGCCAGGCAGCACGGCCTCTCTCGCGAGCGGCTGCTAGCCACCAGTGCGGACACCAGCTTTGCGGGGCAGAACAATTTCATCCCGCGCTCGGGCTTCTGGACGGAGCAGGAGATGCGGGAGTTGTTCTCCGGCCTGGAAGATTTTCGCTTCGTTCGCCGCGATTTGAAATATTTTCCCCTGCCTTTCTGGCGTAGCTGGGTGGAGAGGAAATGGGGATTTTTCCTCACCATGACCGCGCGCAAGCCTGTCGGGGCTGTGGCCAGCGAAACAACGCCTCGCGGAGTCGAGGGCAATGCGGCTGCGGCAGCGGCCGTCTGAGATTCTGTGCACATCCTGCTGATCAGTAGAAATTTCCCACCGCGAACCTGCGGTGTGGGGGATTACACGAGCTGTCTTGCTGAGCAGCTCGTGGCGGCCG
>Ga0335081_10007208_pt1 | contig 17757 bp, 18 predicted proteins | sample Lox_Sample_35_FD_206713 | JGI IMG/M metagenome (GOLD analysis project Ga0335081, IMG submission 206713) | Soil microbial communities from Loxahatchee National Wildlife Refuge, Florida, United States - Lox_Sample_3.5 | ecosystem: Environmental > Terrestrial > Soil > Wetlands | place: USA... | reverse complement strand
CCTCAAGGTCGGCCACGTCGGTCCCGCCGCGGGCATCCAAACCGGCCACGAACAGCCCAGCCTGCTGGTAGTCCGCCAGCGCCCGGACCAGGTTGGCCGCACGCGCCACGGGCAGGTGGGCCATTGCGCCTGCGGAAACCTTCCACGCCGACGCGGTTACGCCGGCCGATCGCCGTGCCGGTATGACCACTCCGTGCGCGCCGAAGGCGGCGGCCGAGCGTGCCACCGCCCCCAGGTTTCGCGGATCGGTCACACCGTCGAGCGCCACGATCAGCGCAGCCACCCCGCTGTCTCCCGCACGCTCAGCCAGATCACCTGGATGCGCGTACTCGTACGGCGGCACCCGCAGCGCGAGACCCTGGTGCAGAGCGCCGCCGGTCAGCCGGTCAAGCTCGGCGCGACCGGTTTCAAGCACCGCTATCCCGCCGTCTCCGGCGAGCCGGATCGCCTCGGCGACCCTGTCGTCCGGCTCCATCCGATACGCGACGTAAAGCGCGTTCGCGGGGACGGCGGCGCGCAGTGACTCGAGTACCGCGTTACGACCCGCCACCACCTCTGGCCCGTCCACTGACCGCCCGGTGCCGCCGGGCGCGCGGGCGCGACGGCGTGTACCGCGAACCGCGCCAGGTTTGCCTGCGCCGCCGTCGCGGGGGGTCCCGGGTCGTCCGGGTGTAGCGGCGCTTTGCCCTCCCAGGCCAGCACGGCCCGAACGGCTGCCGCGGGTGGTTCCGCCGCTACCAGCTGGCCCGCCATCGCGGGGGGTTCCCTTAGCTCGTCCCTGGTCGCCGTCGCGGCCCGCACCAGTGGCTCGTTTCTCCTCAGCGGCGGCGCGGCGCCGTGCCGGGTGACCGGGCCGTAGGTGCGCGGCTGGCGTCGGGCCCTTGCCCGCGAGCCGTCGCTTGCCGTGTCCGCCCGTGCCCTTGCGGCGGGGTCCCGTGGTCATTGCTTCAGCTCCCAGCGCGGGCCATGCGGCGTGTCCTCGACCAGGATTCCAGCCTCGCGCAGGCCGTCACGGATAGCGTCAGCGGCGGCGTAGTCCTTTCGCTCACGGGCAGCCAGCCGCTGCGCAAGCGCGACGCCCACCAGCGCGTCAACGACACCGCGGAGGTCACCGGCACCGGAACGGGCGGGAACCGCCGCCCAGGGATCGGCGAGGGGGTCGAGGCCGAGCACGCCCAACATGGCGCGGACCTCACCAAGCTTTCCACCCACCCGGGCAGCGTCGCCTACGGCAAGCGCGTTGTTGCCAGCGCGCACCGCGTCATGAACGACCGCGAGGGCCTGCGGGACGCCCAGGTCGTCGCTTAGCGCGGCGGCGAATCGGCACGGAAGGGATGGCAGCGCGTCCGGCGCGCCGGCCAAGCGGGGCGGCGCCACCTCCGCGGCCCGCGCCACAAAGCCCTCGATCCGCCGGTATGCCGCGGCCGCCTCCGCCAGGGCTTCCTCGGAGAACTCGAGCAGTGACCGGTAATGTGCCTGGCCCAGGTAGTACCGCAACTCGGGCGGCCGGACCCGGCGCAGCACCTCGCTGACGATCAGGGAATTGCCCAGTGACTTACTCATCTTCTCGCCGGCCACGCTGACAAGGCCGTTGTGCATCCAGTAGCGCGCGAAACTGTACCCGGCGCCCCGGGATTGCGCGATCTCGTTCTCGTGATGCGGGAAGATCAGGTCCAGTCCGCCGCCGTGGATGTCAAATGTCTCGCCAAGATACGAGATGGCCATCGCCGAGCATTCCAGGTGCCAGCCGGGCCGACCGGGTCCCCACGGGGTTTCCCAGGCGGGCTCGCCTGGCTTGGCGCCCTTCCACAGCACGAAGTCACGCAAATCGCGTTTGGCCGCCGCGCCGTCGGTGTCGCCTGCGGCCCGCATATGCTCGAGGCGCTGCCCGGACAGGGCGCCGTATGGCGGATACGAGCGGACGTCGAAGTACATGTCCCCGCCCGCGGCGTAAGCGTGGCCTCGCTCGACCAAGCGGCTGATCAGTGCGATCATCTCAGGCACGTGCCCAGTCGCGCGCGGCTCGACGTCGGGCGGCAGGCAGCCGAGCGTGTTGTAGGCGTGAGTGAACGCCCGCTGGTTACGCTCAGCGACCGCCCACCACGGCATGCCCTCATGCCGTGCGACATCGAGGATCTTGTCGTCGATATCGGTGACATTCCTGCAGAACGTCACCCGATAGCCGCTCGCGGTCAGCCAGCGCACCAAAATGTCGAAGCAGACGCCGGAGCGCAGATGGCCGATGTGCGGAGCGGCCTGCACTGTCGCGCCACACAGGTACAGCGAGACCTTGCCCGGGTTGATGGGCACGAACTCGCGCACCGTGCGCGTGGCGGTGTCATGAAGGCGCAGGCCAGATTCCATCTCGTCCGTCATCCATCCCGGTGCCCGGCGCTCGTCGCGCTCGCGGGCGTCACTTTACCCAGCACAGGCTATCGGCGCCGGGCCGAAAGCGCGTTGTCGGCGCCGTTTAGCCGTTAAGTTCATGGCGGTGCAATACCGATGCCCGCCGTGACCACGACCTTGCGCCCAGCTCCATGATCCGTTATCGCGTTAACTTTCCTGCAGATGGCGCAGCTGAATTAACACGATCCGGGATCATGAAGGACCAAACACTGGTAGGGCCAAACGCTGGTGGGGCTGTGTCTCGACTGCCGGCCCGAGGCGCGGCGTGGTTCAGGCGGAACCGCCGCGGGCCCAGCTCCAGGCATAGCCCGGATCCTCGGCCTGCCGAGCGGCAAGGCCGAGCAGCAGGGGCCGGAATGTGTCGATCATGACTGCGGTCTCGTCGGTGCTCGTCCTGCCCTCGGCCAGGCCGCGCACCGCGGCCTCGACGGCACCCGGCTGCGGACCGTGAGTGAATCCGGACGGGTGCAGGCTGATCGAGCCGACGCCGATGCCCGAACCGCGGCGCGCCGAGTAGTCACCGGCAACGTAGAACATCATCTCGTCGGAGTCCACGTTGTGGTGGTTGTACGGGATCGGCACGGCCGCGGCGTCGAAGTCGAGCGGGCGGGGGCAGAACGAGCAGACGACGAAATTTGGCCCCTCGAAGGTCTGATGAACGGGCGGCGGCGCATGCGTGCGCTTCACCACAGGCTCGAAGTCGGCGATGTTGAAGGCGTGCGGGTACAGGTAACCGTCCCAGCCGACCACATCGAACGGATGCCGCGCGTAGGTGAGCCTGGTCAGGCCCGCCCGGTTGCGGACAAGCACGGGCACATCCTCACCCTCGGCGAGCAGTGGGCCGTCCGGGGCGCGCAGGTCCCGCTCGCTGTACGGCGCGTGCTCCAGGAACTGCCCGTGGGGTGACAGGTAGCGCTTCGGTGTCCTTATGTGCCCTCTCGCCTCTACCACCAGCGCCTTGGCCGGTGTCTTCGCGGTCAAGGGAACCCACCGGTGGATGGTCCCGGCAGGTACGAGCACGTAATCCCCGGGCCCGGCGCCGATGGCACCGTAGACGGATTCGAAACGCGCGTGACCACTTTGCAGATAGACCATCTCGTCGCCGGCCGAGTTGCGATACAGCTCCGAGGGCGTGTCAGGGGCCGCGTAGTGGATCCGGACGTCGTCGTTGCCGAGCAGAAGTTGCCTGCCGAAGACAAGATCGCCGCCCTGCGGCAGATCCTGGGTGCGGAAATGGCGGGGGGCGAGTGGCACATTGTGGGTGACGAGGTCAGCGGCTGCCCTGTCGAGCACACTCTCGCTCTTGACGATGGCCGTCGGCAGATGGACATGATAGAGCAGCGAGGAATCGGAAGAGAAACCCTCCTCGCCCATCAGTTCCTCGGCGTACAGGCCGCCATCAGGTCTGCGGAGCTGAACATGCCGTTTTCGCGGGATTTTCCCAACTGCCCGGTAGTGGGGCATCATGTCTCCTTTGAGCGCTCCGGCAACAGGGTGCCAATCCGTTTCCGCGGCGCCGTCGTGCCACTACCGCTGCTCGACTGCGTGTCATGGCGGAAGTTACCACCCAGAGCCCGCGTAGCGGGCAAATGCATACCGTTCCTTTCCCGACTATAGACGTAAGGCGTAGGGTCGGCATCGCCGAGAAAGGGCCCCACACCCCCGATGAACGACGGCAACCCACCACGCTGCCGTAGCCGTGGCTCACTCGGCCACGTGCCCGCCGATCAAGTTCTGCGGCTATTGACACAGTTCACTGTGATCGCTGGAGTGCTGGCACTCGCTGCGGCCGCGTTCGCTTTGTCTTACGCGGGGGTGCGTGACGCGCTCGCGCCGCGGGCATCATCCCGGCAGGGCTTGCGCGGTTCTATCCCGCGCTGCCTGACGCCGTGTTCGTGGTCGCGTGCGTCGCGGCGCTGGCCCTCCGCGGTGCCCGCTGGTGGGACCGTTGGCTCGTCTGGCTGTCGATCATCGCCCTCGCCGCACAGGTAGGGGCCGCGGACGCGGCGCACGCGATGACGATCGATCTTCCGCGACGGCCTGCCGGGGCAGCGGTGGCGGTCCTCCCATGGGTGTTGCTGCTGCTCGGGTTCCGGCTCTGTCTTTCGGTGCTGCGGCATCCGCCCGAGCAGGCACCGATCGGCAGTGCTGGTCACGAGCTCGTAGCTTGACGACAGGTCAGGCGTTAGATCACGCTCAACGCCCTACGTCCTAAGGCGGCCAGTGCTGTCTCGGCGGACCGATCAGCCCATCCTTTTCAAGCTGGCGCCAACACAATGGCGGTCGCAATGGCGGCAATCCCTTCACCGCGCCCAGTCAGGCCGAGCCCATCGGTAGTGGTGGCCGCCACGGTGACGGGGGCGCCGCCCAACGCCGCCGACAGTACGCCCTCGGCCTCCGCACGCCTGGAAGCGATCTTCGGCTGGTTCCCGATGAGTTGTATGGCTACGTTGCCGACGCGGTATCCCGCCCCAGAAACGAGCTTGGCCACGACCGAGAGCATCCCGGTGCCCGCTGCCCCGGCCCACGCTGGTTCGCTGGTGCCAAAGCAGCTACCAAGGTCGCCCAGGCCGGCTGCGGAAAGCAGCGCATCGCAAGCCGCGTGCGCGGCAACATCGCCATCCGAGTGGGCGGCCAAGCCATCCTGTCCTGGCCAGAGGAGCCCGGCCAGATAAAGCGGCCGACCGGTCCGAAATCGGTGGACGTCGACCCCGATGCCGACCCGTGGCAAGTCAGCAGTGCTCAGTAGAGAGAACCTCGTCGAGTAGCGCCTCTGCTTTGTCCTCGTTCGTTTTCTCAGCAAGCGCGAGCTCACTCACGAGAATTTGCCGGGCCTTCGCAAGCATGCGCTTCTCACCGGCGGAAAGCCCGCGTTCCCGGTCCCTTCGCCACAGGTCCCGCACAACCTCCGCGACCTTGTTCACATCACCGGAAGCGAGTTTCTCGAGATTCGCCTTATACCTACGTGACCAGTTGGTGGGTTCCTCGGTGTGCGGCGCGCGGAGCACCTCGAACACCCTCTCCAGCCCCTCCTGGCCAACGACATCACGCACGCCGACAAGCTCAGCGTTATCGGCGGGCACGCGCACCGTCAGGTCGCCCTTGTCGACCTTCAAGACCAGGTAGGATCTTGCCTCGCCCTTGATCGTCCGAGTTTCGACGGCTTCAATCCGAGCCGCCCCATGGTGAGGGTAGACGACAGTGTCGCCGACCTTAAAAGTCATGTGGCAAGTACCCCTTCCGCTGAAGACAAGGTTACCACGGCGGACGCGGGTGATAAACCGTCCTTGACGGTAAACGTGCAGGTCACTGGGGAATTTCGGGCATCAGGAAACGAGTGTGACGCCGCTGGCCCGGCCGGTGGCGCCCGCGGAGGCCGAACCCTCTCCGTCCCTACCCATGCGGGTTAACCACACCCGGTGGACGCGCCTCGGGGTGCCGAACCCTCTCCGCCCAAACCTACGCTGATTTACCACACCGGACGGCCGCGCCTCCAGGGGCCGAACCTTCTCCCGTCCAAAACCCATGCGGGTTAACCACAGCGGGCGGCACAGGCTCATACTGGGAGATGTGTGGCAGGGCCTCACCCAGCCGAGAGAGCGGACGAGGCCGCGACGCCAGCGCCCCAAGCTTCCTCGGCCGGTGACGGGAGGTTTCAGTGGAAATGGGCGGCGAACCCGAGCGTGACGAGAGCGGTCTGCCGCCGGTCGACATTCAGATTCCGGACGACGCGCGCGAACTCGACCGTGATATCCAGGCCTACTACCGTGAGCTGCGGGCCGAGCGGCGACGGCGTCGAGTTGAGCGGCTCCTCGCACCATTCACCAGGCACGGGATGGCGGTGCCGCTGGTCGCGGGAACACTTGCCATGACTCTCTTCGCTGGCACCATGCTCACGATGATCACAAGCGCACCAGAGCAATCGTCGGTGTCGGCGCCGCGGGTCACCGCGCTCGCGTCCGTTCCGCCGGCCGGGAAACTCGGCGGCCTGCTGCCAGATGCCGCGGTTCTCATAGACAACAAGCCGTCGCAGCTGCGCGATCTGGGCCCGTCCGTGCTCGCGATAGTTCCGCCAAGCTGCCGTTGCCTCGTCGCCCTGCAACAGCTGACGGGGCAGGCCGTCGCGAACCAGGTCAAGATCTACTTCGTCGGAACCGCACACGGGCTGAAGCAGCTCGCGAGTCTCGCGGCGAGGGCGGGCAGGAGAAACGTCCAGGTGGTGAACGACGCGCAGAACATCCTCGGCACGTACTATCACCCGATCGGGCTCACCGCCATCCTGGTGCACAGCGACAGCGCCGTGACTTCGGTGGAACGCAAGCTGGTCCCTGGTTTCGATCTCCAGGCCAAACTCGGGCAGCTCGGCTTCCCCGGCCTTGCCTATGTGGCCAGCCCGGCCCCCGGATGAGGTCCTGCGGCGATACCGGCGTGGGCGGCGACCGGAGCGGCCGATGCGACGGTCCGACCCCAGCCGCAGGGCGGCGCTCAGGTCCGCGGGGTGACGCGGGCCCCAAGTAGCCTTCGAGCCGTGCGAGTACGAGTCATCCATGGTCTCGTCGGAAGCTGCCATCCACAGCCAGTATTGGCCGTCGCCGCCGGCGTCACCGCGATCGCTTACGCGGCAGGCCGCGGGCTCGCAGGCACCGCGCTCGCCGGGCTAGCGGTGCTAAGTGGCCAGCTCTCTATCGGCTGGAGCAACGACTATCTGGACCGGCGCAGAGACCGGGCGGCGGCAAGGCAGGACAAGCCGCTGGCGGTCGGCAGCATACCCGCGGGGCTGGTCGCGGCCGCGGCGGCCGCGGCGGCCGTCTGCTGTGCACCGCTTTCACTGGCCAGCGGCTGGCGTGCGGGACTCGCGCAGCTGGTAGCGGTCGGCTCGGGCTGGGTGTACAACCTTGGCCTGAAGCGCACGATCTGGTCACCGATCCCGTTCATCCCGGGATTCGGCCTGTTCCCCGCGTTCGTCACGCTTGGCCTGGTCGGCCATCCCTGGCCCGCCTGGTGGGCGCTGACCGCGGGCGCCCTGCTCGGAGTCGGCGCGCATTTTGCCAATGTCCTGCCCGACCTGCCCGCCGACCTCACGACCGGGGTACTTGGCCTGCCGCAACGGCTGGGTGGCAGGATATCGCGCCTGGCGGCGGGCATGTTGCTGGGCGCGGCGACCGCCGTTCTCGCGGTCGCGCCGGGCGAGTTCGACGCCCTCGCCGCGTTCGCCCTCGCCGCATCGATCGCTGTGATCGCCGTCGGCGTGGCGGGCGCCATCGCTGGCCCTCGCCAACAGACCGGGCGCGTGCTCACCATGCTCGCGGTTCTTACCGCCGCCCTGCTCGATGTCGTCCTGCTTGTGGCGAGGGCGGGACAGCTGAGCTGACCCGCGCTGCCCATAGTGGAGGCCAGGTGAATGGCCTCGCGGATGGACCGCTACGCTTTCCGACGTCCGCCTGATCCGTTCGCGAGACGCAGGAGACGACTCCGTGATCCGCACAAGCGCCATTCGGGTTGCGACGATCGCCGCGGCGGTCGCGCTGATCCCGGCGGTCGCCGGCTGCGCGGCCGGCCTGAACGCCCAGACCACCCGGCCATTCGACACAACCGACGGCGCGAGTACGGTCTTTCACAACATCTCGATCCGCAACGTCTTCGTGCTCGGTCCGGAACTGAACGGGACACTGCGGCCTGGCCAGGCGGCGGGCATGTTCCTCGCCCTTGTCAATAACGGCGGATCCGATCAGCTAACCGGTATCTTCGCTCCGGGTACAGCGACAGCGGTGACGATCCGCGGTGGCACGGTGAACCTGACTCAGCGGCAGCCCGCCCTGCTCACCGGACCGATGCCGGATGTGGTACTCACCGGACTCACCAGGCCGCTCAACGGAGGCCAGGCCATCCCGATCGCGCTTACCTTCCGGAATTCCGGCACGGTCGTATTGAATGTGCCGGTGGTCCCGCGGGCGAGGTACTATGCGACGTTCTCACCTCCGGTCCCGACCCCGACCGCATCAGGCCCGGCCTCCAGGAGCCCGCACCCATCGCCGACCGGCTCGGCCCGGGCGGCCGCGGCCACTCGGACGCACCGGGCTGGCCCGACGAACAGTGCCAGTCCGCACGCCGCCACGCCGTAACCCTCAGTGCGATGATTCGAGCTTGTAGCCAAGCCCGCGGACAGTGACGATGTGCCGCGGGTTGGCCGGGTCACGCTCGATCTTCGCCCGTAGTCTCTTGACATGCACGTCGAGCGTCTTGGTGTCGCCGACGTAGTCGACGCCCCAGACACGGTCGATGAGCTGCATCCGCGTCAGGACCCGGTCCGCGTTCCGCAGCAGCACCTCGAGCAGTTCGAACTCCTTGAGCGGCAACTGGATCTGTTTGCCGCGGACGCTGACCACGTGCCTGTCGACGTCCATCCGCACCGGGCCCGCCTCAAGCGTGGCGGCCGGCAATTCCTCGATTTCCCCCAGACGGCGGAGGACGGCACGGATCCGCGCGACAAGCTCGCGCGAGGAGAAGGGCTTTGTCACATAATCGTCGGCGCCAAGCTCCAGGCCAACCACCTTGTCGACCTCGGTGTCCTTGGCAGTCAACATGATCACCGGCACATTCGACCGTTGCCGTAGGGCCCGGCACACCTCCGTGCCAGGTAGTCCCGGGAGCATGAGGTCGAGCAGCACCAGGTCAGCCCCGCGGCGGTCGAACGCGTCGAGCGCATCAGGGCCTGTCGGGCAGACAGCAACCTCGAAGCCCTCCTTGCGCAGCATGTAGGAAAGGGCATCGCTGAACGACTCCTCGTCCTCGACGACGAGTACACGTGTCACGTGACCGCCTTCCGCTGGGCCCCTGCGCCGGTAGTCTCATCGTCGCTTCGGCCTGGTTCGGCGTGCTGATGCAGGGGAAGCCGGAGGGTAAAGGTGGAGCCCTCGCCCTCCTTGCTCCAGACCGTGATCTTGCCGCGGTGCGCGGCTGTCACGTGCTTCACGATGGCCAGTCCCAGGCCGGTGCCCCCAGTGGCCCGCGACCGGGCCGGGTCAACACGGTAGAAACGCTCGAAGATTCGTTCCAGGTCCCGCTCAGGGATGCCAATACCCTGATCAACGACGCTGACCTCGGCGGTCTTCTTGCCCGAGCGCTGGGTCGAGACCACCACGCGAGTCCGTTCCGGACTGTAGGCGACCGCGTTTTCGATCAGGTTGCGGAGCGCGGTAACCAGCATGTCCTCGTCACCGAGCACGTTCAGATTCTGGTCACCGCCCGAGGTCAGAGTGATGCCCTGCTTATTGGCCTTCATCCGGCACCGGTCGATGGCGTCGTTCACGATCGCGTCGAGGTCGACCGGCTTGGCGTCGGTCACCGGCTCGGAGCTCTGAATGCGGGTCAGCGTGATCAGGTCCCGGACCAGCACGGTAAGCCGGGCCGCCTCCTGCCGCATCCGGCCAGCGAAGCGGCTCACCGCCTCCGGATCGTCTGCCGCCTCCTCGGTGGCCTCGGCGAGCAGCGCGAGCGCGCCGACCGGCGTCTTCAGCTCATGGCTGACGTTGGCGACGAAGTCGCGGCGGACCGCCTCCACCCGGCGGCTCTCCGTCTGGTCGTCGGCGAGCACAAGCAACAGGCCGCCGCCGGCGAACTGCGGGCCGAGCGGCGCCACCCGGACGGCGAAGCTCGTGGTGCGCCCGCCGAACTTGCGGACAGGCACGTCGATCTCGGTCTCCCTGATCTCGCCGTCCCTGCGTACCTGGCGGGCGAGCGCGATCAGGTCACCGACGACAAGCTTGTCCCCCTTCACGAGACCGAACGTGCGTGCTGCGCTGCTCGCGCGAAGCACCCGGTCCTCATGGTCGATCACCACGGCGGAGGAGGGCAGCACGGAAAGCACGGAGGCGATACCCGGCGGCAGGCTTACCGGCTGCTGCCTCCCCTCCCGCGGCTCGCGCCGCCGGGTTCCGGGCCCTGCCGCGAGCATCACTGCCGCCCCGGTCGCCAGCCCGACGATCGCCGCGACGCCTGCCACCAACTCGACATTCACGTCCTGATGGTATGCGGATGACCGCCAGGCCAGGCAACCGCCGACCTTCGGGACACGGGCTAGTTTGGGATGAATTCACCGCCCGGTAAGCGCCAGTTCGCCCGGCCGGCTAGCGGCCCTGGTTGCGTACGGCCTCTGCCGCCTTCGCCGCCGCGGCGGGATCGAGGTATTCGCCGGGCCCAGCCGGGCGGAACTCGCCATCGAGCTTGTACACCAGCGGGATTCCGGTCGGGATGTTGAGCGCGGCGATGTCAGTGTCGCTGATGCCGTCCAGGTGCTTGACGAGCGCTCGCAGCGAGTTGCCGTGCGCCACGACCAGGACGGTGACACCTGCCGCGAGGTCAGGCACGATCCCGTCGTACCAGTAGGGCAACATCCGTGCCACCACGTCCTTCAGGCACTCGGTGCGCGGCATAAGCTCGGGTGGCAGTGCCGAGTACCTCGGGTCACCCACCGGCGAGAGCGGATCATCGTCGGCGAGCGGCGGCGGCGGGACGTCGTAGGAACGGCGCCACAGCATGAACTGCTCGTCGCCGTACTCGTCGCGGGTTTGCGCCTTGTTCTTGCCCTGCAGCCCGCCGTAGTGCCGCTCGTTGAGACGCCACGAGCGGCGCACGGGCAGCCACGCGTATCCGGCGGCATCCAGCGAGATGTTGGCCGTCTGGATAGCACGGTTAAGGACCGACGTGTGCACGACGCCGGGTCGCAGGCCCGCATCAAGCAACAGTTTCCCGCCGATATGGGCCTCGTCCTCACCCTTCGCTGACAAGCTGACGTCGACCCAGCCGGTGAACAGGCCGTCAGCGTTCCATGCGCTCTCGCCGTGCCGAAGCAGCACCAATGTTCCCACGCTGAGCAAGCCTATCTGCCAGGCTGCTCCGCCGCACAGCGCCGCCGGCCCCCGCTCGCGGCTGCTGGTGCGCACCAGTCTGTGCTGATCTGTGCTGATCTGTGCTTGCCTACAATGACAAAAAGCATCAAGCAGTCCCCTAACGGCTGCGCGGCGGTCATCACGCACGGGAACACGGCGCGCCGCGGCGCGGTTGGATGTGGCGGTTGGTCGTGCGAGGGCGAGCGGAGGTGAATGGACGTGCCACGACGCTCGCCAAGGCGGATCGCGACCATCAGCGTCCACACGTCGCCACTTGATCAGCCGGGAACCGGCGACGCCGGTGGCCTGAACGTGTACGTCGTGGAGGTAACGAAACGCCTGGCCGCCGTTGGCGTCGAGGTGGATATTTTCACCCGCGCGGTATCCCGCGATGCGCCGCCCGTCGTGGAACTCGCTCCTGGCGTGCTCGTCAGGCACGTGGTCGCAGGCCCTTTCGAGGAACTCGACAAGGGCGACCTGCACGGCGAGCTCTGCCAGTTCACTTTCGGCGTACTGCGCACCGAGGCCGCCTACGAGCCTGGCCGTTATGACCTCGTGCATGCCCACTACTGGTTGTCTGGGCAGGTTGGGGCGGTGGCCAAGGAACGGTGGGGCGTGCCGCTGGTGCAATCCATGCACACGTTGAGCAAGGTCAAGAACGCGGCGCTCGCAGCGGGGGACGCGCCAGAGCCGGAGATCAGGATCCGCGGCGAGGCGGAGGTGGTCGCAACGGCAGACCGCCTGGTCGCGAACACGGCCCAGGAGGCGGATCAGCTGATCACGTTGTATGACGCGGATCCTGCCCGGGTGCGTGCGGTCAACCCTGGTGTGGATCTCGCAGTCTTCAGACCAGGATCGCAGGCTGAGGCGCGGCGCAGGCTAGGGTTGCCCGCCAATGCCTTGGTACTGCTGTTCGCCGGGCGGGTGCAGCCATTGAAGGGGCCCGACGTAGTGCTTCGCGCGGCCGCCCGGATGATCCGCGCCGATCCCGGTCTTGTGGGCAGGCTCGTGGTCGCGTTCGTCGGCGGGCCGAGTGGGCTGGGCCGGGCCGACCCCGACCAGCTGAGCCAACTGGCCGCGGCGCTCGGCATCGCCGACCGGGTGCGCCTCGAGCCACCCTGCCCGCAGCGCGAACTTGCCGACTGGTACCGGGCAGCCACAGTGGCCGTGGTGCCGTCACACTCGGAGTCGTTCGGCTTGGTGGCCGTGGAGGCGCAAGCGTGCGGAACGCCTGTGGTCGCCGCCGCGGCGGGCGGGCTGCGCACGGCCGTGCGGGACGGGTTGTCCGGCCTTTTGGTGACCGGGCACGACCCGGCGGAGTACGCACGCGTGCTCGGCGACCTGATCGCGGCGCCACGGCGGCTTCGGCGGCTTCGCCGCGGCGCGCTCGCGCACGCATCGCAGTTCGGCTGGGCGGGTACCGTCCAGCGGCTACTGGAGGTGTATACCGGAGCGATGGAGGAACACGTCACTGCCGCGGTGGACGCATGACAGCGGCGGCTGCCGGGGATGAGGAGACGGCAGCGGTGATCGAGCGTGCGCTCGCGGCGTCCGGTGTCAGCTACGAGAACCCGCGACCAGGCGCCTACCTGGCCAAGCTGGAGGGCGAGCACAAGCTCGCGACGATGACGTGGCTTGTCGTGGGGGCCCACAGCCTGCACGTGGAGGCGTTCTTCTGCAGGCAGCCGGACGAGAACCACGCCCGCTTCTACCGCTTCCTGCTCGAGCGCAACGGGCGGACGTTTGGCGTGCATTTCGCGCTGGACCCCGTTGGTGACGTCTACCTGGTCGGGCGGCTCCCGCTGCGGACGGTGACAGGCGACGAGATCGACCGACTGCTCGGCTGCGTGCTGAGCTATGCCGACGACAATTTCAACGCCGCCCTGGAGATCGGGTTCGCATCGTCGATCTGCAAGGAGTGGGTATGGCGGGCCAAAAGGGGCGAGAGCCTCGACAACCTCCGCCCGTTCGCGAGGTTCGCCGATCCGCACGCCAGGGGCTGACCGCCGACCAGTCCTAGCCCATCGACCCTGCCGGTCTGCCCGGCCCCGCCACCTGCCCGGCCGATCGGCCCCGCCCACCTGCCCGGCCGATCGGCCCCGCCCGCCTGCCCGGCCGATCGGCCCCGCCTGCCGGTCTGCCCGGTCCATCGGCCTCGCCCGTCTGCCGGTCCATCGGCCCCGCCCGTCACCCGGGTCTATAGGCCCCCTGCCCGTCCCATCGGCCGCTGCCCGTCCACCGCGGGCCCATCGGCCCCGCCCGTCACCCCGGGCCTATAGGCCCCCTGCCCGTCCCATCGGCCACTGCCCGTCCCCCCGGGCCCATTGGCCCCCTGCCCGTCCTATCGGCCCGGCCCGTCCCCCCGGCCTATCGGCCCTGCGCGGCAAGCGCACGCTCGAAGGCGGCGAACACATCCGGTTGAAGCAGCACGAACCGCGCATCCCCTACCCGGCTGGGCGTGGCGGCCACAGTGCTCACCGCGATCCGCGCCGCGTCGTCGACGGGCCATCCGAAGATGCCAGCCGACACGGCCGGAAAGGCGGCGCTGCGAGCGCCGAGTTCATCGGCCACCCGCAGCGACTCCCGGTAACACGAGGCAAGCAGATGGGACCTGTCGTCACTGGCCGAGTAAACGGGACCGACCGTGTGGATCACCCACGTCGCGGCCAGCTGTCCCGCCGTCGTGGCGGTGGCCTGACCGACAGGCAGGCCACCGCGGTACGAGCCCGCACGCAACTCACGGCAGGCTGCGAGGATTGCGGGTCCGCCACGCCGGTGGATCGCGCCGTCGACCCCGCCGCCGCCGAGCAGCGATGAGTTGGCGGCGTTGACGATCGCGTCCACCCGCTGCTCCGTGATGTCGCCCAGCACTAGTGTTATCGCCACGAGCGCCAGACTAATGCCCCACACGGGTCACGAACAGGGCGCCGGCAGCCACGCCCGCATTGGCAGCTGAAGGGCGTCGGATCGATCCCATGCTCGATAGCCGCCAAACACGCCGCCGCCGAAAATGCTGGTTTTGCCCAAATTCCGCGATGATCCCGCCCGGCGGTCCGCCTGGCCCCGGCCAGCCCAGGCCACTTTCATGATCCCGGTCATTTCCTCGAAGCATTTTCAGAAAAATGACCGGGATCATGAAACATGCGAGCGCCGGAGCGCAACGCCATGTCGGCGTGGCGCAAGGCGCGCAAGCGGCTCGGAGCCCGTTCCCTTCATCGGCGGCCACAGCCCCCCGGCCACGCGCCCGTCGGCCTGCGAGCATTCGAGTCGGCCTTGCCGCTCGCTTTGCTGCAGTAGGCGCATTGCCCGCTATCAGCATGCTCGAGTCCAGGTAACCGGGGAGCAGAGCACGCTTATTGACCGTAGTACTACCGCCGGTAGATTGGCGCCCGTGAACCGGCTAGGCGATCTCGAACGCGCGGTCATGGATGTGTTGTGGCAGACCGATGGGGATCAGACCGATGGGGATCAGACCGATGGGCTCACCGTCCGCCAGGTGAGCCGGCGCCTTGCCGATCGTGAGCTCGCGCACACGACGGTCATGACAGTTCTCGACCGGCTGGCCAAGAAGGGCTTCGCCTGGCGGGAGCGAGACGGCCGGGCCTGGCGGTACCGGCCGACCGCTAGCCGCGAGGCATATGTCGTGAAGCTGATGCTCAGCGCGCTAGCCCAGACGGGCGACAGATCCGCCGCGCTGGCACTTTTCGCCCGGTCAGTGTCTGCCGACGAGGCGCAGGTCCTGGGCCGGGCACTGGCGGCCCTGGAGGGCAGCGACAGGCGCTGATCACGCGGGTTCGGGTCATGGGCAGCCGGCCAGCGCAGCACACAGTGGACATGCCGCTTCTGTCCTGGCCGCGGGCATCAGGGCAGTTCTGGTCGCGCCGCGGGCATCGACCGTACGTGGCTCAGTCGCGAACGCGCAGGCGCACCCGGCGGAAACCCCGGCCCTTGTTCTCCAGCTTGGTCAGCTCGATCCGGCCGATCTGCTTGGTCGAGACGACGTGGATCCCGCCATCCGCCTGAGTGTCGAGCCCGACGATATCGATGATCCTGACCTCGGGCACGCCTTCCGGGACAAGATTTGTCGCGGTGCGGATGATATCGGGTATCGCGAACGCCTCGGCACGGGGCAGCACCCGTACGTCGATACGCCTGTCCGCGTCCACCTCACGGTTGCACGCGGTCTGGGCGGACTCACGGAAACCGGCGGGCACTTCTGTCATGTTGAAGTCCATCCGCGCGGCGAATGGCTCCATGTTCCCGCCCGTGACGAGCGCGCCGAAGTCACGGAACACCACACCGCACAGCACATGCAGCGCGGAGTGGGTGCGCATCAGCGCGCTGCGCCGTTCGTCGTCGAGCGCGCCGCGGACCGCCGTGCCTGGCAGAGGCAAGGGATCATCTTCCGCTGGCAGTAGGTAGAGGTCATGGCCCTTCCTTGCCCCGACGATCCTGGTCGCTACGCCGCCCCAGAGCAGCACCCCACCGTCCGGGGGCTGACCACCACCACCCGGGTAGAACGCTGACCGGTCGAGCACGATCCCGTCGGGGCTGGACGCGAGCACGGTCGCGTCCCACTCACGAAGTGTCTGATCGTCCAGTTCGAGCCGGTGGGTACGCCAGTCAAAGTCCGCCATGGCGGCAGCCTAAAGGGCCGACCCACTGGCCGGGCAAGCCATACCGCGGTGACCTGTGGAACGGCGTTACCCCGGGACACGAGCACTACCGCGCCTCGGGCTCACCAGGGCCCGTACGGACCTGAAGTCGATCCGCCCCGCCCGAGGGCCTTTACCTTGGGCCGGACGTCAGTCAGGTATACAGCGGCGGCGACAAAGGCCGCCACAGGCAAGATCCCGGTCACCGTGATACCTCCATACACCACGGCACCGAGCCCGATCACCGCGGCCACGCCGAGAATGATCAGCCACAGCGGCTTGGTCTGCTTGCCCGCAGCAGGGAATGCCCGCGCGGGGCGGGTGATCGCGTCGATGAACGCCCACCCCTCCACGACAAAGGCGCCGAGAGCGAGCACCAGGAAGAGGTAGTACAGCGGGGACAGCGCGGCACCGATCACAGGATCCAGGTTATCCGGTAGGGGACATGGTTGGAACTACGGCGCCGCGGCTGCGGACGACGGTTACCAGCGTCGGAATTGCTCGCTTCACAAGCAAAATTGAACGTCGCCGGGGTTATCGTCCACAACCGCGGCAGTGGTCAGCGCGGTTAGGCGCTGCGCCGTTTGGCGGTACGGCCCGTGTTGTTCGCGGGCCGATCAGTCTTGCTCGCGGACTCGGTCCCGTTGCTTGACGGGCGGCTGGTCTTGCTCGCGGACCCGCTCGCTTTGCTCGCGTTTTCACCGCTGCGGCCCGCCACCTGGCTGGCCATGCCTGCCACCTGGCTGGCCTGGGTCACCGCCTGGCCCGCCGCCTGCGTCGCGGCCTGACTTGCCACTCGGACGGTCGTGTGCGCGGTCTTGCGCGCGGCACCGGCCGTGCGGTTGGCCGTACGCGCCGTCACCTTGGCGGTCGACTTGGCCGCCTGCTCGAGCTGCGCCGCGGCGTCCTGCGTATTCACCCTTTTGACCACATACATGCCGCGATCGGCAAGCTCGTCGTATGTCTGCACGGCGCGGCCGGCTGCTTCGATGAGGTACGCGACCGCGCGGCCGGACAGTGCGGTCAGGTCGGCCTTGCCCCGCAGCCGGGTGAGCCGCTCGGGCATCGAGCGGAACGCCTCGACGGCGAGGTCACCCGCGCCTGCGACAGCGTAGAACGTCTTGCGCTCGGTGAGCTTCATAACTTCGCTCCTGACTTCACTTGCCAGGTTCATCTTCCCCATTCCCTTCATGGAACAGCCCCGCGGTCCCGGGCCAGCAGTCTGACAGAGAGGGGCCGGGGTTGCTGTCGTCTATGTTGCGGTCGTAGCGGCCAGCAGAAGCTGCCCCGTTCTCTTTTCTGAACGACTCGTAGATGTCGATCAGGACCTGCTTCTGCCGCTCGGTCAGGTACGGATCGGCAAGCAACGCGGGCCCGACAGCCGAACCGGCGGGCCGGTCTTCCAGGATTCCCGCCTGGACATAGAGCACCTCCGCGGAGATCCGCAAGCCCTTGGCGATCTGCTGCAGTACCTCGGCGCTCGGCTTGCGCAGCCCACGCTCGATCTGGCTCAAATACGGATTCGACACGCCAGCCGCCTGCGCGAGCTGGCGTAGCGAAATCTTCGCCTGCTCCCGCTGTTCGCGGATGTAGGCGCCAATTGACCTCACCGGGCGCATGTACTCAGTGTTGCCGACACTGCTTGCAATTGCAAACGACTAGCAAGCACCAGGGCCGCGAGCGCTGTGGCCTTCGTCACGCGAGGCGCCGGAGGGCTCCATAGCCCCGACGATGAAGTCCGAGGAGACCGCTCATCGTGCGTGCGTCGCGTGCACGGCGCCCCGCCCTGTCCGAGTTTACCGCTCACG
>Ga0335081_10007207_pt1 | contig 17758 bp, 18 predicted proteins | sample Lox_Sample_35_FD_206713 | JGI IMG/M metagenome (GOLD analysis project Ga0335081, IMG submission 206713) | Soil microbial communities from Loxahatchee National Wildlife Refuge, Florida, United States - Lox_Sample_3.5 | ecosystem: Environmental > Terrestrial > Soil > Wetlands | place: USA... | reverse complement strand
ACGATGAAGCGCGGCCGCAGGATCAGGGCGCGCGCGATGCCGATGCGCTGGCGCTGTCCGCCGCTGAATTCGTGCGGATAGCGTTGCAGGCTTGAGCTGTCGAGTCCCACCGCGCGCAGCACCTCGGCGGCACGCTCCCCCCGGCTGCGGCGATTCGCGTTGTCGTGAACCACCAGCGGCTCCGAGACAATCTGTTCCACCGTCATTCTGGGATCGAGCGAGCCGACCGGGTCCTGAAAGATGATCTGCATGTCGCGGCGCAGGCGGCGCAGTTCAGCTCCGCCGGCGCGCAGGACGTCGTGACCATCGAAGCTCACTTCTCCGGAGTCCGGCTCGATCAGCCGCAGCAACATGCGCCCCAGCGTACTCTTGCCGCAGCCCGACTCGCCGACCAGGCCCAGGGTCTCACCGGCCTCGATCGCCAGCGAAACATCGTGCACGGCGCGCACGGCCGGAGCAGGCCTGGCTAAGCCGAGCTTCTGCTGGCTAGGGAAGGTCTTGACGAGGTGATCTGCCTGGAGGAGCGGCATGGGAAGGATGATAGCAACTAGCAACTGGCAGCGAACGATCAGCCGGCAGCGACGGAACTCTCGTGTCTTTGCTAATTGCTAGTTGCTTCATCTCGTCAGGATCATCACCGGCGTTTGCAAGGCGCACGCGCTGGTGCAGCCCGAGACCTGCGTGGGCGCCGAGATGTTCTGCGAGACGGTGTTGTTTGAGGTCTGGATGATGGTGGTCTCCGAGGTGCCCTGGTCTGCGATGTAGACCTTGCTGGCGGTGGGATCGGAAGCGATGAACACCGGGTTCGCGCCGGCCGGCAAAGGCACCGAACCCAAAACACTGAAGCTGCTCGCGCTCACCACCGTAACATCGTTCGAGCCTGAGTTGGCAACGTAAAAGTTGCTGCCATCCGCCAGAGGCGTGACCCCGATCGGAGTGGTGCCCACCGGCACCGTTGCCAGCAGCGGGATCGGCGGGTTGCCGGGCGGATTGATGCTGGAAGAGTCGAAGACGCTGACCGTGTTGGATCCCGAGTTGGCAACGTACAGGCGGTTCAGGTTGGGATCGATCACCGAATATGTGGCCCCGACGCCCAGCGGTACGGACGCCGCCACCGTGGTGGCACCGGCGGAGATGATGTCGAGCGCTCCGGGATTGGTGCCGTCGCCGGAGGTCACGACAAAGATCCAGTTACTATCCACGCTGACCGTTACCGATGCGGGATTCAGGCCGAGCCCGTTGGCGGTAGTGATGGTCCCAACCACGGTGTTGCTATTGGCGCTGAATACCGAGACGGTATTGTCGCCCTGGTTGAGAACATACACGTAGTTATTGTTCGGAGTCTGCGCCATCGCGATCGGGTTGTTGCCCACGCAGGTCGTGTTGGATACCGCCAGCGTCGAGGTCTGGATGGTGCTGATGGAACCGGTACTGGGGCAGATGGAGTTGTTGCCCGAGTTCAAGACGTACATCGAGCCGTTGATCGCCGAGCTCAGGTAAATCGGGTGCGAGCCGGCGAGCAGCGAGATGGTCGTAACCGCGCCGGCCAGCGTGGGCAGGTACTCGCTCACCGTGTCGTCGCCGCTGTTGGCCACGAACAGGGCCAGCGAGGAAGCGGGGAAGGCTTCCGCGATCGAGCCCACTCCCATGGAGTTGACAGCCGCGTTGGTGTCGCCGGAAACGTTGATCTCGGTCGTGCTGCCGTCCCCGTTAGGATTGAAATTCACCACCCAGGCAAAATGCGCCACCTGGGGCTGGCCGCCGGGACTGGGAATAGGATTGGCGACCGGGCGGTAGTAATCCCCACAGCCCATTTCCATCAGCAGTATGCAAGAGACCAGGGCCAGCAAACCGGTTACGCGCAACGACTTCATCCGCACTCCCGAGGTGGATTGACGAACCATTCCAGAATGAATTCAGAAACCAACATTGTACTAGGACACCGCTGGTTCAAACACATGGGAAGGCGAATCGTTGTGCAGAAAGGGGCCACTCGCAGTTCAAAGCGGGCAGGCAGCGGGCGGGAATCCGCTTCTTCCGGGAGCGCAAGGCAGGCTTTCAGCGGCCCGCTGGCGCCAGATAGGCGAAGCCCCGTCCTTGACGAACGGGGCTGGCGAACTTCGCGGTGCCGGCTTAGACGTTGAACGAGGAACCGCAGCCGCAGGTGCTCTTCACGTTGGGGTTGTCGAACTTGAAGCCGGCCGCCTCCAGCGTCTCGATGTAGTCGACGCTGACGCCCTTCAGATACATCAGCGAGGTGGCATCGACGAAGACCTTCAGGCCGTCGAAGTCGAAGGTCTTGTCCATCATTCCGGCGCCGTTCTCGAACGACATGGAGTAGGAGAAGCCCGAGCAGCCTCCGCCCACCACGCCGACGCGCAGCCCCGCGGGCACGGGATTCTGTTGCGCCATGATCTCTTTCACCTTGGCGATCGCGCTGTCGGTGAAGTTAAGCGGCTTGGTGTCCGTTGTGGGTGTCGTAGTGGTCGGAGTTGTTGTCGTCGTTGCCATGCCTCTCTCCTCAGAAACCTTACGGGATTATAGCAAAACTACCCCGCAGCCTGGCTCGCAATGCGATCCGGGGCATTGTTTCCCATTGCTTTTGATGCGCTGGGCCTGGCGGAAGTCGCAATCCGCGCTCGCCCTCGTCCGCCCGGAAGAGAGTTCCCATTCCGGTTCGACGTCGCGGATCTCTGCAGCTTCTGCGCCAGAAATATTGTTGACTCGTGAATGGTGGGTCAGGTCTATAATGCTCCCGTAAGCCCCGGCTTGGTGGGCGTGGCCGAGATCCATTGGGAGCGGGAGCGGTTTCACTCTGAACCGAGGTGGCTAATGTCGACTCTGACGATGTTGCTGATTGTCTGGGGCGTTCTGACCGTCGTGCTCATCCTTCTGTTGATCTACCGCAGCACGCTCAGCATGCATGAGGACGATCAACTGTTCCTCGACGATTCCAGTAAGAACCTCCGCGAAGAGCAAGAGGCACTCCAGGTCCGAATGAAGCGGGTAACCCCATGGGTACGCATCCTGGGAGCAGCCTCGGCCGTGCTGATCCTGGTGATTGCGGGTATGGCAGTGTGGCAGCGTATCAATCAGGGATACTGACCCAGTTCGTGCTTTTCTGATCCACCGAACGCGCAGCGCCGTCTGCGCGTTTTCTGTTGGCGCGCGTTTGCGCTGGCCTCAGGGGCCAGGTCTGCCTCCTCACTGGCATCCGGCAAACTTGGCCGAGGCGATCTGCGTGCTCCACTCGTTGCTGATGGTGTAGTACTCGTTGGTGTACCAGAAGGTGCAGCCGTCGGAGTCGATGCGCATCGCGCTGTAGTTGCCCCAGTGAGGACCACCATCCGCCGTTCCTTCAACCACAGTGAGCTCGTCTTCCATCGTGCCTAACGGGTCGCTCAGGATGCGGCCAGTGATGGCGATCGCAGGATAGAGGCTGGAGCTTGACTCGCTGTATCCCAGCAGGATGTCGTACTTCTTATCGCGCGCCAGCGAGCCCATCCAACGATAGTTGGAATCGGGAGCGAAGGTGCCCGACTGGAACAGCGAGATGCCGGTGACGGGCAGCGCGCGGATCGGCGCGGTGAACTCGTACCATCGCGGCGCTTCATTGCCGCCCGACGCCGTCGAGTCATGCAGCGCATACCAATGCTGGGATGGAACCGGGCGCGGCGGCGTAGCCCGCACGCTGGTCAGCGGCGTGTCCTCCCAGTACGCCAGCCGGTACATCAGGCGATCGCCGAGCACCTGGAGCTGCGTAGAACTGTTTTTCTGCGGAACGCAGTTGCCGCCGTAATTGCCATTGCAGGCGGGAGTGAAAGGCGGCACCGCGATCAGCTGCGAGCCATCGGTGCCGGTGACGGTAGAGTTCTGCGGGTTCTCATAATCGGGATGCAGAGAATAGAGCGACAGATGCGCGGAGTCGTACAGGCTGATGAAGAACTCATCTTCATTGGACGGCGGCGCCAGAGTGGAATCGATGTCCGCCGGGAAAGGGAGACCGTCGCTGACATCCAGCGTGAAGCAGATCTGCTCCGCCGACCCGTCACCGGCGACCAGCTTGGCGCTTTCGTAGGCGCACAGCTCCGGGCCAATGAAGCCTGAGTTGGAATACTCCGCTTCCGTCTGGTAGTAGCCGTTGGACCAGATTCCCCACTTCGGCGTGTCCCACAGCGGCGTGCCTTGCGAATAGGAATAAAGGTAATAAGAGCCGAGCGCATCGGGGCCGGTGGAGACGGCGATGCAGGTGTAGTACGGCGGACCGGAATGCGTGTTCTCGGCCAGCAGCCAGCGCTGATTCGCCTTGTCCCATTCGACGATGAGCTCGGAGCCGGCGATGCCGGTCGAGCACGGCGCTCCCAGGCTCTCCCAGATGGTGCTGCTGAGGATCGGTCCCGATTCAATCGCTCCGGAGCTCTTGTCGAAGACCGCCAGGACGGGATCCGTCCACTGCACAACCTGCGTCGTGCCGACCGCGAGGCTGGGATTCGGGGGAGCGCCGGAGGGAGTGAAATTCGGGAAGCCGTTGCCCAACCCAAGAAAGTTGAGGTTGATGGAAAAATTCGAGCCGCTCAGGGTTGAGACCTGCTCGACGGGAGCGTCAGCGGACGCGCTTGAATCTCCACGCAAGATCAGCCTGGAAGCACCTGCGCCGGCGGCGTTCCCGATCGGCAATGTCAGCCGCGCGATATCGCGCAGCGCTGGAGACACGGCGAAGTGTTGCGCCCGTCGAACCTTGGGAGTTGGGTTCGCCTCGGCTGTCGCCGGAAGAGAAGAGGTCAGGACTACGCTCGCACACAGCTGCGAGAGCAAAGCGATTCGCACAACAGTTGCCGTCATGATGATTTCCCCTCGGTATCCGCGAGTGTTTATCAAAGTCCGGCGGCGGGGTCAAGCGGAAAGCATGTGAAATTGCGGCTAATATGGCGAGAAACCCAGCGTCTTGTCGTCTTTCTGCACCCAGATGTGGGCCTTGTCGGCGACGCGTTCGTTGACGGTCACCACCACGACCACTCCGCTGGCAGTAGCGAACGGAGTTCCACTGTAGCCGCTGGGAACGGCGGCGCCATCGATGCGATGGCTCTTGATGATGCCCCATTCACCGCTGGGACCCCAGTCCTTCACGAAGTCATTGTAGGTGTAAGAGGAGTATTTCTGAGCATGCTGTTTCCAACCGGGATCGTGCATCCAGATGCCGTAAGCCTGCTCGTAATTCTGCTGTTGCAGCGCGTCGAAGAAGTGGTCGACAAGGCGTTCCTCCGGCCAGAAGCGGAAAATCCACCACAGCAGTACGATAACGAAGATGGCTGCAACCAGCGCGAAGATACGGTTGCGTTTTCTGCGGGCGGGCGCCGGATCGTAGGGCTGGGCTTCGAACAAACTCATGCAGAATACAGTTTACTCGCATCCGGCGGGAGAAATGCCTCGCTTGGCGGGCCTGAAGGCGAGGACTCTGCGCGCCCGCGTAGGGCGCGCAGATCGTTATTGCTGCTTGCTGAGCGCCTGCAGCCGCTCGCTGGCGATCTGCGATACAGCCGTGCCGGGCGACTCTTTCTGCATCTGCTCGTAGAGGTGGCGAGCATCGTCGGTGCGGGCCATGGATTCATACACCGAAGCCAGCGCCAGCTGCGCCGCGCTCTTGCCCACGGAGACGGTGGGATGATCGGTCAGCTGCTTGTACAAATCGATGGCCTGCAGGTTGCGGTTGGTTTCGTGATAGATGGCGGCCAGCGCCATCTTCGCCAGGCTGGCAATCTCGGGATAGCGGCTGCCGGCGACCTCTTGCAGGTCCTGTTCGGCTTCGGTGTCGTTGCCCAGCTCACGCGAGGTAATGCCGGCGAAGTAGCGGGCCACCTGGGCTGACTGGGTGAACTTGTACTTGTTGGCAATGCGGGTGAATTCGCCGTTGGTGTCCTTGGCGCGCTCCTGGGCCGAGCCGTAGCTCTGCACATCGGGAGTGGCGGGAGTTCCTGGCGGACGAATGGGGGCGCTGTACTTCTCGATGGCTTTGGCCAGATCGCCGCTGGCCTGCTGGTCGCGATAGGAAATCCAAGTCCAGCCGCCCACCAACAGCGCCAGAATGACGACCACCACAACTCCGGCGGCAATCACTTGCGAGCGGCGTTCCACCGCCCAGGAGATGGTTTCGGCTGTGGAGGTAGTAAAAGAATCCTGCTTAAGTTGATGTCGAGTGTAACTGCGCACCGATGGTCCTTCTCTGGTTTGTTACCGCTCTCAGTAAGGTGGGAAAAGGCTAGTCTAACAGCCGTTGGAATCGAGGGTCAAACCTACCGGACCTAGTTTATATGGGCAGTAAGTGGCTTTCCCAAGTCGCGGGCAGGCCATGGACCGTCGCGGCGACTGCGCTGCATCCACTGAATGATCAGGTCCGCACGGCGCTGGGCGCGAAATTTGCTGAGTAGATTCGAGACATGGAACTTGACCGTGCGCTCCGAGACAAAGAGCTTGGCCGCGATCTCTTTGTTGGAGAGGTTTTCCAGCAACAGGTCGAGGACCTCGCGCTCGCGGCGGCTGATCTCCACCTTAGGCTGGGGCGATCTGCAACCGTGCAGCTCGGGCAGGACCAACTCGATAAAGCGGGCCAGCAACTCGCGCGGCGCACAATAGGCGCCGTCGGCGACGTGATGGGCGGCGCGCCGCAATTCCCGAGGCGCCTGCGCATACGCCAGAACTCCCTTCACCCCGAGGCGGAGCAGGGAATACGTCAGCGGATCGTCGAGCGCAGGCAGCAGAACCAGCAGCGGAAGCTCGGGTTCCGCGAGGCGTAAGGCATGAACGAACTCCAGCACAGCCTGCGCGTCGTGGCTGTCGATGACGGCAAGGCGGAAGGGTCTGGCGGTTTTCGGAATGGGCAATCGCAGCTCGTCCATCGCTGTGACCTCGAATCGAGCGCGATGAAGTAGACGCTGGAAGCGTTCCTGCGCAACCGGATGAGGACAGAACAGAAGCAGCCTGCGCCGGAGGCGACGCGCAGAGCCGCGGGAACTGGACAAGGGGCTCATGTGCCGATACGTGGTCGTACACCGTGATCATCGGCTGCCAGCGCGATCTTCTTGACCGCCCCGCTCAGAACTTGGCGAGGTGAATACTGCCGTCGCCGGTGGTGATCTCCAACAGCGGCCCACCACCATTGATCTTGCCTCGAATCCGGGAGCGCTCGATGGAGCCGCTCACCGTCACCGGCATATCCAGCTGGATGTGGCCATCGCCCGTGTGGGCATACAGCTCAGCCGCCAGGTCCTGCGGCAGCCGCGCCTCCACGCGTCCATCGCTGGTGTGAACCAGCCAGCCACCGTTCATCTTGGAGCCGGGACGAACCGTCAGATCGATGTGCCCGTCGCCGGTGCGCAGATCGAGGTCGGTGAAGGTGCCGTCGATCGTCATGTGGCCGTCGCCGGTGTGGCCGCGCAGCGCGCCACTGAAGTTCTGCACGCTGATGTGGCCGTCACTGGTATCCAGCCTGGCTTGTCCGGAGACGCCGGTCACAGCGATATGGCCGTCGCCGGAGTGCAGGTCGAGAGCGCAGGTGGGCGGGACCTGGATTTCGACGCGGACGCCGCGGTGCACACCGAAATGAAAACCCCCGTCGTTGGGAACATGCACCTGCAAATCGACCTTGTCTGCATCCTGCCGCTCGGTGACGCGAACCCCGCTGCTGCCGATGCTGATGCCGTCGGCGGTGACGCGCGCGTTGATGGTGTTGCTCACGCCGCGTGTGATCTCGACGGAGGCGTCGTTGGTGTCGACGTGCAAGCTGGGATTGTTGCCGACCTGGTAGGTTTTAGTCCACTCATCCGCGAAGGCGGACAGACTCAATACACCAAGAACGATAGGGAGAATCAGGAATCGGTTCCTCACAGGGCTCCTCCTCGTAGTGTTACGAGAAGGAGCTTCTGCAAGTTCCGTGCGAATGAGGAGAATAAGGAGGGCGTCGATGCGGTGCCCGGGGCATGCGATCTAGCGGAGTGGAACGTCCCGCATGCCCCTAATGAGCATCGCTCCCTGCTTGCTGAGATAGACGAGAAAGGGAAAAAAGGGTTAGCGAAGCGGACGGCAATCGAGGATTTCATCTGTAAAGTTTTGCAAAGCTGAGGACTGCAGTCGTACGCGTCGAATTTCATTCTTGCTCAGTAAAAGGAGCCGTACTCCGGAGCCATTGCACTGTCTTGAGAATATCGCCGGTTTGAAACAGCCGGATGCCCGCGACGCCCGCAGCGCCGGCCTGGAGGCACGAGCGGGCATTCTCCAGATTGACCCCGCCGAGCGCGAGCACGGCAAAGCGGCCGGAGTAGGGAGCTTCGACATCTCGGGGCGCGCCGAGAAGTGCGCAAGCGTCACGCAGCACATCGAGGCCGATGCCTTTCGCCTGCGTCTGTACCTTCTCGAAGATCGGCGCGAGTACCGCGAAATTTGCGCCGTGCGATTCCGCCGAGCGGACTTCGGCAGGCGAATGCGCCGAGACACCGATCAGCGGTTCGCGTCCGCTGCACTTCATCCACATCGTGCGGACCTCGGAAGCGGAAAGTTCCTCGGCGGGCAGATGTACGCCGTCAGCGCCGCAGGCCAGCGCAATGTCGGCGCGCGAGTTGATCAAGAGTCTGGTCTGAGCGGAATTTTCGCGCACCGCACGTACCGCCTCGTGCGCCAGACGTTCCAGCTGGCGAGAGGAGAGATCCTTTTCACGCAGCTGAATGTAGTCGACGCTGGAGCGCGCGGCCTGGCCTATTCGCCGCAGCAAAGCCGCGCGTCGCTCCTCCTCCGTGCCGGAGAATGCCGAGCGGTCGGTGATGTAGTAGAGCAGCATGGCCGGTTCGATTGTATCCGCGAGGTTGGTAGATCCGGCCTGCCTAAACCGGCGTAGCTAAAGCTACGCCCCTTCAAAGTCATCTCACACCAGTCTTTCAACAAACTGTTTAGCCGGCGAGAAACCGCTTCCCCACGTTTTCGGCGACTGGGTCGTTAGGCCTGTAACAATCACAAGAGTGCTCTAGAATCGACTCATGCCCGCCTCCCGCCGCAATCCGCAGCATCCGCTCGATTTCCCTCGTCGCTCGCCCGTCACCCAGCAGCCGCTGGAGATTGTGCGGGCTCCGGTATTCTCCTCGCTGCCCTGGCTGGTGCACGGGTTCAGCACGCGCCAGGGTGGAAGCTCGACTTGTTATGGTGGGAAGACCCTGAATCTGGGCTTCACCGAGCCCGATGCCAGGAACAATGTTGAGCGCAATCGCGAGTTGTTCCTGAGTACGCTGGGAGCGACGACTCGAAACGGGGATGTGTGGCCGCTGGCACAGCTGAAGCAGATCCACTCGGCGATCGTGCATCGAGTGGCAGCGGCGCCAAGCCATGCGCTCGCAGGCGACGGCCTGATCACCAACGCGCCCGGGCTGCTGCTGGCCATCAGAACGGCGGATTGCGTGCCCGTACTGGTGGTCGACATTCGGCGCCGCGTCGTGGCCGCTTTTCATGCGGGCTGGCGCGGGACGGCTGCCCGTATCGTCGAAAAAGGCGTGGGCGAGATGCGCCACCAGTTCGGCAGCCTGCCGCGCGATCTGCGTGCCGCCATCGGGCCCTCGATTCGCCGCTGCTGTTACCGGGTTGGCGAAGAAGTGCGCTCCGAGTTCCACTCGCAATTTACGTATGCCGCCGATCTCTTCGAGGAGGTCTTCGACTCGCATGCCATTCACGCGCGCTATCCGCTGCTGTTCCTGAACCAGCGCGCGCCGGGCCACGGCGATCTGGGAGCGGAGATCCATCTGGATCTGGTGGTGGCCAACCGGAGGCAACTGGAAGACGCCGGCCTGCGCGAGGAGCACATCAGCGTCGTCGAGGGCTGCACCGCGTGCGATACCGCACGCTTCTTCTCCCATCGCGCGGAGTTCGGCAAGACGGGCCGCATGATGGCGGTCATCGGTATTCAGCCGGAGTAGGCCCGTGGGCGCGGCGAAAAACGCGATCCTGGCGTTGCTGGTTTTCGCGGCTCTCTATCTGTTGGGAAGAATTCCGGACTATTGGCCCGGCTTGTGGCGGCGCATCCGTTATCGCGGAAGCGAGCGCTGGCCGTTACATTCGGCGTTCCTCCAGGAGCAGCGCCTCGAGCTCAAAGCGACGGGGCGCGGTCCGCGCTACCAGGCCGGGTTCACTTACTCCTACAACATCGAAGGCCGGGAATATTCGGGCCATTTCACCAGCGACCGATTTCAATTCAAGTCCGGTGCTGAACGGCTGCTGGCGAAGTATCCAGTCCATACCTCAGTAATGGCAAGGGTGAATCCAAGAAGAATGGAAGACTCTGTTCTGGTACTGCCGGAGTAAACGCTTCGCAACCCGATGAGGGCTACGCGTTGCCGGTTTCGTGGCCATTCGGGGCGGAAGCCGGCGCGGCCTGGGCTTGCGCCGGCGCTTCGACGTAGTTGTTGACCATGTCCTTCAATTCCTTGCTGGGCTTGAAGAAGGGAATCTTCTTGGCCGGAACCTCCACGCGGTCGCCGGTCTTGGGATTGCGTCCGACGCGGGGCTTGCGCTGGCGTGTCCGAAAGCTGCCAAAGCCGCGGATCTCGATCTTGTCGCCGGCGCGCAGTGAGCGCACCACGCTCTCGAAGATGGTTTCGACGATGACCTCGCTGTCCTTGCGCGTCAGTTCCGTCAGGCGGGAAACCTCATCGATCAAGTCTGCCTTGGTCATCTCGCACGCCCCTTGTCGCGATACGATCAAATTCCCGAGCCGGCAACCACACCAGCCGGAACCCGATCACAGCTACCAGCACATCGGATACTCTCAAATTGCCACAGTGTTGGCAAGTACAAGTTTTGATTGAGTTTCTGGAGTTTAACGCCAGGGCGGCCGGAGGGCCAATAGCCCGCCAAGGCCATACTCGACCGACTTACTTCCACAAATAATAGAAGCCGGCATTGGTCTGCATCAGCTTGGCAGGATTCGGGAAATACTCGGAAGCATCGCCAAACAATAGATCTAGCAGGCTCTTGCGCTGCTTTTCGGGATACACCAGCGTGGGTTCGCCCTTGATGCCGACGGATTTCGCAGTATCGTTGACCGCGGCGCGGAAGTCGCCAATCTGGTCGATCAGCTTCAAGGGCACCGCCTCTTCGCCGGTCCACACCTTGCCATTGGCCAGCGGGCGCACCTGATCGTCCTTCATATTGCGGCCCACGGCCACGCTGTGGATGAACTGCCCATGCATGTTGTCGATGAGACTCTGCATGTAGGCGCGCTCCTCCGGAGTCATGGGGCGGGTGGGCGAGCCGGTGTCCTTGAACTCCCCTGCTTTCAGCGTGATGGCCTGCAGCTTGGCCCACTTCAGCAGCTCTTCGTAGTTGTACCATTCGGCGATCACACCGATGGACCCGACGATGCTGGCATTGTCGGCGAAGATTTTGTTGGCCGCGGATGAAACGTAATACGCGCCGCTGGCGCCGACCGTCTCGATGGAAGCGACAATCCGCTTCTTCTTGTCGTTACGAATGCGCAGGACCTCGCGATAGATCTCTTCCGAAGCTGCGGCTCCGCCGCCGGGCGAATTGACATGCAAGATGATCGCCTTGATGGAGCTGTCCTCGGCGAACTTGTGCAACTGCTCGACCGCGTCCTGCGGCGAGAGAATCACGCCTTCCAGATCCACGACTCCGATTTTGTCGCCAAAACCGCTAAACCCATTTCTCTGCTGCGATCGGACCGAGAAGTACACCAGCGCGAAGATAGCGACCAGGAAGAGGAAGAACGCTCCCCCGCCCAGCAAGACCCAGAGAAAGACCCGCGAGCGCGGCTGGTCGGTCATAGGAAGGAGTTCAGTGTAGCAGAGGGCGCTGTTCGCCATTCGCTGTTCGCCATTCGCTTTTCGCCAGAGGGGTTTGACTCGTCCGGCGAATGGCGAATGGCGATTTTCCTCACGCCAACTCGCCACCGTCGCCATGCAACTCGCGCAACTCCTTGGGCGCTCGCGCGGGCGTGTCCTGATTGGCCGGAACCGGAGTGGATTGCCCTGTCGCGGGGCTCTCGGCAATCTGCGCCATGAGGTCGTCCAGCGACTCCAGCCACAACATCTGCGACTGGAAGACGCGGCCGATATTCCGCGACGCCGAGACCGCAACATCATCCACGCTCACCGCTCGCTTCAGCTCCCGCTCGATCGACGTGACCGGCTTGCCCGTCAGACCGCAGGGGACGATCAGATCGAAATACTCCAGGTCGGTCGACACATTCAGCGCGAAGCCGTGGGTCGTCACCGCCCGCGAGATGTGCACCCCGATAGCCGCGATCTTCGCCTCGGGCTTATTGCGCAACGCGTAGGTCCAGACGCCGGTCAACCCCTTAATGCGCTGCGTGGCAATGCCGAAGTCGCCGCAGGTGCGGATCAGAACTTCTTCCAGGCGGCGCACGAACTCCACTGCGCCGACCTTGGGCTCGAAGCTGCGCAGATCGAAGATGGGATAGGCGACGAGCTGTCCCGGCCCGTGGAAGGTGACGTCGCCGCCGCGGTCGATCTCGTGCAGTTCGACGCCGCGCTGCGCCAGGAACTCGGGCGAGGCCAGCACGTTGTCGAGCCGCGCATTGCGCCCCAGCGTGATGACCGGCGGGTGCTCCAGCAGCAGCAGCGTGTTCTCGATGCGGCCGGCCTTGCGCAGCTGCATCAGCGTGCGCTGCAACTCCAGCGCCGTCCCGTACGGCACCAGCCCGAGATGGAGGACATGAATGACCATCGCTGGCTATTCGATGAAGCTACCTGCGCGTAGGCTACGGAAAGTGTCGGGCGGTGGCAAGACGAGAGACGTGTCCGCCCAGAAATCGTCGGTGACAGGCGGCGTCCTCACATTATGCTGTAACCGGAATCTGGAGGAAGCATAGGATGATGCCCCCACTCTTAGCAATTATCGCTCGACTCACGGCCATGGTCGTGTTCCTGTCCGGGTCGTCCGTTATCGGATATACCCAGGCCTTGCCTGAACCTCTAAAAGGGAACCCCTACTCTGTAGCATTAGTTGCGAGCGTTCTGCAGATGGAGAAGGTCTGGGGCAACGTCCATAACGGGATGGACTATTCGCACCTCATTGTCCACAAGAGCCCTGATATCACCGACGATCTTCCGACGCAGTTTGATAAGCATTCCGTCAACTATCTCGACTCCAAAATGCTGATTGAGCGGTACAGGGCGCTGAACAAGGCCTTCCCAGTCTTGGAAGTGAGTCCCATCCAAGTGGACGGCTCGCGCTTGAAAGTCACTGTTACAGTTTCATGGTTCAGTTACGAGCACCGGCAATTACGATTCGGGGTTTCGGACTGGAGCAACGTCGAGTTTACGTACGATTGCGGACAGGAGAAGTTTGTGCTTCAGTCGGTAAAGCTCGGTGGCGTCTGAGGAATCGCCCCGGGTTCTTTTCGTAAGAAATTTTGATCGCCCGAATTCCGCCGCAGGCAAGGCTTCTGCCGGATTCCCACAATTGAAATATGCGTCGTCGCGTGTCCGCCGCGACTCTTCTGTGCGCACAACTGCGCGCCAATCGCGACCGAATTCATCGTCCGTTCAACCTCGATTTTTCATCTGCACAAAATCCTGGCACATGCCTGTGGACGAGCTGCACTCGATTGAAAACACGCGGTTTATTGCGGCGAAAATTTCATTGACTTCTATAGCAGGAGGAGTAAAACACACTCGTTCTTTGACAAGTTTTCAAGGTTGCTAGCGGTTGTCAGCGAGCTTCCTCAACGCGAAAGCGAGGAGGATACCGGCAAGTCCGGGACCTGTCGCGAGCCACCACCCAGTGCCCACGGCACCCGGCGGAGAGGACGCCACAACGGTCGCGCAGCCGACAGCAGCGAACGGCAGAAGACGAGTCAGAGGCAAGATGGAATCCCGAGAGCTAGAGCGGTATTCCGGCAGGTAGTGAGTCCGAACCCCGGCCCTGAGTAGGCTGCACCGAATGCGCAAGCGTTTGGCGTAGCTGCAGAGCAGGGATGCAGCGCGACCCTCCAGCTGGAAATCACTACTCAAAGCGCCTCGGGATTTCCTTTTTGGCTGCGCGCAGGCTCCGCAAAGGAGTGCGCGCCTTGGATACGGCGTAGCCTTGCTCGTCGGTGCGTCCGATCTGGAACACAATCGCCCGCCCGGTGTGCTCCCAGCAGCCCCAAAGAACCGCCCTCCGATTCGCAGGCACCCATGCAAAGTCGCACACGGGGTGCGGCCAGACTTGGATATCTCCCAAAGCCTCCGGATTCAGCTTGTTCTCATACGGCGTTGCCACAACCGCAGGCCCCGAGATCTCGACGCTGGCTCCCGGCTCAATTTCAAGACGGAAAATCGCGGCTCTTTCCTGATGGAGAATTAGCGTCGTTCTGGCTTCAAATCCAGCCTCTGGGCGATCCTCTGCGCTCACCTCGGGCTCGGCGCCACGCCGCAACTCGCCGGCCCGCGGCAACAATTCGACGACAACGTTGCGAAAGGGCTTATCGCCGAGATTCTCCACCACGTGTTTTAGTCCGGCGGGCGACAGCTCACATTCGCCATCGCGATAGGTGAAGCGCTTGGGCTCCTCATCGCGCGGGGAGCTGATAATTTCGGCGCCGTTGGCCACATAAAGAAGGTAGTCGTTGGGATGATGATGGCAGAGCGTGCGCTCGTGCGGCGCGATCTCGACGGCGAAGGCCCGGACGTATTCGTTCTCGAAGACGAGGTGGTGCCGCGGTTCCTGCTCGATCTCGACCACATGGCGGCAATCGTAGTTGGGATCCATTGCGCTCTTGAAGCCGTATCTTAGCAAGCGGCGTTCGCCAACAGCAGGTTCCATCAATGGGAAGTCCGGCGAGTCAGGTTGGGTTCGGATTCCGGTGTCGGTTTGCCACGTCCTATTGATATTCGACGGGAACAGAGTACGGCCGCCTCACGGATTGTTTCCGCCGCCGGCGAGCATAATAGCTGGCATGACTCATGCTCGCCTTCGCTATCGGTTTCTGCTCTTTGCGCTAGTCTTCGCGCTCACCTGCTCTCTCGCCGCGCAACCAAAGGTTGACCGCAGCGGGCCGCCGGCCGGCGTCTCTGATGCTCTGCGCGCGGCGGTCGAGGACAAGGGCTATCGCGTGGTGCTCAACGACGGGTGGACTGCCGAGTTCTGGTTTGCCAAGCCGCTGAAGGTGGAAAAGAAAGATGTGCCGGGCGCGCTTTATCCCGAGCTGAGCGACGGCGAGTTCATCGGCGTCGTGAAGTTCGCGCAAGGCATGTCCGACTTTCGCGGCCAGAGCCTTCCCGCCGGCATCTACACACTTCGCTATCAGACGCTACCGCAGGACGGCAATCACATGGGCGTCGCGCCCAATCCTGACTTCCTGCTAGCCAGCCCGGCCGAAGCCGACTCCCGGCCCGAACAGAGCTATCCCTACAAGAAGCTGGTGGCGCTGAGCGCCAAGAGCACCGGCGGAAGTCATCCCGCCGTCATTGCGCTGACGAGTGCGTCGGAACCCGGCACGGTCACAAAAGCCGACACCGGCTTCATCGTCTTCAGCGCGGCGGTTCCGGCCGCGTCGGGAAGCAGCGTAAAGCTGGGCATCGTGATCAAGGGTGCGGCGGCGCAGTAGGCAATTCGAATCTCCGTTCGCCGCGGCGTTACTATGGAGCCTCCGATCCGCGCCGGACGTTGAAGTTCCTGGCGGAATAACCAGGACAAAGCTTGCCACGGCGCAGTGCAAGCTGTGCCCCTTCCAAATGCCTCAAAACGACTTTTTCGCAGACTGTGAAGTCGAGCCCCACACCAAGCGCGTTCTAACGGCTTGCTTGGCGAGCCATTTCACTTGCTGCTTTTTCGTTTAGCAGACAGGATGCCGAGGATCTCGCGCAGGCCTTGCTGCACCTTCTTCAGATTGGCCGTGGAGCTCTTCTTGGGAAACGGCAGGCCGGATTGCTGAGCCGCCGGCTTGCCTTCCTCTTTCAATTGCTGGCGGGCGCCGGCGATGGTGAAGCCTTCCTGGTAGAGCAGCTTCTTGATACGAAGAACGTTTTCCACGTCGCGCTGCCGGTACATGCGCTGCCCGGTGCTGCTCTTCACCGGCTTGAGCTGGGGGAACTCGGTCTCCCAGAAGCGCAGCACATAGGCCGGCAGACGACACAGGCGGGCGACCTCGCCGATACGGAAGTAGAGCTTGTCCGGGATCACCGGATCGGCGGCAGCGCTCTTCTTGCGGCGGGTCTTCTTCTCAGCCATGCCAAGGACAGTTTCGAGTTTCAAGTTTCGAGTTTCAAGAAAATTCCTTCTCGAACCCTTGTAGCACGAGGTTACAACAGCCGGCGCAGAGTTGTACGGGGAATCGTCAGTAGATTCGCCAGATCTGCCCGCTAATGCCGGTTTCGAGTTTCAGGCTTCGACTTGCTGGCATTCCAATGCTGCCAGGCGCGAAGGCAGCGGTAGTGTGATGTTCGGCTTTCCTCGCCTCGGCCTTGGCGGTTCACCGGCGCAGAGTGCCCGGCGATCAAAGCCACAGCCGGAACAACTCCGCCCGGAGCGGCTGAATCCTAGAGTCTGCAACTTCGTCTTTCGCCCCCAGCGCGAAAGCATTCGGGCACCCTCGCACCAGCCGCAGCGGGAAAACCAGGGCTGGAGTGCGGCCCAGATTCCGAGGTAGGACTGGTATGTACCGGTTGCGCAGCGTCGCGTCCTTGTTAGCCTTGCTGTCACTTCTAGCCGCCGCGGGATGCGGTGGAGGATCTTCAAACAATACCGAGGGTTCCGGCAGCGGCGGAAGTGGAGGCGGAGCATCGGGCGGTTTGGCGGTGACAAGCTTCGCCGTCTCGCCGGCAGTCGCCGGCCCCGGTCAGTTCGTCAACTTCTCCTGGGCTACTACAGGCGCGACTACGTTCAATACCACGCCCAACATTGCGCAGGAAAACCAGACCCTGCCTACGAGCGCCACCAACTATTCGTACAACACCAACGGCCTGACGCAGACGACGACCTTCCAGGCGACCGCCGGCAACGGCTCGACGCAATCGCCTGCGATGACAGCCACGCTGACGATTGCCGACGTAACGCTGAGCGCCTCGCCCGGCCAGATTCAGGCGGGACAGGCAGCGACGCTGACCTTCGGCGGACCGAACAACGGCAGCACTTGGACGGTGACGAATGTAACTACCAACCAGACGACCAACCTGCCGGCGCCGTCGTGCAGCGGAACGACCTGCACGGGTACGTACAACACCGGCCCTCTCAGCGCTACCACGACCTACCAGGTGGCGGCGGCGGGATCGGTAGGCGGGCAGGCGTATTCGCCGCGGGTGACGGTGACGGTAGGGAATCCCACGACCGTGACCTTGTCGGCATCGCCCAGCAACGATCCGCCAGGTGGTTCGGTTACGTTATCGTGGACGACGACGAACGCATCGGCGATCAGCCTCGATCACGGCATTGGCAACGTGATGCCGGTGCAGGCGGGATCCTATTGTTGCGTGAATCCCACGCAAACCACGACGTACACAGCTACGGCAACATCGATTTATCCGAACACGCCGCCGGTAATGGCCACCGCGGTCGTGACCGTGAGCACCGGCGGGCTCTCCAACATTAACCACATCATTTACATGGTGCAGGAGAACCGCGCCTTTGATAACTACATGGGGCAACTGGCGGAATACCGTGTCAACCACAACCCGCCAATTCCGGGAGCGCAGTTAAGCGATGTGAACGATCTGCACACGCTGCCTTCGAACTACACCATCAAGAACCCGCAGGGGCAGTCGTT
>Ga0335081_10007206_pt1 | contig 17761 bp, 22 predicted proteins | sample Lox_Sample_35_FD_206713 | JGI IMG/M metagenome (GOLD analysis project Ga0335081, IMG submission 206713) | Soil microbial communities from Loxahatchee National Wildlife Refuge, Florida, United States - Lox_Sample_3.5 | ecosystem: Environmental > Terrestrial > Soil > Wetlands | place: USA... | reverse complement strand
ACATGTGATGGCACCCAAACTCATAGGCTCCATGGAAATAAGTTCCTTATGGCATCCGTGGCAGGGACTTTTTGCGAACCAACATGTTGAATTTGGATTGCCCTCCCAGAAAAAGGCGGCCGTCGCAATGTGTATCAAGAGAACACTTTGCACCAGTTGGCCGCTCCGACAGGCTGTAAAGGAGGTATGACTATGCGTTACGCACTTCTTGGCGGCGCTTTGCTATTTGCGATTCTCACCGTGGTCGCGAACGACCGTACGACTGGCAATCAGGCGCAGTTTCCGCCCACCTATGTGCCTTCCGGGCAGCAGATCTATCAGCAATTCTGCGCCGCATGCCACGGTCTGGATGCGAAAGGTAACGGGCCCACTGCGTCCAGGCTCAAGACGCCACCACCAGACTTGACCACCTTGGCCAAGCGCAACATGGGCAAATTTCCCTATGATTACGTGGCCGGCGTTCTGCGATTTGGACCGGGACCATCGGCGCACGGTTCGTCAGACATGCCGGTCTGGGGCCCTATTTTTCAGATTATCGACAAGAATAACGAACGGGCAATACGGCAACGAATCAAGAATGTTTCGGACTATCTAGCCTCGTTGCAGGAAGGCTCCGGAGGAATTAATACTATACCCGCAGCGCAATAGCAGGTTATAAGAAGCACGATGAGCCTCTATCGCCACGCAGTGCTTACACTGGTTGGGATGGGCATCTGGCTCCCGATCTACCCGCTGGGAGCCAGAGGCGGCGTTCGCCAAACTGGGCAGAAGCCGGCGGCCACCGCCGAACAAAAACCGCGCACGAAGGTCGCTGAAGGGGAGTACGTAGTTTCCCAGCAGGCGAACGGCGGCGCCGTCGGCCCTTTCGGAGAGGAAGTCTACAATTTTCACGAGACCTGGACTCTTTGGCGGGAGGGTGACGGCCGGTATGAAGTGGAGGGCGAAAGGCGGTACGAAGCGCCGGAAGGGACGCCGCGTTCGGACCGCTTTGTAGCGGAACTTTCGCGTGATTTGACGATCACGCGGGTGACCGAGTTCTCGCGCTTGAAGTGGAGGAGCGATTCCGGCCCGCTTACCTGCGAATTCCAGCGTAACCAGCTGCATTGCTCCTCAAACGCCAAGAACCCCGAGCAAGCGCTAGAGGTCAGGATTCCCATGCAACGCCCCTTCGGCTTGCTCTGGCCGATTTCGGCATTTTCGCTGAGCGGCCTCACGCGCGAAGCGGAGCGCGACCCGCGCCACGAAACGCATATTCAGCTTGTTTCCATCGAGCAGCCGAGCGCGGACATGCCCGTAAACCCGATGATCCTGGACGGAGAGTTGCGATTCCTCGGCGAGGAGACTATCGAGGTTGCCGGTCTGCCGCGGCGCGCATTCAAGTTCTCGATCAAAGCCGCGCTATCTCCGGAGTTCACCGTGTGGACCACGGCAAACGGACTCTTGGTGAGCGTATCCATAGAGCACGGCGATAAGAATTGGCCCGAGCAGGGAATGAAACTGCTCCACTTTCAAGAGTGGCCGGTCTCGAAATGAGGTTAAAATCTTTGCCCGCGCACAAAAGGATTGCGGCTGCTTAACGGAACCGCAAAATCAGCTGAGGCTACGATGAAAATACTGCTGGCCATCGATGGGTCGAAGTACTCGGACGCAACGGTTCAGGCTCTCGCATTACAGATTCGCAAGGAAAATGCCCAGGTACTCGTGCTCCAAATTGTCGAGCCGCGGATTTATTCCACGCCGCCACAGATGGCGGCCGGATATCAGCCCGAGATGGCGGAGATCATGAAGGAGCAATTCAAGCAGGCGCAGGAAAGCGTGGACCGCAGCGCCACAACCCTTCGATCGGCAGGTTTTGAGGTCAGCACTCGGGTTTTGGAAGCCGAACCGCGTACAGGGATACTCGACTTGGCCAGCGAATGGCATGCCGACCTCATTGTATTGGGATCACATGGGCGAAAAGGCCTTCAGCGATTTATGTTGGGAAGCGTGGCGGAGTCCGTTGCACGCGGCGCGTACTGCTCGGTTTTGATTGTTCGCACACCCCAGAAGTAGGCCTACGCCGACGCTCGCCAGCCGAGTGCTGTCCGCCACCTTTTCGAACCGCTCCTCCAATCTGCCGGAATCAAAACAATTTAGACCGTAGTGATCGCGGTCACAGATATCGGCATCTCTTCTGCGCGATACTGAGTTGGAAATTTTGCAAAGGCAGGTTGGAGATGTTCTCTTGGAGACGGGCTTCTGAGAAAGCGGCGAAGGTGATAGTGGCCGGCGTAACGGTGATGGCAGCGATGAGATTTTATTACGTGAGAGAGATGCTGGCAGCGTTAATTCTTTTTTCCCTGATTTTTGCCTGCGTCGCGGCAGCTTTGGCTTTGCTGTTTATTCTCGATCGCGCCAGCGCCGCGGCGAGCGAGTTCATCGAGATACGCGGGAGAGAAGCGCTGCAACATGCCCGCGCTTGGCACAGCGTCTCGGAGCAGCGGGCCGGCATGCATCGCTGACTGGAAGGTGCGCCTTGAGAAGCAAATTGATGACGAATAACGGACAGCACCGGAGTTTTCACATCGCCGTTTGGACGGGAAGAATTATCGGTTGGCTGCTATTGCTTGTGGCGATTCTCGCTGCCCTGGACGCAGAATTTTCTGCTGGAGCGCCGACGCGTTTCAGCGTGTTCCCAGCCATAGCTCTGGGGCTCGTAGCGGTTGTGTGGATCGTTGTGCTCGAACTATTCCTGCATTTTTTCGATCGTTACTTGTCACGCAATTGAGACCGGCGGTTGCCGCTACAGATAGTCTTCGCGTTTGATACCGAGCTTCTTCAGCTTTGAATTCAGGGTGGTGCGCTTCAATCCCAAGCGGGCGGCCGCGCCGTCCGGCCCTCCAATGCCTTTTGCTTCGCGCAAGACGCGCAAAATATGCTCCCTCTCGGTGGCTTCCAGGGTCACATTCTCCGGCGGGGGCGAGGCCGCTTCCCCGGGCACGTGCAGCTCGGAAAGAGGTGCGCGTAACACAGGTCCTTTTGTCAGGATGACGCAACGCTCGACGAAGTTTTCGAGTTCGCGGATATTGCCAGGCCAATCCCACTTGGTCAACGCCTTCATCACATCCGGGGGAATGGACTCGATCTTCTTATCCATGCGGAGGGCGTGCTTGCTTACGAAGTAACGAACGAGCAAAGGTATGTCTTCCCGGCGCTCGCGCAGAGGCGGGATAGAAATGGGGAAAACGCGCAAGCGATAATAAAGGTCGCTGCGAAACTCGCGATCCGCCACCATTTTTTCGAGATTGCGGTTGGTGGCCGCCACCAGGCGAATATCCACGGGAATTGTGCGCGTGCCGCCGAGCCTTTCGAACTCCTTTTCCTGAAGCGCGCGCAGCAACTTGGGCTGAACCTCCAGCGGCAAATCTCCCACTTCGTCGAGAAAGAGGGTACCCTGATGGGCCAATTCCAGCCGGCCGATCTTCTGGGATATGGCCCCCGTGAAAGCGCCCCTTTCATGGCCGAAGAGCTCGCTCTCGAGCAAGCCGGTCGGGATGGCGGCACAGTTCAGCTTCACCAGGGTTCGCTCGCGACGAGGGCTGAGCTGGTGAATGGCGCGGGCGATCAGATCTTTTCCCGTGCCGGTCTCGCCCAGGATGAGCACGGTGACATCGGCGCCGGCAACCGTTTCCACCTGTTTCAGAACTCTCTTTAAGCCAACGCTCTCACCGATAATGTCTTCGAACCTGTGCTCCGTATTCAGTTCCTCTTCGAGATAGCGGTTTTCGCGCTCCTTACGCGCCAACTCTTCTTCGGCTTTTTTCTTTTCGGAGAGATCGCGGATGACCGTCAGGACCAATTTTCCGCCATCAGTTCTTACAGGACTAAGCATGATGTCGACGGGAAACTCCGTGCCATCTTTGCGCCTGCCGTAGAGTTCCAGGCCAATGCCCATAGGGCGGGTGCGCGGCTCGGCGGCATAGCTTTTGCGATGGCCGGGATGGGTGCCGCGGAACCTTTCAGGCACCAGAATTTCTATGGGTTGGCCGAGCAACTCGCCGCGGTCATAGCCGAAGAATTTCCCCACCTGCTCGTTGATTTCCGCGATCTTCCCGCCTTGATCACTTACGATAATGGCATCAGGCGAAAACTCGAACAGGGAACGAAAACGCTCCTCGCTCAAACGAACCGATTCCTCCGCCTTCATCCGGTCGGTAAAATCGCGGGTGATTTTCGAGAATCCGAGCAATTTTCCACCCTGATCTCGAACCGCGGTGATGATTACGTTGGCCCAGAAGCGGGAACCATCCTTTCGCACCCGCCAGCCTTCGTCTTCAAATCTTCCATGCAGGGCAGCCATCTTTAGTTCCATATCCGGCTTGGCGCTCAGGAGATCCTCTTGCGTGTAAAATCGCGAAAAATGCTGTCCGATGATCTCCTCGGCGCGGTAACCCTTGATCCGCTCCGCTCCTACGTTCCAAGTGGAAACCTTGCCTTCGGGATCGAGCATGAAAATCGCGTAGTCGTCAACGTTCTCCACGAGCAAGCGAAAGCGCTGCTCGCTATCGCGCAAAGCCATTTCCGTTTGCTTCTGGGCGGTAACATCCCGGATAACGGTCAGTACGACAGGACCGTCTGGCGTATCGATCGGGCTGAGCATGATATCGACGGGGAACTCTGTCCCGTCCTTGCGGCGGCCAAAGAGCTGAAGCCCTTCGCCCATGGGACGCATGCGTGGGTGCGCGTTGAACTCGCTACGCAACGAGGGGTGCTGGTGCCGGAATCGCTCCGGGATCAGGATTTCGACAGAGTGGCCGAGCAGTTCGGAGACGGTGTAGCCGAAAAAGTTCTGCGCCTGGGGATTAGCGCGGTTGATCCTGCCTGCGGCGTCAACCACCAAAATTGCGTTGGGCGAGCCTTCGAATAGGCGTTCGTAAACCGCTTCCGTTTCGGCCAGCCGGGTGTTCTGAGGGGATCGCTCGGCCATTTCCGCGAATCCTAATGCCTTCGAGGGCAGCTCTAAAAGCTAATACAGGGACTCTTGTAGGTCAAGTTGGCTCTCCTGACGACCGTTCGAACAGGCTAGGACAGAATACGTTCGGCCGGGCGTACTCCGGGCTAGTGCATATGACACCGCGAACTATCACCTGTGACTCAAGTCACAGAGGGTATCTGCCGAAAAATGTAGTCTGTCTCTGACATTAAGCTGTGGGGGCTGCATGTCAGATAAGCGAAATCTAAGCGAAGTACTAAGGAGCGAGCTGGAATTTCTCAACAGCGGCGGCTACCGAAAGCCTTCTTGGCGTCCGCAGTTCATCTTCGAGGACTCGCCCACGTGTCCGAACTACCACTGCAGCCAACGTCAAGAACCCTGCTCTGAATGCATTTTGATGCAATTTGTGCCACCGGAAAAACGCGAGGAGAGAGTTCCTTGCCGGCATATCCCGCTGAACGAGCGAGGCGACACAATCGAATCGCTGTACCGCTCTGGAACACAGGACGAGTTGGAATCGGCGCTCAGAACCTGGTTGAGACGCGAAATCGAGAATCTAGAGAACGAGAAGGCGCACCGATAACTCATGCGAATCAAACCCGGGCCAGCAGGTACTTTTGAAAAGGAGGAGCGGTAAATGATTTCAAGATGCGCAAACCCGACTTGTGGGAAGGCCTTCAATTACCGAGAAGGCAGATTCTTTCGTTTTCGCCAGAACCTCGCGGCGAGTGAACGAGCGAACGCTCACTCTGTGCGGCATCTTTGGCTCTGTGGGAACTGCGCTGAAAGGTACTCGCTGGAGGAGGCTTCGGGATCGTGGCAGGGCCGTGTCGAAGTGAGGCATTGGTCGGCGAGCGCCTGCGCCGGGATCCGCTTGATCCGTCGCGCTCATGTATCGCCAGAGGCGGCGGTGGAGGTTTAAGGTATGGTTTTGGCAACCGACCAATGCCGTCAGATACCAGGAATAGCGCTTGTGACTGGCGTCACAGCCATGATCGCGAGACCTAATTAGCCTTGAGCTGACAACAAAACTAGAGAGGAGGAAGAAATGGCACCGAGAACTACCGGAACACAAACTGCGACGGAAAGCAGGGGAACCGAGGCTCTGGGACCTGCGACCATGAAGGCACTTGCCACGGAAGATGTATTCGAGCAATTCGATCGCATCTACAACTCAATCGCGCGGCGTGCCTTTGAAATCTTTTCGAGTAATGGCCATAGCTCTGGCCACGACGTGGAAGATTGGTTCAAGGCGGAATCCGAACTGCTGCACCCAGTACACATGAAAGTGGCCGAGTCCGCCGAATCGGTGAGCGTCACGGCGGAAGTGCCGGGATTCGAAGCTAAGGACCTGGAGATCAAGCTGGAACCCACCCGGCTTACCATTAGCGGCAAGCGGGAAACGAAAGAGGAACAGAAGAGGGGCAAGGTCACTTATCAGGGACACTGCGCCGACGAAATCCTGCGCATTGTGGATCTGCCGGCTGAAGTGGACGCGTCGAAGGCGCAAGCGAAGCTGAAGAACGGCATGCTCGAAATGCAATTGCCAAAGGGAAAGCCGGCCAAGACCACTCGCATCGAAGTGAAGGCGGGCTGAAGGGCGGCGAGGCGATGCTTCGCGTCAGCCTCATTAGGCCTTGACGATGAAGAAAGGGGGAAACATGAAGACAGACAGTGAATTGCAACGCTCCGTTATGGAAGAGCTCGTGTGGGAACCCAGCGTGGATGCGGCAGAGATCGGGGTAGCCGCCGAATCCGGCATCGTAACACTCAGCGGCACCGTAAAGAGCCTTCCACAAAAGTGGGCCGCTGAAAAAGCTGCGCAGCGAGTCTCGGGAGTAAAAGCCATCACCGATGAAATCGTAGTGAAACTACCCGGCGATAGCGAGCTCAGCGATACGGAGATCGCGCGCGCGGCTGTGAATGCCCTGGACTGGAATGCTTCAGTGCCCAGAGGGCGCGTCGGGATTGTCGTAGCTCACGGATGGATCACGCTCGAGGGCACCGTACAGTTTCACTACGAGAGAGTAGCGGCAGAATACGCCGTGCGGGGAATCACGGGCGCCAAGGGCGTGACAAACTTGATCAGCGTCACACCTCCACACGTCTCACCCAAAGACATCAGGCACAGGATCGAACAAGCGTTTGAACGCTGCGCGGAACTCGATGCGCAAAAGATTTCGGTGGAAGCCAAGAATGGAGAGGTCGTCCTGCGAGGGAAGGTGAACTCGTGGGCAGAACGGGAGCATGCCGAGCTGGCGGCATGGGCCGCTCCGGGAGTCTCAAAGGTCAAGAACGAAATCATGATCAGCCCGGAAGAGGAGACTGTGGCGACCTTGTAACGGCTTGGAAATGGGGCGGGGGAGGGCAGAGATCATCCTCTTCCCGCTCTCGTTTGAGAATGCGTATTAAGGCGTGAAAGCTCTACGTTGGGCAGCCAGAAGCGGATATCAAGTCCGGCAAGAACAACCTCCACGAATCTAGAACTTATCTGACGGAATCGCAGTACAAGATTTGAGACGGACTCCTTGTTGCGGCTCTACATGATCTTCAGGCAGCGTCAGCCTGGGGAGCGCCTTCATCGATGATCTCGAATGTCGTTCTTATGACGGCGCTATGCTTAAGCATGGCCTCAACCGCGCAGTATTTCTCCTCGGATATTCGTATCGCCTCGGTGACGGCCGCCGGATCGACTCCGCGGCCCGTGACGATGTGATGAATGCGCACCGCCACGAAAGCCTGAGGCGGCCGCTCAGCTTGGTCGGCCTCCGCGCGGACCTCGTAGCCGGTGATGATCTGACGCATTTTGCTGCGAAGAACCGTGATCACGTCAAAAGCGGTGCATCCCGCCAGAGCAGCAGCCACCAGTTCGATAGGCTTCGGCCCCGTAGCGCCAGCCGCGTCGTCGACCAGGAAATGATGACCGCTGCCGGTCTCGACGACAAATTGTCTGTTCTTGGCAAGCGCTGGCTGGGTCAGTGTCACGCGAGCGTGGATGCCCGGTACATTGGCTCGAGCTTCCCCTAACTTCCAAAATTCACTCCAGAGCGTCTTGGCGCCGCTGGCGGTCTCAACCCCTGATCCACTCATCGCTACCTCCTTCCGCGGGCAAGCAGAGCCCGCGCCCTCAGTTGACGCCTTTGCTGTGCAGTTTGTGCTCGTCAAGGCAGGCCGAAACCGCCCGGCAAACCTTCGCTGGGTCCCGCTTATCGACCAATTCCGCTACGTCCAAGGATGCGTAGGAGTGGACGTCAGCGGGTTTTGGTTCCGCGCTGTGCATTACGACAATCGAGGGTGGGTTCGCCAAGCGGCCGACCCGCTTGAGGAAATCGTGGGAGTGGATGTCAGGCAAATAATCGTCCACAAGTAAAATGTCGAACTTGCCCGAACCAAGCAAGGCCAGCGCCTCATGGCCACTCCAGGTAGCTTCCGTGGCGAAGCCTGCGTTCTCGAGATGCTCACGGAAAGCCCAAAGGATGTGATCGTCATTATCGACGATCAGGACATTCCCCTTGTGATTGCGTTGCATGCCTCCTCCTTCGCGAACGACCTTTCGCCTGAGCTCGCTCAGGGGCGAATGGCCACCTTGAGCACGCCGTCTCTGCGATTGGCAAAAAGGTCATACGCTTTTGTGATCTCGTCGAGGCTGAAGGTGTGCGTCAGCAATGGGCGCAGATCCACTCTGCCGTGCCGCACAAGTTCCATCAGCCGGCGCATCCGTTCCTTGCCGCCGGGGCAAAGCGTGGTCACGATCTTGTGATCGCCAAGGCCCGCAGCGAAGGGCTCAAGGGGAATGGACAACTTGCCGGAATAGACGCCAAGGCTGGAGACTGTTCCACCGGGGCGAACAACCCTCAGCGCGTTTTCAAATGTCTGGGAGGTGCCGAGCGCTTCGATGGCCACGTCGACGCCGCGCCCGCGCGTCAACCTCTGCACCGCCGCAATCACGTCCTCGTTGTGAAAATCGATGACGGCGTCCGCCCCCATGCGCCGGGACATGGCCATGCGAACGGGATCCGACTCCACAGCTATGACAAGACCTGCGCCATTGAGCCGCGCGCCTACCGTGGCGCATAGGCCAATCGGTCCCTGAGCAAATACGGCCACCGAGTCCCCCAGCTGCACGCCCCCGGACTCGGAAGCGGAAAAACCCGTCGAGGCGATATCCGCCAGAAGCACGACCTGCTCATCCGGCAGTTCGGCGGGAATCTTGGCCAGGTTGGCCTGCGCATAAGGCACTAATAAGTACTCGGCTTGTGCGCCGTTGATGGTATTGCCAAATTTCCATCCGCCGATCGCGCCGCCGCATTGGGACAATTTCCCGGCCAGACAATACTCACATTGTCCGCAGGGCGTGATCGCCCCCACAAGAACGCGGTCGCCCTCCGAATAGCCCTCGACGCCCGGCCCGAGCTCTTCAATCACTCCGACGGGTTCGTGGCCAATGACCAATCCCGGCTTGACGGGATACTCCCCCTTTAATATGTGCACATCTGTCCCGCAGATGGTCGTAAGGGTCACGCGTATGAGCGCCTCCCCATAACCCGGCTTGGGGATGGGAACTTTCTCAATTCCGATCTGATTGGGACCCCGAAAGACGAGCGCCCTCATGGTTTCGACTTTTGTCGGTGAGGGAAGGCTGCCCTTCTCTTCCCTTTCACAAATTGTTTGTGTCGCCATACCATGCCTCCAAAAGCCAATTTATGCCTGGCCTGAGGCGAATTCGGTGATTCACATCACGCTCCAGTGGTGCGCTTGCTTCGCGTATCCGGAAGCTTTGGCGATGCTGTGGGGAAAGAAAGGGCGCCCGACTTGCACATTGTGACGTGCATCACAGACCCGGATGACGTGCGTTACATCGAGCCTTGGCGCGACGTGGCAAATAAGTTAGTTATGAGTGAACCACTTTTCGTTCGCGAATGGGGCGCCGATGCATTCCATCAGCGAGTGCTCGAGCTCGAGACCAAGGGCTACATTGCCAGGCTAGAGACGTACCAAATCACCGCAGAAACGAATCCCGAGACAGGCGAAATCATTCATCTACACACAATGGAAATGTTCGACCGGTCAACGAGTTCGCCGTCGGAGTCTTAGAAACCTGGACACATTTGGTCCACAGAGCGGACCGAGACCGCCGGCGGACCTTCACGGGGATAAGCTTTTGCGGAGTCGCTTCCGATCGGCTGATCGAGTCCTATTTCTTTGCTAGCTCGTGGACGTAGGCAGCGAGCGCCTTGATCTCGTCGGGCTTCAGAGACTTCTCATACGGCGGCATTTTGTTCTTGCCCTTGGCGATGATTTGAGTCAGGTCGGCTTCGGACTCGCTTTGCACCTGACTGGAATGGAAATCGTGCGTTCCCATCTTCTTCCCAACTTCGCTGCCGCTGCCATCGGCGGCGTGGCAGGCGACACATTTCATCTTGTAGGTTTTCTCGGCCTCATTCTGGGCACGAACGGGAGAGACACCAAGCAGAAACAGCGATGCTGCAAAAATGGCCATTTGAATCCTGCAACTCGACAACTGTTTCATCACGCCTCCTTTGAAAAGCTCGAAAGCAATTATTCTCGAGCCGCCTGTGGTTACTCTGTCTCTTAGAGCTATTCGGGCGCCCGTCCTCCTTACGATACCCGAATCGCACCGAAAGAACCCAAGGTTCATTCCAAGTGTCGGGCATCAGTAACGAGGCCCACAGGCGTTGCATTCCGGGACGTGAGTCGTTAGCCGCAAACTGTAATTACAGGGCACATCGCGCGAGCAATGACGCCATGGATGGTGGCTGCCGATACGTGGGTTGCGGCGACTAGGTGTCCAGTCGGTTTGGCGCCCAGCAGGATCAGATCGGCGCGCCGCTCGTGGGCGACGCGGAGGATCTGCTCCGCAGCATTGCCGAACTCCACAAGGCAGTCAGGTTTCGATGCAAGATCAGCATCGGGCGGGACGACTTTGCGGAGCCGCTCCATATGGCTCTTCAGCGCCACCTGGGGATCCGCAGGCAGGTCAAAATCTTCTTCATCCATAACGTTCAAGAGGGTGAGTCTCGCTTGAAACTCTTCGGCCAATGAGATCGCATAGGCCGCGGCCGCAAGCGATTCCGAGCCGAATTTTGTTGCCAGTAGGATTTGCCGGAAGGCAACTTCTCCACAAACCGGGCCATTTGCCCGTGGGCCGATTGTGAGGACGGGGCACCGAACTCCCCGGAGGAGTTCCTCGGCGGCCGAACCCATGGCAAAGCGGGCGGCGCCTTCCCGGCCATGCGTTCCCAGAACGAGCAAGTCGATATGCAGCTCTTCGATTTCCGCTGAGATAACCTCTGGAAGCCTGCCGTGTTCCAGCCGCACTTCATGTGGCACACTTTCGAACTTCGCGTTCATTTGATCGAGCTGCCCTTTGGCCGCCTCGTCGATCATCTGCATGCTCGAACCCCAATATTCCGGGGGGATCAAGGCGGTTTCCGCCGGGGAGATGACGTGCGTCACAGTAAGCTTGGAGCCATATCGCCGGGCGATTTGCTGGGCCCAAGCCAAAGCTCCCTGCGAGTCAGGCGAGAGGTCGCTTGCCACAAGCACATTCTTGAATGCGATTCGTACGGGCGCCGATGCAAGCTTCATAAGATCCTCCTCTCGCCTTAGAGCGGCCAATGGAACTGCTTCGCCATCAAGTCCACCTTAGCTATTCAACCCGATCCAAACCCAAATGCCTGCGCTGGCAAGCAACAAGGCTGCCGAGACAACGCCCAGATAGAGGATGACGCGCGCCAGATGCCGCATCTTGGCAATCAACACCTGCTGTTCAGAAGCCATCATCTCCTGCTCGGCCGCATTGAGGTAAAGCTGGTCCTCTTCGCGGGTGGATAATGTGTTGCCGTAGATCACCAGGACCACGAGAACCGCAGTGACCGCGCCCCAGGATGCCAAAAGGTACATCAGCGAATGCGATAGGCCGCTCATCGTTATCTCCTCTGAGTTCTATCAGCAATCTTGTGAACTCGGGCACAGTCTAAGAGAAGGGCGCCTTAACGACAGTGACACGGGTCACAAGGGCGCGTGACCTTATCCCTCTCCAGGACTAAATGCGGTGACAATTGGAACGCGAGTCGGCTGAATCCGGAGGATCAGTCGGAAGGGCGGCCGGGAACTTCCTCTGCACGTTGATGGTTGGCTACGATGTCTCTGATAATCTGCGAACTGGATTGCGTGTCGATAGCTGGGATCAGAGCGACGCGCCCACCGTATCTTTCCACTTCTGTTCGGCCGACGACCTCTTCCAGGGTGTAGTTCCCGCCTTTGACCAAAACATCGGGCCTCAACTCCTCAATCAGGCGGAGCGGCGTAACTTCGGAAAAGACGATCACGTAATCGACCGATTCTAATGCGGCAATAATCCCGGCTCGATCCTTCACCGAAATGAGAGGCCGGCCGTTTCCTTTTATCTGTCGAGTCGAGTCGTCGTCGTTGATGGCTACGACCAGCACATTCCCGAGAGCCTTGGCTTTCTGCAAAAACTGTACATGCCCGGCATGGAGCAGATCGAAGCACCCGTTGGCGAATACAACTTTGAGACCTTGGGAATGTGCCAGGCTCACCCGCTGTCTCACCTGCGACAGATCGACGAGCTTCGTGGCGCCACGGCTGGATCTTTCGCGAATCCACGAGGATAGCTCATCGATGGATACCGCAGCGGTTCCGACTTTCTCAACTTTAATTCCCGCAGCGGCGTTGGCAAGGCGCGCCGCCGTTTCCAGATCATGGCCGCCGAGGAAAACACGTGCGATCACGCTGATGACTGTGTCACCCGCACCCGTAAGGTCGAAAACGTCGTGTACTTCCGCTTGAATTCGCGTCTCGCCTGCGCCTTTCTTGTATAGAGACATTCCCTCTTCGCTACGCGTGACCAGGATCGCCTGGCAATCCGTCTGCGAGAAGAGGGTGTCCACGGCACTGCGGATTTCATCTTCGGTGCGAACGGGCTTCTGCGCGGCTCGTCCCAATTCGAGTTTGTTCGGCGTAAGCAGGAGAGCTCCCCGATACTTGGCAAAATCGTCGCCCTTGGGATCAACGAAGACGGGCCGGCCGGCTGCGGAGGCCATGCGAATCACGGCGCTGGTTATCTTCTGGCCTAAGACTCCCTTGGAGTAGTCAGAAAGCACCACGCCCTGGACCTTTGGCAGGCAATCTTTGACGAAAGCCAAGAGTGCTGCCGCAGAGGTCTCGTCCAATTCAGCACGACTCTCCTTGTCGACACGTAAGATTTGCTTTCCATGACTGATCAGGCGAGTTTTAACGGTTGTCGCGCGATGCACGTCGGCGAGGACGCCTCCCGCGTTTATCCCAGAAGTCTTGGCAAGCCGCAAAAGTTCGTCGCCAGCGTGATCTCGACCAATCGCACCAGCAAGAAACACTTCACAACCTAACCGGGCGAGGTTGTTTGCTACGTTGGCAGCGCCTCCTAAGCTGGCGTTTCCCGAAGTCCAATTCAGAACTTGTACGGGCGCTTCGGGTGAAATTCGATCGATCGTCCCGAAGACGTATTCATCCAGCATCAAGTCGCCGACCACAAGCAAGGAGGCTCGTTTGAGCTCGGTCAAAACCTTGCCGAGCGCTTCCCAGTCATATCGAGATTGATTAACGGAGCTCAGATGGAATCTCCACGGCAAAACTCGACACCTGTACTAAAAGTACTCTACTCATGGCAGAAGAAGTTCGCAATTGCGAGATGGAATCTGGCCCTTATTCCAGCAATGCAGGGTACCCAATGTTTAGCGAAGACACTAGGTGTATGTTTCTCGATCGACGGAACATTCAGCAAATTCAGGTGACGACCAGTTGTCCTCGCTTGCGTCGCAAGTATTGATCTTTGATCCACTGATAAGTTTCGCGCAACCCTTCATCTAGTGTGGTATCCGGCTCCCATTCGAGGACCTGCTTAATGAATGTATTATCACTGTTGCGGCCGGCAACGCCACGAGGTGCGGTGGGGTCGTATTTTCGACGAAGTTTTACACCTGCGATCGCCTCGACTTTGGTCACCAGTTCATCAACTGTAACCAGTTCGGATGAGCCGAGATTGATGGGGGTGGCGATGAGTTCGTCGCAATGCGTGATCGTGTCAATTCCCTTCACGCAATCCGCAATGTACATGAAGCTGCGGGTCTGAGTACCGTCACCCCAAATTTCAATTTGTCCGCTGCCACTGTCGGTCGCCTCGACGACTTTCCTGCAAATCGCTGCCGGGGCCTTTTCGCGGCCGCCATCCCAAGTTCCGTGAGGACCGTACACATTGTGAAAACGCGCAATGAAAGTTCTCAGGCCTCGCTCGGCCCAATACTCCTGGCAGAAAATCTCTGACATGAGCTTTTCCCAACCATAGCCCCGCTCGGCCATCGCCGGGTACGCGTCGGACTCCTTGAGCGCACGTACCTTGGGATCCTGCTGAAGTAAGGTGTTGTACGCGCAAGCGGAAGAGGAGAAGAAGTAGCGCTGCACCCCGGCCCGGTATGCAGCTTCAATCATGTGAGTATTGATGAGGATGCTTCGAAGACACTCTACACGGAAGCGTTCGATAAATCCCATTCCGCCCATATCGGCAGCGAGGTTGTAAACCTCTGCAGCGCCCTCGCAAACGCGTTTAGAAACTTCCTCAGTACTGCAATCCAGCGAAAGGTTCTCAACCTCCGGAAAATAGAGATACCACTCCTCAAAGGGCTTTTTATCTACCGCTCGAATGCGTGCCAATCCCCTGTCGCGGAAATACTTCACTAAATTTCCTGCGATGAACCCACCTGCACCAGTGACGACGACGAGGTCTCTTGTCAAAGTCATGCCTTTCCTTTCGAATTGCTTGTCTTCCAGACCCATCCTCGAGAGCGATACGCTTGCGCGACCGGAAAAACCATACTGATTTCGAGAGCATTCGCTGCGATATTCAAAGTCCGGCGCCCCCGGGTGACGTTTATATTCCCATCATCTTCCCATAGTTCAGAAGAATCCACGGGCCTATTCATCTCTAATTCGTCGAGCCGTTGGGCGTGCAGCTTAGTTAAGAACAACATCCACGAAAGGTTGCCTTCATCGATTCTGGTCTTGGCGATGAGCTGCGCCCCCAGACTTTCTTGTCTCAGAAATAAATTTGTCACTACGGAGACCCTAGCGGAATCAGTCGCTGCCCCGGAAAACCCGTAGCAAGGAGTCGTATACTCTTCGGTGCCAACTGTGTTCCGGGGCCAAACGGTTTCGCACCTTGCGCCATTGAATGAGCACCTGCCAACTTGCCGAGCTCTGGATTTGCTTCAAAACATTTTCTAAGTTCGCTTTCTCTTCAGCTACTCCGGCCAATTCCTGCTCATGCCTCTTGAGAGACTCGAGGAGCCAGTCGATATCGTCTTGCAATTTGTCGGCCTGCTTTTTCAAATGATCGTTCTCACGCCTTAGACAATCGTTCTCATTCCTTAGAGAATCGTTCTCGTACTCCTTCTCGATTTTTCTAGATCGTCCCCCTTGCAACGGTCGAGATAAAAGAGACGATTTGATCTGAGGACTAACAAAGAGCGCGTCGGCCCACTTTAAACTTCCATTATCACTGTACGCCTCGTTATATATATCAAAGATGCAGTAGCCAAATCGGGAAAGGAAATCGGCAATTTCGTAGTAAAAGGCTTGGCCTTCATATTGAGGCACGAAGAGAACTTCTGTATAAACCAAGCAAATTGACGCTTGGCTCAACTGTTGAGTCGCACCCTGTAAGGCAAATAGCTCAGAACCTTGAATATCCATCTTCAAAATTTGTATTTCTTTGAGACCCTCGCGCCTGCAAAAATCATCGACGCTAGTTGTCGAGACATCGAGAGTGGCGACGTTTTCAATATCGTTAGGAGAGTCTGTCCAACGAGCGGCATCTCTTGCCGCGGGCAAACAAGAATTGGTGACCGTATTCTCATTCACATAGAAGCGAGTCGTTCCAGGAGCTCGAGATATGGCCAGGGCCATCGCTCTCACGAGCCGATCACCCGCAAATTTTTGGCGGTATTGCTGAAAAGCGGGAGGATAGGGTTCGAAACCGTAAATTAAGGCCTCCGGGAAGGCCTGCCTGTACAGGGCTGTCGTCTGACCTATATTGGCGCCCAAATCCAGTATGGTTTCTACCCGACGATCATAAAGCAAGTCCTGCTGGTCAATGTACGATTGTTTGAGATCACTCACTTCTCACATACCCAGAGATTCGTAGCATAATGCCCATAGTTGATAATCACTCACACATACGCAGATAACACTGGGGAAACGCGTACCAACGTGGAGCCAAGAACCTCGATGTAGTGTCCATGCGCGAAGCGTGGCGCGAGCGACGCCAGTAATCGCCAAGGATCCAATATGAATGCCCCATTCTTAGCGAGTCGCTCGGCGTTCGATTCGAAAACTTGTTGGTAAGCGGGCCACGGACAGGTAACGACGAAAAGCTGCGAGTCGCTCTGTAATAAGTTTGCCGGGCAAGCACATATTTTCGTGCCATTCAGTGCTGAACCCGTATTGTCCACAGCATAGTCGTGCGCGAAAACCTGACGCCCAGCCCGTGCCAAGCTTTGGCAGAGCCATATTCCAGGGGAGCAGTCAGTCACCGAAGTAAAGGGTTTGTAAGCCAATCCGAAAACACTCACGGCACCTCCTTCGGGGCATAAGGACAAGGCCGTTTCCAGCAAACGGCGATTAACGTCTTCATTTATTGTATCCGTCGCACGGGACAGCGCGTCCTGAGCACCGACTGACTGCGCAACATATTGAAACAATCGGTTATCTCGGGGAAAACAAGGACCTCCAAAACCTAAGCCAGGCCTAAGATAATCCGACCCTATCCGCCGGTCTTTTCCGATCGCTCTTAAAATAGCGCCGGCATCCGCACCAGGAATCCTAGCGCATACGCCACTGAGTTGATTAACGAAACTAATCTTCATGGTAACCGCGCAGTTGAGCGAAATCTTGGCTAACTCCGCATTGACGTTGGACATCCGCTCGACCGGCGCCGAATTGACATTAAACCTCTTATACACGTCTTCCAATAACGCCCCGGAAAGCGCATCCGATTCCCCGATAAGCACGAAATCAGGCTGGAGCAACCCGTGGAGGACGTCCCCCAGAGCAATGAATTCCGGGTTGTAACAGAGACCAAAATCCTTTCCACATTCGCCAACCAGGATCTTCTCGAGGAGCGGTTTGAGTACACCATCCGACGTACCCGGCGTTAACGTCGAGTTTACGACAAAGAGGTGAGGCTTCGTTCGATGCTTGCGGATCGCTAAGGCAACGGACTCAAGGGCTGGAATCAGAAAGTGATTGCTGAAACTGCCGTCCGGCAAGCTAGGGGTGGAGGGCACAAAAAAGGAGGCGTCTGAGTCGAGGACCGCTTCCTCTATTTCATCCGTGGCCTTCAATCGCGGACCGGCCTGCATGATTGTCTCTTGCAGGTGCGGCTCTTCAATCGGAGCTAATCCCTTTCTTACCGCTTCGGTCTTTCGCTTGTCTACATCGTATCCTATCACCTGGAATCCACGGCTGGCGAGCGCCGCCGCTAAGCACGCACCGAGTTTGCCCAGCCCAAATACCGAAATTCTTTCGATCCTTTGTTGCTGTGGCGGCATGCTCTTCCTCCTCGTGATCAGCGGCACTGCGAAAGCGACGTATTATAAACGAACTTCGCGGAAATAAAGATTCTTCGTTGCTCGTTCCACCCAGGCGCGGGTCTTTTCGGGAATAGCGAATGAAGGAAGCAACAGACAGCTACGAGCAGGCCTATTTTCTAGT
>Ga0335081_10007205_pt1 | contig 17761 bp, 6 predicted proteins | sample Lox_Sample_35_FD_206713 | JGI IMG/M metagenome (GOLD analysis project Ga0335081, IMG submission 206713) | Soil microbial communities from Loxahatchee National Wildlife Refuge, Florida, United States - Lox_Sample_3.5 | ecosystem: Environmental > Terrestrial > Soil > Wetlands | place: USA: Florida... | reverse complement strand
ATGCACTGGCGTTTGAAGTATTCGGACGGTTTGAGCTTGCAGTCCGGCACCATCCAGCCGAGCCGTTCGCGGTGATGGTCCATGCGATCCAGCCAGTAGGGAAGCCATCCTCCCCCGGCCTCGAGAAACACGACCTTCAGGCGGGGGAATTTCTCGAGCACACCGCCGAGAATCATCGTCATGCAGGCGATCTGTTGCTCCATCGCGTGGCCCAGCATGTGGCGGTAGGCGAGGTTGGTGAACCGGTCGGCGCCGATGGTGGAGATCTTCTTGCTGAATCCGCCCTCATGGAACCCGACCGGGCATCCGATCTCCTGCGCCGCTTGCCAGAATGGATGGTAATCGGGGTGATCGAGATTGCGGCCGAGCAACGGATTGGGCCGGATGAAGACCGCTTTGAAGCCGAGTTTCTCATGCACCCGACGCATTTCGGCGATCGCAGACTGGGGGTCCTGAAACGGCACCGTTCCCACGCCGATCAGCCGGCCCGGGTACGCCTTGCAGTAGTCCGCCAGCCAGTTGTTGTAGGCGCGGCAGACGGCCGTCGCCAGTCTAAAGTCCGAAATCCCGCAGAAGCGCAGTCCGATCGTGGGATAGAGCACCGCGGTGTCGACGCCCTCCAGATCCAGATCCTTGATGCGCTCATGCGGATTGAATCCCCCAGGCTGCTGCTCATCCCAGAGTTGTTTCGACGTCTCAGGGGTGATCTGTTTGCCTGCGTTGCGGCCGGCGAGGCCGATGACGCCTCGGGGGAGCACCTGCCCTTCGAGCGAACATTGCTGCACGCCGGCTTCGTCGATAAAGAACCGGGGCGCCAGCGGGAGCAGGTCGCGTTCCTCCATGTATTCCTCCCACAAATTGCTGGGTTCGAGAATGTGTCCGTCGGCATCGATGACTTTTGGCGTGTCCTTCTTCATGGCTTTCTCCTCTTGAGCGGTAGTCGGGTTTATTAACTTGCTGATTGCGTCTCCGGGTAGCTTCCTTCGACCGCGATGTCCAGCAGGGCGGGTCCCTCGCGCTTGAGCGCCTCCCGCAGCCCGTCGGCCACCTGGTCCGGTCGTTCGATCCGCGTCGACCACACCCCCATGGATTGCCCCAGGGAGACGAAATCAATGGCCGGATCGCTCAGATCCACCCCGAGATATTTGCGATGTTTGGCCGCCTGCCCACCGTAGAGGTGCAGGCGGTGTTTCACAATCCGATATTGCCGATTGTTACAGATAATGAAGACGACCTTGCGGCGGTAGTGCGCCGCCGACCAGAGCCCTTGGATGGTGTACATCGCGCTGCCGTCGCCGAGCAGGGCGAGCACGGGCCGATCGGGATGGGCGAATTGCACGCCGACGCTCGCCGGCACCCCCCAGCCCAGCCCGCCGCCCTTCAAGCCATAATAGGCGAGCGGGCGGCGAAGCAGACACGTCCTCAGGGTCATCCCGGCGGTCTGGGATTCATCGACAATGATGCCGTTCTCCGGGGCGTGCTCGATCAGGGTCTTCATGAGGACGGAACCGGCCATCGGGGTCCGGCCGGCTTCTTCGGTGACCTGCCGGTCCATCGCAGCCAGCGCCTCCGACCGGCGCTGCGCGAAATACGCCTTGCGTTCGCTGATCCACTGGTCGGAGCGGTCCGACAGGCGGCGGATCTCCTCGACCATTTCGGCCAGCGTCGCCTTGGGATCGCCTAAGATCAGGGCTTCGGTCGGATAATTTTTTCCGAGCTGCCAGGCGTCGGAGTGCAGCTGGATCAGGCGCAGTTTGTCCGGGATGGGCTCCAGTTTGGCATAGGTCGCCATCGTGATGAGATCCGCGCCGACGGCAAAGAGCAAATCGAACTGCTCGAGCACCTCCCGGACGCCCTTTTGCGTCCGCGCCAGCGTTCCCTGATAGAGCGGATGGTCGGCCTGAAAATTGAAGGTGTTGGAGGACGGCTCGGAGTAGACGGGACATCCCAACAATTCGGCCAGTCGCAGGAGCTCGTCCTCCGCGCCGGACTTTCCGACCGCATCGCCGGCGACGAGGACAGGGGCCTGTGAGCCGAGGAGCAGGTTGCAGACTCGAAGGACGATGTCCCGGTCCCCCCGAACCCTGCTGCCCACCGGCGTGGGGGGCGTCAGATCGAATTCGGCCTCCTCCCTGAGAACGTCGCTTGGGAGGGAGAGGAACACCGGTCCCGTGGGGGGGGTGGTCGCAACTTTGATCGCCCGCCGCATCGCCCGGGGCAGGTCTCCGATCTGCTCGACCTGGTAGGCCCACTTCGTGAGCGGGCGCGCCAAGCCGACGAGGTCGCCCCAGAGCGCCGGCTCGCTGAGACTGAACCGGCTGTCCTGCTGCCCGGCCGTGACCAGCAGCGGCGCGCCGGTCTTGCTGGCGTCATACAGCATCCCCAGGGCGTTGCCGAAACCCGGCGTGATATGGCTGCAAAAGACGCCGAGCCGGCCCGAGGCCATGGCATAGCCGTCCGCCATCGCCATGGCCACAGCTTCGTTGAGGCCCAGTATATAATCCATCTCGGGCATGCCGGCCAGCACATCGAGCATGGGCAGTTCTGTATGTCCCGGGTTGCCGAAGAGATAGCGAACGCCGGCGCCCCGAAGGAGTTCCAAGAATGCTTTGGTCCCGTTCATCATGTCTGTTCGCCTTTCCTGTTGTGAATCCTATGTTCCCGAATAAGTGTCCCCGTATTTTTCCTGCAAGCGCCTGGCCATTCTGACCAGCGGGCGCGTACTGCTCTGACGGTCCAGTTCGGCCTGGATCAGCCCACGAACCAGCTCACAGAAGCCTTCCATCTGGCGGCGATTCTCGACGGACCGGATATGATCGCGCGCCCAAATTGGCGGGAGGAAGGTCAGCATATACTTGACCGGGTACGGCTTCTGCATGTTGAGCGTCACCGCGATCCCGCGCTGCTCGATCCTGAAACGGCTCTCATGGGGTCCGATAAAAGCGGCCGGGATGATCGGCGCCCCGGTCATCAGGGACATCTTAGCCATGCCGAAAAAGAACGGGCGCAGCCGATAGACCGGCATGGAGGCTCGACCCTCAGGATAGATCAAGACGGCCTTCCCCAGTTCTAGGAGCCGGACCCCATTGCCGAGGGTGGCCGGCACGCAACCGAGTTTTTCGATGTCGTCGAATGACAGGCGGCCTTCGGGGCGGTGGTAGTAATTCAGGTTCAGGAGGAGCCGGGCCGGATGGGCGAGGCGGGAGTGGAGATAATCCAATGTCAGCAGGAAATCCTCCATGACGACCGTCAGGCCGGTGAACATGGGCGTGGCGGTATGATTTGAGGCGATGATGACCGGGCCGTCGACGGGTAGGTGCTCCGTGCCGTCCACTGAGAAGTCATGGAAGATTTTTGTAAACGCCAGTGTTTCGGGCAGGACCGAGCCCACATGAATCTTGTCTTCCAGCGCGCGAAGCTGATCGTGGCTGAACTCGTATGGCGCCGGATCGATCCGTGCCCCGCGACGCTTCGGCCGTGTCCGGTCGTCATCTGAGGTGACATCCATGGATTCGGGCTGTTCCGGCCGGCCGGTTGCGGAAGGCGGCGCCTTGCCCAGCCAGACCTCCAGTCCGCCCTGAGGATTGTCGACATACTCCCATCCGGATTCGGTCCGTTTGGCCACTTCCGGGCCGAAGGGATTGATCGTTCCGAGGGCCAGCCCGTACGGCGTCGAGACCAGTGACCGGACCCCGTAATTGTAGGGGTTCCCGAAGCCGGTGCGCGTCACCTGGGTCCAATGATCGCCGTCCTGTGTTTTCCAGAGATCAAATCCGCCCTCGCGGCGGATCGTCTCATCAATCCCGATCCCTTCAACGAAGGCGCGAAACGGGCCGGGCCATTTGTCCACGGTCGAATACGTGAGAAACACGCTCCAATCGAGCGTGCCGACGTAGAGCCACCCCTCGTGCACGCACATCCGCCAGATGTATCCGTTGAAAAAATTGTCAAATCCTGGCCGCAGGCCGCTCACGGCGGTTTTCAGGCCGTTCGGGGTCAGGCGGGAATGGCCCATGACGAGATCCCAGGTGTCATCCGGATGGAGTCGGATGATCTCTCCGGCCGCCGGGCCGATGCCATTGGCGCGGTCGTACCCGCCGTCGACGATCCCCGTGCCGATATAGAGCGCGTTGTTGAAGACGCAGAGACTGGCCGCTCCTTCGTTAAAATTGCCCCGGTAGGCGCCCAACCGGAGGACCTGGGTCCAGCGATACGGTCTGGGCCCCTCCGCATCGGTTTTCCAGAGTTCGAAACCGGTCACATAGTTGAACGTGGTGGCATAGAGGGCGCCATGAAACTCAACCATTTCGAAAATCGCGCCGTTGTTCGAATTCCCGAAGCCAGGCAGGCTCACGGGAACCCATTGCCCTTTGACCGGATCGTCGGTTTCCAGCACGACGGGGGCGTTGGAGAAATTCGGCCTGTTGCCCTTGCTGCCGATGGGCGAGGTGTACAGGCGTCCTTTGAATGGAACCAAGGATCGAAACGCGGAAACCTGGTCGAAGCCGCAGCCCGCCTCGGCAGTGGGCGTGAACGTTTCACCGTCTTCCGACCGCAGAATGACCGGACCGGGAGCCCGCGTCGGGCTGAAACCGCTGACGTACAGGGCGGGGGCGGTGTCGCTCCGCCCCTTGAACACGACCATCCCGCGATACCCGATGTCGCGCGGGATCTCCTTGCCATCCCGTCCGATGACGATCGGGGACCGATGAACGTGCTCCCAACTGGACCGGCGGGGATCATAGCGCCAGATCTGCGCGCGCAGATCAAGGGAAAAGATGTCCTTCGGACAGTTGACCGGATAAAACTGCCACTTGGGCGGCGGATTCCGGTCCCGGATCAGGTACAGATTCGCCCGAAACGATCCGGCATACAACCGGTCCTGGAACCAGGTCATCGAGTGACAATAGGCGTTGTAGGCGTCGCCCCAACCGTTCGTGGCGATGGGGGCGAAATCCTGTTGTGTCAGACCCGTCATGGAGCGCGACGCCTCATGTCAGTTGACCGGGTTGTTGAGCGCAGATCTGGATTCGGGGCGTCCAGGCAGCGGATAGAGATCGCGTTCCGGTGAGAGTTCCGCCGCCGTCTGGACGTTGATCCTCGCCAGAAACAGGCAGACATGTTCGAGGAACGTCTCCGGCCTGATCAGAGGATGGAAATGGCCGACCCCTTCGATGATCGTGGCGGTGCAATCGGAGAGCATGCCGGTCAGCGCGTGCTGGGTGGGCAGGCAATGCGACAGCCCGCCGTAAATGGCGAGGACAGGCTGGGACACAGTCCGGATGGCCTCCGTGGTCAGGTCGGAGACGGCTTTGAAGTCTTCGATTGCGGTCGTTCCCCGGACCAGCCGCAGCCACAGCTCGGCCGGGCGATTGTTCCCGGAGAGAAACGGCACGTAGAAGGGGGGCGGCGCAAAATTTTCGAAGAGCCCCTCGATCCGGCAGCGCGCGAGCTGCTCGAGCAGGATGAAATCCAGATCCTCGTTTTCCTCATCGAGGCTGATTCCCAGTTCGGCGAGTTTATCCCGGAGCATCAGCCAGTGCACCGAATCCCGGACGCCGCGGGCCGGTTGCAGGGAGCGGATGCGGCTGTCGGCCATCGTCACGCTCAAGACGCGCTGGGGGGACTGCACGGCGCAATTCAGGGCGACGGCACCGCCGTAGCTGTGACCGATCAGATGCGCCCGTTCAACGCCAAGATGGTCCAGCAACACCTCAAGGTCGTCAGCCATGTCGGCGGTCGTGTACCCCGTTGGCGGCATCCCGCTGTAGCCATGCCCGCGCAGGTCGACGAGAATGACCTCGTGGTCGGCGATGAGCCGCATGACGATGGTCGGGTACCAGAAGGCGAGGTTGCCCGTCAGGCCGTGCAGCAATACCACGGACGGGCCGTTGCCCATGACCTGATAATGCAGCGCGAACCCATTTCGCTGTAGTTTCGGCATATGCACTGACTCCGGCGTTATTCCATATATCCGAGGGCCTTAAGGCTGGCCATGACTTTTTCGTTGGCGTCCGATTGGAGCGCCTGCTCCGGCTCGCGCGCCCACTGCCCGTCGATCAGGCGCGTCGGCTCGCCGGTCACGACGGGTTGCGCGAGCAGGAATGCCTCGTCGAAACACCGGTCCGCCACCCGGCCCTCGAGATCGCTCGGGATGGGCAACCCAAGGCTGTGCAAGAGGGTGGGGGCGACATCGATGATCGACAACGGCTCCAGCATCCGGCCCTTGGCGATGCCGGGACCGCCGGCGAGGAAAATCCCTTGCGGACGGTGTGTCCCGGCCGGCTCGGGGCGCGGTTTGACCGGCGCGTCGGCGTTCAAGACCGAGAGAAAGCCGTAATCTTCGAGGACCAGCGTCAAATCGGGCGCCTGATGCGAGGCCGAGCCGGGAAACGCCTCTTCCCGAGTCATGACCTTGCGAATGATCCGTGCGCCGGTCTCGGGATGTCGAAGCGCCAACAGCTTGTCGGCCAGCTGGCTCCGGAACGCCTGGTAGTCCCCCGGCCTGACGCCGGGCCGACCCGAACCGTCCTCGCGCCGGATGAAAATTCCGTTGCTGCTCGGGGTGAGGGCGTACGCCAGGGTTTTCGACCAGTCAATCCCAACCACGTGGCTCTTGATCTTGTCGGCCGCCATCCGTCCCAGGTCGTCTTTCGACGACTCTTCGGCCCACGCCAGGTATCCTTCCTGCCGCAGCCAGACGTTGGCATAAAACACCTCATGGGTCGCCCCGAATCCGTGATCCGATGCGAAATACACGCGCGTGTCCGGCCCCGCCAGGGTGATCAGATCGCGAATCAGCCCATCCAGCCGCCGGAAATAGCCGAGGCACAGGTCGCGCACCTTGGACTCGAACGGGGTGGGGTGATCCGGAAACAGGTGCGGATCCATATACCGCCAGCAGAGATGCTGCAGTTTGTCCACGCCATCGAAGAGGACGGCGACGAAGTCGGTCGGGCGGGTTTCCAGCAGGTGTCTGGCGATGGTGAACCACTGTCGTTCCCGTTGAATATGGTGCGTGATCCAGGCTTCGTATTCCTCCTGGGGAAGCCACTGGATAGACTTCAACTCGTCGTTCATGTCCATGGCCAGGGCTTTGGCGTCGAAGCCAGGGAGACCTTTGAGCACCTCGTAAAATTCCGGCGGGTGAACCGAGCGCCTCAGGTGCTTCCACGGCACGAATCCGGGAATCAGGTACCCGTTGACCGGCGGCGGCGGTGACGAGACGGGAAAGTTCAGGGAGGTCACCGTGCCGTGGTGCCGGTTGATCATCGACCAGATGGTTTCGCACCGGATGTCGTCGGAGGTGTTGAGCGTAAAGTAAAGGCCCTGGGGGCCTTCTTCGGCGCGGATGAAGTCGAAGATTCCGTGATGGCCGGGCGTGCGGCCGGTCACGAGGGAGGTCCATGCCGGGGGAGTCAGCGGGTTCGGCGTGGACAGTAATTCCGCCCGAACGCCGCCGGCCACGTAGTCCCTGAGAAACGGCATCACCCCGTCCTTCATGAGCGGATCAAGGATGGTGAACGTGCAGCCGTCAAGTCCGATGAATAACGTCCGTTGCATTGCAGCTCCTTACCGTGTTGGCACCGTTGACCACGTGTCGTAGAGGAAGTCGACCAGCGTCGAGATCCGTACGTCATCCACATACCGGCCCTGCGAGATGAACAGCCGCTCGAACGGAAACTTCTTGCGCGTGTAATACCGATGGATCTCGCCGGTGAGCATCACCACGTCGATCGATTCGAACCCGAGGTCTTTGATCAAGCAGGTCTCCCCGCTGATCGGTCCAGACAGCTCGTTCTCCCAGTCCTGCGTCATGTCGGAGATGATGTGAATGATGTCATTGAGAATAGACTGACGGTCGATCGAGTTTCCGGGCTGCATGACTGTTATCGGCTCCTCTGACAGGTGGATTCCGCCACGATGACGCCGCCGTGACGGGACGTGCGCACGCGAATCAGGTCGTTGTCCCAATCCGGAATTTTCCGCGCCAGGGCCTCCCCCAGTGAGACATACAGAGATCCCGCCGGGGGGCCGAGTCGTTGCACCACGAGCGCGTGGGGATCGCCGACCAATCCATGGCCCAGTGCCTTGGCCGCGGCTTCCTTGGCACACCAGAGCCGCAGCACCCATTCATTGCGGTCGCCCTCCGGAGAGGAGACGAGCGCGAGCTCGGATTCGGCAAACGCGGCCCGTTCCCAGGATGAATCGAGGGGTCGCCGGTCCACGTGTTCAATATCGATGCCGAGTTGTATGCCCGGGAGACCGGCGATCGCGGCCGCCCAGCCGGCTGAATGCGAGATCGACACCGCCGGCGATCCGCCGGTCAGCGCGGTCCACGATCCGGAAACCTGCGGCCGTCCGTCAGCGTCGGGCAGAATCTCGATGTCAGCCGGGCAGAGCTCCACTCCAAAATGCGCCGAGACCAGTCGGCGGACCGCGTCCTTGGCGGCGGCCCGGCCGAGCAGCCATTCGATCTGCCGCTTGTCAGGCCCCTGCAACGCCCGCCACAGTTCCCGTTCCTTCCGACCGAGGATCAGGTGGGCCAGCACGCGTCGCCAGATCATGGCGTGCGCATCCATGAAATCGGTGGGAAACGGCTCCCGCAGAGCGCAGCTCAAGTCGCTCTTCTCAGTTCCTCCCGGCCTGGAGACCGTCAGATCCCTCGTGAGATATCCGGTCCGGGGGTTGATGCGGAGGCGATAGAAATCCTCGGGCAGATCAAACCGCCGATCATCCCAGCCGCCCAATTGCATGTGCACGCGGCCGTCCGGGCCGATGAGGTCAATATCCGACGTGATGTATTGATCCCCCTCAAGTCGTATGCGGGCGCGGCAGGTGAGTCGCGTCTCTGCCGGCAGGAGCGGTCCGAAGATCGACAGTTCGCGCACCCGGAACGGAAACACGTTGAAACCGGTTGTCAGATGCTCGGTGGTCCAGAAGCCCACCAATTGGCCGGCGGCATCGAGGAGGATCGGATCGGTGACCCATGCTGGGGACGGCTTCGATCGGAACAGACGGTCCAGCGGGAGCACGGTCAGCGTGGCCACCGTGCCGTCCTTGCCCCAACGGTCGACCGATGACACCCCACGGAAGGTCGGACCGTGAAACATGCCCTCGGCATAGAGGGTGTCCGGGCGCCAGCTGGACGGGCGTTCCGACGCGAGCGGAAAAGGACCGGCGATCGGGGCCTGGGGATAGCCGCCGGCGAAATCCGCGACGCACTCGGCCAGCACAGGACCCGGCACCCCTGGGGAGTCCGTGCGTTCGCGTACTTGGACCGAGATGCTGGCGCCACCCGCATCGGATTGTGTGACGGCCGTCGTCAGGAGCGTGACGGGGGGACGGTCGAACGTGATCCACCGATAGGCGCGAATCTCCCGCATCCGAATCAGGTGGAGGCCCGGCGCAAGCGCCGCGGCCGCCTGGGCCATGATCTCCATCGTCATGGTCAGCGGCATCACGGGCAGGGCCGTCAGCGCCTGATCAGTCATCGACACCGACCCGCCGAGCGTATGGTGGAGCAAATAGATGTCCTCGGTCGGATCGATCCACGTGACGGCCTCAAGGCGTCGGGCGGGTTCGAAATGAGTGATCGTGCCGAGCAGGGGAAATTCCTGCGCCAGATCCCGCGACCCGACCTGTCGGGCCGGCGGGTCCGGACGGCCGTTGCCGGCAGGTGCCGGGAGCAGAGAGGGAGACGTGGGCGCCGGTGTTGGAGACGGCCTCGAAGGCGGGCGAGCCGTTCGAGACAGATACCGTTCCATGACCGATTGTTGCATGGCCAAAAATTCGTCCATCGTTTCCAGGTAGCCCTGCAGCGCGCGGTGTCGAGGGCTGTCGGCGGCGTGGTGAGTCGGGGTCTGCGGCGACGGCGGGGTCATCTGAACGGCGTCGTTCGGTCCCGCGGCCGGTTGCGCGGGCATCAGCGGAGGGGACGGCATCGGCCGGGTAGCATCGGCGGGGCGGCGCTCCAGACGAAGCGGATGCAACTCCAAGGCGACGCGCATGCCTGTGGCGGCCTCCCTCCGGGTGGCCCGGTCCTGGCCACCGTCAAGCGTGAGACGACGCACCGTCCGCCGGTGATACAGTGGCGCGAGATCCATCGGCACGTGGTGGGCCGACAACATGGCGAGCGCATGGTTGAGCTGGGTCGCGCCGTGCCGGCGATGGGAGTCGGAGGCGACCGCCAGGTGCGGTTGTGTTTTGAGCGTGTCATCCACGAACCCGGTCAGATTGCCCTTGGGGCCGATCTCAATGAAGATCCGCACGCCGTCGTCAAAGAGCCGCTCGATCGTCTCCCGGAACCTGACCGGTTGCGCCCACTGGTTCAGCGCGAGCTCGCGGATTGTTCCCGCATCGGACGGCATGAGCCCCGTGGTCGAGCACGAGTAAATCGGAATGGTCGGCGTCGTGAAGGGGAGGGCGGCAAAAAACTCCTTCAGCGCGGCGCAGACCGGCTGAAAGAGGGAAGTGTGATACGCCCGCTCGAAGGGCAGGGGGGAGCAGATCGCCCCCTCTGAGGTCAACAGGGAGGACGCCTGTTCGATCGCGCGGCGCGATCCGCACAGCACCAGCTGATGCGGACAGTTGTCCATGGCAATGAGGACGGGCTCCGCAGCGGCGGCGATGACCGCATCGACGGTCTGACGCTCCACGCCGCCGACGGCCAGCAGCACCCCGTCGGGAATCTCATGGCGGGCCGCCATCTCCTGATAGATCCTGTTGAGCTCAAGAATATGCCGGATGAGCTGCCTCTCGTTTTCCTCTCCACTCAGCGTCCCGGCGGCCAGCAACGCGGAATATTCCCCCGTGCTGTGGCCGACGACGCAATCGGGCCGGATCTTCAGACGATTGAAGAGGGCCAGCATCCCCTGGCTTGCCGCGAACACTGCCTCGGCTCCGACGTCCATCTGCCACAGCGTTTGCTCATCGGTCACACCGCCATGTCCATCCTGGGCGGTCGGGGGCGGAAAGACGACGTCACTGGGCAGGTAGCGGCGCCCCTGCTTGAGGAACGCGCGGTCCATCAGGTCGAATTGCTCCCGGACTTCGGAAAACAGGCCGCAGAGGTCCGACAGCATGTTCAGATACTGGGAGCCTTCGCCGGGGAACAGGAACGCCACCTTCCCGTGCAGGGCGAACGGATCGGAGAAGAAATAGACGCCCTCGCGTTCTTTGATCTGGCGGCAGTCCGGATCCGCCAGCCGTTTGCCGGCGTAGGCCAGCTTCTTGAGCAGATCCTCGACGCTTGTCGCGACGACTGCCAGGCGGCAGGCCCCGGTCTGCGGCCGGGTGTTGAGGGTGTAGGCAAGGTCCTTGAGCTCGACCGCGTTCATCTCCTTGGTGTACGCTTCCAGGGCGTGAAGCTGGTGCAGCAGCCCGTGGCGCGAAGAGCCCTGAAGCACGAGCAGTTCGGAAGGCCAGCGCGGCATCAGGTCCGGGTGTGCCGCCCCGGTGGTCCCGACGTACTCTTCAAGGATGACGTGGGCGTTGATTCCGCCGAACCCGAAGGCATTCACGCCGGCGCGGCGCGGGGTGTCGGCCCCGTGGATCCATGGCCGCGTCTCGGTGTTCAAATAGAATGGCGTCTTCTCCAGCTCAAGATCGGGGTTCGGCTCATCGCACAGGGTGGGCGGCAGGACCTTGTGATGCAGCGCAAGCGCCGCTTTGATGACGCCGGCCGCGCCGGAGGCCGGCATGGTGTGCGAGATCATCGACTTGACCGACCCCAAGGCGCAACGCGGCGGGCCGTTGCGGGGACCGAACGCACGGGCCAGCGCCTGGACTTCGGTGACATCTCCAACGGGAGTGCCCGTGCCATGCGCTTCGATCAGCCCAATGCTCTGCGGGGACACGCCGGCGGCCTCGTACGCGCGGCGGAGCGACAACTCTTCCCCGTCGACGCGGGGCGTGAGCAGCCCCAGCGCGCGGCCGTCGCTGGCCGTCCCGACACCCTTGACAAGCGCGTAGATTCTGTCACCGTCCCGCTCCGCGTCTGCAAGGCGCTTGAGGACGATCATGCCGAGGCCCTCTCCGAGCAGCGTCCCGTCCGGCTCCTTGCCGAACGGACGCAGCTGGCTTTTCCGGGACAGGGCGTTGAGCTGGCAGAAAACCATCACGATCGGCGGCGAGAGAGAGGCGTGCACGCCTCCGACGACAGCCAGGTCGCAGCGACCGGACTCCAGGTCCCGGAGGCCGTGATCGATGGCGATCAACGACGACGCGCAGGCCGCATCGATCAGGTAGTTCGTGCCCATGAAGTCAAGGCGGTTCATGACGCGCCCGGTGATGATGTTGGGCACCAGCCCCGGGACGACATTGGCGTTGAACGGCGGCAGGTCCGCTTTCATTCGGCGTTTCAGCTCAGCGAGCTCCTCATCGGTATGTTCGGGATGCAGCTCCTTGAGGAGCCGGAGCGTCTGGTCGATGATGACGCCGTGCTGGACGCCGTTGGTGATGCCGCGGTTGATGTAGGTGCCCCGGCCCAGAATCACTTCGATCCGCGTCCGGTCGACCCGGCCTTCGGCATACCCTGCGTCAACCAGAGCCTCATGCGCGATCCGCAGGGCCAGGAACTGGTCGGGTTCGCTGCCGTCGACCGCATTGGGCATGACGCCGTACTTGACCGGATTGAAACGGGCGAGCTCGCCGAGGAACCCCCCCCGTTTGCAATAAATCCGATCGTTCTCCGTGGAGTCGGGATCATAATAGCGGTCGACCTCCCACTCCGGGGGAGGAGCGGAAACGGCATCCACTTTCGAGATGATGTTGTTCCAATAGGTCTCGAGGTCCGGGGCACCGGGATAGAGGCAGGACATGCCGATGATGGCAATGTCGGTCACGACGCCCTCCGCTGGATGACGTGGGAGCCGCCGAGCCGGTTGAGCGCCCGGCTCCCGACCACTTCCATTCCCTTGATCTGCCCGATCAGCCCAGCGCGTTCGTCGATGAAGTCGATATCCTCATGGATGGTGGACTCGTCGGTGTCCGGAAGAATCCGCACGACGCACCGGATCGGTCCTCCGGTGGCCGATCCGTAGCGGATGTACCGTCCGAGCCTCGACGGCAACGGAGTGACGTCCTTGAACGCCCGCGCCCAGAGGAGCACCAGCTGCAGGCCGCAATCGATCATGACCGGATCGAGCACCCAGGGCGCGGTCGCCCCCGTGATGCAAAGGCCGGAATCGGACGGCCGCATGTCCGCGATGATCGCCTCTTCAGAGGCTCCCTCGATCGCGTCGATCTGCTGGAATAGAGGACCATGGAACAGCCAATCCTCATACGCCTGGGTTGCCGTTTTCGGAAAGGCCTCGAGCGGTCGCGCCGGAAGGTCGACCTCAGGCGGCTTGGGAAACCGGTCGCCCAGTTCGACGGTGCCCTGGTAGGAGGTCGGACCGGTGTGATCGGCATCGGTGATGGTGACCACCGCATCCAGGCCGAGACGCTCCTGGGCGGGCTCGGTTCGAGACCGGACAGAGATGCGCAGCCGTTTCGGTCCCTCATCGAAAATGATTCCCTTGAACCGGCGGACGTCGCGCACGCCGATCACCCGCCATTCGGGCCAGGCGGACTGCGCCGCTCCGGCCATCACTTCAAGCACAAACGCGAATGGCAACACCGGCTTCCCATCGATCTGATGATCCAACAGGAAGTGGTGGCGATTCGGATCCAGGGTCACGACCCCCTCCAGTGCGCCTCCTTCGCCGGGCGAGAAAGAGAAGCCGTCGAAGAGGGGACAACGCGTTCGGGGCTGCCCAGACGGCGCGGCGGCCTTCCACGGACCGTCGCCGAGCACCACCTCCACGTCGCCCTTCGGTCCCTGCGTCAGTTCGCGCCAGAAGGCGGCCCGTCCGAGCGGCGCGGGGATGACCTGGATTCCGCGCTCGGTAAACTGGCGTTGGACCTCGGACGACGCCATGCCGGATTCCCACGGCCCCCAGATCAATGACACCACCCGCGCGCGCCACGTCCGGTCGAGGTGCAGGGCCAGCTTGTTGAGGATTTCGTTCGAGGCGCCGTAGTCTCCCTGGCCGCGATTGGCGAAGCGTCCCGCCACCGAGCCGAAGAAGACAAACAATTTCAGCCGCTCCGGCCGAACCGCCCGGATGAGGTTGAAGGCGCCATCCACCTTGGTGTCCATGACCCGGTCCAGGGATTGGGGCGATTTTTCCTCGAGCAGTTTGTCCTCGATAATGCCAGCGGCGCTGATCACCCCATCGAGCCGGCCGTGCCGACGGTAGACATCGTCAATCGCCGTCTGCATCGCGGCCGCGTCGCGCACGTCCGCCTGCAGGTACTCCACCGTCGCGCCCGTTGATCGCAGCGCGCCCAGATTCGTGCGGATCTCGCGTTCCCGAAGCAGGCGGGCATAGGCCGCTTCGACCTTGGCCGGCGTGACGGCGGCGTCCGACCGGCGAAGCTGCTCGATCAGCGCCGACTTCAGTTCCGAGGGTTTCGTCCGTCCGCGCGTGTCTTCCGATTCAGCGGCCTGCGGGAGGGGGGTGCGGCCGACCAGCACGAGCGTGGGCCGGCACCGTGAGGCGATCTCCATGGCGATCTCGGCCGAGATGCCGCAGGCCCCGCCGGTGATCAGAATTACATCGTCCGATCCGATCGTAAGGGCTTCCGACGTCGACTCCAATGGGGCCGGATAAGGGCGCAGGACCAGCCGTGCGGCGCCTCGGTGGCCGACTTCGCTTTCGCCGTCGTCGGCGCCCATCGCCGCAAGGATGCGGGAGGCCAGCTCCGGCGCCCCCTCGGCCGGAGCGACGTCGACCGCAGCGCAGCGCACCTTTGGCCATTCGACGGCCAGCACCTTGATCATCCCCGTGACGCCGCCGTGGTGCGGCGACGCCAACGGCGAGCCGCCCCCGGTTCCGAACACCTGTCCCAGTGATGAGGCGCCAATCACCCAAGCCGACCCGGCTTCTCCTGCGGCCTTCAGATCGGGCGCGGCTGCCTTGACCAGATAGAAAAGACTTTTGATTTCGACCCGTACGCGCTCCCGCCACGCGGTGAGATCGAGCCGATCGAAGGGCGCCGCCTCCCGCAGGGGAAGCAAATGCACAAGGCCGTCGATCGCGCCGTACCGCCTCCGAATTTCCCGAATCAAATCGTCAACTCCATCGGCGTCGGCCAGGTTTGCCACCAAGCGGTTGTCGGCCGTCGAGATCAACGACGGGCCGTGAGCGACGGTCACCACCTCTGCGCCCATTCGTGCCAGCATTGAGCCGAGGCCTTCTGCGACGCCTCCGCCGTCGTCCGTGATGACGATCCGTCGACCCGCGACGCGTGGAACGGGATTCACGTCCGAAGGCGCTTCGACGGTCCTCAACAGAAACCGGGGCAGCATGCCCGCTGGCGGGGTTGATTGCGCGACAGGCGCGCCTGTTGAAACGGTGACGGGGATCGGGGTCGCGGCGTCTGGAGTCGCCCGGGAGGACAGAATGCCGTCGGTGACGTCGAGAAGGCCTCTGAGCGTTTTGACGCCGGCGAACCGTTCCATGGCCCGGGCGATCCGCTGCTCGTTGTCGGGCCCGAGCTGCCGCCGGAAGGCGCCCATGATTTCCACCCGTTTGATCGAATCGATGCCCAGGTCGGCTTCCAGGTTCAGGTCGAGGCCGAGCAGCTCGCGCGGGTAACCGGTCCGGTCGGCGACCAGCTGCACGAGCGTCTCGGTCAGCGTGGCCCGGTCCGGCCCCGTCGCCCCGTTGGCGGCGTGTGGTGATGCGGCGGGTGAGGGGGGCGCCGGCGCGGCCGGGTGTATCAGCGGGGCTTGGGGTGTCGGGGAGGTTGAGAGGATGGCTGCCGTCGTATCGATGATCCCCCGAAGCGTTTTGACGCCGGTGAACTGCTCCATGGCCCGGGCGATCCGCTGCTCGTTGTCGGGCCCGAGCTGCCGCCGGAAGGCGCCCATGATTTCCACCCGTTTGATCGAATCGATGCCCAGGTCGGCCTCCAGGTTCAGGTCGAGGCCGAGCAGCTCGCGCGGGTAACCGGTCCGGTCGGCGACCAGCTGCACGAGCGTCTCGGTCAGCGTGGCCCTGTCCAGGGCCAGTGGCGTCGATCCGTTAGAGGCAGGTGCCGCGATTTTGGCCGGGGCCGTTGTCGGTGGCGGCGAAGGATCGTACGTCGGCGGCGTTTGAAAGGCCGGCGAAGGGGTCAGGACGGCCGTGGTCGTGTCGATGATTTCACGGAGCGTTTTGACGCCGGCGAACCGTTCCATGGCCCGGGCGATCCGCTGCTCGTTGTCGGGCCCGAGCTGCCGCCGGAAGGCGCCCATGATTTCCACCCGTTTGATCGAATCGATGCCCAGGTCGGCCTCCAGGTTCAGGTCGAGGCCGAGCAGCTCGCGCGGGTAACCGGTCCGGTCGGCGACCAGCTGCACGAGCGTCTCGGTCAGCGCGGTCCGGTCCGGCCCCGTCGCCCCGTTGGCCGCCGGCGCAACCGGCGGCGGAACTGCCGGCGACGGAGGCGCAAGCGTCGGGACCGAAGGGGAGGCGCCCGGCGCGGCGGCCCGCACGGCGGCGTCGTTCAAGATCAAGGGTGAGTCCGCGGAGTAGGGCACGGCCGGCAGGGATGGTGGGGGGGGCGGCTGTTCGAGCGCATAGGGCTCCGGCGCTCCCTGAAGAAAGGCCAGCATCACCTGCTTGTGCATGTCAAGAAAGCGGCGCATGAGTTGTTGGTGCTCGATCAGCACGGCATCGAAATGTGATGATGCCGCCGCCCCGTTGTGAGATCCGCCGCGGAGATCGGCTGTCGTGGACGGCGTCGGCGGGAGCGCTGGAGCGGGACTGACCGTTCCGTTTCCATCTCCGCCGCCGTTCACAGCGGGGGAGGGATGCGGGGCGGGGGACTGCGCGGGGTCGTGGGCGCGCGGAGGCCTCGGCGGTTGATCAGGTCCCCCGTTCAATGAAATAGGTGGTTTCAGCGCGGGCCTGGCCTCGGACAGTTCCCGGATTCCTCCTCCGCTGATCATCCACGTGGTGGGGGGAGGAGGCGCAGGCTTCTCGGACTGAAGCGCGGACAGATTGAGCTGACGGGCCGCCCGACTTTCAAAGAGCCGGTCAAGGACGACCGGAACGCCCCGGACAGCGACCTGCGCGAGCGCATGCTGGAGCTGGGTCCGACCGTCGCGTGACGGTTGATCGGTCGCGACCGCAAGATGCGGCCGCTCTCCGAGAATGGCGCGGGTCAGACCGGTCAGCACGCCGCGCGGTCCGACCTCAATGTAGATCCGGGCCCCGGCGTCGTACATGGCCTCGATCTCGCGGATGAACTCCACCGGTTTGACGAGATGGTCGGCCAGGGTGTCGATGATCGCGCCGGGGTCGGACGGGTGTGCGTCGCCGGTGGTATTGGAGTAGACGACGAATCGGGGCGCGCCGCAGGGGAGGGAGCGGAGGTAGTCCGCAAACTGGTCGCGGGCCGGCGCCACGTACGGGGAATGGAAGGCGCAGGCGACGGGAATGGGGCGCGCCGTCACGCCCTGGGCGGTCAGCAGATCGATGGCCCGCGAGATCGCCTCTTTGGAGCCGGAGAGGATCGTCTGGTTCGGGCTGTTCAGATTGGCGATGGAAAGCCCGCTGATGGAGGCCACGAGCCCTCCGAGGCGATCGGCACCGGCTTCCACGGCGGCCATCGTACCGAGTTCCCTTCCTTCGGCCGTGTCGATCATCATCCGGCCCCGGGTCTCTGAAAGCCTGAACAAGGTTTCCTCGTCCAGCATGCCGGCCGTGTGGAGCGCCACGTATTCGCC
>Ga0335081_10007204_pt1 | contig 17764 bp, 11 predicted proteins | sample Lox_Sample_35_FD_206713 | JGI IMG/M metagenome (GOLD analysis project Ga0335081, IMG submission 206713) | Soil microbial communities from Loxahatchee National Wildlife Refuge, Florida, United States - Lox_Sample_3.5 | ecosystem: Environmental > Terrestrial > Soil > Wetlands | place: USA... | reverse complement strand
AGGCAGCATAAATGGAAACTCATGGCTGAATGCGTCATATAATCGCGTTTGTTGAGGAGAAAAATTGCTTCACCAGCGCTACAAGGACTTGTATTTTCTGTGCCTTTCAAAGGCGACCCTGCCCAACTACTGGGCCCGCAAATGTTTTTACGCACTTCGCCCGCAAAATGGGCATGCTCTTCACCTGCATCTCGGCTGTGGCCCGAAATATCTGCCTGGCTTCGTGAACATTGATGCCAATCCGCGTCACAATCTGGATCTCTGGCTCGACGTGCGGTGCGGGCTTCCCTTTGCTTCTGAGTCCGTGGATTCGATCTATTCCACGCACATGATCGAGCATTTTTATCCGGATGAGCTAGAGCGGCTGTTGGCCGAATGCGCCCGTGTACTTAAGCCCCGAGCGGGCATCCGGCTGATAGTTCCAAGCCTTCAGAACGCGATCAAGGCGTACCAGCAAAATCGCGATGATTGGTTCTATGATTCGTTCCCCCGCCATTTTGATTCTCTGGGCGGACGCTTTTCAAATTTCATCTTCTGCGATGGCCAGCACCGGACTGCCTTCGATTTCGGTTATCTGAATGAGGTTCTACGGAGTGTCGGCTTTAGCGATGTTGAGGAAAAGGCCGAAGGTCTAAGCCGCCTTTACGGAAGCAGTGTTCCACCGTTTGAACCCGGCGATGCCGGGGAACTTCCGCACTCACTTTACCTGGAAGCCTTCAAATGAAGCCCCTTCAGGCGGCATTCTCGCGGGCCGCATTTTGAGCATAAACTTGAGAGCCGGCCCAGGTTTGGACCTTGCCTTTCATTTGCAGGAATGTTTCCTCGAAGTACCTGCGCGACAAATAGGCCAAGGCAACAGCAATTCCGCCCGCGACAAAAAATCTTAGCACCACAAGCCCGAAATGCCCGTCCAAGGGTAGCAGCGACGGGCAAAAGTGAAGGCAGGTCCTGTCATAGAGTCGGAAGACCAACAGGTGGATCAAATAGAGCCCATAGCTGATATAGCCGAAAAGCCGCCGAGCCGGGTCGTCTCGAGAAATACGGCTTGCAATCGTGAAAAGCGAAATTTGCTGTACTGCCAGAAGAACCCATGAAGGAAAACCACGCCGATGACTGCGATACCTCGAAGCGTATCCAACTCTGGCATGTGCGGGCGCAGCACCGCTTCGAAGGTGGGAATGTCGCGTGCTTTGACGGCTGTAGCAACTGTCAAGAGAACCTCGAAAGTTGGCCCAAATATACGTCACCGCGGTCGACGCCAACTGCCTTACGGTGTTGCGGAATTGGATACCTCGGTCACAACCCAAATCAAGAACGCCGTTCGCTGGCTAATATGATCTTCATTCATGTGCGGCATTTTCGGAATCGTCGCTCGGGGCGCCTCCGTAGATCCCGAACTGCTGGAAAGGGCCACAAAATCGCTCGCCCACCGTGGGCCCGATGATTGCGGTACGGTCATTCTTAAGGAGCAGAATTCCGAGCCGCTGGAAATAGGACTGGGGAACCGCCGGCTTGCCATTCTGGACCTCTCTCCGCTCGGTCACCAGCCCATGTGTGATCCCGCAACCGGAAACTGGATCGTTTACAACGGCGAGATTTATAACTTCCGCCAGGTTCGCGAGAAACTGGAACGCGACGGCGCTCAGTTCGCGAGCAACTCCGATACCGAAGTTCTGCTTAAGGCATACGCGCACTGGGGAGAACGATGCCTCGACGAATTTCGCGGCATGTTCGCTTTCGCGATTTGGGATGCGCAACGCGTCCGGCTTTTCCTGGCCCGCGATCCGATGGGGATAAAACCACTCTATTACTGCTCTTTCGGCCAGTATTTCCTGTTTGCTTCCGAGATTCGCGCCTTGCTGCAAACCGGCCTTATTCCGCGCCGTATCGATCACGCAGGGCTATTCAACTATCTCAGCTTTGGCTCGGCATACGATCCGATCACGTTGATCGAGGGCATCTCCGCGTTGCGGCCCGGACATTTCCTCATGTGGCAAAACCGCGGCACGCACGAGCAGATGTATTGGCATCCTCTTCCTCGGCCCGAGGAGGCTCGTTTCGGGGAGAACGCAACCAGCTCTGCTGAGCGAGAGTGGTCGCAGGCGGATCTGACCTCTGCGTTACAAGACGCTGTTTGCATGCAGAGTGTCAGCGACGTACCCGTCGGAGTGTTTCTCTCAGGGGGAATTGATTCCAGTGCCGTGGCTGGACTTTTGCGGCGTACCGGAGTCGATGTCAACACGTTTTCGATTGTTTTTCGCGAGGCTGACTACAGCGAGGCCGAATACTCACGAACGGTGGCTGAGGGTCTTGGAACCAATCACCACGAGATTTTGGTTTCTCAGCACGATGCGCTGGAGGCGATTCCATCTGCGCTGCGGGCGATGGACCAGCCCTCCATTGATGGCATTAACACCTACTTGATCGCCCGTCAGACGCGGGCCGCTGGCATCAAAGTGGCGCTCTCGGGTTTGGGCGGCGATGAACTCTTCGCAGGTTATTCCAGCTTTCGCGACGTGCCGCGCATGGAGTCGTTCGCAAGGATGTGCTCAGCTTTTCCCGCCACCTTGCGAGCCTTGTCAACTCGCATTCTGGCTTTGGCCACCTCGCCAAGCGACCGGAACCGTAAATTAGCCGCGCTTGCAGGCGGGGCTGATCCATATCTGATTTCTCGCGCGCTCTTCACTCCTAAAGCTCGGAGTTCATTGCTCAAGCGACCGGAAAGGGATGTTCAGCGCGCCAACGCCACTCTCGCAGAAACATTGTCCAGTGCCAGAAATCTCGACCCAATCAATCGGGTCTCCTATCTCGAGTCGCGTTGCTACATGCTCAACACGCTTCTTAGGGACGCAGATGTCATGAGCATGGCGCACGGTTTGGAAGTGAGAGTGCCGCTGATCGATCATCATCTATTCCGCAAGTTGCTCGCACTTCCGGGTGCCTGGAAAATCAATGGCGGTGCGCCGAAGCCCCTGCTTGTGAATGCGCTGCAAGGCGCATTGCCGGAGCAGATTCTGCATCGTAGGAAGCGTGGTTTTACCCTGCCTTTCGAGCCTTGGTTCCGCGGTGAATTGCGTCCGGAAATCGAGCAAGGCCTGCAAAACCTGACGAGAGGTCCATTGGCATCGTTGCTAGATTTGTCCGCGGTGCGCCGTGTCTGGAGCGACTTTACCCGCGGCACGACTTCCTGGTCACGCCCGTGGTCGTTTTACGTCTTGCAGAAGTGGTGCGAAGTGAATTCTGTCGAAATCTAGGCGGTACTAACCTGGTTTCCCGGTCGCGAGGTTTTCACGGTTTCCACAGCGCCGCAGGTTAAGATCAGTACGGCGATTCCCCAAGGTTGATGCCAAAACTCGAAGAGACCCGGGAGGCCGAGGCCTCCCCGTCTGCCATTTTCCTTCGTATCAGTGTGATTATTGCAGCGCGCAACGAGGCGCGTAATCTTCCGGCTTGCCTCGATTCTTTGCGCGGCGCTGGAGAAGTGTGGGTAGTCGATTCGAACAGCAGCGACGAGACCGCGGAGATTGCGCGCCTGCACGGGGCCAAAGTGGCGCAGTTCCACTATCACGGCGGCTGGCCCAAAAAGCGCCAGTGGGCCATGAATGAGCTGCCCCTCGCTTACGATTGGGTGTTTCTTGTTGATGCCGATGAGGTCCTTACGCCAGAGTTGACGGCGGAAATTCAAGCAGCGATTCAAAGCCCGATCTATGACGGCTACTACGTCGCGCTGCAAATGTTTTTCTTGGGCCGCCGGCTTCGCCACAGCGGCGCCAGCTTCTTTAAGCTCTCTCTCTTTCGTCGTAGCAAAGGCCGGTTCGAATGCCGCCTGAGGGATCAGGACATCTCCATGTGCGACATGGAAGTCCACGAGCACGTCATTGTGGATGGCCAGGTCGCCAAACTGAAGAATTTTCTTCTGCACCGCAACGTAGAATCCGTCGCCCGTTACATCGAAAAACACAACGAGTATTCGAACTGGGAGGCAAGAGTGTGGGCGGAACAGCGCCGCGAGGAAAAAACAACCGCACTTGTCCCCGATCTCTTTGGAAATCAGGCGCAGCGCCGGCGTTGGCTGAAAAAGAAATTCTTTAGCGTCCCCGGATCGCCAATTTTATTGTTCTTCTACAAGTACGTTCTTCGCCTGGGATTTCTGGACGGCCGGCCGGGCCTGATCTATTGCGGCTTGCAAGGCATTCAGTTTTTTCACGTCAAAGCCAAGATTTACGAATTGCGGGCCAAGAAACGGGAACTGAGCGATGTGCGGAATTAGCGGGCTGGTCAATTGCGGAGGGCATGAAACGCTGGCGCGCATGAACGCCGTGCAGGCCCACCGCGGCCCCGATGACTCTGGCATTTGGCAACGTACATTTCCGGATGGTTCACACATCGGATTAGGCAGCCGCCGGTTGGCTATTCTCGACCTTTCCCCGAGCGGCCACATGCCGATGAGCAATCCCGACGGCACGCTGTGGATCACCTACAACGGAGAGATCTACAACTTTGCTGAACTGCGGCGCGAACTCGAGGGCAAGGGCCATCGGTTCCGCTCGCGCACTGATACCGAGGTGGTCCTTCACCTGTATGAACACGAGGGCCGGGAGTGCGTTCGGCGACTGAATGGGATGTTTGCGTTTGCTATCTGCGATCTTCGTTCGAGCTCGCCTCACGTCTTTCTGGCGCGCGATCATTTCGGAATCAAGCCTCTTTACTACTTTTCCTCAGGGGGCAAGTTTGCCTTTGCATCCGAAGTCAAGGCTCTTCTCGAAGTTCCCGAAATACAGCCCGAACTCGATCTTGCATCGTTGCATCAGTATCTGACTTTTCTGTGGGTGCCTGACCCAAAAACCATGTTTCGCCGGATTTACAAATTGCCAGCGGGACATTACGCGATCTGGGAAAATGGCGAGCTTAGCCTCAAACAGTACTGGGACCTGACTTTCCCTCCGGCCGAAGCCATCTATCCACTTAACGAAGCAGAGCTCGCATACACAATTCGCGACCGTTTTCGCCGCTCAGTGCACGCGCAGATGGTCAGCGATGTGCCCGTCGGAGCTTTTCTCAGCGCGGGCCTGGATTCTTCCAGCATTGTCGCCATGATGTCCGAGGCCGCGCAACAGCCGGTGCGGACCTACACGATCACGTTTCCCTCCAAATATCGTGTCGGGGAAAATGCGCTCGATGATCCGGAAGTGCCGAATCGTCTGGCCCGACGTTTGGGGTGTGAGCACCATTGCATTGTGGTCGAGCCAAACGTGATGGATCTATTGCCGCGGCTGACCTGGCATATGGACGAACCCACGGCTGATCCTGCAATCATTGCGGCTTATCTCGTGTGTCGCGAGGCGCGCCGCGACGTGACAGTTCTGCTCTCCGGCGTCGGCGGTGACGAGCTTTTTGCGGGATATCGCAAGCACGCTGCGCATTACTGGGCCGAAGCGTATCAGCGTCTGCCGCGTTTTGCGCGACGTTGGCTGGAACAGGCGGTCTGCGGGTTCTCTGGCGGCCGTGGGACGCCGCTGAAAGGGAGCATTCGGCTTGCCAAGAAAATGGCGCGTAGTGCGTCCCTTCCAGCGGTTAATCGCTTCATTGCGAATTCTGTGTATCTCGATGCGCAGCAGAAAGCCACGCTCTATTCACCGGCAGTTCGAGACGAGCTGGAATTCACCGACCCCGCCTCACGCCATCGTGAAGCGTTTGAAAAAATTGCTCATGCCGATTTCCTGAACCAGATGCTCTATCTGGATTCGAAGATTTTCATGCCCACCCTAAACCTGACTTATAACGACAAGATGAGCATGGCGTCTTCCGTGGAAGTACGCGTGCCTTTCCTGGATCGCGAATTCGCGGAGTTCGTCGCGTGGAATGTGCCCCCTGCGCTCAAGCTCAAAGGCTTGTTCCAGCCGAAAACCAAATATATTTTTCGCCAAGCCATGCGCGAGATCCTGCCAGACGAAGTCTTGAAACAACCAAAAGCTGGATTTGCTATTCCTGTCGATTATTGGCTGGCAAACGATTTAAAGGAGATGACAGGCGACCTGCTTTCCGAAACCCGGATTAGAAATCGTGGATTGTTTCGATTCGACGCAGTGCGTACGCTCGTCAACGAGCACGCGACCGGCGTCCATGACTGGTCTATGCAAATCTGGCAATTCCTGACGCTGGAGTTGTGGATGCAGGCCTTTCTTGATGGCGGCAAGCGGCAAACTGATTTCATTCTCGCTGCCCAGGCGGCGATCGCATGAAGCAGGTTCTCCAACACGCTCGCACCGGTGAGGTAGAAGTTGTCGAGGTACCGAATCTCCGCGCGCAACCAGGTTGTGTTCTGGTCCGAGTTGCCGCTTCTCTTGTTTCGGCCGGCACCGAGCGCGCATCGACAGAATTTGCGAGCAAGAGCTTGTTGCAGAAAGCCAGATTGCGTCCCGATCTTGTGCGCGGCGTCCTCGACAAAGTCCGCCGAGATGGACTCTTTCCTGCAATCGCAGCGGTTCGTAGCCGCCTTGATCAGCCGCTGGAATTGGGCTACAGCAGTGCGGGTGTTGTCACATGCCTGGGCGAAGGCGTCACTGATCTGCGGGTTGGAGATCGTGTGGCTTGCGCCGGCGGAGGTCATGCCGTGCACGCCGAGATGACCAACGTTCCTCGCATGCTCGTGGCGCGAATTCCCAGCGGCCACATTTCGTTCGAGGAAGCGGCCTTCACCACCATCGGCGCAGTGGCGCTCCATGGGATCCGCCTTGCGGAAGTGGCGATCGGAGATGTCGTCGCCGTGATCGGTCTTGGGCTTCTCGGGCAACTCACGGTGCAATCGCTCAAGGCCGCCGGCTGCCGCGTGATCGGAATGGACATCGATCCATCACGTGTCGAACTGGCCCAGCGGCTGGGCGCTGATGCTGCTTGCGTATCGCCCGCCGAGTTTTTGTCGTCTTGTCTCGCACTTTCGAGTGGGCATGGAGTCGACGCAGTTCTCATTGCCGCGGCCACGCCCAGCAGTGAACCCGTGAATCTCGCAGGGAGCGTGGCGCGGGAGCGGGCCATTGTCATCGCAGTAGGCACGGTTGGGATGGAAATCGAGCGCAAGACTTTCTACGAGAAGGAGCTGCAATTTCGCGTTTCCCGCTCTTACGGACCCGGACGCTACGACAGCGCGTACGAGCAAAAAGGCCGTGATTATCCCATTGGCTTCGTCCGCTGGACCGAAACCCGCAACATGGAAGCGTTCCTCCATCTTCTCGCCGCCGGGAAGCTGGATGTTCGAGCGTTGATCACGCAGCGCATTCCCATCGAGAGGGCTGAGCGCGCATATGAAATCATCAGCGGGAAATCAGGCGAGCCATCGCTCGGCGTGCTGATTCAATATTTCGATGAAGTTGCGCAGAGCCAACGCTTAGAGGTGATCCCGACGAGTACGGTTGTGAAGCGCAAGCAAAACTCTGTTGCCATCGGCCTTTTGGGAGCGGGTAACTTTGCCATCGGCACATTATTGCCCGCGATCCGACAAGTAGCGGGAATCAACTTAGTGGGCGTTTGCTCGGCCACCGCTTCTCATTCCCGTCACGCGGCGAAGAAATTCGGCTTCCAGTTTTGTACAACGGATGAGCGACAAATCTTCGATCACCCGGAAATCAACACTGTCGTGATCACCACGCGCCATCATCTGCATGCTCGGCAAGTCCTGGCTGCTCTTAATTCGGGCAAGAACGTTTTCTGCGAAAAACCGCTTTGCCTCAGCATCGAAGAACTAGCTGAGATCGTTCGCGCGTATTTGGCCGGTTGGCGGGAAAAGCGGCCATTGCTTATGGTGGGCTTCAACCGGCGATTTGCTCCGCTCGCCGCCGAACTGAAAGAGTCATTGGATTCGATCGGCCAGCCCCTCGTGATGCACTACCGCATCAACGCCGGAGATCTGCCGGCGGATCACTGGACGAATGATCCTGAGCAGGGCGGAGGACGCATTTTGGGCGAATCGTGTCATTTCATCGATTTTCTGACTTTTCTGGCGGGCGCAAAACCAATCGAAGTGCAGGCCCATGCTCCGAGCGGCGAGACGGCTTTTTCGGGCAGCGTCGTGATCTCTCTTAAATTTGCCAACGGTTCGCAAGGCACAATCAGTTACCTGACGAATGGCGACCGATCGTCCTCGAAGGAGCGAGTCGAAGTATTCGGCGGTGGGACAGTGGCCGTTCTCGAGGACTTTCGCCGGCTCGAAATTGTTCGCCATGGCAGGCGCAAAGTTTTTCGGCCGTGGCTTGGGCAAAGTAAAGGACACACGGAAGAGTGGAAGGCTTTCGCTCACGCCATCTGCAACGGAAGTGAGGCGCCAGTTCCGTTCGAAGACATTGCCGCCACAATGCTGACGACGTTTCGAGTGATGGACTCGATCTCAACCGGGAGATCGCAACTTGTGGATGTCGCGGCTTTCATGGAGTCATGTCGCGAATCGCGCCTGAGTGGTGCGACCACAATCGGGGCCTCTAACGCGTGCTGATCCTGGGCCTCAACATGTTTCACGCGGACTCCTCCGCCGCGCTGGTTGAAGACGGTGAGGTCCTTTTCGCGATTGCGGAAGAACGTCTGAACCGCGTGAAGCATTGCGCGGGATTTCCTTCGCTCGCGGTCAAAGCCTGCCTCGATGCGGCCGGGGCAAAGCTTACTGACGTCGATCATGTCGCAGTCGGCCAGGACAGCGAAGCAAATTTGGCTCAGAAAGTCCAATATGCGCTGGCCAATCCCGCGAAGATTCTGAACTTCATTCGCCTGCGCCGGCGCAAACAAGCCTTCTACGACATCCCTTCCTTGCTCGCAAATGCCGTGGAGTGTGATCCTAAGCAGCTTCATTTTCAGGTGCATCACCTCGAGCACCACATCGCGCATATTGCCAGCGCGTATTACTGCTCACCGTGGGAGAGAGCAGCAGGATTCAGCTACGACGGCTCGGGCGATTTCGTTTCCACCATGATGGCCCGCTGCGAAGGCAACGAAATTCAGGTGCTAGAGCGGGTGTACCTGCCGCACTCGCTCGGCGCGTTTTACACCATGATTTGCGAGTTCATCGGCTACAAGAAATATGGCGATGAGGGCAAAGTCATGGGCCTGGCGCCATATGGGAAAGATACGTTCTGTGAGCCGGTCCATCAGATTGTCGGCCTGAACAACGGAACTTTCCGGCTGAACCTGGACTACTTCAAGCCGCTTGGCAGCAACGAAGGCATGCAGCTCATGCCCGACGGGACGGTGCGTCTGGCGCGGCATTTCTCCGATTGCATGATCCGGCTTTTTGGCGAACCGCGCCAGCCGGGCGCCGAGATCACCCAACGCGACATGGATCTTGCATACGCCATGCAAGACTGTTTCGAGAAGGTATTTTTTCATCTACTCAATCAACTGCATAAACGGGTTCCCTGCGAGGACCTTGCAATGGCCGGAGGCTGCGCTCTGAATAGCGTCGCTAACGGAAAGATTTTTGGCCATACGCCTTTCCGGCGGACCTGGATTCAGCCCGCAGCCGGCGACGAGGGCCTAGCCATTGGCGCGGCCCTGCATACCTATCACGCTGTCCTCAAGCAGCCGCGCCGCCATAGCATGAAGAATTCGTATCTTGGATTCGAATATTCGCCAGAACGAATTGCGGGCGCCCTAAAGAAAGCAGGTTTGCGTTATCGCCGGTTGGAGCGCGAATCGCTACTCGAGGCCGTCGCTGCAAAGATCGCCGAAGGCAACGTGGTTGGATGGTTTCAGGGCCGCATGGAATGGGGACCACGGGCGTTGGGCAACCGCTCGATCCTTGCCCATCCCGGCTTGCCTCAGATGAAAGATGTGCTCAATGCCCGCATCAAGCATCGCGAATGGTTTCGTCCTTTTGCGCCATCGATTCTTGCCGACCGCCAGGCGGAATACTTCGAGCACAGCCATCCCTCGCCGTTCATGCTCCACGTATACAAGATTCGCCGAGACAAGCGCGAACAGCTTTGCGCCGTAAACCACGTGGATGACACGGGAAGGCTGCAAAGCGTGACGCGAGAGGAAAGTTCGCTTTATTACGATTTGATTCAGGCATTCGAACGGGAAACCGGACTGCCGGTAATTTTGAATACCAGCTTCAACGAGAATGAGCCGATCGTTTGCGCCCCGGAAGAGGCAATCGATTGCTTTCAGCGCACCCGCATGGATGCACTGGCGATTGGCCCCCATCTCGTGCTTAAAACGGAAAACTGACCAACCATGGCTGCACAAGCTAGTCTCGCGCTGCCGGCAACAGGTGCACTCAACCTGACGCCAATTGCCACATTCCGGCGTACGCGAGTCCTGGCCTGGAGCGGAGATACTCTTTACGCGTCGCGCGGCTACGATCTGCTGCGCGCGCAGATCATGTCAGATCAAATCAATTGGCAACTAGTCGTTAGCTGTGTCCCGTCCTGGCTGCGCAGCCTGAGTTCGCGTTCGCGGCTCGGCTCACGGCTTTTTCGCGATGGCTTTCATTCTCTGGCTGTGCTTCCGTCCGGCGATATTGTCGCCGCTGTCCCCGGCGCGATCCTCGCGCTTTCGCCCGGAGAAGCAGAATTCACAGTTACTCACAGGATCACTCGCGGCACCCGACCATTACATTTTGCCGTTACCGCGGATAGCCGGATTTATTGGGGCGAGTACTTCGATAATCGAGAACGCTGCGAAGTGCATGTTTACGCCTCATCAGACCGGGGCGCGTCATGGAATGTTGCATACATATTTCCGAGAGGAGCGATTCGCCATGTGCACAACATTGTCTACGACCGTTGGGCTGACTGTCTCTGGGTTCTGACGGGCGACGGTGGCGCGGAATGCCGCATCCTGCGTGCCTCCTGCGATTTCAAGACCGTGGAAACAGTTCTTGCCGGAACGCAGCAGGCACGGGCGGCCGCGTTGATACCCGCTGCCGACGCAATCTATTTTTCTTCGGACACGCCTTTCGAACTGAATTACACATATCGTCTAGACCGTCGGGGACGGCTTTCCAGACTTGCGGCGCTTGGCAGTTCTTCCATTTACGGCTGCCGCGTCGGGCCGGACTTGTTTTTTTCAACGATGATCGAACCCAGTAAGACGAACTCTGATTGCCATGCGCGAGTTTATGGCAGTTGCGATGGCTGCGATTGGCAATCGCTACTTGAGTGGAGGAAAGACAAATGGCCGAAGGGACTATTTCAATACGGCAACGTGATTTTTCCTGACGGGGAGAATACCAGCAATGTTCTGGCATTGACCTCGATTGCCGTTGCGCCCGGAGACCAGGAGACAAGTCTATGGCGACTCGAGCATCGACAGATCCGGCGGAAATAACCGCTAAAGGGCGAGCCGTCTCCTTTTCGTTTCCAAAGCGTTTGCAATATTTTCGTCGAATCTTTCGTTCGTACCTGACACCAGGTACCAGTCAACTGACTTTCTGGCACGAAACTCCAAAAGTGAATCTTCATGCGCGGACCGATCAGTTGGGCGAGTACTACATGGCGTTTGAACAGAAGGCGGACTACCGCGGTCCACACGATTCCGCCGGCGTGCCACTGCTCGATTATCACGGCCGCATTGGCCGGCAATATAATCCGATCGCAATCGCGCAATGGGGGCTTGGAAACTACAACGCATTCTGCCGGACAGGAAGTGCAGAACCAAAGAACAAGTTTCTGCTTGCCGGCGAATGGCTGCGTTCGCAGTTGAAACCCAATTCTCACGGGGTTTGGGTCTGGAACCACAACTTCAATTGGGAATATCGCACGCCGCTGATCGCGCCGTGGTACTCGGGCTTGGCGCAAGGGCAGGGAATTTCATTATTGGTCCGTGCCTGGCAGGCGACGGAAGAGCCCCGCTATCTCGAGGCCGCCAGGCATGCCTTTCAAAGCTTCTGCACGCCCGTGGCGGACGGCGGCGTTTCTTTCACGGACGACGACGGCGACATTTGGTTTGAAGAATACGTCGTCGAACCTCCGACGCACATTCTGAACGGATTTATCTGGGCGGCCTGGGGAGTTTATGACTATTTTCTAGCTACGGCAGACGCTACGGCGAAGCATCTCTTCATACGATCAGTCGAAACTCTTCGCAAGAACCTTCCCAGCTATGACCTCGGCTTCTGGTCTCTCTATGAACGTTCGGGCACGCGCCTGCCCATGATAGCGAGTCCCTTCTATCATCGATTGCACATCGTGCAATTGCGTGTGATGCAGCGTCTCACCGGCGAGGCCATCTTTTCAAGCTGTGCCGATCGCTGGGAGAGCTACGAGGCGAGCCTCTCTAAACGCACTCGCGCTGTCTGCTATAAAGCCGCCTTCAAACTCTGCTACTACTAGCCTGCCTTTCGCGCGGATGGGCGGAAGCCAGCTTGGCATATCCCCGGCAGATGGAATCTGGCAGCATGGCCAAGTGAAGATTCTCTATATCTCACAATATTTTCCACCAGAAATGGGGGCACCCGCCGCGCGCGCCTCAGAACTGGCGCCTCATTGGGCGTCCGCAGGTCATGAGATTACGGTGCTGACCGGCTTTCCGAATCACCCCACCGGTATCGTCCCCCCGGACTATCGCGCGAAACTGCGCCGTCTGATATTGCGGGAAAAATGGCATGGAGTGAACGTCCTTCGGACATGGCTGTGGCCTCTTCCCAACCGAAGAGCACACGAACGAATTTTGAATTACACCTCTTTCTTCTTGTCTTCAGCGGTCGCAGGCCAATTCACTCCTCAACCCGACGTCGTGATCGCCAGTTCCCCGCAATTGCTGGTCGCCCTCTCGGGGTGGTTGGTTGCTCGTGGCAAAAATGTCCCGTTTGTCTTCGAAGTCCGCGATTTATGGCCCGAGTCTCTCCAAGCTGTGGGCATGGCAGAAGCCCATGCACCGCTTCACCGTCTCCTGGCCAAAGTTGCAGGTTTCCTCTACAGAAACTGCGATCACATCGTAGCGGTGACGCCCGCATTCAAAGATCATCTCGTGCGCAATTGGCGCATCCCGCCGCAAAAAATCTCAATCGTGCAGAATGGCGTGGAAACCGGCCTTTTTGCGCCTAACAATGCGACCTCGTTGCGCAAGCAGCTGAGAATCGAAGATAAGTTTGTCGTGAGTTATATCGGTACCCTGGGCCTTGCCCACGGGCTCGAGAGCCTGCTGAAAGCTGCGGAACAACTACAGCACACAAATCCCGAAATATTGTTTGTCATCGTTGGCGAAGGCGCTGAACGGGAAAGGATCGTCCAGCTGGCGCATGATCGCGGGCTCGCCAATGTTCGATTTCTTGGCCAGCAACCTCACGAGGCCATCCCAGGTTTCATCAACGCTTCCGATGCGTGCCTGGTCCTGCTCAAGAAGTCCCAACTCTTCAAAACCGTTATTCCAACCAAAATGCTGGAATTCATGTCCTGTAGTTGCCCTGTCATTCTGGGCGGGGATGGCGAAGCGCGCCGGATCCTGGAAGAAGCTCAAGCGGGCATCTGCGTCGAACCGGAGAATCCGAGCGAACTGGCGGAAGCTGTGCTTCGTTTAGCGGACGATTACAAATTACGTAATACCTTGGGAAGTAATGGTAGGCGTTATATCGTGCAGCATCTCTCCCGAGTTCAAACCGCGAACGTCTACATCGATGTCCTGAATTCTCTTCTTAGGGGTTCCACGTACACGCGGGCGGCCGCCGCTTGAGTGCAGCAGGCTAGTGAATTGCCACAATGCTCGCGGCAGTAGCAAGCTGAGCGCCTACGTCAAGAGATCGTCCGCCCAATGCCTTGACCGCACTGCTCGGCACAAAAAGAATGTCATCAGCCTGCATGGGGATGTCTTGCGCTTTCGCTTCCAACATCTTCTTTAACTCAATGGGCATTTCGGTCAATCCGTTCGGTCCATGCCGGATGATTCTCGCGCCGTTCAGTTTGGCCGTATGGGTCGTACCCCCAGCGAGCGCCAGAGCTTTCAAGACGGTGAGATTTTCTGTGTCCATCAGAAATCCGCTTGGCCGTCCCACCTCACCGACCACATAAACGATGTCCGCCCGGTGCACGATGATCATGTCACCCGGCCACACGTCCACATTGTTATCGCCGTCGGTGGCGTTTCGTGAAAAAGGCACAGTCACGGGTTTATCAGGGGTCGCCCGATGTGTGATCGTGATGCTGTGACCGGCTTTATCGCTATAGCCCCCTGCCGCCGAAATCAGGTCGAGCAAGCGTTGTCCTCCGAGTGCGGGATAAACGCCAGGTTTCACGACCTCGCCCAGTATGCTCACACCTTGTGACTCGTACTCATCTACGAGAAGTGTCACATGCGGATCTTTCAGAAATCCGCCATCGGCATAACGTTTCTCAATCACCCCGGCGGCTTCCTCCGGAGTGAGACCCGCCACGTGCACATAGTCAACCAGGGGAAGATAGATGTCGCCGTTGCTGCCCACTCGCGCCTTGGTATTCAGATCCGGGACGTTGTAGACATTTGTCTCGATCAAGTCGCCGCTTCCAATGCGAAGGGCCGTATCGGGTTGCGCCTCTCCGGTCTTTGGAACGGGGGCTGGTGGCGCCGCCTGCACTGAGGGGAATACCGTCTGAAATACGGTTTCACCGGGCGCCACTGGTTCGGCGCTTTTCTTCGGCTGGTCTTGCGCAATTGCCGCAGATGCGATCAACAGCAGCAAACCGACTACAGCGATTGCGCAAAGCTTTGCTCGACGGAGAACTCCCCTGGCAAAATCCATTTTCATTGCGGCGACAAAAAGTCTAGCACGCAGCGCGTGGCGACAGGCGATGACGGTGTTAACTCTGTGACCACGTTCCCTTTCAGTAAATCCTGTCGTTTTCCAGCCAATCAGGGGTTGGGGAACCAAGAAAGGCGATTGTGACTGCTTTCCCCCGGTTGCTATATTCGCAAAGTTAGGGTGAGCCAGTTGACGGCCTTTTACTTTGGAATTTTCTTCGTCTCCGTTCTGTTTTCCCTCCTGCTCACGCGATATGTCAGGAACCTCGCTGTCGCCAGAGGATGGGTCTCTTCGCCCAACGGTGATCGTCACGTTCATAGCCAACCCTTGCCGCGGCTGGGCGGAATCGCCATCTTTTTGGCGTTCTTGTTTAGCGTTGCCGTTGCGCTTGGCGTGAGTTGGTTTTACCCGAACATCACAAACGGATTTTCCTGGACCACTGCCGGAACAATTCTCTTGTCGGCCCTGCTTGTGTTTCTGCTTGGAGTCTACGACGACGTACGCACTACAGGTCCCTACCTTAAATTTGCGGTGCAAGCCGCCGCGGGAGCGATTTTATACGCCGGTGGCCTTCGCGTTCTCGATCTGCCGGTTCTTTTCGGTACCCGCAGTTTCGCCTGGTATGTGAGTTTTCCGCTGACCATTCTGTGGGTTATTGGGATTAGCAATGCCTTTAATCTGATTGACGGGCTTGATGGGCTGGCTGCAGGTTCGGCGCTGTTCTCGACCCTAGTGGTTTTTGTCGTGGCAGTGTTTAGTCAGTCCGGTTTTGTCTCGCTTTTGGCGCTGGCCTTGGCGGGAGCGATCCTGGGATTCCTCCGTTTTAACTTCAACCCGGCAACTATCTTCCTAGGTGATTCGGGAAGTCTATTTATCGGATTCATGTTGAGCGCCTTGGCTTTGGCAGGCGCGCAAAAGGCGCCGACCGTTATCGCGGTTGCCATTCCCGTCGTTTCGTTCGGCCTGCCGATTCTGGAAACTGCGCTTTCCGTTCTCCGGCGCATTATCGGCGGGCGCCCGGTATTCACCGCAGACAGGGAGCATATTCATCACAAGTTGCTGCAACGTGGACTCTCTCATCGCCAGGTTGTGATTGTCCTCTACGCAGTCTCGGCCATGTTCGCGCTGCTCAGCTTGTTCCTGCTTTGGCCTACAGGCAGCACACTTGGCCTGGTGTTGGCCGTACTTGGAACAGGGGTTTGGATTGGCGTCCAGCATTTGAATTACCTGGAATTTGGCGAAATCCGCAGGGTTGCGCAGCGCACCCTGGAGCAGCGCCAGATCTTTGTCAACAACCTTGCCATCCGTCGGGCCATCGAAGAGTTAAGAGTCAGCTCTGACTACAGCCAAATCTGCCGCATCCTGGCCGCTGCTTTTGCCGGCAATGACTTTGATGGATTCGAACTTCGCCTGCGGCGCAAGTCCGGCGCACAGGGACCGGTTCGCGCGCTCTCGCCGGCGGAACCTGATTACCGCTGGAAGAAACCCGGAGCACGTTTCTCCCATAGCATGGTCGCGGCCTGGAGCATGAATTTGGACCTCGTGGCAGCCAACAATCGCCGCTGGGGTGCGCTCACAATTTACCGCAAGTACTGCGATCGCAATCTGCAAATCGATGTGAATCTTTTGGTTTCAGTTTTCCCGGTTGTTCTGGCGGATGCCCTCGACCGCGCCTTTTCCCCGCTCGAGATCGCCGTCCTCGATCAGCACGAGATGAACTTTCTTGCCGCTCAGGCCGGCTAATCCGGTCTGCTTTTCCACAGGACAACCAAGCCGCTGCTTCCAAGGATCCACGTCTCCCCCGCTTTTCATGCGCCTGTGCCGAGTTTCATTTTGGGACTGCTCGTCAAACAGTGCTTGGCGCGCTGGACGCGTGGGGTAATATGTAAACAGCGCGTCATATGTACCCTGCCCAGGCCAATCGGGCTGAGATCATCCAGAAGCCGGAGTTGATCGGTGAGCGGCGTCAGTGCTTGCGCCACCGCGTGGCAACTCCAGCGTACGTCGGTGTAAATGGCTCACCGACTGCAATTGCGCTTGATCTCAGCGAAATTCTCGATATAAGCGAAGAAGGCATTTGCATCCAGGCCGCCTCGCCGTTGCAAGTGGACCGTGCGGTAAACCTGCGATTGGAATTGTCCGAGACTGCGCCCCGGCTCAACATCTCCGGGGTAGTGGCATGGTCGGAAGCGTCGGGAAGAACCGGGGTCCGTCTTGGGGACTTGCCCGAATCTTCGAGACGTTTTCTGGAAGAATGGCTTATTCTCAATGCAGTCCCAGCCAGCGCGGCAAACTCTTTGGGTTCTCAGTCCGCATCGGAAGTGGTGCCGTTTGTTCGTCGGCAACGGAATGTCATCCCCGAGGTTGCTACGATGTCAGGCAACTCCTCATCGTATGGATCGGCGACGGCGGGACGGGACGTGAAGGCGCCTGGGTCGGACCTTGATCTTCGTCTGCAGCGCATCGCCGAGCGTGCGCTGTCCTTGACCCGCGCGAGTGGGGCGGCCATCGCTCTCATGCAGCGTGAGGGAATGGTCTGTGTAGCTCGAGCGGGAGCAGATGCTCCAGGCCTTGGCGCCCAGATCGAAGCCGGTTCCGGATTTTCGGGAGAATGCGTGCGAACGCGGCAGGTGCTTTTCTGCGATGATTCGGAAATTGATCCCCGCGTGGATCGAGAAATCTGCCGCTCGCTGGGAATTCGTTCCATACTGGCCGTGCCCGTTTCTTCCGGAGAAACGGTTGCAGGACTCCTCGAAGTTTTCTCGCCGCATCCTCAAGCTTTCGCGCTCGTTGACCCTGCTCCATTAGAGCGTTTGGGACGTGACGTTCTGCTGGCCATCGACTGGTCCGCGGGGATATCGCCTTCTTCCCGAAGCACGCAGCTTGACCCTCCAATCAGGACCTGGCAGCCAGTCAGCAGAACGGTTCCGGCTGCCAGGCCTCAGCCGGCCAGGCATACCCGGCCGTCGAGCTCGCTTTCTCAGAAAGTCATTCTGGGTGCCGCCATTGTTGTTCTTGCTCTCACTGGGGCCTGGTTAATTTCACCCTGGGCACGAACCTGGATGG
>Ga0335081_10007203_pt1 | contig 17764 bp, 20 predicted proteins | sample Lox_Sample_35_FD_206713 | JGI IMG/M metagenome (GOLD analysis project Ga0335081, IMG submission 206713) | Soil microbial communities from Loxahatchee National Wildlife Refuge, Florida, United States - Lox_Sample_3.5 | ecosystem: Environmental > Terrestrial > Soil > Wetlands | place: USA... | reverse complement strand
CAGCCGCGGAACCGCCATCACGTTCTTCAGTTCCAGCTCTTTCAACAAAGCCGGAGCCACTTCCTTCTCGAACCGCGAACGCAGCCGCGGACGCTCTTTCGCGCTGTGCCGCGCCTGCTCGGGAGCTTTCTGCTCCTGCGCCGCTTCCTTCTGTCCTTTTTTTTCTTTTGCCATCTTCAACCTCAACTCTTGGCTGCGCTCTTAGCTTTTAGCTCAACCCGTACGTTGTTGCTGCAAGCCCATAGCCAAAGGCCAAGAGCCAAAAGCTATTTATCTAAAGTCGTTCCGCACTTCCTGCAGACGCGTACTTTGCGGTCGCCGTGCATTTCGTGTCCGATGCGGACCGGCCCGCAGGTTGGGCAGACCAGTTGTACGTTGGAAATCGAAATCCGGCTCTCCTGTTCGGCGATGCCGCCCTTGATGTTGCGCTGCGGGTTCGGGCGGACGTGCTTTTTCACCATCATCACGTGCTCGACGAGAATCTTCGAGTCGTTCGGAAACACGCGCAGCACGCGCCCTTCCTTGCCCTTGTCGCGGCCGGTGATTACCTTCACGGTGTCGTTCCGCCGGATATCCACTCGCTTGTGTGCTGTTCTAGCTGTCAACATTTTGTCAACCCTGATTTTGCGATTGCGCGATTGCGTCATTTGGTGATTGAAAACCCAATCACTCGATCACTGAATCGCACAATCCTGAACTTCTCCTAAATCACTTCCGGCGCCAAGCTAACGATCTTGAGGAACCTCTTCTCGCGCAGTTCGCGCGCCACCGGACCAAACACGCGCGTCCCGACCGGTTCGCCCGCTTCGTTGATCAGCACTGCCGCGTTCTGATCGAAGCGGATATAGGTGCCGTCACGTCGGCGATGCTCCTTGCGGGTGCGCACGATCACCGCTTTCACAACTTTGCCCTTCTGCACCTGGCCTTCCGGCGTGGACTCCTTCACCGCCGCCGTGATCACGTCGCCCAGACCGGCGTTCAACCCGGTAGCACCGCCCAGCGGCAGAATCATCTGCAGCTTGCGGGCGCCGGAATTGTCGGCGACCTCCAGCATCGTTCTCATCATCACGGCCATATCAGTTCCCCCTCTTACCAAATTGGGCAATTGGGAAATTTGGCAATCGAGAAATTGGAAAACGCGCCCAGCTTATTTTTCAATTACGCGATTGCTTAATCACACAATTACTCAATGGTTCCCTAGCTCGCCGCGTCCACCGCGGCTTCCGGCAGCAGCGTCGCTTTGCGCACAATATCTTTCAGCTTCCAGCGCTTCAGCTTCGACAGCGGACGCGTCTCCTCAAGCCGCACCACGTCGCCCACGTGCGCCTCGTTTTTCTCGTCGTGGGCGTAGAACTTTTTGTGCCGCGCGATCACGCGCCCGTAAAACGGATGCGACTTCTTGCGCGTCACCTGCACCACGATCGTCTTGTGCATCTTGCTTGAGACGACTTCTCCCACCACTTCCTTGCGGCGCCCCTGCACATGCTCGGCTGCCTTGGTTGTCTTGGCTTCCGCCATTCTCGTTTCTCCGTTATTTCTTCTCGGCCGCGGCCGCGCGCGTGCGCTCGCCGAGGATCGTTTTGACGCGGGCAATATCTTTGCGCAGCCCGCGAATCTTCTTCAGGCTTTCGGTCTGCCCCATGTTCAGCTGAAACTTCAACTTGAAGAGCTGGTCGGCAAGATCGCGCTCCTGGTGCTGCAGTTCCGCGTCCGTCAGGTTTCTGATTTTGTCTACTTTCATAATTCAGTTTCCAGTTGTCAGTAGCCAGTTGCCAGTTAAGGCGAACCCTAGTGCGCCCACTCGCGCTTGACCATGGTCGTGCGCAGTGGCAGTTTGTGCGACGCGAGACGCAGCGCCTCAGCCGCATCGGTCGGCGTCACCCCTTCCATCTCAAACAGAATCTTTCCCGGATGCACGACCGCGACCCAGTGATCGGGCGCCCCCTTGCCTTTGCCCATACGGGTCTCCGCCGGCTTCTTCGTGACCGGCTTGTCGGGAAACAGGCGGATCCAGATCTTGCCGCCGCGCTTGATGAAGCGGGTCATGGCCACACGGCTGGCCTCGATCTGCCGGTCGGTGATCCAGCCCGGCTCGAGCACCTTCAGCCCGTAATCGCCGAAAGCCAGCTCGCCGCCGCGCCAGGCCTTGCCGGTCATGCGGCCGCGCTGCTGCTTTCGGTACTTCACTTTCTTTGGCATCAACATAGAATCAGCTCTTAGCTTCTAGCTCTTGGCTTTTTAGCTAAACCAAAACCTTTGTCATCCTGAGCGGGACGCTTTTTGTCTCGCGAAGGACCTGTGCGCGCCGAGCGAATCGCCGCGTTTTTTGCGGCGAGGAAATCGCGCGTTGGGCGCGCCTCCTTAAAATCCGCCGCCCGCAGCAGGCTGCGCATCGCGCTTTTTCTGCTGCAGGATTTCGCCCTTGTACACCCAGCACTTCACGCCGATCACGCCGTAGGTCGTCCGCGCCTCGCTGAAACCGAAGTCAATGTCGGCGCGCAGCGTGTGCAACGGCAGCCGTCCCTGCAGATACCACTCCGAACGCGCGATTTCATTCCCGTTCAAGCGCCCGCTCACGCGAACTTTGATTCCCTTACAGCCAAAACGGAGCGCTGAGTCCACCGCCTTGCGCATGGCGCGGCGGAAGCCGACGCGCTTTTCGAGTTGCAGCGCAATCGATTCGGAAACCAGCTGCGCGTCGAGTTCAGGCTTGTGCACTTCCTGGATGTCGACAAAAACCTCGCGCGATGTGCGCTTCTGCAGCTCGCCCTTCAGCTTGTCGATTTCCGCGCCCTTGCGCCCGATGATGATGCCCGGCCGCGCCGTCTTGATGATGATGCGCAGTTTGTTACCCGGCCGCTCGATCTCGATGGCGCTCACGCCCGCCGACTTGAGCTTGTCCTTCAGCTCATTCTTCAGCTTCACGTCTTCGTGGAGCAGCTTGTCATAGTCGCGCTCCACAAACCAGCGCGACTTCCACGGCTTGGTGTAGCCGAGCCTGAATCCGTATGGATGAACCTTCTGTCCCATCGTGTCTCCGTAGCGCCGGCGTCCCTGCCGGCTGTCGCGAGGGCGTCTCGCCCTCGCAGTCGAAACTTATTTCGCTGCCGCTTTCTTCTTCCCTGCCTTCACCGCCGGAGCCCGCCGCTTCGCTTTCACTGGAGCAGCAGCCGGTTCTTCGCCTACAACCGTCGCCAACGCTTCGCCGTTCTTGCCACGTTCAGCTAGCACAAGCTCGATGTGCGAGATGCGCCGCTGATAGCGGTACGCTCGTCCCTGCGGCGCCGGACGAATCCGCTTCATGCGCGGACCGTCATTCGCCACCGCGTGCTTCACGTACAGGTTGTCGATCTCGACGTCGATCCCCTTCTCGGTGGCGAGAAAGTTCGCGTTGTCGAGCGCCGACTGCAGCAGCTTGCCGATATGCGACGCCACGCGCTTCTTGGTGAACATCAGCGTGTTGCGCGCTTCTTCCACGGGCCGCCCTTTGATCAAATCCAGCACCAGCCGCGCCTTCTGGGGCGATACGCGCAGGTAACGGGTTTCCGCTCGAAATTCCATAATAGCTACTAGCTCCTAGCTGCTAGCTCCTGGCCAAAATCAGAAGCCAGAAACTGTCGTCACAATTCGTCGGCCGAATCCCGAAGCGCCTTAGCTAGTAGCTGGAAGCTAGTAGCTAGAACCTCGTTTACGCCTTCGGCGCCGCGGGCGCTGCCGGAGCCGCTGCCGTCGGTGTCGAGGGCACGATCGCGCCCGGACCGCCGGGAACGCCGGCCGGTTTCGCCGCCGCTTCCGTCGCCGCCTTCATGGAGTGCCCTTTGAACTGACGCGTGAAACTGAATTCGCCCAGCTTGTGGCCCACCATGTTCTCGGTGACATACACCGGGATGAACTTTTTGCCGTTGTGCACCGCGATCGTGTGCCCCACCATTTCGGGGACCACCGTCGAACGCCGCGACCAGGTGCGCAGCACTTTCTTCTCGTTGCGCGAATTCATCTGCTCTACCCGCGTCAGCAGGTAGGCATCCACGAACGCGCCTTTCTTGGTTGAACGTGCCATAAAAATCAGCTCTCAGCTTTCAGCCGTCAGCCCTCAGCTAACAGCTCCCAAAATCCCTGTCATCCTGAACCCGCGCAAGCGTGGGTGAAGGAACTTACGTCTATCAAAACCACTACTGCAGCCGAAAAGACTGTGACGACTGTCTCCGCTATTTCGATCTCCGGCTCACGATGAACTTATCCGTGCGCTTGTTGTTGCGCGTCTTGTAGCCGCGGGTCGGCTGGCCCCATGGCGTTACCGGATGCCGTCCGCCCGAAGTCTTGCCTTCGCCGCCGCCGTGCGGATGATCCACCGGGTTCATTGAGACGCCGCGGTTCACCGGACGCCGTCCCAGCCAGCGGGTCTTCCCCGCCTTACCGATGGTGACGTTCTCGTGATCGAGATTTCCCACCTGCCCGATCGTCGCCATGCAATCCTGCGAAACCTTGCGCGTCTCGCCGGAAGGCAGCTTCACCAGTGCGTACTCTTCTTCTTTCGCGACCAGCTGCGCCGATCCGCCCGCCGAGCGCACCATCTGCCCGCCCTTGCCCGGCTTGAGCTCAAGATTGTGGATCACCGTGCCGGGCGGAATATTCCGCAGCGGCAGCGCATTGCCCACCAGGATGTCGGCCTCGGGACCGCTCACCACTTTCTGCCCCACCTTCAGCCCCTCGGGTTGCAGGATGTAGCGCTTCTCGCCATCGGCGTAAGCCAGCAGCGCGATGCGCGCCGAGCGGTTGGGATCGTACTCGATGGTCGCAACCGTCGCCGGGATACCAGTCTTGTCGCGCTTGAAATCAATGATGCGCAGCTTGCGCTTGTGCCCGCCGCCGCGGTGCCAGATGGTGATGTCGCCCGAGTTGCGGCGTCCGCCAGTGCGCTGCTTGGGTTCGAGCAGCGGCTTGTGCGGCTGGGTCGTGGTGATGTCGTCGTTGACCAGCGTCGTGCGAAACCGCAGCGTCTGCGTCGTCGGTCTGTATGTCTTGATCGCCATAATCTGCTCTTCGCTATTCGCTTTTGGCTCTTAGCTCAAACCCCAAAAAACTTGTCATTCCGAACCCGCGCCCAGCGCGGGTGAGGAACCTGCTTTTCGCGGAAGCCGGGAAATCGGCCGCCGGAAGCCCGCTACAAATTCTGCGCGTACTCCGGCATCTTCTCGCCGGATCGCAAGCGCACGTACGCCTTCTTCCAATCCGCACGGTAGCCGGCGAACTTGCCGCGCCGCCGCTCTTTTCCCGGATACGTGGCCGTGCGCACCGAATGCACTTTCACCTTGAAAATCGACTGCACTGCTTCCTTGATTTCCGTCTTGGTCGCCTTGGGCGCCACCTGGAACACCAGCGTGTTCTGGTTTTCCTTGATGGCCAGGCCCTTCTCGGTAATCACCGGACGGCGAATGATCTGATATGCAGATTTCATCAAGCCACCTCCGCCGCTTTTTCATGCTTGGTGCGCCGCCGCGGAGCGCTCGCCGCCTTCTTTGTCTTTTCACCTTCACCGGCTTTGCGCTGCTTCTTTGCCATTGAATTCTGCAGCGAAACCTGCAAGTTCTCGATGGCGGGCTGCGAGAAGATCACACGATCGTAGCGCAGCAGATGATAAGGATGCACTTCGTTGCCCCGTACGAGCTCCAGGCCAGCGATGTTGCGCGCGCTCAGATCGAGGTTGCGGTTTTCCTTCTTCGCCGCTTCGACCACGAGCACCGTGGAATCCACCTTCAGCGCGTCGAGCGCCTTGCGGAATTCCTTGGTCTTCGGTTCCTTCACGTCGAAAGCGTTCACCACGATGATCTTGCCGTCGGCAAGCTTCGCGGCCAGCGCCGAACGCAGCGCGCCCAGCAGCTTTTTGCGCGGGAACGTGTAGTCATAGCTGCGCGGCTGCGGACCGTGCACCGTGCCGCCATGGCGCCACAGCGGCGACCGGATCGAGCCGATGCGGGCGCGGCCGGTACCCTTCTGCTTCCACAGCTTCTTGCCCGAGCCGGAAACTTCCCACCGCGCTTTCGTCTTGTGCGTTCCGGCGCGCTGGCTGGCTCGGTAATGCTTCACCGCTTCCCAGAGCAGGTCTTCGTTGACCGCGCCGAAGACTTCGTCGGCGAGCGTGAGCGTTCCGACTTTTTCGCCGCTCAAATTGTGTATTTCAATCGTTGCCATTGTCCTAGTCCTGAGTCCTGAGTCCGGTGTCCTGAGCAATTCCTCGCGACTCAGGACTTGCGGCTCGCGACTGCTATGCCTTCTTCGCCGCCCTCTTCGCTGCCTTCAACGGATCAATCGTCGCCGCCCCGGCGAATCCGCGACGCTCTCTGGGCGGCTTCTTCGCCTTCGTGATCACGATGTATCCGCCCTGCGGCCCGGGCACGCTGCCTTCAACCACCAGCAGGTTCTCGTCCTTATCGACGCCGAGCACGCGCAGGTTGCGCATCGTCACTTGCTGATTCCCCATGTGTCCCGACATGCGCATGCCTTTGAACACGCGCGACGGAAACGCCGACGATCCAATCGATCCCGTGATCTGAAACATCGAGCCGTGCGACTTGGGACCACCGCCGAAATGATGCCGCTTCACGACGCCCTGAAACCCGCGTCCCTTGCTGACTCCGACGATGTCCACAAACTTTTCGCCCTCAAAAATCTCGACCAGCACGCGGTCGCCGACCTTCACGGCGCCGTCGCCATCGGCCGGGCCTTCAACTTCGAGCGGCAGCTCCCGCAGAAACTTTACCGGCGGAAGATTATTCTTCTTCAGATGCCCAAGCTCGGGCTTCGACAGCTTCGACTCCTTCACAAACTCCACCAGGCCGATCTGGGCCGCCTCGTAGCCGTCTTTCGCCGCCGACTTGTGTTGCGTCACCACGCAAGGGCCAGCCTGCAGCACCGTGACCGGGCGCACGTCGCCCTTCGAGTCAAACAGCTGCGTCATGCCGACTTTCTTGCCCAGAATGCCTGTCACCTTCGTTGCCATTTCTTTCTCCATCCCAGCATGGCTGTCAGCTATTGGCTGGGAAGCTCTCTGTCCTAGCTGGAAGCTAGCAGCTAGGAGCTAGAAGCTTATTTGTGTTCTTTCCCGAACGCCTTAATCTCCACGTCCACGCCCGCCGGCAGATCGAGCTTCATCAGCGCGTCCACTGTCTGCTGCGTCGGCTCGAGAATGTCGAGCAGGCGCTTGTGAGTGCGGATCTCGAACTGCTCCCGCGATTTCTTGTCCACGTGCGGGGAACGCAGCACGCAGTATTTGTTTTTCATCGTGGGCAGCGGAATCGGTCCCGCAATCTGCGCGCCGGTACGCCGCGCGGTCTCCACGATTTCGCCTGTCGACTGATCCAGAATGCGATAGTCGTAGGCTTTCAACCGGATGCGAATTCTCTCTTTTCCAATCACTGTTTCATCTCTCTAACCCCGCCGGGCTTTCCGGCGGAAAGAACTTGCGGAATGCCGCAATCCGCGTTGTCGTTCGTTTCTGTCGTCCCTAACGGGACTCGTTCTCGTTTTGCGCTTTAGCCGGGGCTTACGCCCCGGGCTATCACATTCCGCCCCTTCGGGGCTGATACCGTTTCGCTTGGCCGCATCGCTCTCGCCACGGCCGCTTTTGCTCGCGACTCAGGACTCGGGACTCGCGACTGGCTACTGCACAATCTCGGCGATCGCGCCCGAGCCCACCGTGTGGCCGCCTTCGCGGATCGCGAACCGCAACCCCTTCTCCATCGCCACCGGCGTGATCAGCTCGATCACCAGGCTCACGTTGTCCCCGGGCATCACCATCTCCGTGCCCGCCGGCAACTCCGCCACGCCCGTCACGTCCGTCGTCCGCAAGTAAAACTGCGGCCGGTAGCCCTTGAAAAACGGCGTGTGCCGCCCACCTTCTTCCTTGGTCAGGATGTACACCTCGGCCTTGAACTTGGTGTGCGGCGTGATCGACGCCGGCTTCGCCAGCACCATGCCACGCTCCACTTCGTCCTTGCCGATGCCGCGCAACAGCAGCCCCGCGTTGTCGCCCGCCATGCCTTCGTCCAGCTGCTTCTTGAACATCTCCACGCCAGTCACGACTGTCTTTCTGGTTTCTCGGAAGCCGACAATCTCCACTTCCTCGCCCACCTTCACCTTCCCCCGCTCGATGCGGCCCGTTACCACCGTGCCCCGCCCCGAGATCGAGAAGATATCTTCGATCGGCATCAGAAACGGCTTGTCCAGCTCGCGCTGCGGCTGCGGCACAAACTTGTCCACCGCTTCCATCAGCTCGTCAATCTGCTTCTCCCACTTCGCTTCCCCGTTCAGCGCGCCCAGCGCCGACAAGCGAATCACCGGCGCACTGTCTCCCGGGAATCCGTAGCCCTTCAGCAGTTCGCGCACTTCCAGTTCCACCAGATCGAGCAGTTCGGGATCGTCCACCGCGTCGCACTTGTTCAGCGCCACCACGATGTAGGGCACGCCCACCTGCCGCGCCAACAGCACGTGCTCGCGCGTCTGCGGCATCGGTCCGTCGGTCGCCGCCACCACCAGGATCGCCCCGTCCATCTGCGCCGCGCCCGTGATCATGTTCTTGATGTAGTCGGCGTGACCGGGACAGTCGACGTGCGCGTAGTGCCGGTTGTTGGTCTCGTACTCGACGTGCGCCGTGGCAATGGTGATGCCGCGGGCTTTTTCTTCCGGCGCGTTGTCGATCGAATCAAACGACCGGAACACGATCTTCGGATTATGTTTCTGCAAGACTTTCGTGATCGCCGCCGTCAGCGTCGTCTTGCCGTGATCAATGTGTCCAATCGTGCCTACGTTGCAGTGCGGCTTGGTGCGTTCGAACTTTTCCTTTGCCATAACCTAGCCTCTAGCTCCTAGCTCTTAAGCTTCTAGTTCAAAACCAAGTCGTCTTCGTTGCCATTTTCCAACTTCTCGTAATACGCACCGAGAAACTGTTCCTTTTCAATCAGCCGTTCCGATCGGAGCCACTCCTCAAACCGTTCGAACTCTGACTGAAATCTGGCCAGAAAGATCTCGAAGTTCCGATGCCAGCTCCAATAATCCCTGACCCTGTACTGCAATGACTGAGGAGCCTCACACCAACATTCACTGAGCAGATACCCATCAGCCTCGTACAACAACTTCGACCAGGATCCGCCGACGCCGAACGTCGTCTCAAACTCAACCCGCCGGCCATTCGCAACCCAAAATCTTCGATCAATCACGAACCGCGGAGAGTGCAGTCATTTCGCCGTCCCCTGCACCTTGGCGATGATTTCCTCCGCGACCGAGCGCGGAGCCTCCTCATAACGTGCAAAGTGCATCGAGTACTCAGCGCGGCCCTGCGTCGACGAACGCATGTGGGTCGCGTAGCCAAACATTTCCGCCAGCGGCACGATCGCCTTGATCACCTGCGATCCGGCGCGGTGCTCCATGCCTTCGATGCGTCCGCGGCGCGAGCTCAGATCGCCCATGATCGTTCCAGCGTAATCTTCCGGCGTGACCACTTCAACCGCCATCACCGGCTCAAGCAGCACCGGAGAAGCCCGGCGCGCGGCTTCTTTGAAGGCCATCGAGCCGGCAATCTTGAACGCCATTTCATTTGAGTCAACTTCGTGGTAACTGCCGTCGTAGAGCGTCGCCTTTACGTCAACCATCGGATAGCCGGCGAGCACTCCACCTTCGAGCGCTTCCTGAATGCCGTGATCCACCGGTTTGATGTATTCCTTCGGCACCACGCCGCCCACGATATCGTTGACGAACTCGTAGCCCTTGCCCGGCTCCTGCGGGTCCAGATAAATCTTCACGTGGCCGTACTGACCGCGGCCGCCGGTCTGACGAATGTATTTGCCCTCGGCTTCGGAGTGTCTGCGGATGGTCTCGCGATACGCCACCTGCGGTTTGCCGACGTTGGCCTCGACCTTGTACTCGCGCATCATGCGGTCGACGATGATTTCCAGATGCAACTCGCCCATGCCGCTGATGATGGTCTGTCCGCTGTCGGGATCGGTGTGAACCTTAAAGGTGGGATCTTCCTGGGCCAGCTTGCCCAGCGCCATGCCCATTTTTTCCTGGTCGGCCTTGGTCTTGGGTTCGACGGCGACTGAGATTACCGGCGTAGCAAACTCGATAGATTCGAGCGCGATGGGATGGTCTTCGTTGCAAATGGTGTCGCCGGTTGAAACGTTCCTCAGACCCACGGCAGCGCAAATGTCGCCCGCCAGAATTTCGCTGATTTCCTCCCGCTTGTTGGCGTGCATCTTGAGCAAACGTCCAATGCGCTCCGTCTTGCCGGTGCGCACATTCAGCAGAGTGTCCCCGGTCTTGAGCTGGCCGGAGTAGACGCGAATAAACGTCAGCTGGCCGACAAAGGGATCGGCCATGATCTTGAACGCCAGCGCCGAAAACGGCTCGCTGTCAGCGGGTTTGCGGGAAATCGGCTTGCCATTATTCGGGTCTGTGCCGTGCGTCTCACCCACATCGAGTGGCGAGGGCAGATAATCCACCACCGCATCCAGCAGTGGCTGCACGCCTTTGTTCTTGAACGCGGTTCCGACGACAACGGGAAACACCTTCAGTTCAATCGTTGATTTGCGTAAGGACGCACGCAGTTCGTCGGCTGAGATTTCTTCGCCCTCCAGGAACTTGTGAAGAATCTCGTCATCGTTTTCCGCGATGCTTTCCACCAATTGTGCGTGGAAGGCTTCCGCTTTCTTCTTCAGCTCGGCGGGAATTTCTTCAGTGTGATACTCCGCTCCCAGAGTCTCGTCGTTCCACACGATCGCCTTCATGGAGAGCAGATCCACGACGCCCTTGAACTTGTCTTCCTGGCCGATGGGGATTTGAATCGCAACGGGCTTGGCACTGAGGCGCTTGCGGATGGTGTCGACGGCATGCTCGAAATCAGCCCCCATCTTGTCAATCTTGTTGATGAAACAGATGCGCGGGACGCCGTACTTGTCGGCCTGGCGCCACACTTTTTCCGACTGCGGCTGCACGCCGTGCACGGCGTCAAACACTGCGACGGCGCCGTCGAGCACACGCAACGAGCGTTCCACCTCGGCGGTGAAATCGACGTGGCCGGGCGTATCAATGATGTTGATGCGAATGTCGCGCCAGGTGCAGGTTGTGGCCGCGGACGTAATCGTGATGCCGCGCTCCTGCTCCTGCTCCATCCAGTCCATCACGGCCGTGCCCTCATGCACTTCGCCGATGCGATACGTCCTGCCCGTGTAGAACAGGATGCGCTCGGTCGTAGTGGTCTTGCCGGCATCGATGTGGGCCATGATGCCGATATTCCTGCACCGCTCTAATGGGACTGTTCTGGGCACGACTTAAATCTCTTTCCGGGCTCCGATTCCGTTTCGATCAAATTTGGTAATTGTGTAATCGGGTAATTGAGAAATTGAAAACCCAAAACCGAGTTGCTCCTCACTTACCAATTACTCAATTTCCCAATTACTCAATTGTCCCGTTCACTCACCCGCTACCATCGGTAGTGGGCGAACGCCTTGTTCGCTTCCGCCATGCGATGCACGTCTTCTTTTTTCTTGATGGCGGCGCCGCGGCTGTTGGCCGCGTCCAACAACTCGTTGCTCAACTTGTCGATCATTCCCTTTTCGCTGCGCCCGCGGGCATAGGTGATGATCCAGCGGATCGCCAGCGAAGTGCGCCGGTCGGCATTCACTTCGACCGGCACCTGATAGTTCGCGCCGCCCACGCGGCGGGTCTTAACTTCGAGCAGTGGCTTCGTGTTCTCGACAGCCTTGGTAAACAGCTTCAGGGCGCCGTCTCCGCCTTTGGACTCAAGCTTCGTCAGCGCTTCATAGAAGATGTTCTCGGCGGTCGAGCGCTTGCCCTGCCACATCATGGAATTGATAAACTTCGTCACCAGGTCCGAGCCGTAGACAGCGTCGGCCGGGACGGTCCGCTTTGCGATATGTCCTTTACGAGGCATCCGATTCACTCCAGGCTATTTGCCCAGGTTTCAAAGTTTCAAGGTCAAAGACAAAACTCAGTCGCCTCCGGCTTTCAACTTTGAAACGTTGAAACCTTCGAAACCTTGGAACTGTTCTATCCCTTCTTTGCCCGCTTCGCTCCGTACTTCGAGCGCCCCTGCTGGCGGTTGGAGACGCCGACGGCGTCCAGCGTTCCCCGGATCACGTGATAGCGCACACCCGGCAAATCTTTCACGCGGCCGCCGCGGATGAGCACGATCGAGTGCTCCTGCAGGTTGTGGCCGACGCCGGGAATGTAGGTCGTGACCTCGATCCCGTTGGTCAGCCGCACGCGCGCGACTTTGCGCAACGCCGAGTTCGGTTTCTTCGGCGTCTGCGTGTACACGCGGGTGCAGACACCGCGCTTTTGCGGACATCCCTGCAGCGCAGGGCTGGCCGTCTTGTACCGGGGCCGCTTGCGCCCCTGAGCCACCAACTGATTAAACGTAGGCACTCTTTGCCGCTCCTTTGCCGCGAAGACTGACACGCGCAATCGCTGCACAGCACTATCCCGCTCTAAATCCTGCTGTTCTAGACGCGATCCGTGGGCATGGCCGGATTCCCAGCCATTACTTCTCACAGCGCAGCTTTGTCACGGCAAGCCGACGCCGGAGAGATTCTGGATTCCCTTTCAGACTTTCGCTGCCGACGGTGGCGCCCGGCCTGATTCCGGGGGCGCTCCGTTTCGTCAGCCTTGCCCTGCATATCCTTTCGCGATAGGGCGAAAGGCGCCGCAGGCACGTTTCAGCGAGGAAAGCCTCCGAACGCAAACTTCAATCCGGAGACGAAAGCTCCACTGCAAATCCCCCGCGCACACAACTTCGCGGAGATCTCGCAGCGCACAGCAAGCCTGGATGAACTCGCGGAACCCATCTAATATAGCAAGCGCTTCGAAACATCGTCAACACGTCTTTTTGCATCTGAGGTAACGGTCGGGCACGATCCAGGTGTTGTTGGTATAAGAGCTCTGCGAAAGGGCGTCTCGAAATCAAGGAAAGCGAGGGCGGGGAATCGGGAGATCCTTCGCCGCCAAGAGCGCGGCTCAGGATTTCGGCAGGAGGCTCTCGCGCGCAAAGGACGCGCGCTCACGCCTCCTAAACGCCTCAACTTGCTGATTCCGTCTCCATTCTCTACACTACAGGTTTTCTACTCCTAAGCGACTGTCTCGGCATCCTCAGTTCTTGGAAGCGGGGCAGGCACGATGTCACAAACTGCAGTTGACGGGGGGTGCATGGGCTGGTTGCGCGCGAAAGGCTTGTTGTGGGCAGCGGTTGTCGTCACTTCGGTAGTCTTGGCTGGCGGATGCGGTGGCCATAAGCCACCCGGCGTTTCACCCTTTGTGGCGAAGATCAACCTTACCCCCAGCGGAAGCACCTCGCTTCAGGCAGGTGGCATTCTTACCTTCGCGGCATTGGCGCAGAACTCCTCCAATGGCACCGTGGCGGCTACCATCACCTGGATGTCCAGCGATAATTCGATCCTGAACGTCGCGCCCAACGGAGTAGCCTGCGCCGGACATTGGGACCCAAGCTATGCCAATTGCACTCCCGGTAACACGGGATTGGTCTCAGTCACTGCTACCGCTTCGGGAACTTCAAGCGTACCAACGCTCGTCTTTGTGCACCCGCCGATTGACAACATCACTGTGACCGGAGTGTTGCTCACTGGCATTCCTGTGCAGCAACCTTGCCTGTCGCAAGGTCAGACGATGACCGTCGAGGCGCACGCCTTCAGCCAGGGGGTCGACGTCACTTCGTCTGTTGGGCCTTTCACTTGGAGCACCAACAGCAACGCCGTTGTGTCAGTCAATCCCCTCCGCAGCGAAGTCGTCTACAACGGCGCTACCTACAATATCGCCACCAACCAGGCCACAGCTGTGGCCGGTACTCCGGGCATCGCTGAGATCTATGCCTCGGCCAGCGGAGTCACCAGCACTTTGTTTTCGCAGCCGCCGCCCGGCACGGACCTCAGCTTCTTCGAGACCTGCCCCATTCAGAACATCACTCTGGAACTCGGACACGCAGGCTCCGGGCAGACTAGCTTCGTGGCTGCGAAGGGGACCGCGGCTTTGGAGACCGTTGTCGCCACAATCACCGACGTGATGGGGAACAGCTCCCTGCCGAACACGAATAACGGCGTGATGCTGAGCCACATTCAACTGACCTGGGCTTCTTCGCAGCCGCAAGTAGTCGGGGCGGCCGGTTGTATCGAAACCTGTAATCTGAACCTGCCCTCGGCTGGAGCCGGCGCTGTTACCGCTTCCTGCACGCCGCCCTCGTGCAACTTCGGTTTCCCGTTGGCCCCGGCGGGATCCATCCCGCCCGTTCCCGTCTATGCTACGACTGCGATTTCCGGACTAGTGACAGGCGCCGCGTCCGCCACTTCCGTTCTCGCGACCAGCCTGGGATGCGAAAACGAAGCTCCCGTAGACTGTTCCACCGCGATCTACGACGTCTCAACCGCAAGAGCGACTCCGGGAGCTGCAACTCCCATGCCGGTTGCGCTCAATTCGCTCCTGTTCGACCTCGGAGGCGACAAGGCCTTTGTAGGAAGTGACTTCGGCGCCCAAATTCTCAATCCCGCGAACGTCGGCACTGGCGGGGGCGCTTTCAGTTCGATCGGCACAGTGACCGGGAAAATTCTGGCTATCTCGACCAACGGCTCTTCGGCGATTTTCTCCGACACGCTCCACGTTCCCAATCAGGTCTATGTCGTGAGTTCGGGCGCGGGCCCATCTACAATCACTGCGCTCAATATCTCCGGAGCCACCCAGGCGGCATTTTCGCGGGATGGGTTTGATGCCTTCATTTTCGGCTTCGACAGCGGCGGCAACCCCAACCTTTATGTTTATTCAACCCTGCAGGCGCTGCAGACGATTCCGCTGCCGGCCGGGACCTCAGTTGATTCCATCTTATTCTCAACCAATGGTGCGTTTGCCTACCTGGTGGAGTCTTCGGCTGCCGGCTCGGCGAATCTGACCGCTGTGAGCGTTTGCAACGACCAAATCGGAGCCAGCGTCCCCTTGCCGGCCGGGCCAATTCAGGCGCAGGTGCTGCCCGGTCCGCACCTTGAAGGCACAGACTCATATGGCAACTCCATTCCTGATGGAACGCATGTGCTTGTGATGGACGCGGCCGGATTCGATGTCGTGACGTCGACCAGCACCGCACCGCCCATCGGCACATTGCAAAATCCCGGTGTGCTTTGCCCGCAGACGCTTTCCTTTGCGAGCAATGACCCGAAGCGCCTGGCGCAACGCATTAATCTTGGGCAGGGAGCCATCCATCCGATCGCGTTTTTCCCTTCGCCCGACGGCACCCAGCTTTATGTTCTCGCCAGCGACCGCAGCGCTGTTCTTGTCTACAATCTGGCAGGCGGCGCAGTAAGCGGAATCGAACTTGCCGGCAACGCAACTCCGGTCAGCGTGGATATGGCCGTGGACGGCGGGACGATTGTGGTCGCCGGCAGCGACGGCTTGCTGCACCTGGTCACTTTCGCCTCCGGCGGCAGCGACCAGGACCAGATCGCGTTCCCTAACCTGTCGAACTACCTGAATCCCTTTTGTACTTTCACCCCGGCGGCCGGCGCGTGCACGCTCGACCTGGTGGCGGCAAAGCCGTAGGAGCAGGGGTCAGGGGCCAGTGAACAAGTTGACCTGGATATGGGCCGGGAAACTGCCGCCAGAGAAGGATCAAAATTCTTAGATTCGGGGTCAAACGTTACTGGCCTCTGACCTCTGATCCCTGCCTTCCAGTTCTTTTCCCACACTGTCGAGGACGCCATTGACGAAATGCACCGACTCCGGAGTCGAGAACTTGCGCGCAATCTCCAGCGCCTCGTTGATCACGACTGCCCTCGGCGTCTCGGGATATCCGAGGAATTCGGCCACCGCCGCCCGCAGCAGATTGCGGTCCACGGCCGCCATGCGCTCCATGCGCCAGTGCTCGGTGTGGCGTTCGATCAGCTTGTCGATCTCGGGGCTACGATCCATGGCCACCCGAAAAAGATCGTCGGCGAATCCGCGGACTTCCGCGCTTGCCGACCTGTGCTCAGCCCAGAACGTCTTCCGCACATGATCGGCATTCTGCTTGCCCATGTCGGACTGAAAAAGCATCTGCAGCGCCAGTTCCCGGGATTTGCGGCGAGTGCCCATAATCAGTTGTCCGTGATCAGTCGCCAGTTGCCAGTGTACTCGAAGCTTTGTCATGCGACGCTCATCGCAGTCGAAGCATCCCTGCCCCAGTGAATTGATGCTGGGGATTGTCCGCAAAAAGGAGGGGTCAGTGTTTCTTGCGCCGGGAGCGCTTCGCGCCCGAAGAGCTAGTTTTGCTCTTACTGACACCTGAGGGCTGAGGGCTGACGGCTTGCCTTAAAGAAGCCATTTCCACCGCAGCCAGCGCCGCCTCGAATCCCTTGTTGCCCATCTTCAGCCCGGCGCGGTCAATGGCCCGTGCCAGCGTGTCGCAGGTCAGCACGCCAAAGGCATGCGGCACGCCTGTCTCCTGCGCCGATTGCCCGATCCCGCGCGTCACTTCGTTGACGATTACGTCGTAATGCGCCGTGTCGCCGCGCAGCAGGCAGCCCAGACAGATGATCGCGTCGTATTTGCCGGTCTCGGCCAGCGTGCGCGCCGCGGAGGGAATCTCAAAGGACCCGGGAACGCGCGCGATGACAATGTCGCTCTTTTTTGCGCCGGTGCGCAGAAGCCCGTCGCACGCACTCTGCAAAAGCCGCTCCGTGATAAACGCATTGAAGCGCGAAACCACGATCGCAAAGCGCTTCCCGGTCGCGTCGAGCTTGCCTTCCAAAGGCGAACAAGCGGCCCGCGGCACGGATTCAATTTTCAATTTGCTGTTTTTCTCTGTGATCTCTGTGTCCTCTGTGGTGAAATCCTTCGCTTTTGATCCGCGTGCATCCGCGGCGAAGAAGTTACTTGCCCTTGAACACCGCCGGACGCTTCTCCAGGAACGCCATCGTCCCTTCCTTCTTGTCCTCGGTCGCGCAGGTCACGCCAAATAGCGTCGCCTCCAGGTACAGCCCTTCGGCCAGCGTCATCTCCATGCCTTTGTTGACGGCTTCCATCGCATACTGCGCGGCCAGCGGCGCGTTGGCGATAATCTTCGCTGCAATCGCTTCCGCGCGCGGAATCAACTCCGCCGGCGCCGTGACTTCATTCACCAGCCCGATGCGATGCGCCTCCTGCGCCGTGATCATCTCGCCCGCCAGCACCATCTGCATCGCGATCCCTTTGCCCACCAGCCGCGGCAGCCGCTGCGTTCCGCCGTAGCCCGGGATGATTCCCAGCTTGACCTCGGGCTGGCCAAGCTTCGCGTTGTCGCTGGCAAGGCGCAGGGTGCAGGCCATGGCAATCTCGCACCCTCCGCCCAGCGCGAATCCGTTGATGCACGCGATCACCGGCTTGCCCAGATTCTCAATCAGATTGAGCACCGACTGCCCGCGATGCGTGTATTCCTTGCCGCTGACCGCGTCGTGCTTGGCTAGTTCTCCGATGTCGGCCCCGGCAATGAACGCCTTCTCGCCCGCGCCGGTGAGAATTACAATGCGAATCGCATTGTCGCTCTTAATGTCATGAAACGCCGCCCGCAATTCGTCCATGGTGGCCATGTTGAGGGCATTGAGCACCTTCGGCCGGTTCACGGTCACGTAGGCGATGGCGTTTTTCTTTTCGAGAATGATGTTTTCGAAATTCATATGATTCCCTTCACCACAGAGGCACAGAGACACAGAGGAATTCTTGCTTGGTTTTCTCCGTGTCT
>Ga0335081_10007202_pt1 | contig 17765 bp, 16 predicted proteins | sample Lox_Sample_35_FD_206713 | JGI IMG/M metagenome (GOLD analysis project Ga0335081, IMG submission 206713) | Soil microbial communities from Loxahatchee National Wildlife Refuge, Florida, United States - Lox_Sample_3.5 | ecosystem: Environmental > Terrestrial > Soil > Wetlands | place: USA... | reverse complement strand
GGTCTTCGAAGGGGTGGCGCTCAACACGCGCTGGCTGCTGCAGGCGGTGGAGCGCTTCACCCGCCGCCGGCTCGAACCGATCCGGTTCATCGGCGGCGGCGCGCGTTCGGACGTGTGGTGCCAGATTATCGCCGACGTGCTCGGCCGCACCATCGAGCAGGTGGCCGATCCGGTGAACGCGGGTACGCGGGGAGCGGGTCTGCTGGCCGCGGTCGCGCTCGGCGAGCTCACCTTCGACCAGGTACCGGACCGGGTCCGGGTGACGGCGAGCTACCAGCCAGACCCGGCACCAGCGAAACTCTACGACAGCCACTTCCGGGAATTCGTCGGGCTCTATCAGCGCAACCGCAAGGCCTATGCCCGCCTCAACCGCGACCGTGCCGAGGCGCCGTCAGAGTAATGCCTTCTCAGGACTTGAGCCGGGCGCGCAGCGCCTTGAGCGCGGCCACGTAGATCTCGGAGAAGGTGGGGAACGGCTGGATGACGTCGCGCAGCACGTCGAGCGGGACGCGGGCGCGGATGGCCAGGGTGGCCTGCTGCAGCCACTCACCCGCCCCCGGACCCAGGGCGTAGGCGCCGGTCAGCCGCTCGCCGTCGGACAGCAGCGTCATGAAGCCCTTGGACTCGGCGTAGGCATGGGTGTAGGTGGCCGTCTTGGCCACCTCCGACAGCGGCACGGTCGCGCTGAACGGGGCCTCGCTGGCGCCGACCGCAGCGGCCTCCGGGTCGGTGTAGATCACGTCCGGGATGGCCTCGTAGTGTGCCTCGCGCGGCTCGCCCAGCAGGTTCGAGGCGACGACCTCGCCCTGGTACTTGCCTACATGGGTCAGCAGCCGGATCCCGGTGACGTCGCCGATGGCCCACAGCCGCTCCCCGGCGCGCAGGGACGCGTCGACAGGCACCCCGTGCGGCCCGGCCGTGACGCCGACCGTGTCCAGGCCCTCGGGCGGCCGCGGGCGCCGGCCCGTGCATACCAGCACGCGGTCGCCGCGCAGTTCCCGGCCGTCGCCCAGGGTCAGGACGTAGTCCTCGCCGTCACGGCTGGCGGCGGTCGCGTGCACGCCGAGGATCAGCTCGATGCCGTCCCGGCGCAGTTCCTCGCCGAGCGCGTCACCCAGCGGCTTGGGCTCGCGGGCCAGCACGTGGTCCGCCCCCTCGACCAGGGCGACCTCCCCGCCCAGGCGGCGCACGGCCTGGGCCATCTCGGCACCGACCGGGCCGCCGCCCAGGATCAGCAGGCGGCGCGGGACGGCCTTCATCCCGGTCACCTCGCGGTTGCTCCACACGCCGTCAAGCTCGCGCAGGCCCCGCACCGGCGGTGTCACCGGATCCGAGCCGGTCGCCAGCACCACGTCGCGGGCCGTGTAGCGCCGGCCGGCCACCTCGACCACGCCCGGGCCGGCCAGCCGGCCGGTGCCGCGGATCAGGTCGATGCCGTTGTCCGCCAGCCACCGCTCCTGCCCGGCGTCGGAGTAGTTCGAGACCATGAAGTCCCGGTAGGCCAGCGCGGCCGTGACGTCCACCTGCGCGGTGGCCGCCGCCTCGATCGCGCCGTGGGTGGCCTCGCCCGGGCGCAGCAGGGTCTTGGACGGGATGCAGGCGTAGTAGGAGCACTCGCCCCCGGCCAGCTCCCGCTCGACCACGGCGACCTTGAGGCCGCCGCCGGCCAGTTCCCCGGCGCAGTGCTCGCCGGGCGAGCCGGCCCCCAGCACGATCACGTCGTAGTCGTAGTCGCTCATTTGCCGGCACCACTCCTCGTCCGTCCGTTACCACTAGCATCATCCACGGTCGCGCCGGCGACGTCCCAACCGCACCCGGGAAACACCGACCCGCCCATCCGGGTCGCTGCGACGAATGCAAGCCCCTGGCCCGGTGACCGGCTGGGGTCTACTATCCGCCTGGTGAGCTCACTGGACACGCTGGCCAGCCGCCTGCCCGACGGCACCATAAGCACCGACCCGCAGACCCTGCGCCAGAGCGCGACCGATTCCTGGCCGCTGGCGCTGCTCCGCCGGGTCCGCGGCGACGACCTGCCCGAACCCGCAGCGGTGCTCTTCCCGGCCCGCACCGGGGAGGTGGCCACGATCCTGGCCTGGGCCTCGGAAACCGGCACCGCGGTCATCCCGAGGGGCGCGGGCTCCGGCGTCTGCGGCGGGGCGCAGGCCGATGTGCAGGCCGGGGCGGACGCAGTCACTGTCGTCCTCGACCTGTCCCGGATGAACCGCATCGGCGAGGTAGACGTCATCTCCCGTACGGTCGAGGTGCAGGCCGGGGTGCGCGGCGACCAGCTGGAAAAGGAACTGGCCAGGCTCGGGCTGACCACCGGCCACTACCCGCAGTCGCTCGCGATCTCCACCGTCGGCGGCTGGATCGCCGCGTCGTCGGCCGGCCAGGCCTCCACCGGGTTCGGCGCGATCGAGGACGTGCTGCTCGGGCTCACCGCGGTCCTGCCGGACGGCGAGATCCTGCGCTGCCGGCCGGTCCCGCGCTCGGCGGCCGGCCCGGACCTGAGAAGGCTCCTCATCGGCTCGGAGGGGACGCTCGCCGTCGTGACCGAGGCGACCCTCGCCTGCCGGGCTCGCCCCGGGGCCTGGGAGTGGCTGGCCTTCGGTTTTGAAGACTTCACGACGATGGCCGGAGCCCTGAGAGACGTCAGGCGAGCCGAGACCGGTGCCGCCGTCCTGCGCGGCTACGACGAGACCGACGCGCAGCTGGGCTTCGGCGCGCTGGACCACACGACCGGGTGCGTGGCGCTGGCCGGCTTCCCGGCCGGACCGGCGGGCCCGCCCGGCCTGGACGCCAGGAAACAGGCCGCCGCCGCGATCCTGCACACCACCGGGACCGACCTCGGCGCCCGCTACGGCGAGCACTGGTGGCAGCACCGCAACGACGCGGTGCAGACCTTCGCGCAGATCATGGGGCCGGAGCGCACGTTCGGCACCGGGGTGATCGTGGACACGATGGAGGTGGCCGGGCTGTGGTCCGCGGTCCCGCGGCTCTACCCGGGCATCAGGGCCGCCCTGTCCGCGCACGCCCAGGCGGTGGCCTGCCACCTGTCCCACTTGTACCCGTCCGGATCGTCGCTGTACTTCACGTTCCTGATCGGCGCCGCCGACGACCACGAGGCGGAGACCACCTACCGCGCCGCCTGGCAGCACGCCGCGAAGGCCTGCACCGAAGCCGGCGGCACGATCACCCACCATCACGGCGTCGGGCGTCTCAAGGCGCCGTTCCTCACCCAGGACCTCGGCGAGACCGGAGCACGCGTGCTCACCAGGATCAGGAAGGCCCTCGACCCCGCCGGGATCATGAACCCGGGAGGATTGCGTCCATGACCAGCCCGTTCGGCCCGCTCGTGCTCATCGCCAACCCGAACGCCGGCCGCGGTGCGGTCGCCTCGGCACTGCCCCGCATCGAAGGCGTGCTCACCGGGCAGAACCTCGCCTACCGTGTCGTCCGCACGACCCATCCCGGCCACGCCACCGAGGCCGCCCGCCAGGCCCTGGATGACGGCGAGCGCTACCTGGTCGCGGTGGGCGGCGACGGCACCGTGCACGAGGTGGTCAACGGCATGGTCGAGAACGGCGGGCCGGCGGCGGCGGACGCCGTGCTCGGGGTGGTGGCCGCCGGGTCCGGCTGCGATTTCGTCCGGTCGTTCGGCCTGCCTCAAGACGCCGCACAGGCGGCCGCGCGCCTGGCCGGTGACCGGGTCCGCACCATCGACGTGGGCACGGTGACCTGCGCGGACGGCATCACCAGGTGCTTCGTCAACATCGCCGAGGCCGGCCTGGGTGGCGCGGTGGTGGCCCGGGCGGCCAACCTCGGGAAGCTCCTCGGCGGCGCCCGGTACGCGGCCGGGTTCTGGCTGACGCTGCCGCGCTTCCGCCCGGCCGCGGTCCGGCTCGACGCCGACGGCCAGTACCACGCCTGGCGCGCGTACAACGTCGTCGTGGCGAACTGCCGGTTCTACGGCGGCGGGATGCAGATCTCGCCGAACTCCGACCCCGGCGACTGCCTGCTCGACATCCTGGTCATGACCGGGCCCAAGTCGGACTCGTTCACCACGCTGCCCAAGGTCTACAAGGGCGCGCACCTGCCGCACCGCAACATCGCCGAGCTCCAGGCCGCCCAGCTCAGCATCGAGGCGGACACGCCCTTCCTGGTCGAGGCGGACGGCGAAGTGCTGGGCACGACCCCGGCCTCGTTCGGGATCATTCCCGGCGCGATCCGGCTGAAGGTGTGAGCCCGAGGGTGGTGAGCCGGGTCCGGCGGACGTAGACGTCCTCGTCGGTCAGGGCCATCTCGCGGCTGCGGGCCAGCGTCACCTCGACCCCCAGGACCGGCAGGCCGTCCGCCACCGGCTCGCCCAGCGACAAGTCCTCGCCGATCAGCCGGGCCGCCTGCCGCCAGTCGTCGCCGAAGCGCCGCACCAGCCGGGCGGCGGTAGCCGGCGGCAGCCCCAGCCGCGCCACCTCGTCCCGGGCCAGCCGCACCGCCGCGGCGGGCGCCCCGTGCAGCCCGAGCGGGATCTCCCGCGTCCGGCACGATCCCGACCCTTCGACGCCGCCCAGGTCGGCCGCGACCCGGTCCACCAGGTCCTCGGCCATGGACCGGTAGGTGGTCAGCTTCCCGCCCGTGATCGTATAGAGGCCGAACGGTCCCGTGAAAACCGCATGCTTCCTCGACAGGTCGCTGCTGGTCGCGTCGCCGGCGTCATCACCACCGAGCAGCGGGCGCAGACCGGCCCAGGACGCCACCACGTCGCGGCCGGTCACGCCGGGGAACAGCCCGGCCACCGCGGCCAGGATGTAGTCCCGGTCGGCCTCGCTCACGGCCGGGTCGTCCAGGTCGCCCTGGTACGGGGTGTCGGTCGTGCCGGCGTAGACCCGGTCCTCCCACGGGACGATGAAGACGTACCGCCCGTCGTGCGCCGCCGACGGCGCGACCACCGCTGCCGTGGTCCGCACCGCGCCGGGGGCGAACACCAGGTGGACGCCCTTGCTCGGCCGCAGCCGCACGCACCCTTCAGCGCCGGAACCGGCCGCGAGGTCCGCGACCCGTTCGGCCCATATGCCGGTCGCGTTGACCACGGCCCGGGCCCGGACCTCGAACGCCTGCCCGGTCACCTCGTCGGTCACCGCCGCGCCGGTCACCCGCCCCTCGCCGAGCAGCGCGGTCACCCGCGCGTGGTTGGCCAGCCGCGCGCCGGCCGCGTGCGCGGCCCGGGCCACCTCGATGGTCAGCCGGGCGTCGTCTGTCTGGCACTCGAAGTACCGGACCCCGCGCGACGGTTCGCCAAGCCCGGGAATAGCCTCGGCGACCCGTCCGGCGCGCACCGACGTGTGGTAGCCGATGTTCCGGCCCGCCGCCAGCAGTTCGTACGCGGTCAGCCCGGCCCGGTAGGTGGCCCGCCGGCGCAGGTCGCCGGCCAGCATGTACATGGGGACCGGGCGCACCAGGTGCGGCGCCAGCCGGAACAGGATGCCCCGCTCCCGCAGCGACTCCCGCACCAGGCCGAACTCCCCGTGCTCCAGGTAGCGCAGCCCGCCGTGCACCAGCCGCGATGAGCGCCCCGAGGTCCCGGCGGCGAAGTCGTCCTTCTCCACCAGCGCCACCGACAGCCCGCGCGACGCCGCGTCCAGGGCGATGCCCGCCCCGGTGATCCCGCCCCCGATGACCAGCACGTCGAACCGGTCCTCGGCCATCCGGGTCAGGCTGGCCGCACGGGTCTGCGCAGAGAACGTCAGCACCCGCCGATGGTAACGCCGTGGCGCCGGGGTCAGGCGGCCGGCTTGTGGTCCAGGCAGCAGCGGACGAAGTCCTGGACGACGGGGTTGGCGTCATTGGCGGGCGGCCAGGCCACGCCGACCTGGCTCGGGCTGACGCCGGTGACGGGCCGGTAGGTGAGGCCGGGGCGTGCGTAGTAGCGTCTGGCGGATTCGGGCACGAGCGCTATGCCGTCGCCGTTGGCGATCGCGGTCAGATAGGCGTCGGGCTGGTCCGTGACGGCTCCGATGCGGACCGGGTGACCCTGGCGTTCGGCGGTGGCCAGATGGTAATCGCGCCAGAGGCCGGTTTCCGCGGGCGCCGCGACGAACGGCTCGTCCCACAGCTGGCGGAAACTGATCTGCTCGGCGGCGGCGAGCGGGTGGGTTACGGGGAGCGCGACCCAGCGCGGCTCGGTGAGCAGCACCTCGATCCGCATCTCGTCCTGCCCGGGGAACGGCAGCCGGAGCAGAGCCACGTCGACGTCGCCGCCGGCCAGCCCGGCGGTGGGATCCGACCAGGCGGCCTGTTGCAGGTCCACCCGCCACCCCGCCCGGCGGCGGCCGAACGCCGCGATGATCTGCTGGGTGGCCTCGTTGGCGGCGCTGGACATGAACCCCACCCGCAGCACCCGGGCCGCCCGGCTGGCGGCGGCCCTGGTCTCCCGCAGCGCCTGGTCCCAGCCGGCCAGCACGCCGGGGGTCCGGCCGGCCAGCGCCTGGCCCGCCGCGGTCAGCGTCATGCCGGCCCGGGACCGGGTGAACAGCCGGACCCCGAGCTGGCTCTCCAGCTGCCTGATCTGCTTGGTCAGCGCGGGCTGGGACACGAATAGCCGCTCGGCCGCGCGGCTGAGGCTGCCCTCGGCCGCGACGGCGGCGAAGTAGCGCAGCAGCCGCGTGTCGACATCCATGCCATCAGGTTATAGACGCGTGTATTGGCTACGGGGTCTGGCTCTCGGCCAGGGTTGATCCGTAAGCCACGCTGACGAGGGAGTCTGGATGAGGCGAGTGGTCCTGCAGATGGGTGTCACGCTGGACGGGTACGTGGCCGGGCCGGGCGGCGAAGGTGACTGGGGGCTTCCGCCCGAGCATCCGGACGTGCGCGCCTGGAAGGTCGCGTCCCTGGACCGGGTCGGAACCCACATCATGGGGCGAGTCGCCTACGAGCAGATGGCCGCGCACTGGCCGGACGCGAGCGGCGACTACGCGGCGTCCATGAACACGCTGCCCAAGGTCGTCTTCTCCGCGACGCTGCCGGCCGCCGGATGGCCCGGCACCCGCATCGCCCGCGGCGACCTCGCCACCGAGATAGCCGCCCTCAAGGCCGAACCCGGCGGCGACATCATGGCCCACGGCGGCGCCGCGTTCGTCCAGGCGCTATCCAGGCACGGCCTGATCGACGAGTACCGCCTGGTCATCCTGCCCGTCGCGCTGGGGGCCGGGCTGCCGCTGTTCAAGGACCTGCCCAGGCCACTGCGACTGGATCTCGCCGAGACCCGGAGCTTCCCCGGCGGCACGATCATCAACGTCTACCAGCTCACCGGCCCTGCCGGGTGACCCTAGGCCAGCCGGCGGCGTGATCACCGGCCCTGCCGGGTGACCCTAGGCCAGCCGGCGGCGTGATCACAGGCCTCGCCGCTCCCTGTGGCCAGCCAGTTTGGTAACAGATGTAACCCTGCCATCCCCGGCATCACCACTATCACGGGACGCGCAGGCGAAGAGACTAAGCGGAGGGTCGCTCCAGTTATCGTGGTTGATCCGGGCTTCATGGTTGATCCGGGGTATCCCGGTACCCCGGATCAACCGCATAGCCCAGATCCGCCACGCTAAACGGACTGTTCCTCCAGGTGGGCCCGGCCCGATGTGGCTTGTGGTGCTGTCGTGGTGAAACAGGCTTAGGAGCGGTCAGGATTCCTCGGCCAGCGCCGCGAGCCGGTCGAGCGAAGCGCGGAGGCGATCCGTCGTGGTGGCGCGGGCCCGCGGCAGCCGGCCCTGGTCGGTCAGCCGGGTCCAGTCGTAGGTATGGGTAACCCGCGTCCGGGACGGGCCGGCCGGCTCGAGCTCCCACCGCCACAGGTGCCCGGGCGGCACCTTCCCCGGCTCGGCCGGGGTCCAGGCGATCCGGCGGTCTTCCTCGAACTCCACCACGTGGTTCTCCCGGATCTCACCCCGGGTCAGCGTCATCGCGAAAACGTCACCGGCGCGCCGGACGCGCTGCCCGGCCGGCGCGCTGGCCAGGTTGTCGTTGCCGTCCCAGCGCGGCTGCGCCGCCGGATCCGCGATCAGCTCGAAGATCCGCCCCGCCCCGGCCGCGATCTCCCGGGTGGCGCTGACCACCCGCGGCGTGTCCTGCTCGGCTGTCATGTTCTTATTAAAGGCCGCCCGTGACGTCGAGGATGATCTTTCCGCCGGCGTGCCCGCTTTCCAGGATCCGGTGTGCCTCGGCGGCGGCGTCGAGGGGGAGCACGTGGCTGATGACCGGCCGCAGCTCGCGCCGCCCCAGCCGGGAGGCCAGCGCGCGGGTGCGGTCCCCGTCGTCCTGGATGAGCACGCCGTGGAAGGTGATGTTGGCATCCAGCAGCGGGTCCAGGTCCAGGTCCGGCGTTGCGATCGCGGCGATCTGCCCGCCCGGCCGCAGCGCGGCACAGGCCGAGCGGGCCAGGCGGCCGCCGACCAGGTCGGCGACGGCATCGACCGGGCCGCCGGCCAGCACCCGGGCGCGCGCGGCGACGTCCTCGCGGGTGTAGTCGATGCAGGCCGTGGCGCCCAGGCCGCGCATCTGCGCGTGCATCGCCTCGCGGCCGACCCCGATCGTGATGATCCCGGCGGACGCGGCCAGCGCGGCGTCGACGACCGCGAGCTCGGCGTACCCGCCGGCGCCGTCCGGGAAGTGCGTCATCGCCATCACCCGCTCGCCAGGCGCCAGCCCGGTGACCCCGGGGCCGATGCCGTCGATGACCCCGGCGATGTCGTAGCCCAGGACGCACGGCACCCGCAGCCCGGCCCACCGGCCATCGGCCCGGTTGCCCGCGTCGACCGGGTTGACCCCGGCCGCGCGCACCGCCACCCGCACCTGGCCCGGCCCGGGCACCGGATCAGCCGCCCGGGCCGGCCTCAGCTGCTCCGGTCCGCCAAACTCGCCGACCAGCACCGCTCTCATGTGGGTTTCCCTCAGTAGGCGCGGCCCACCAGGGCAACCAGGCCTGGCTCATCCTCCGAGTCGGGCACGCCGCCGTCGGCACGCACCAGGCAGCGGACCGTGATGCCGTGGGCGTTGAGTCCGGCCTCGCCGTCGCTGCCGACCTCGGACCAGGGCAGCCTGGCCCAGCCGGTGCTGGAAGCTTCGATGGCTTCCGCCACCGAGGTGACCTCCGCGGTGCGGTGCCGCTGCCGCGCGAGCGCTTCGTCGAACAGTGCCGTCTGGTCGGCCTCGAGCGCCGCGGTCACCAGGTCCACCACGCTGTCGATCGGGACCGCGAGCCTCTCCCCGGTCACCCGGCGCACCAGCACGACCCGGCTTTCCGCGATATCGCGCGGACCGATCTCGATACGGACCGGGTAGCCCTTGAGCTCGGCGTCAATCGCGCGGCGGCCGAACGGCACGTCGACCCGTTCGTCGAGTTCGGCCCGTACCCCGGCGCCCAGCAGCGCGGCCGTCAGCCTGTGCGCGATCTCGGCGACGCCATTGCCTTCCCTGACGACCAGGACAGTGGCTTGCACCGGGGCCAGGCGGGGCGGCACGCGGAGTCCGAGGTCGTCACCGTGAGCCATGATGATGCCGCCGATAAGGCGGGTCGTAATGCCCCACGAGGTGGTCCACGCCACTTCACGCCGTCCCGAGGCCGAGAGGTAATCGATCCCGAAGGCCCGCGCGAAGTTCTGGCCCAGCTCATGGCTGGTCCCCATCTGGAGCGCCTTGCCGTCGCCCATCATCGCTTCGAGCGTGTACGTCGACGTGGCACCCGCAAAGCGTTCCCGCACGGTTTTCCGGCCCACGACAACCGGTATGCCCAGCACATTGACCAGCACGTCCTCGTAGACATCGCGCAGGATGCGGTGGGCATAATCGTGTGCATCCGCCTCGCCGACGTGCGCCGTGTGGCCCTCTTGCCAGAGAAACTCGGTGGTGCGCAAGAACAGGCGAGGCCGCAATTCCCAGCGCACCACGTTGGACCACTGGTTCAGCAGCAGCGGCAGGTCGCGGTAGCTTTCGATCCACCTGGCCATCGACTCGCCGATGACGGTCTCGCTCGTGGGCCTGATGACCAGCGGCTCCTCCAGCTGCTTGCCTCCGCCGATCGTGACGACCGCCAGCTCGGGGCTGAACCCCTCCACGTGTTCGGCCTCGCGCCGCATGTAGGACTCGGGGATCAGCAGCGGGAAGTACGCGTTGGCGGCGCCAGCCGCCTTGATCCGGTCATCGAGCTCGCGCTGGATTCGCTCCCACAGCGCGTAACCGGTAGGCCTGATCACCATCGAACCGCGGGCCGGCCCGTTCTCGGCCAGCTCAGCCTTTGCGATCACGTCCTGGTACCAGCGAGGAAAATCCACTGCTCGCGGCGTCAGCAGCGCCTTTGCCATCCCTCCTCCTCTCCGGACTGGCGATCCTCGATCATTTCAACCGCCGGCAGGCCATGCCACTGATTTACCCCTGCGGGCGGTGCGGTTAGTAGCGGATGCCGCCCGCCTGCGGCTGGCTGAGGTGCCGCTTGAAGAACCGCGCGACCTCGTCGATGGCCTCGTCGGCCTCGTCCAGTGCTCCGAATTGGAACTGGAAGACATGCGTGCCTTCGTGCGCCACCTGCAACCTCACCTCGACGTCGTCCCGGCCGGCGTTCGCGGCCAGCCGGACGGCGTCGTCCAGGAGCACCTCATGGGAGCCGACCTGGATCAGCAGCGGGGGAAGGCCGGCCAGGGCGGCGAAGACCGGGCTGGCCAGCGGGGCGGAGCGGTCCCCGGCGGGCACGTACCGGTCGGCGTACCAGCCCATGGCGTCGTAGCGGAACAGGGGGTCCGCCCCGTCCTTGGTGCGCATGCTGGAACCGGAGCGCGAGATGTCGGCCCACGGGGAGAAGACCGCGATGGCGGCGGGCTGCGGCAGGCCCTGCTCGCGTGCGGCGAGCAGTGTGAGCGAGCCGGTAGTCCACGGACAGGGCCCGGCCGCCGGTGCGCCGGGCCAGCTCGGCCGCCAGGTGGGCGCCGGTCCGGGCGGATCCGGCGACGTACCCGCCGCCGTGGAAGTACAGCACGGCGGGCTCCGCCGCGTGGCCGGCGACGGTCAGCTCGATGGCGCTGACTCCGCCGAGGGTCACGTCGGCCGGGGAAACGTCGGCCGGGTACGGGCGGACCATGAGCGCCTCGAACGACTTCCGGTGCTCGGCCGTGCTCTGGCTCAGGTCGAACGGCTCGGCGCGCATGGCCGCGTCGATGGCATCTCGCTGCTGCTTGCTCATGTCTGCTCCTAGGGGTTCACGGGGTCAGGACGGTCTTGCCTGCTAGCCGTCCGGCGGCGGCCTGGTCGTGGACGGCGGGCAGATCGGCCAGCGGCCGCCGCTCGGCGACGTCGATCTTCAGGTCGCCGGCGTCGACGCGGGCGACGAGCCCGGCGAGCTGGCCGGCGTCGCTGCGCACCAACACCCGCACCGTCCGCACCCCGCGCCCCGGGTCGGCCGGGGCGGGAGTGGTGGTGCTGACGAAGACACCGCCGTCGGCGGCCAGGTCGGCCAGGGCCGCCGTCTCCTCCGGGCTGGTGCGCACTAGGTTGAGCACCACGTCGAACCGCTGCCCGGCCACCGCCCGCAGGAGCCTGGTGGCGGTGTAGTCGATGATCTGGTCCGCGCCGTAGGAGCGGATCCGGCCGGCGCTGCGCGCGCTGGCGGTCGCGATGACAGTGGCACCGGCCTGGCTGGCCAGCTGGACGGCGTACCCGCCGACCGCGCCGCCCGCCCCGTCGATCAGCACGCGCTGCCCCTCCTTCAGGCCGGCGTGCTCGAACAGCGACTGCCAGGCGGTCAGGCCAGCCGACGGCAATGCCGCGGCGTCGGCCAGCTCCACGGTGCGAGGTGCAGCGGCGAGCACCTCGGCCGGCGCGGCGGCGTACTCGGCGGCCGCACCCGGCGCGGTCATCGGCAGGAAGGCCACCACCGCGTCCCCGGCGCTCCAGCCGCTCACACCGTCGCCGACCTCGGCGACGACGCCCGCCACGTCGAAGTTCGGGATGTGCGGGAAGGCCAGCGGGAACACCTGCTGCATGAAGCCCGCACGGATCGCGACGTCCACCGGGTTGAACGCGGCGCCGGCCACCTTCACCACTACCTGCCCCGGCCCCGCCACCGGACGGTCGGCGTCCTCGTAGACCAGGACGCCGCTGTCACCGTAGGAGCGGTAACGTACTGCCTTCATGATCTCTCCTCACCTCATGTGCTTCGAAATTGAAGCATCTACACTGTATGTTGCTTCAACTTCGAAGCAATACTTCGCGCGGGTGATGCTTCTCACATGCTTGGAATTCGAAACAGGTACGGTGATGGGATGATCGATCCCGGGCCCGGCGCCGGCGCGGACGACGTCCCGGCGCTCGATGCCGCCCAGCTGGACGCCTACTTCGCGCTCATGGAAGCCGTCAGCCTGCTCCAGCACAGTGTTGAACAGCAGCTACGCGCCGAGGGTGATCTCAGCTACGTGCAATTCCAGCTTCTGGCCCGCCTCAACGCCGCCCGCGGCCAGCTGACCATGACCGAGCTGGCCGATGGCGTCGTCTACAGCCGCAGCGGCCTGACCTACCAGGCCGCCCTGCTGGAGAAGGCCGGCCTCATCACCCGCGGTCCCAGCCTCGCCGACGACCGCGCGACCCTGGTCTCCATCACCGACAGCGGACGGGCCCTCCTCGGCCGCGTCATGCCCGGCCACATCCTGGTTACCCGCCGCCTGCTGCTCGACCCCCTGTCCCAGGACGACCTGCACCACCTCGGCGACATCATGACTCGCGTCCGCGATCACATGCGCGCCCTGCCACCTCGCTCCGCCGCCCCCCGCAAACGCCGCTCCGCCGCCCCCACCTCCCCGGCTCCGGACGCCACGCAGGCTGACCGAAACTCCCACCCAGCCCGATGACGATCCAGGCCGTGGCCGGTGACGTCGTCACGCTGAGGTAGGCGGCCGCGGATCTGCCGTCGCGCTATGAGGGTTCCGGCAGGTGGCCCGGACGGTCGTGCGGCTGGCTCAATTTCCGGGTGACGATCCTGCGCTTGCGCAACGACTCCAGCCATTCCTGCCCGCTGAGCAGCCGCGTGGTCTTGGCTGACTTGACCTCGCCCGCGGCGGCAACTGCCATCGCGACGCTGGCGGCGGTCACATCATCGGCTGCCTCATACACGATGAGCACGTCATACTCGCCGAACGGAAAGCCGGCCACCAGGACCGTGGCTCCCAGGTCCTCCAATGTCGGCCCGATCGCTTCCATGGGGTCGTGCGGCTCGGTGAGCTGAGCCGCCATCGACTTTGCGGTATAGGAGGCCTGGTACATATAAAGCGTCATCGAGATTCCATAGGGCTGGAGACCACTGCGGTCTGAAGATCGTAGACCCGGCCCGGGCGCGAGCACCAGCCGCCGCCCCGCACCATGGTTGCGCGACCCACGAGGGACTTCCGGGTGCCGACCGGGACAAGCGATGCAAGGCTGGTGAAGGGGGTGCCCAGGCGGACCAGGTATCCTGTTCGGACCGGTACTATTCCGCTAAAACTCAGGTCTTTCGTGGATGGCGAGGCCCGCAGTGCGGAACGAACGATGGCTGATCGCGGGGGCTGCCGGACTCGTGCTGGCGGGCGGGATCACGTACGTGGCCACGACGGCCCCGGCGGCGGCGGAGCGTCCGGTCGCACAGCGGCTGGCCAGCAAACCCACGCCGCCTGCGGTCGTGACCGCGACGCCGGCCGATGGCGCGATGGTCGCCCCCGACACTCAGGTGCAGATCACGACGTCTGGAGGCACGCTCACCCAGGTCACGGTGGCGTCCGGCGACTCCGCCGTCACCGGGCAGTACGGGCCGGGCGGCACGAGCTGGTCGGCGGGGTGGGGGCTGAAGCCCGCCACCTCCTACACTGTCACCGCCGTCGCCACGAACAGCAAGGGCGCGGCGACGACCGAGGTCACGCACTTCAAGACCAAGAGCGCGGCTCGCGTCCTTCAGATCAGCAACATTACTCCCGATTCCGGTGAGACCGTCGGCGTCGGCATGCCGATCATCGTCGACTTCAACTACGACGTGGCCCGCTCGGACCGGGCCGCGGTGGAGCATGCCCTTCAGGTTGTCAGCGACGTCCCGGTCTCCGGTGCGTGGTTCTGGGCCTCAGACAGCGAGGTTGTCTTCCGTACGCAGAACTATTGGCCGGCCCACGAGCACGTGCTGCTCACCGCTCACCTGACCGGCGTCCCCGGCGGCCCGGGCCTGTGGGGCGGGAGCGACCTGAGCCGTTCGTTCACGATCGGCGATTCACACATCGTCAAGGTCAACTTGAGGACCGATCACGCCCGCTTCTATGTCAACGGGTCGCTCGCCAGGACGATCCCGGTCAGCGGCGGAACGGGCGGCTACGATTCCTACGGCAACGATTTCTACACCACCAGCGGCGTTCACCTCACCATGGGGAGCTATGACTCGGTGGTGATGACCTCGCCCAACATCAAGCCGGGCCAGCCCGGGTACTACCACGAGACCGTCTACAACGACGTGCAGATCTCCGACAGCGGCGAGTACCTGCACCAGAGCCCCGGCGGTTTCTGGTGCCTCGGCGTTGAGAACTGCAGCCACGGCTGCGTCCGGATGACGGTCGACGGCGCAGCCTGGTGGCGGCACACCGCCTACCGGGGCGACCCGGTGACCATCACCGGCACGCCGCGCCCGCTCGCCTGGGACAACGGCTGGGGCTACTGGCAGGAGTCCTGGCCAGCCTGGCTGAAGGGCAGCTCCGCCGGGCTGGTCACCACGACCGCGCTGGCGAGGGCCAACGCCGGTATTCACCAGGTCTACGTCTCCCGCGGCTAGGTCTCCCGCGGCTTTGGCCTAACCCGGCTGACCGGTTTCGGCGCACTCGCGTGCGCCTCGCCCGAGGGTGCCGTGCTGCTCGAGTTCGGCGCGCCTGCGCGGGCGGGTCTTCTCCATGACCCTGATCAGCTTCAACGATGCGGCAGCACCGACTATGAGAACGGTGACCGTGACTACGCTGCGGACACCCGGGCCCGCCTGGTAGAGCGCCAGGAACAGCCAGCCGAGGGTAGTGACGTGCCCGGTCAGCCTTTGGAGGAAAGGGGCATCAGCGCGCGGTTATCACGCGACGCCGAGGATCGGATGCGGACGGGTGTGACGGGACACGGCCGCGCGCAGTGCCCGCACTTCATCGCCGGCCGGCAGCCAGCCCGCTGGTGCGCCGTCCGGCCGGGCCAGCAGCGCTCCGCCGTCGGGGATGCCCATCGCGCGGGCGGTCATCGAGTCGAGCGCGTGGACGGTGAGCGGCGGCGGGCCCGCCGCTGCGGCGGACGCCGCGTCCCAGCGGAGCCGTCGCGGCCCGGTGAACAGCGTCAGCCCTGGTTCGAGCAGGTCAAGGGTGGAGGTGCGTGCGGGCGGCAGCCACAGGTGCGGGATGCGCCCGCCGAGGTCGGCCGGCAGTTCCTGGTCAACGCGGCGCCGGGAGCCGGACGGGTCGGCCGACCGGGCCACGTTGTGCTCGGCGACGGGCCGGCGCTCGGTCTCATAGGAGTCCAGTAGCTGGGGACCGGCCCAGCCGCGCAGCACCCAGGCGAGCTTCCAGCCCAGGTCGTAGCCGTCGGCGATCGCGGTGTTCATGCCGGTCCCGCCGCGCGGGGTAACCCGGTGCGCGGCGTCGCCGGCCAGGAACACCCGGTCCGCACGGAAACGCGCGGCGAGCTGGGCGGCGAACGTGAACGTGCCGATGCGCTCGATGCGGGGTGTCAGGCCGGGTACGCCCGCGCCGAGCCGGATCAGCCGGGTGAACCGGTCGGCCGTGAAGTCATCCGGGTCCTCGCGGCCGACGTCGTATTGGACCCCGTACAGCCAGCGGTCGTCTCGGCCGGCGGGGAGGAAGGTGCCCGGGCCCTCGGGGTGGTCGACGCCGTAGATGCCGTATCGGCGGGTGCCGAGCAACTCCCACAGCGGCGCGCGGAACAGGACCGTGGCCGCGGCGGCGAGGCGGTCCGGGCCGTGCACCGGGAGGCCGACGGCGCGCCGGATCGCACTGTGCGCGCCGTCCGCGGCGACGAGGTAGGCGGCGTCCACGGCACGCGTCGCGCCGGTCACGGCGTCGCGCAGCGTCACCCGTACGGCGTCCGGTCGGTCGAGGACATCGACCACCTCTGTACCCAGCACGACCTTAGCGGCCGGCAGTACGCGCAGGTGGGCCAGCAATACCGGCTCGAGGTGGTCCTGCGGCACGCACGCCGGGCCGGTCGGGCTGAGCACAGAGGCCTGCTCCCGCGTCGGGTACCCGACGGCATGACCGGATCCGGCGGCCGCGTCGGCGAGGGTCTCGCACGCCCACAGCAGCCACTCGACGTCGGGGCCACCGGCGCGGATCCGTTGTTCCAGGCCCCAGGAGCGGAAGATCTCCATCGACCTGGTGCTGACGACCGTGGCCCGCGGCAGGCTCGACAGATCACGCCGCCGCTCCACCAGGAGCGTCGGCACGCCGTGGCGGGCCAGGGCAATCGCGGCAGTGAGGCCGGCTGGTCCGGCGCCGGCGACCAGCACCGGCACCTCTCGCACACTCATCTGAGACCACTCTTTCGCCGGACAGTATGTATTTCAAAAGACAGTATGTCTTTCGGCGGACTCTGCGTCAACCGAAATGTAAGATGGCCGACGATGGGCGCGCGGAAGTACGAGCAGCGGCTGCGGGCGGAGGCGGCGGAAGAGACCCGCCGTCATATCCTCGACGCGGTCTACGAGCGGCTGCGTGTAGCGCCGGCGCAGCCGGTCAGCGTCGAGCAGGTTGCGCGCACGGCCCGCGTCGCCCGCTCCACCGTCTACCTGATCTTCGGGTCGCGGGCTGGCCTGTTCGACGCGGTCGCCAGGGACCTGATGGATCGAGGCGGCTTCGACCGAGTCGTCACCGCAGTCGCCCAGCCGGACGCGCTCGAGCACCTGCGCGACGGTATCCGCGCCAGCTGCGCGTACTTCGCGGCCTACCGTGACGTGCACCGGGTGCTGTACTCCACGGCCGCGCTCGACCCCGAGGCCACCGCCGGCGCCGTGCAGCGTAGCGAGGCCAACCGGGCCGGCGGAATGGCGTACCTCGCGCAACGGCTGGCCGAGCAGAACCTCCTGCGGCCGGATCTGACCGTCGACGCCGCCGCCCACATCCTGTTCGTGCTCACCAGCTTCGACGCGTTCGACCTGCTCTGCACCGGCCGCGACCTGCCGGTCGACGAGATCGCCCGGCTGCTGGTCGCGACAGCCGAGCACGCTATCTGCCGCCCGCCTCCCGGGCGGACCGGCCCGGATCCAACACCAGATAACGGATAAACCGCCACGGCCGACTATCCGCATAATGCCGCAGACAGCGGCGAAGATCTGGGAAGGCTCGGCGGCCGCCGAGCCTTGCTGTGGAACCTGCGCAAGGCATTTCCCGAGGTAAAGCTCGCCCGGGCCGACGGCGGATACGCCGGCAAGCTGGTCACCTGGGCCAAGACCCAGCTCAAGCCGAAGCTGACCCTGCAGATCGTCAAATGGCCCGATGACCTGCACACATTCCAGGTGCTGCCCGCATCCGGGTGGGGTGGACCATGGCCTGATGGGCCAGGACCATCACCATGATCCGCCGCCTCGCAACGCCGTCCCAGCCACCCGCGCCACACGCAGCCTGAGTTTCCAAGCAGGCTCTTTAGCTTACGTTTTAACCTTTGAGGTTTCTATTCTCCGGAACCGTTATGGTTTGTGCGGCATGATCCGCTGCCCGGGTTGCCTGACCTGCTGATACGGATGAGGG
>Ga0335081_10007200_pt1 | contig 17772 bp, 21 predicted proteins | sample Lox_Sample_35_FD_206713 | JGI IMG/M metagenome (GOLD analysis project Ga0335081, IMG submission 206713) | Soil microbial communities from Loxahatchee National Wildlife Refuge, Florida, United States - Lox_Sample_3.5 | ecosystem: Environmental > Terrestrial > Soil > Wetlands | place: USA... | reverse complement strand
GAGCGCCGCCCCGACCGGCCGGTACCGCCGATGGCCGGTACCGGCCTCACTTCAGGTGCCGGGCGAAGAACCGGCCCCCGTCGTCTGCCTCGAACTGCGGGACGCCGGTGTGACCGCCGAGATTGGCATGCAGGGTCTTCTCCTTGGAGCCGAAGGCGTCGAACAGGTCCAGGGCCGATTGCCGGTCGTTCCCTTCGTCGTCCCACTGCAGCAGGACCTGCAGCGGAATGGTCACCCGCCGGGCCTCCTGGACCAGGAGAGCGGGCACGAAACTCCCGGCGAAGAGAACGGCGGCCGTGATGCGCGGCTCGACCACCGCCAGCCGGATGCCGATGGCGATCACTCCCCCCGCGTACCCGACCGGGCCGCCGATCTCGGGCAGCGAAAGGAGGGCGTCCAGGGTGGCCTGCCATTCCGGGACCGCCTTTTCGACCAGCGGGAGGATGAGCCGGTCGACGATCTCGCCGGGCGGCTCGCCGGCTTCCATCGCCCGGCGCAAATCGGCGCGGGCCTGCTCGGCGGCGGCCGAACGGGGCCGGTCACCGCTCCCGGGAAGCTCGATGGTGGCCGAGGCGAAGCCCTGCTCCGCCGCGGAGTGCCGGGCCCGGCCCACCAGCCGGGGGTACATCTTGTGCAGTCCGCCGGGGTGGCCGAGCAGGATCAGCGGCGTCGGTGCGAATGCGGACGCGGGCGTCCACAGGATGCCGGGGATCTCGCCGAGGGTAAATCCGCGTTCGAGGACGCCGCCGTCGAGGCGCTGTTCAGAAGTGAATCGCATGGTCGTGCCTTTCGGGAGTGCTCGTGAACGGCGCTCCCGGACGACCTACCGCCCGACCGTGACCCCAGAAGGGAGCACCCATGCCGGTACGTTCACGGGTACCACCTCCTCGTTGTCTCGCACGACCGCCACAAAAGTAGCAGTGGTCGCCATGGTCCGCCAAACGGTTTGGCGGAGGCTCCGCGGCCGCGGCGCGTCAGCCTGCCCGCCCAATCCTCGTTCGCGCGGTGGGGCGAGCCGGGGAGCTTGACGCGCCACCGCCTCTTTCCCCGCTCGATCGCAGACGGAGGAACCCGGCCAGGATCCGGCCAGGGTAGACAGCCAGGGTAAACGGCCAGGGGACGTGACCGGCGCGACGCGCCGCGTCAGGCGCGACCCTGAGGGGGTCCACATGGCATCCGGTCCGCTACCGGATCCCGAGGGAGGCACGTCATGACGCATACGGGAAGCGGCGATCCCGCCCTCGCCGACTACTACCCAGCTTGGCTGGACAACCTGGCCGATGACGTCACTCTAGAGGGTTCGGCGATGGACGGCTTCGTGCAAGGCGCCGAGGCAGTGCGAACCGTGATCGTGGCCATCCGCACGCTCTATGACTACCAGGAGTTCAACTTCGCTGGTCCCTACGGCGACAGCGGCTGGCTCGAGGACTACACGGCCGGCGTCCGCGGCGAGCCGATCGGCAACGTCACCCTGGTCATACGCAACGCCGCCGGGCAAGCGCAGAACATCGTGGGCAACTACCGGCCCCGGAGCACACTGCTGCTCTTGTCCTGGCTGATAGGTGAGAAGCTCGCGGGCACTCCCTATGCCGAGCACTTCTTGGCCGCCGAATCCTGACCGGGCGTACCCCGGGGAGCGTGACGGGCCGCCGCCACTTTCCGCGGCCTATCGCAGACCCAGGGCGCGACGCGCGACCGTGAGGCAGTACTACTTTGTGAAAGGGATCCTCATGACCTCATCTCCCGCCCCGGACGGCCCTGGCTCGGTGTCCGGGGCGCCGGATCTCCCGGAGGGGTTCGCCGGCACGTTCACCAGCCGGTACATCGACACCGGTGACCTGCGCCAGCATGTGGTCACCGGCGGCCAGGGGCCGCCGCTGCTGCTGATCCACGGCTGGCCCCAGACCTGGTACGCCTGGCGGCTGATCATGCCCGCCCTGGCCCGCGACTTCTCCGTCGTCGCGCCCGACCAGCGCGGGTGCGGGCTGTCCGGCAAACCCGGCGACGGGTACGACACCGGCACCCTGGCCGGCGACCTGGCCGCGCTGATGGACGCGCTCGGCCACCAGCGGTTCGCCGTGGCCGGCCACGACACCGGCATGTGGATCGGCTACGCCCTGGCCGCGGGCCACCCCGGCCGGGTCGACCGGCTGGCCGTCGCCGAGACCCCCCTGCCCGGCGTATCCCCCTCCCCGCCCCTGTTCGCCAGCGCGCACCTGAACGACGCGCTGTGGCACTTCGCGTTCAACCGGCTCGCCGCGGTCAACGACCAGCTCGTCACCGGGCGCGAGGACATCTACTTCGGCTGGCAGTTCGCCGCCTAGGCCGCCCGGCCGCTGCCCGGGCCCGCCGTCCGGCACTACATCGCCACCCTCACCGGCCCCGCCGCGCTGCACGCCAGCTTCGCGATCTACCGCGCGCTGGATGCCACCATCGCGCAGAACCAGCAGCGCACCACCCGGCGGCTGACCCTGCCCGTGCTGGCCATCGGCGGCGCGCACAGCCTGGCCGACCAGGTCGCCGACACGATGAAGCTCGCCGCCGACGACGTGCACACCCTGGTCATCTCCGGCTGCGCCCACTGGATCGCCGAGGAGACTCCCGAGGAGACGCTGGCCGCGCTGACCACGTTCCTGGCCCCATACCGCAACGAGCACGCCGCGGCACCCCGTCCCATGCCGCAAGCAACCTAGGCCTAGCCGCAGGCCTGGGCGACGCCAGCCCCGAAGCAGCTACCGCACGCGGGCCCATCCCCCGCGCACCCGCGGGTATGGGAGCAGGTGTCCAGTGTCCCCTGTCCTGATCCAGGCCGCGCTCATCCACTGACCCGTACACCAGCGCCGTGCGCAGGGCACGGCCGAGGTTCACGAAAGGAATTGAGTCATGGCCATCAAGAGCAAGGTGCTCGCCGCAGCCCGAGCTGCGCCTTGTCGAAACCGGTTTCCTGGCGAGCCCGCGGAGCCGAGGCCAGGGAGCCGTCCAGCGCGTACGTCCAGGCGTGGTAGTGACACGTCAGCGCGGGGCAGTTACCAGACCGCTCGAGCTTGACCTCGGCTCCCCGGTGCCGGCACACGTTCACCATCGCATGAAGGCCGCCGTCGCGGCCGCGGGTGACGAGGACCGGAACGCCCCCGATATCGACCCGGAAGAAGTCACCGGCCTTCGCGACCGCAGGCGCCGGGAGCACTGACATGCCTGCCGTCCTTCTGATCAACTACTCAGCTGCTCGGTGACTTGATTGTTGAGCAACCCTCCCTCAGGCTGTGACATACGTCAACCATCGGCCCGCGTTCCCGTGACGGCAGGACCGCGGCGGCTGAGGCACGCGCCACGGTCCGTTCGGGACATATTCGTGCCGAACGGACCGGGTCACCCGCCCGGCTGCGGGCTGAACGCCGCGAGCAGGGTGGCGGTGATCAGGCCGGCCGCGTCCCCGGCCTCGAGCCGCCCGGCGGCGGTGTCCTCGGCGGCGGCGTGCATGAGGCTGTACGCGGCAGTGATCAGCCATTGCCGCGGCATGTCGCGGCGGAACGCCCCGGCGCGCTGGCCCTGCTCGATCAGGGACTGCACGCGGTGCAGGATCCGGTCATGGACGCCGCGGATGCGCTCGGCCGGGAGTTCGCGCTGCGCGGCGAGCAGGATGTTGCGGAACTGGTGCACGAGCTGCCACGACGACGCGACCAGCCGCGCCAGCGCCTCGGGCGGGTCACCGGAGGTGTCGGTGGCGTCCAGGATCGCGTCGGCCCGCTGCACCGTCCGGACCAGGACGGCGTCGACGAGATCGGCGCGGGTCCTGAAGTGGCCGTAGAGAGTGATCCGGCCGACGCCGGCGGCCGCGGCGATGTCGGCGATGCTCGTCTCGGGGTCGTGCGCCAGGCACTCCGTGGCCGCGTCGAGGATCGCGGCGATGTTGCGCCGGGCGTCGGCCCGCTGGGCCCTCGGAGCCGCCATCGCCGAAACCCCTTTTCCTGAACAGGCATGTATGAGTTAGTGTAAGGCCTGTAACTCGTACATAGCAGTTCAAGTTATCGGAACGGGTTCCCATGACGTCAACCATGCCGCGTGCTTCGGGAAAGCGCGGCTCGCAGTCCTACCTCCCATCCCGCTGGGTGGCGCTGGCCCTGCTCGCGTCCGCGCAGCTGATGCTCGTCCTGGACGTCACGGTGGTGAACGTGGCGCTGCCGGATATCGGCGTCGCCCTGCACCTGCAGCGCGGCGAGCTGCCGTGGGTGATGACGATCTACACCGTGTTCTTCGGCGGCCTGATGCTGCTCGGCGGTCGGATCGCCGACCTGTTCGGCGCCCGGCGGATGACCCTGGGCGGCCTGGCCCTGTTCACCGCGGCATCGCTGCTGTGCGGGCTGTCCGGCGACGCCGCGACGCTGCTCGCCGGGCGGTCGCTGCAGGGTCTCGGCGCCGCGCTCATGTCCCCGGCCGCGCTGGCCGCCGTGATGACGCTGTTCACCGGCGCCAGCCGCGGCAAGGCGCTCGGCGTGTGGTCGGCCCTGGTCGGCGTCGGGTCGGCGCTGGGCGTCATCCTGGGCGGCATCCTCACCTCCGAAGCGGGCTGGCGGTGGGTGTTCACCGTCAACGTGCCGATCGGCGTCGCCCTGCTCATCGCGATCCCGCTGGCCGTGCCCGCCCGGCCGCCGTCCGAGGCGGCGGAGCGGAGCCTGGACGTACCGGGCGCGATGCTGGTCACCGCCGGAACCGCCGCCGCCATCTACGGGCTGATCAACGTCGGCAGCCACGGCTGGGCCGCCGTCCCCACGGTGCTCCCGCTCGCGCTCGCCGTCGCGATCTGGACAGTCTTCGCGCTGGCCCCAGCCCGCGCAGATGGTGACCGGGCTGAGCATCGCCGCCCTCGGGATCGGGGCGACATTCGTCACCGCCTTCACCACCTCACTTACCGATGCCGGGCCGGCCGAAGGCGGCCTGCGATCAGCCCTGGTCAACACGTTCCATGAACTCGGCGGCGCGGCCGGCGTCGCCGTCCTGTCCAGCGCCGCGGGGGCCGGCCTGGTCGCGGCCCGCCTCGGCAGCGGTGACTTCGCCCGCGCCTTCACGGTGGGGGCGGCCTGCGCGGTGGTCTCGATAGCGATCGCGGCGGCGCTGGTCCCGGCCGCCCGGTCCCGCCAGGGCTAGGGCAGGGCGGGCCGGCGGGCAGGGTCCTGGTCGGTGGCAGCGGCTGGCCCGGTGGCGCGGGCCGGGCCGGCTGGCTGGGTCAGCGGCCCGTTGCGGAACAGCGTCACGGCGACGATCGCGCCGAAGGCGAGGATGGCGGCGGACCACCAGAATGCGGTGGTGTAGCCGTGGATCAGGGCGAGCCCGGTCAGCTGCTGGCTGGGGCGGCCGTGAACCGTGGTGGCGGGGCTGAGATGGGCGGCGACGTAGCTGGCGACGGTGCTGGCGAAGATGGTGTTGAGCAGGGAGGTACCGATCGAGCCGCCGAGCTGCTGCCCGGTGTTGATGGTGGCCGAGGCCACGCCGGCGTCGTGGGGGGCGACGCCGAAGGTGCCGGTGTTGAACACCGGCGCGAACACCAGCCCGAAGCCCGTGCCGATGATCAGCAGCGAGGGCAGGACGGCGGTGGCGTAGCTGGAGTGCACGCCGATCCTGGTCAGCAGGACCAGCCCGATGGCGGCGAGCAGCAGCCCGGCCGGTGCCAGCGGCCGGGGCCCGGTCCGGGGCATCAGCACGACATTGGAGGTGACCGAGGCCGCCATCAGGCAGGCGACCATCGGCAGGAACGCCACCCCCGTGATCGCCGGCGTGAATCCCAGGGTCTGCTGCAGGTAGTAGGTGAGGAACAAGAAGATCCCGAACATGCCCGTGGCGGCGATCAGCATGGTCAGGTAGGCACCGCCGCGGTTGCGGTCGGCCACGATCCGCGGCGGCAGCAGCGGCTCGGCCGCGCGGGCCTGCCGCCACGCGAACCCGGCCAGCAAGACCGCCCCGGCGGCGAGGAAGCCCCAGGTCGAGGGGGTGTGCCAGCTGTGCAGGGCGGCGTTGGAGAAGCCGTAGACGATGCAGAACATGCCGCCGGAGACCAGGGCCGCCCCGGGCAGGTCCAGCCTGGGCTTTCCCGGCGCGCCCTGGCGGTGCAGCAGGGTCACGGCGCCGGCGGTGGCGATGGCGGCGAAGATCAGGTTCACGTACAGGCACCAGCGCCAGGACACGTACTCGGTGAGTATCCCGCCCAGCAGCAGCCCGATCGCACCGCCGGTCCCGGCGACTGCACCGTAGACGCCGAAGGCCCGGCCACGTTCTTTGGGGTCGCTGAACGTCACGGCGAGCAGCGACAGCGCCGACGGCGCGAGCAAGGCCCCGAACGCCCCCTGGCAGGCCCGCGCCGCCACCAGCATGGTGAAGTTCACCGCCGCCCCGCCGGCCGCGGACGCGGCGGCGAACCCGATCAGGCCGGCCACGAACGTCACCTTCCGGCCGAGCAGGTCAGCCAGCTTGCCGCCCAGCAGCAGCAGGCTGCCGAACGCCAGCGCGTACGCGGTGACCACCCACTGCCGGTCCACGATGGAGAACCCCAGATCGCGTTGCGCGGTCGGCAGCGCGATGTTCATGATCGTCGCGTCGAGCACGATCATGAGCTGCGCGAGAGCGATCACCCCCAGGATCAGCCACCGGTGTTCCGGCGCGGCGGGCCTGGCATCTGCGGGCTGGGTCATAGCGTGCCCTTCCTGGCGCGGACGGCTCGCTACTAAATCGTAGCGTTATGCACCGCCGCCGTTGACAGCAAGATATCAATGTGATATCACATTTACAGGTGACCGACATCATAGCCCGCAGGAGGCGATCCCGATGAACGCACCCAACGACGACACCGCCGCGAAAGGCCTGCGCGGGTGGTGGCGCTCTCCCCCGCGATCCGGCCTGCAACGCCTGATCAACCCGATTGAGTACCGCCACCTCCGCGCCTTCGGGGTCACGCGTATCGCCGGCGGCGGTGTCGCGGCCGCCGCGGGGGTCGTGTGCCTCTCCTACGGCGTCTACGGATGGGCCGCCTTCTTCCTGGTTCTCGCGGCGCTGAACTTCGCGGGCGGCTCCTGGTACATCAGTATCGATCGATCCGCTTCGGCCCGGACCTGAGCCTGGTCGGCATGCGCGGCGCTCAGGTGCGCCGCAGCGCCTTCTCGCGGCGGGCCGCGACGTTCGAGCCGGACTCGCGGCGCGCCATCCGCCGCAGCACGACCGGCGCCAGCACGAGGCCCGCGACCGCCCACGCGGACAGGACGCCGAACGTGGCCAGCTGGCGCCACGAGCGGCCGACTTCCACCGTCGCCATCGCGTTCGGCAGGAGCGCCGAACGCATCCCGAGCCCCAGCCAGTACACCGGGAAGGCCTGCCCGGTCCATTGCAGGACCGCCGGCAAGTGCGTGATCGGGTAGAAGATGCCGGAGATCGCGGCCAGTCCGCCCAGCAGCAGGATCCACACCGGCCCGGCGCTGCGCTGGCTGGGAAACAGCGACCCGAGCACGGCGCCCAGCGGCAGCGTGGCGAGCAGCCCGAGCACGAGCACCCAGGCCAGCGTCAGCCAGCGGCCGGGGCTGGCGATCGCCAGGCCGGTGAACAGGAAAGTGCCGGCGAGCAGCGTGATCGCGACGGCGAACGCTATCTGCCCGGAGATGTTGACGACCTTGCCGAGCAGGTAGCCGAGCATGCCGTTCGGGATCGCCTTGGCCCGCAGCAGCGTGCCGTCCTCGCGTTCGACCACGAGCAGGTCGCCCATGGTGACGACCCCGTAGGCCGCGATGTTCAGGCCGAGCACGCTGACCAGCATCGTGGTACCCAGCGAGAAGCGGGTCCCTGGCACGTGCGTGTGCCGGGTCCAGATCATCGCGGCGAGGAAGCCGCCGGTCATGAACAGGATCCCGATCAGGTCACCCGGCGTGGTCAGGGTCTGCTTGAACTCGATCCGGCCACGGGACAGTCCCGCTCGCGCCGCCACCAGCGCGGGGTTCATGCCGCCACGTCCGTCAGCCCGCGTGGCACGCCGTGTTCCGCCTGGCGGACCAGTGCCATGTACGTGTCCTCCAGGCTGGCCCGGCGCACCTCAAGCTCCTCGACCGACTCGCCGTACTGCCGGAACAGCTCCCGGACGAACGCCGTCGCGTCGTCCGCCGCCCGCACGAACCGCCGCCCGTCCCGGCTCCAGCGCACCTCGGACTGGCCCGGCATCGCGCGGGCCAGTTCATCGGCGGAGCCGGCCGCGACGATCGTGCCGCCGGCCAGGATCAGGATGCGATCCGCCAGCCGTTCCGCCTCGTCCAGGTCGTGCGTGGTGAGCAGGATCGTGGTCTTCTCCCGGTCGGTGAGCCGGTGCACGACGTCATGGAAGTCGCGTCTGGCCTCGGGGTCGAAACCGGCCGTCGGCTCGTCGAGGAACAGCAGCTCGGGCCGCCCCACGATGCCGATCGCCACGTCGAGGCGGCGGCGCTGCCCGCCGGACAGGCTACGCACCCGCTGGCGCGCGTGCGCGGTCAGCCCGACGGTCTCGAGCAGGTCATCGGTGTCCCAGGGCCGCGTGACGCTCGCCGTGCAGTACGGCGCGTAGTACCGGCCCAGGTGCGCGAGCAACTCGCGGACCTGCCATTTCGAATGGTCACGCCAGGACTGCAGCACGACGCCGGTCCTCGCCCGCCACGCCTCGCCGCCGTGCGCGGGGTCGGCGCCGAGCACGCTCACCTCGCCCGCCGAACGTACCCGGAACCCCTCGAGGATCTCGATCGTGGTGGTCTTGCCCGCGCCGTTCGGCCCGAGCAGGGCGAGCACCTCCCCGCGGCGCGCCGCGAAGCTGACCCCGGTGAGCACGTCGGTGTGGCCGTACCGCATCCGCAGATCACGGACATCCAGCACATCCTCCATGCCCCGGAGGATATCATTAATATTAAGCATTTGCTGAACAGCATTTGCTTAACATCTTCCCGTCAGGCGGTACCCACTGAATGTCCGAGAGCCATGACCATGAGCGGTCACCGGAGCACGCCGCCGTGCACCGCTTCCAGGATCCGCGCAGCATCCGGGCCCTGGCGCACCCCGCCCGGCTGGCCATCATCGACGCCCTGGCGGCGGGCGAGGAACTGACCGCCACCCAGTGCGCGGAGCTGACCGGGCTGAGCCCGAGCGCGACGGCGTACCACCTGAAGCTCCTGGAACGGTACGGGTACGCCGAAACGGCACCCCCGAGACCAGACCGCCGCGAGCGGCCGTGGCGGGCGACCGGACGCCGGATCCAGGTCGACCTGGACACCTCGACGCCCGCCGGAGCCTCGGCCGCGGCCGCCGTCGCGACGGCCTACTTCGACACGACCCGTGCTATCGCCGTCGGGTTCACCGAGGGTTCGCCGGCCGAGCCTGAACAGTGGCGCGATGCCGCCACGCTGAACAACGTGGACCTCTGGCTGACGGCCGAGGAGTTTCAGCGGGTGGCTCAGGCACTGCGAGCAGTGCTCGAGCCGTACCGGGGGCGCAGCCGCCCCGCGGGCAGCAGGCGCGTCAGGGTGATGAACGTCGTCGTACCCCACGAACGCGGTTCGGGCGGGGAGCGGCGATGATGCCGGAGCGAAGGCGGCCAGGGCGTAGTACGAGCCGACCCGGCCACCTACGGTCTTACTGGTAAGGAGAGCTGACTTAGAAGGAGTGCCGTCGTGCCGTCCCGTCCCGTGCTACGAAACGCCCCGCTGCCCGCACTGCCGCACTGGGAACAGACACCCGCGGATCTCCCGGACGCCATCAGGCAGACCAAGGCGGCACTCCGGGCTCGTATCGCCGCGTCGGGCCGCACCGTCGAGGAAGTCTTCGCTGTCGTTCGGGATCAGATCGCTCACGAAGTCGGCGAGATCACCGCCGCGCGGGAGCGCGGCGAGATGATCTGGCCCGTCATCGACTTTGCGGACATCGAAGCCGGGACGGTCCCGGCCGGGGCGCAGGACCGGCTGCGACGGCGCGGCTGCCTGGTCGTGCGCGGGCATTTCGACCGGGAGCAGGCTCTGGGCTGGGACCGCGGCATCGTCGACTACGTCGAAGGGAACCGGTTCTTCGAGAACTACCGCGGCCCCGGCGATGACTTCTTCGGCAGCGTGGGCTCCAGGCCCGAGATCTACCCCATCTACTGGTCGCCCGCCCAGATGCAGGCCAGGCAGAGTGACCGGATGGCGCGAGTGCAGGCGTTCCTGAACAGCCAGTGGCGGCACGAATCCGGCGGAGTGCAGTGGTTCGACCCCGGCCGGGACTCGCTGTACCCGGACCGCATCCGCCGCCGCCCGCCCGGCGCCGGCTCGGCCGGCCTCGGCAGCCACCTCGACCCCGGGACCCTCGACCTGTGGATGACCGAGGCCTACCAGAAGGCCTTCCGCCACCTGTTCGACGGCACCGTCGAACAGTACGATCCCTGGGACCCCGCCTACCGCACAGCCGGGCCTCAGTACCCCGGCAGCACGATGTGCTCGGCCTTCCGCACCTTCCAGGGCTGGACCGCGCTGTCGGACATGGCGCATGACCAGGGCGTCCTGCACACGGTCCCGATCCCAGGCGCGATGGCCTACCTGATGCTGCGCCCGCTGCTCGCCGACGTACCCGACGACGACATGTGCGGCGTCACGGTCAACCAGGTCTTCCCCGCCAGCCAGAGGTGGCACTCCCTGCTCCTGCAGGCCCTCAGCGGCATCCCCGACGTCCGCGCCGGGGACTCCGTCTGGTGGCACTGCGACATGATCCACAGCGTCGCCCCGGTCGAGGACCAGCAAGGCTGGGGCAACGTCATGTACATCCCGGCCGCCCCCTGGTGCCCTCGCAACGAGCAGTACGCCGCCAGCGTCCGGGATGCCTTCCGCACCGGCTCCAGCCCCAGCGACTTCCCCGCGGAACACTACGAACGCGGCTGGGCCGACCGCTTCCAGCCCCGCGACCTCAACGACACCGGCCGGCGCGGGCTTGGCCTCAATCGATAGACTAGACTAAACTTAGTTCGGTACGTATCATGATGCATATGACCGTCAACGTCAACATCCACGAGGCGAAGACGCACCTGTCGCGGCTGCTGGAACAGGTCGCGGCGGGCGAGCGGGTAGTGATCTCGAAGGCCGGTACTCCGATCGCGGACTTGGTCCCGCACCAGGCGGCGACGGTGACATTCGGCGGCCTGAAGGGCGAGGTCGCCTACAGCGATCAGGCGTTCGACATCGATCCGGACATCCAGCAGATGTTCTACGGCTCGGACGGCGATGCTGCTCCTTGACAGCCAGGCGCTGCTGTGGCTGCTGGACGACAACCCCCGCCTCGGCCCCCGGGCTCGTGCGGCGATCACCACCGCACAAGGGGTATATGTCTCGGCGGCGACGGTGTGGGAGCTGACCATCAAGACCATGCTCGGCAAACTGGCCGTCCCGGCCGACTTCAGCAAAAGGCTCACCGCGCAGGGCCTGGTACTGCTCAGCATCACCGCCGAGCACGCCGAGGCGATCCGGGACTTCCCCGAGCTGGTCAGGCACGACCCGTTCGACCGGCTGCTGGTGGCGCAGGCATGCCGCGCCGGACTCCGCCTGCTCACCGCCGACCAGACCCTGCTGGGCCTGGACCGCGACTTCATCATCGACGCAGGCCAGTGATCCATCGCCGTGCGGAGCCAGACCGCCGGTCAGGTAGCGGGCGTAAACCCAGATAGCCGGCGTAACCCTGCCCTCCCCGGCATCACGGCTACCGCGGATCCCTCGCACGTCCGTCCATCTGGAGGATTCGCTCCGTTTACCGCGGTGGACCATCTAAACTCCCGCGCAACTCGGACAAAAGGGGCGAACTTCCCTCGATGGCCTGCGCTCAGGGGCTTGCTACTACCTGACCGAAGCTTTAGGCATTGGAGTATGGCGCACTACGGCTGGCCGGCCTGGCGTTCGAGCCGGGCGAGCGCGATCGTCGCCGCGCTCGCCTGCTGAGGTTCGCGCGTGACCTCGATCCGGTCCACCGATTTGACGCTCAGGAAGCAGTCCCACTCGGCGGGTCCGACCAGCCGGGGGAAGTCGGCGCGCCGGGGGCTCGCGGCTCCTTCCTTCTCCAGCGCGAGGAGCACCCGTTCATCCTCGGCTTGCTCGCGGGTGAGCACGGCGGTGTACTCGCCGGAGCCGACCGTGACATAGCCGGCCGGGCCGGCCGCGCCAGCGTTCGCGAGCAGGGTCCGGAGCCGCACTCCGCGCCAGCGCTCGCCGAGCCGGCTCCAGCCTTCCCGGCAGTGAAAGTCCGCGACCAGTTCGGCATCCATCAGAGCGCGCAGGTCCGCCAGTGCGAGGCAAGCGGGCCGCTCGACGTCGCCACAGATTGAAACCGGGACGCTGGCCGTCACCGCGTCCTCCGGGAGTATCCGTCCATCGGTCTATTCTCCCTGCCAGCAGAGCGGAAAGCGGCGCCGGAGCGAGTCAGCCGGGCCCGTTCGGGATAAAAACGGCGGAGCGGCCGGGCGGGGCCGGCGCCCGAGCCCGGCCGGTGTCCCGCGAACCCGGACGCGGATCCGCGGGACACCCGGCCGACGCGGGTCATCCCGCGGCCTGGACGGCCTCAAGAATGACGCGGGTCACGACCGGTGCCTGGGAGATGAGGGACAGGTGCCCGGCGTCGACGTCGGTGATGCGGGCGCCCGCGCGCTTGGCCATGAACGTCAGCTCCGCGGGCGGGATGACCTGGTCGCCCGTCCCGATCACGGCCCAGGACGGGATGGTCTTCCAGGCCGGGGGCCCGGACGGCTCGGCGAACGCGCTGGCCGTGAGCGGCCGCAGGGTGGCCGCGATGACCGCGGCCTGGCTGGCGGGCAGGCCGGTGGCAAAGCATCCGGGCACCAGCTCCGGCTTGATGTAGAGGTCGACGTCGCCGGCCGGCGCGCCAGGGTAGGGCACCGGGTTGAAGGCCTCGTTGCCCAGGCAGGATCCGGGCTCCGCGCTGGCCAGGCCGCCGATGGTGTCGCCCTCATCGGGAATGAAGGCGTCCACGTACACCAGGGCCCTGACCCCGGGGGCACCGACCGCGGCGTTGGTGATGACCGCTCCGCCGTAGGAGTGCCCGACCAGGACGACCGGCTGCCCCTGCAGGGCCGCGTTCTGGGTCAGGAACTGGTGCACGTAGGCGGAGTCCTGCGGCAGGCCGCGCAGCGGGTTGGGCGGCGCGTACACGGTGAAGCCGCGCTGCTGCAGCCCGGGGATGACGCTGTTCCAGCTCGAGGCGTCCGCCCAGGCGCCGTGGACAAGTACGATCGCGGGCTGACTGACTGACATGAGTATTTCCTTTCCTCGATGTGGTCGCTATCACCACTGTCGCGCTCGGCGGCCGGGATCGCCTCCGTAGGAATCCCTAGCGTGTCCGGAGAGGACACCAGCACGGCTCGGGGATCGGCCCTAGGGACTTCGACGGATGCGAGCGCCATACCCCCGGAGGGACGCTGCGTAGTAACCCATCCGAAACGAAGCCGGAAGGAAATCAGATGAAGATCGTCGTAATCGGCGGAACCGGCCTGATCGGGTCGAAGCTCGTCACCAGGCTGCGGGCGGACGGCCACGACCCGCTGGCGGCATCGCCAGATACGGGCGTGGACATCATCACCGGCAAGGGACTGGCCGAAGCGCTCACGGGTGCCCACGTCGTGGTCGACGTGTCGAACGCGCCCAGCTGGGGTGACGCGGAGGTGATGGACTTCTTCCAGACCTCAGCGCGCAACATCCTCGCCGCCGAGACCGCCGCCGGGACGGGCCACCACGTGGCGCTGTCGGTCGTCGGCACCGAACGGCTGCAGGGCAGCGGTTATTTCCGCGCCAAGCTCGCCCAGGAGGAAGCCATCAAGGCCGCGGCCATCCCCAGCACGATCCTGCGCGCCACGCAATTCTTCGAGTTCATCGGCCGCATCGCCGATTCCAGCACCCAGGACGGGACGGTTGCGCTGCCGCCCCTGTACTTCCAGCCCGAAGCGGCCGGTGACGTCGCCGCCGCCCTGGCCGACATCGCCGAGGGCGCGCCGGTCAACGGCACCGTCGAGCTGGCCGGCCCGGAACGGTTCCGGCTGGACGAGCTCGTCCGGCGCTTCCTCGCCGCGCACGACGATCCGCGGCACGTCGTGACCGATGTCCACGCGCCCTACTACGGCCTGGAAGTCACCGATGAGCGGGCCCTCATCCCCGGCGACAACTCCCGCATCGGCGCGACCCGCTTCGCGGACTGGCTCAGCCATTCCGCGCCGGCGACCCCCCGTTCGTATCAGCCCGAAGGAGCCTCCTCATGAACCCCACGAGCACCCCAGCCGGCGGCAGCGCCTTCCTGCAGGAACTCGAAATCAACGTCTGCACCGAGCTGACCCTGGCCGAGACCGGCCCGCCGGAGGAAGAGGCCGCCGCCCTGCCCATCGAGGAATGGCTGTCCGATCCGGAGGATGAGCAGCGCTACGAAGCCGGCCTCCGCAACCTCATCGACGCCGTCGAGGCCATGCGGCGCACCGAGACGGACGAGTGGTGAGCGATGCAGGTCACGCGAGAGCACGTGGTCCGCATGCTGCGGATAGCGGCGCTGCCGGACCTCGCCGAGGAGGTGCACCGGGTGCTACCCGACCCCGTCGAGTACATCTACGTGGAACGCTTTCTAGCCCGGTACGGCATTACCAGAGACGGGTTGATCAGCCGCCGGGGAGGAAGCCCGTAACATGACGGGTCCGCCCGGGCCTGCCCGCGAGCACGCCAGCGGAGAAGCTGCCTTCATCGCCCGCCGCACCACCTGCGAGAATTGAGGTGATGCCGCCCTTTACCGGCGGCTCCAAGCTCGTGCCGGCCTGGGCGGAGGAGGGCAGAGAAATTAGCGCGCTGCTGGGCCGGGGGGTGGAGACCAGCGCGCTGGAGGGGGTGCTGGCGGCGGTCCGGGACGGGCTGAGCGGGGTTCTGGTGCTACGGGGTGAGGCGGGCGTCGGCAAGACGTCACTGCTGGACTGGGCGGCCCGGCAGGCCGATGAGATGCAGGTAGCCCGGGTAGCCGGCGCAGAGGCCGAGATGGACATGGGATTCGCCGGCCTGCATCAGCTGCTTATCCCGTTCCTGAGCGGTTTCGAGGGACTTCCCTCGCCGCAGCGGCAGGCCCTCGGGTCGGCGTTCGGGATGGTGGACGGCCCGCCTCCGGACCGGTTCCTGGTCGGCATGGCGGCTCTGACGGTGCTGACCGACGCGGCGGCCGCGCGGCCGGTGCTGTGCCTGATCGATGACGCGCAGTGGCTGAACCAGGTGTCGATCGAAGTGCTCGGATTCGTCGCCCGGCGCCTTTACGCAGACCGGGTGGGCATGGTATTCGCCGCCCGTGAGGGGGAGGGACGGGCGGTGGTGCTCGCGGGACTGCCGGAGCTGACAGTCGGCGGGCTGGGCGAAGAGGCAGCGCAGGAACTGCTGGCGACGTCGGCGGCCGCGCAGGTCGATCGGCAGGTGAGCGGGCGCATCGTGGCCGACACAGCGGGTAACCCGCTGGCGCTGGTCGAGCTGGCCGCGGAGCTGACCGCCGCCGAACTGTCGGGTGCGGAGCCGCTGGACTGGCCGCTGCGGTTCGAGGGCCGTCTGGACGAGCTTTACCGGTCCCGGGTGCGGGCCCTCCCCGGCGGCACCCAGACGCTGTTGCTGCTGGCGGCCGCCGATCCGACCGGGGAACCCGCGCTGATCTGGAACGCGGCCAGGAACCTGAGGATCGATCCCGAGACGGGCCAGGCTGCGGGAGTGGAGCGGCTGGTGTCCTGGGAGCCACGGGTACGGTTCCGCCATCCGCTGATCCGGTCGGCGGTGTACTACGCCGCTCCGGCCGCGGCGCGGCGCGGCGCGCACCAGGCCCTGGCCGAGGTCACCGATCCAGAGGTTGATCCGGACCGGCGGGCCTGGCACCTGGCGGAGGCGGCGGCCGGCCCGGACGAGCGGGTGGCCGCGGAGCTGGAACGGTCGGCGGACCGGGCGCGCGGCCGCGGTGGCTGGGGCAGCGGGGCCGCCTTCCTCGAGCGGGCGGCCGCGCTGACCCCGGACGAGGGTCACCAGGCCCGGCGGATGCTGGCGGCCGCCGAGAACCGGCTGGCGGCCGGGGAGGCGCCCGCGGCGCGGGCCCTGCTGAGCCTGGCGGCACCGCGCCTGGCCGATGCGCCGGCCCGGGCGAGGGCCAGGCGGCTGGAGGGCCAGAGCTTGTACGCTGCCGGGCAGATGCCCGAGGCCACGTCGGTCCTGCTCGACGCGGCCCGGATGTTCCAGCCGTCCGAGACCCGCCTGGCCCGCGACACCCTGCTGGACGCGTTCGTGGCGGCACAGTTCTCAGGCGGGGCCTGGATGGCCGAGTTCCTGGGGGCGGTCCGCTCGGCTCCGAAGGTGGCGGACTCCCGGGCGACACTTGCCGACCTGCTGCTGGACGGCTTCGCGGCCGTGGGCGAGCGCCGCTACGCGGCCGGCGCCGCGCTGCTTCGCCAGGCCATCGTGCCGCTGGCCGCCGGCCGGCCGATCCCCGACGACGCCTTGCCGCAACTCATGGCCGTAGGCCAGGCCGCCGGGCTGCTGTACGACGACTCGGCCCGGTACCAGATGGAGGAGCGGTGGGTGGCGGAGCTGCGTGGCCGGGGCGCGATCGCGGCGCTGCTCACCGCGATCGGCATCCAGCTGAGCGTCCAGGTGCAAGAGGGCCGCTTTGCGGACGCCGAGGCCACGCTGGCGGAGGGACGGGCGCTGTCTGAGGCGACAGGTTACCGGGCCATCCTGGGCGCCTATACCTGGCAAGAGCTGTGGGCTCTGGCCCGGCAGGGGCGGGAAGCAGATACCCGCCAGCTCGCCGCCCGGATGCTGCGCGAGTACGCCGGGCCGGGCAAGAGGTACGAGGTCTTGAGGGTGCACGGAGCGCTGGCCACGCTCGAGCTAGGCCTGGGCGACTACGCCGCCGCGGTGCACCACGCGCTGGAGGCGCTCCCGCGGGAGAACATCCTGGGCTTTGCCGCATTCGCGGACGTGGTCGAGGCCGGAACCAGGTGCGGGGAGCGCGACACCGCGGCTTCTGCCCTCGAGGCCTTCACGCCCTGGGCGCTGGCGAGCGGGACCGACCTGGCCCTGGGGCTGCTGGCTCGCAGCCGGGCGCTGCTTGCCGACGACGACCATGCCGAGGCGGAGTACCGGCTGGCCCTCGACCACCTGCAGCGCTGCCGGCTCGTCCCGGAGCTGGCCCGGGCGCATCAGGTGTACGGGGAGTGGCTGCGCCGCCAGCGGCGCCGCCGCGATGCCCGCGACCAGCTCCGCCGCGCCTTCGAGATGTTTGACGGGATGAGCATGACGGCGTTCGCGGGCCGGGCCCGGGCCGAGCTGCGCGCTACCGGCGAGCGGGCCCGCCCGCGCAGCCTCGGGACCCCGGAGGTGCTCACGGCGCAGGAGGCGCAGATCGCCCGGCTGGCCGCCGAGCGCCTGTCCAACCGGGAGATCGCCGGCCAGCTGTTCATCAGCGCCCGCACCGTCGAGTACCACCTGCACAAGGTCTTCCGCAAGCTCGGCGTCACCAGCCGGGCACAGCTCGCCCGGACCTTCGCGGATCACAAGACACCCGCATGGCAGGACTGACGATCTGCCCGCGGGACACCTGCGGCCCCGCTACGGCGAGTACTCGACACCGATGCGATCATCGACGTCGGTGACGCCAGCCGCAGACCAGGCGGCGGCCACTGCGTGATCGTGCGCGGCCCAGGAGCCGACCGTGCCGGACAGGATCACCAGCCCGCCGGAGAAGGTCTCGACCGAGAGCCGG
>Ga0335081_10007198_pt1 | contig 17775 bp, 12 predicted proteins | sample Lox_Sample_35_FD_206713 | JGI IMG/M metagenome (GOLD analysis project Ga0335081, IMG submission 206713) | Soil microbial communities from Loxahatchee National Wildlife Refuge, Florida, United States - Lox_Sample_3.5 | ecosystem: Environmental > Terrestrial > Soil > Wetlands | place: USA... | reverse complement strand
GCCGGCCACCGCGTACCCGGATACCGCCGCGATGACCGGCTTGGACAGCCGCAGCCGGCTGACACCCATCGGCCCGTCGCCGTCGGGCGCCGCCCGGTTGCCGCGCTCGGTGCCGATCGCGGTGAGGTCCGCGCCGGAGCAGAAGACGCCGCCCGCACCGTGCAGCACGGCCACGGCGGCATCTGGATCGGCGTCGAACGCGCGGAAGGCCGCGGCCAGCTGGGCGGCGGTGGGGCCGTCGACGGCGTTACGGCGGGCCGGCCGGTGCAGGAGGACGGTGGTGACGGGACCCGACTGCTCGACCCGGACGGCCTGTTCGGTCATCCTGTTCTCCTCGATTCTCGGCTTCCAGCGCTGGCGTCCGCGATTTCGCGATACTGAAAGGCCGGCTCAGAATCACGGGAGCCAACGCGGAGATAGAGCGTCAGCCTTGTTCCCTGCACGCGTTCGTCCGCGGGGTTAGCGGGATAGGGCCACTGCAGGGCGTCGTAGAGCAGCCGCCGGTGGACGTCGTAGGCCGCACCGACCAGATCGCAGTACGCGCGAGCGGCGCCCAGAACCGGCCAGTAGTAGATGGCGGCGGCAGCCGCGATCCCGAGCGGGAGAGCCCACCAGGACCAGATGGCGCCTGCACAGGCCAGCACCGCGCACGTCCAGGCCTGGGCGCTGAGGTAGAGGCTGGCGCGAGCACCGCTGATGTCCTGGCGGCTCGCGTCGGGCAGGAGCAGCCACAGCCGGGGCCAGCAGACAACAGAATCGAGCCCGTAACGAAGGCCTGGGCGAAGCTCAGCCGCCCGCATTCCGTTACCCAGCCTGGTCGGCATGCGATACCTCGGATCCACCGGAATGCGCCAGCGGCGCCGCTCCAGGCGGCTACGCTCGGCGAGCATTTCCGGACTGAGGTCAGTTACCGGCCTGGCCGCAAGTTCCGCGAGCCTGCCGAGTTCCCGGTCACACCGGCGGGAGAGCCTGGCTCGCAGGAACTGACGCGGCACCGCCAGCACCGGCCACCAGTAACCCTCCAGGAGCCGCACTATATGGAGGCTCGCGAGCCGGATGAGCGCACCAGTGACCAGCAGCACCAGCAGCGGGATGATGGCGAGGGCGATCTGCACGACCACCGGGAGGCCGGCCAGATATCGGGACCATATCCGGATAGCCCCGAGCCAGCCGTGCTGGTGCACGGTGGGCTGGCCCCGAGCCGTGAAGTAGGCCACGCTGAGCACGGCCCACAGCGCGAAGGCGGGCGAGAAGATCGCCGTGATCCAGCGGTCGGCGAACTTTCCTCCCATCGCCTTCCAGTACTCGTCAAGCACTGAGTCACCCGCCAGCGAGCTTCCGGTGCAGGACCGACCCGTCATTTGGGCATCGAGCCGGCGGAGGGATGTCCGCGTCGATCACCGGGAACGCGTAGCCGCACTTCGGGCACAGCCAGCGATCGTAATCCGACGTGGGGTCGCCTTCGAGCGGCCCGTAATCACCCAGGGACCGGCTCGCCGTAGCGTGAGCCAGGAGTTCGCTGAGCCGCTGCTGGGCGGGCGGTGCACTGCTCAGCAGATCGAAGACGTCATCCAGGGCCTGTTGCCTGTTGAGCGACTCCGGCCGGCGGAGGTCGGACAGCAAACGGTCCAGCTGGCCACCGAGCGGGCCGGCCTGCCCGGGCGCGAGCTCCGGCAGCTCCTGGCGGACCTGGGTCGCGGCCTGTATCGCCCGCTCGAAGAATCGCTCGTCCTCGCCGAGCGCACCTGCCTGGGGAGTAATGCCTGCCGCGCCATCATCAGTCGCGTCCATCCTGCCGCCTCCTGGCGCTATGCGCCCGTGTACGTCATGGCTGCCCATTGCGACGGTTCCGCGAACGACCGCTGCTGTGCGGGTGTGGTCACCAGCCAGCGCCACAAGGGCCGGGCAACGGCTTCAGGCAAACCGCTCTGGCCAGTTCGCGGGTGCATGAAAGCTGCTTTCTCGCCGTTGGTAGTATCGCGCAGCCAGACCTGAGCGGCGCGCAACGCCGCCGGGCCGTCGTAACCGGACTTCAGGTTGCGGTAGAAGACCGCGGTGACCAGCGCCGCGGCGATGTCTGTGATCTTCCACTGGCTGGCCATCACCGCGGCGGCACCGGCCTGCAGGAAACCGCTGGGCAGGCCCACGAGCTCGTCCGGCAGATCAGACCCCGGCAGCTGGGTCTCGCACGCGGACAGGACGGCCAGCCGGATGCCGGACCGGCCATGACCAGCCAGCTCGAGCCGGAAGAGGTCGGTCAGGGTAAGAACCGTGTTGCCGGACATCAGCAGCGCGCTTTCCATCGGCAGGTCCGGCCGGGCCCGGCCATGACAGGCAAAGTGGACGACCGAGTGCCCGGGCAGTGCGCCGAGGACGTGCTCCCGGTCGGCGGCAGGACCGCGCAGGTCCCTGAGCGGGACGCCGAGCAGGGCAGCCGCGGCCTCTACCTCCGCTCCCGCGAGGGGAAGCGAGCCCGCGTCCACTGGCTGCGGATCGGCTATCCCGAGCAGGTCGGTGAGCGGCCGCTGTCCCGCCAGCTCACGAGCGTGCAGCAGGGCGCCCGCGCTCGGCGCATACGTGATCGCGAGATGGTCCGCAGCGTACCGCCGTCCAGTGGGATGGCTGTCGTCTTCGGTCCAGGCGGCCTGCAGCGGAAGAGCCGCCAGCAGGCCGGTCGGCACCAGGCTGGCGGCGGTCGGCTCACCGAGCGCATCGAGCAATGGCCCCAGGGCGGCAGCCCACAGCCACCGGCACACCGCGTCCAGGGTTCCCTGCCAGCGGCCTGGATCACGGTCATATACCCGCCGCGCGTCCTGCAGCGCGATCGTCTGGCGCTGCACCGCGGTCTCGGTGAGCTTCGGCAGTTCGACGAGTTCCACTCTGGGTGCAGGCCGCGAACCGCCTTCCGCGCGGGTCACGATGAGAGCCGCGCCACCCAGCCGGGCGGCGGCGAGGTACACGAGCGGCCGGTCGGCCGCTTCGGCGAGGTCGCCCGGTTCCGCTGGCCGCAGGAAATGCTCATATCCCGGGATCCGCCGGATAGCGGCCAGCGCCGCACCGTGTTCCGCGAGGGCGGAGGCGAGATCGTCGCCGCGCATCCGGTCCGCCAGCACGTCGCCGCGGGTCACGCTCGCCTCCCCCGCCTCCAGGGCGCCAAGGCGGCGCTGCGCGGCACGGAACCGCTCGGCGAGTGCTCCCTGGCCGTCCTCGGCCAGTTTGTCCAGGGCCGCGCTGTTGCGTCCGAGGGCCTCGGCCAGCAGCCGGACTCGTCCCCGCTCCAGGGTCAGCGCGGCGGCCTCGAGCTGGCCGGTACGGACGAGGGCGAACGCCGCCTGGGCGGGCATGCCGCTGGCAGTGTGCAGCCAAGCCTCCTTATCCTGGCGGCCAATCTGGGTAGCGAAAAGCCGATCGGCAGCCTCCGCCGCCACGTGATACGCCTCCACCGCCGTCGGCCATGCCTGACCGTCCTCGCACCATAGGGCCCATTGCAGTGCAGTGGATAGCGCGTATGCGGGCGCGATATCCAGCGCCGTGACGCACGCCTCCCGGAAGGCCCGTTCGGCCTCGCCGGCCTGCGGGCCGTGGATCCCGCCAGCCGCGAGTACGCCGGCCAGCAGGGACATGCGGTTGGCGAATGCTGCCGTCCCTGGCGCCGTCCGGGCAATCGACGCTCGGATCAGGTTCCGCACACGGTCCAGGACCGCCGGGTCGTTCTGGGCACTCGGCTGGTTCAGCAGGGCGCTGGCCAGATTTGCCTGCAGCCACGGTCGCCGTTCGGCCGTCTCCGGCACTCGGCCCAGAAGTTCCTCATAGAGCGAGATCTGCGCGTCGATGTACTCCGGCTGGCCGGTGGCCGCGGCGACCTCACCCATGCCGACGGCAAGGTTGGCGGCGTAGAGGTCGTATTCAGCCGAGGTCACGGGGGTGAGTTCCATGGCCTCGGTCGCGGCCTGAAGGGCCTGCGGCAGCAACTCGGCCGACCGGTTCATCCGGGCCCGGGCCCGCAGCGCGCTGCCCAGATTGGTGAGGCACTCCCGCCGGCCCTGCCATTGGGCCGGAGCTTCGGCCACGGCGCGCTTGAGGACCTCGACGGCGTCGTCCAGGTCCGCTATCACGCCAGTCCGCTCGTATCGGTGCCGGAGCGTGTTCCCTAGGTTGCTTCGCCATCCGGACGCGTCCCGGTAGCCGGCCGGCGCGATCTCCAGTGCCTGACGTGAGTACCCGATGCTGCGGTGCAGGTCGTCCTCGTTGCCCCGCGCGTCGTAGCGGTCGTGCAGCCCCACCGAGGCGTTGTTGAGGCATGCGCCCCGCTTGGACAGCTCGGTCACGGGGATCCTGGCGGCCTCCTCCCACACTTCTACTTCCGCGTCGAGATAAGCGTCGTCGCCGGCCGCTTCCCGCATCCGCCGCCAGATGCCGCCGAGGTTCGTCAGGGCATCGGCGCGGTCGCCGGTACCTTCGGGCGTCATCCGCACCACGCTCTGGGCGAGCTCTACCGCGCGGACAAGGCTGTCCATGTCCCCATCTCGCTGGTACTTGGTTACCAGCGCCATCGAGAAGTTGCTGACATGGACACGGTAGTTCTCATGCCCGGTGACCTCGATGGAACTGGCGCAGCAGCGGAGAGCCTCGTCCAGGTCGGCGTTATCGCTCCGTTCGTTGTAGCGGCGCAGGTGATCCACGCCTGCCCCGCCGAGAGCCCCGGCCCGGATATCCGGCGTGAGCGTGCCGAACCACGGATGAGCGAGCACGCGATCCCAGAGCGCAACGGCGCGGTCGAGCGCTGCCAGGTCCCGGCCGGAGTTGTACGCCTCGATCCACGCGTTGGCCCGCCGTGATGGGCCCGCGAGCCAGGACGGGAGGTCCGCGACCTGCTCAGGATGTTCACCCGGAGCCGCTTCACCGCCCGCGGCCAAGCCGGGGCCGCCGAACAGCGCCATGGATCGCCGGAGGGCATCGTCATCCCCGGTGCGTTCATACTTGGCGGCCAGGCTGTCCGCCAGAACAGCGTCGGCCTGCGGACCAGGATGATCCGCCGAGAGGGCCAGGCCGGCCGATATCGCCTCCTCGAGCACCGTCAGATCGCCTGACGTCTCATAGAGCGACAGAAGCGCCTGGGCGAGGTTAGTGCGCGCCGATACGACGTCGGCGTCACCGGGGGGCAGCACGGCCACCGCCGCTCGCAGCACCCGCACCGCCTCGGCAATCGTGTCCGCGTTCGCTCCGGCCCTGAAACGGACGTAGAGCGCGATGCCCAGGTTCAAGCCGATGACCCCGCGCCCTGGATACCCTTCCGGGGCAGCAGCCCAGGCTTCACGCAGGGTGCTGACCAGATCGTCGAGCACGCCAGCCTCGCCCTTGACCTCGAGACGCTGGCGGATGACCTCAGCGAGGCTCGCGAGCTGGTCGCTTCGCTCGGCACCGTGGCTGGGAACCGCGGCTAGATACTCCCGGCGCGCCCGGATCCGCTCGTCGAGCAGTTCCACCTGCCCGGTGCTCTGGTAACGCAGATCGAGCACCGAGTCCAGGTTGGCCAGGATCTGCGCACGCTCGGGGTGGCCGCTGGCGGTGGCGGCGACAGCCTGCCTGAGCACATCGAGCGCTTCAGTGAGCAGGCTCTGCTCGCCGGTGTGCTCATAGCCCGAGCGCAGCGTGTTGCCGAGGTTGGACAAGATGGATGCCCGGAGTATCTGGTCGCTGGCGCTGGCCTCGGCGACGGCAGCCCGGGCCGCCTCCACCGCCTCGCGCAGGATGTCAGGCTCGCCGGTTCGCTGGTAGCGGAGCCGCAGCAAGATGCCGACATTAGACAGCCACCCGGCTCGTTCGGAGCCTGCGGGCGCGGTGGAGGCCAACTGCCGGCCGATTGTCATCGCCTCGCTGAGCGCGTTTTCATCACCGGTCCGTTCGTAGCAGATCCGCAGCATGTCCAGGAGGCGGGCAATGGCACCCGCGGGGACGGGACCGGCCTGCATACGCAGCATTAAGCCCTGCCGCAGCGCCTGGACGCCTTCCTGAAGCGCGTCGAGAGATTGAGACCGCTGGTACTGCAGGTAAAGCGCGTCGGCGAGGTTTGACAGCAGGACCCCGCGGGCGGGATCGTCGGCTGCCAGAGCGGCGCCGCGGCGGAGAACGGCGGTAGCCTCGTCCAGCAGCGCGGGATCTCCGGTCAGCGTGAAGGATGCCTTGAGCGCGCCGCTGAGGTTGCTGAGCGCTATCGCCTGGGCATCCGGCCGGCTGGCGCGAGCTACCGCGGCGCGCCCGACCTCAACCGCTTCATCCAGCGCGGAACGCTCGCCAGTTCGATTATACCATGCGAGCAGGGCATTACTAAGATTGGACAGCGAGACAGACTCCCCGTCGGCATCCGCTGCCGCCCGGAAGGCCGCAACCGCCTCGCCGAGGGCCTGAAGGTCACCGCTCTGGTTATAGCGGTTCCACCGATCGAGTGCCGTCTGCTGCAGACGTGCCGTATCGTCCTGCGGATTCACGGCAATCCCCCCTGCCAGTCCGCTATGACAGAAGTACAGTCGATTTATATTGCTAGCGTCAATCCCGGTGCCAGGACTATGCCAAGCCCTGATGGCTCCGTCAAATGGCCCCGGACCGTCAGTCCGCAAAGCTCGGCCAGCTTGCTGACCGTCGCCCAGTTGCGCGCCGTTCCGGCCGCCTGGGCCGAGGTCGGCCCGCCCGCGCAGCAACACAACGTGAGTGGGCACTCCAGCGTCATGCCTGCTGCCGACCTCGCTGACATCCTTATGTCCGTATGATGGTACGGATGTACGGAGGTAGAGATGTCGTCACTTGATCATGACCATCCCGTCGATGCCGAGAGGGTCGCCGCGGCCAGGGCCGGGGTCCTGTCGGTCGGCGATGCGGGACGCCTGGCGGGCCTGCTGGGAATGCTGGCCGACCCGGTGCGGTCCCGCATCCTGTTCGCCCTGGCGTCGGCAGGGGAACTATGCGTGGGTGACCTCGCGCTGGCCCTGGAGGTCACCGAGGACCAGGTGTCGTACGCGCTGAAGATGCTGCGCCTGGCCGGGCTGGTCACCTTCCGCAAGGACGGCCGGATGGTCTTCTACCGGCTCTCCGACGGCTTCCCCCACCAGCTGCTGGGGCACTGCCTGCGCCAGCTGCTGACCATCGCATCCCCGGAGGCCGGCGATGCGCGTGCTTGATGCGATCGGCCACGCCCTGGCCGTCGCCGGGTCGATGACCTGGCAGGTCACCTGGTCGCTGATCCTGGGGTTCACTCTGTCCGCGATGGTGCAGGCGGTGGTCCGCCGCCAGACGGTTGCCCGGCTACTCGGCGATGACAGGCCTAAGAGCCTGGCGGTGGCCACCGGGCTGGGCGCGGCGTCGTCTTCATGCTCGTACGCCGCGGTGGCGCTGGCCCGTGCCTTGTTCCGGCGGGGGGCCAGCTTCACCGCGGCGATGGCCTTCGAGATCGCCAGTACCAACTTGGTCATCGAGCTGGGCATCATCATGGCCCTGCTGCTGTCCTGGCAGTTCACCCTGGCCGAGTTCATCGGCGGCCCGGTCATGATCGTGCTGATGGCGGTGGCGTTCCGGCTGTTCGTCCGCCAGCAGCTGATTGCCGCGGCGCGCAAGCAGGCCGACAAGGGACTTGCGGGGTCCATGGAAGGGCACGCCGCCATGGACATGAGCATCGCCTCCGGCGGCAGCCTCTGGCGGCGGCTGGCCAGCCGCGAGGGCTACACCTCGGTCAGTCACATCTTCGTGATGGAATGGGCCGCCGTCATCCGCGACATCATCCTGGGGCTGCTGATCGCCGGAGCGGTCGGCGCCTGGGTGCCGGACTCGTTCTGGCAGCGCCTGTTCCTGACCGGCCACCCGCTGGCGGCCAAGCTGTGGGGTCCGCTGATCGGCCCGGTCATCTCGGTCCTCAGCTTCGTGTGCTCAATCGGCAACGTGCCGCTGGCCGCGGTGCTGTGGAACGGCGGGATCAGCTTCGGCGGCGTCATCGCGTTCATCTTCGCTGACCTGATCATCATCCCGATCCTGGTCATCTACCGGAAGTACTACGGCACCAAGATGATGCTGGCTATCTTGGGCATCTTTTACGCCACGATGGTGGCCGCCGGGTACATCGTCGAGCTCGTGTTCAGCGGGCTCGGGCTGGTCCCCGCCACCCGATCGGCAAAGGTCACCGACACAGGCATCACCTGGAACTACACCACCGTGCTGAACATCATCTTCTTGCTGCTCGCCGCCGCGCTGCTGGCCCGGTTCTTCCGCTCAGGCGGCGGCCCGATGCTGAAGATGATGGGCGGCGGCCCCGACCGGCACGAGCACGAGCATGAGCACCACGCTCACGCCGACCCGGGGGAAACAGTACGTCCGCCGGGTCCCATGACGGACAAGCCCGGCTGATCCGCCGGTGCGCCGCGGAGGGCCCGGCGTGCGCCGGGCGGCCTCTCAAGGGCAGAGCCCGGCGCTGACGCCGGGCCGCGGACGAGATACACGTCCTTCCGGCCACACCAGCCAACCCGAACGGGATACTGACCTTCGACCTGCAGGGCTGACAGGCTCTTGCCTTTTCAGGCCTCCTCTCCCCCTGCGCCAGGGGGGCGATGAGGGAAGATGGCAGGGTGGTAACGATGCGGACCTTCAGCGCGTGGCAGCGGTATGCCTGGGTGGCGGGCATCGTTTTCGTTATCGCCTTCCTAGCGGAGACGGTGATCTCGGTCGGTGTCGGAGTGAACCAGAACGATTCGGCCGCGAAGATCGCCAATGCGCTTTACAGTCACCGCGAGACGCTGCTGACGATCGCCTATCTATCGGTCGTCTATGCGGCCATGTTCCTGATCTACCTGAGCAGGCTGTACGACCTGCTGCGCGGGGACACCGACCGGCGGCGGTTCCTCGGCGCGGTGGTGCTGACTGGCGGAGCGCTGTTCGTGGCCCTGCATGCCGTCAGCGACATCGGCATCACCGGCTTGCTCGGCGCCAAGCTCGCCTCGTTCGCCTCCCTGCACGATCCGGGCGTGGCCTACACGCTGTACCTGATGACTTTCGGCCTGGATAGCGTGGGGGACGTGTTCGGCAGCCTGTTCGCTGTAGCAGCAGGCATGCTCGTGATCGAGAGCGGCGTCCTGCCGCGCTGGCTCGGATGGGTTTCTATCCTCGCCGGAATCTTGTTTTTCCTTCAAGGTTTCGGCCTCGGCGGCGTCATCGCCTCGTTCGGGCTCGTCCTCGACCTCATCGGCTTCGTGCTGTTCCTGATCTTCGTCCTGGTGAGCAGTGTCATCTTGCTCAGGCGCCAGAACGCGCTCCCCGGCACCGCGGACGGAACCCGGTAGGTAACCACATCCTCGAGGCCCGGTGGAGCCGGGGCCTGACTGATACGCGGTACGGCCACGTTGAACGCTGCCGTGCGATAACACCTCCAGCGTGGCCGGATCACCCGGATGCAAACTAGCGGCGCGTCCCTGCTCGCGGTCAACCGGTGCAGTATTGAGGCTCGCGGCTTTGCAGGCGGCTGGGTGGGGACGCTGCCTAGCAGTTCGGGTCATCGGTCCAGGACCAGATGGACCGCTGCTTGTAATGCTCTGAGCCGCACTCACGGCAGCGCCGGAAGGCTGCTGTTCCTTCGGCCAGGTGCGCAGTTGCCGCGACCGCTGTCTCGCCGATCGCTGCCGCCGCCATGGGCGGGGATGCGCCTCCCTCGCACCCTCCGGAGACAGGGCGTCCCTGCATGGGCGGGTGCGCAGCCCAGTTAGGCACGCGCCAGGCGTGACCGCAGTCATCGCAGGTTCTCTCATACTGTCGCATCCGCCATCGAATGGGCATAGCCTGACCCTCTGTTCGGCTCAGCCTGCCTGGCGGCGCTGTGCCGGTGGCGCGTCGGGCAGTGCCTTCGATAGTACGGGTCTCGGGTTTCTCCCGCCCTCCCGACAGATTGCCGAGGTCTCGCCGCGCGTGGCTCACCAGCCGATCCGGCGCTTGATCCACAGCTGGTCCGCACGGTACGGACCTCGCCGTGATATGGGACCTTCGCCTCTAGGATCGGGCTCCGTGCTGAACAACACCGTGACCTATGGGCGCAGGCCGAGCGTGCGCGAGAGGGGTGTGTTGCAATGCGAAATGGCACAGGTGGCCGCTGGCTCGGCGGAGCCAGCGGTCCAGCGGCCGGGGCGCGTTTCGAGGGCACAAATCACATCGGCGAGCGCCATTGGCCCAGGATCTGCAAGGTGGTCGAGGCCGAGTGCGGCCAAGGCTCCTGGTGATCACTCACAAAGGGGAGGCAGACAATCATGGGTGGACGAAATCGTGGATGGTGTGCCGTTGCAGCCACGGCCCTTCTGACCGGGGTGCTGGTAGCGCCTGTTGCGGCAGCAGAGGCCCCAGAGGCTGAGGCGGTGCCTGTTTCGGCAGTCGGCACAGGTACGATGACAGACCTGGGCACGCTCGGCGGAACGAGCAGTGACGCGGTCGCGATCAACGCGCTGGGCCAGGTCGCGGGGGGCGCTAACACGGCAGACGGCGCCGGTCACGCGTTCCGGTGGACCGCGTCTGGTGGCATGCAGGATCTGGGCACCCTCGCTGGAATGGACAACAGCTTCGCGTCTGGGATCAATGACCTGGGCCAGGTCACAGGGTCCTCTTTTAAGGCGGGTGGTGCCGAGCATGCGTTCCGGTGGACCGTGTCCGGTGGCATGCAGGATCTGGGCACGCTCGGCGGAACGCTCAGCGACGCGTCTGGGATCAATGACCTGGGCCAGGTCACGGGGACCGCTTATACGGCTGCCGACGTCTTCCACGCGTTCCGGTGGACCGTGTCCGGTGGCATGCAGGATCTGGGCACGCTCGGCGGAACAGCCAGCTTCGGGAACGCGATCAACGCGCTGGGCCAGATCGCGGGGACCGCTGACACGGCGAGCGGCGCCGGTCACGCGTTCCGGTGGACCGTGTCCGGTGGCATGCAGGATCTGGGCACGCTCGGCGGAACTAGCAGTTCCGCGTCCGCGATCAACGCGCTGGGCCAGGTGACTGGATACTCTGACACGGCGAGCGGCGCCATTCACGCGTTCCGGTGGACCGCGTCTGGTGGCATGCAGGATCTGGGCACGCTCGGCGGAACAGCCAGCTTCGGGAACGCGATCAACGCGCTGGGCCAGGTCACGGGGAACGAAGGCGACGGTCGCCCGTTCCGGTGGACCGCGTCTGGTGGCCTGCAGGATCTGGGCGGTTTCGCCTGCACGACTTGTGGCGGGAACGCGATCAACGCGCTGGGGCAGATCGCGGGGAGAACCCGCTTCACGGCAGACGGCTCCAAACACGCGTTCCGGTGGACCGCGTCCGGTGGTCTCCAGGATCTGGGTACGCTGCCTGGCGGAACGAGCAGCGATGCGCTTGCGATCAACGCGCGGGGCCAGATCGTGGGGACCGCTGACACGGCGAGCGGCGCCGGTCACGCGTTCCTCTGGACCCCGTAGACCTCGGCCAACTCATCCGGCGGGGGCGCAATCCGGTCGGGACCGGCGTGTCACCATCGCGATCGCGCCATGACGACCGGAGAACGCAGGGCCACCGGTTGAGGGCGGGTTGCACCGTCGCAAAACTAGTTGGGGCTAGCCTCTGGCAACTCAGCACGTTCGCGTACCCTTCCATGCTCGGAAGGGGCCGTTGACCTGGACGCGCTCGGAGGGACTCGAACCCCCAAGCCTCTGATCCGTAGCTACTGGCGTGCTCCCGCTCGGCTGATAGCAGTCCAGCGTAGACCGCATGTTGAGGGTGGCCGGTGAGAGCGATGGCGAGGGTAGGTTGCTGTACGCCGTTGCTGTACAGCTGTCAGCTTGGGAACTGGCTTGTCACGGCTTTGGCAACATCACGGCTCGGGCTACTGCCAAGATTCCTGCCATGCATCGTCCGGGCCAGCCTGATTCATCTGGGCCCGTAGCACATCGATCCCTCTGGCCACTGCGTCATTGGCGGAGGCCATTCCAAAGCGACGGACATAGTTGCAGAGGAAATCCCAGTCGCCTTCCCGAAGGAGGATCGGGACAGGCGGTTTATGTATAGGTCTTGGATCCTTCATTCCGGTTATCTTACCGGGAGGAACGCGAGGCGTCATCCCATCGCTACATGTCGGAGAGGTTTCTCTCAAGGGTGGCCGTAGGCCATCTGCGAAGCAGACGCGAAGCGCCCTTGACGGTTCTCGGAGACGCCACCGCCCATCATTGTCCGTGGTGGTTTGGGAGCGCATTTCTCCCCAAACCACGCAGGTGCCAAATCGACCCTTGCCGGTGACTGGGCGAGCTTGCTCGCGTCGCCCTGGTGGTCGTGGCTGCTGGCCGTTCGCGCGAACGGCCAGCCTCCACGACACCCGCCGTACCTGCGGCTCGCTCCTGGCCGCGCTCGACGTTCACCCGCGCATCGCGATGGCCATCCTCCGGCACAGCCGGATCGCGCCCACGATGGAGATCTACACCCAGGTTCCCGACAAGGTGACCAGGGACGCGCTCCGGCGGCTGAGCGACTGGCTCGACCATGACGAGGAGCAGGGCGACGAGGCCCGCTCATGAACCGCCGTTGCTGTCACCGCTCGCGGGATGTACGTGCGCCTGGCCGCGCCGCCACCGACGGGGCGAGAACAAGACGGCCCCCAAAGCGGCGCCCACGATGTACCACACGACGAAGCGGAAAGGGGTGAAGCTACGCAGTAGCGCTGCGACGACGGCGAGTCCGGTGAGTACTCCAAGTACCGCACGCGCCCAATGAAAGAGCAGGTATTGCCAGAGGGGCCGCCGGCTCATCCACGCCCACTCCTTATCACGAAGCAGCCATCGCCAGAAGGGTCGCTGGCTCATCCCCACCCACTCCTTCACCAGGTCATGACGCACAGGCTAGCTGTACAGAGGCCGGCATCTGACCCTTTGATACACGTTAACGGCAGCCGGTTCCCTGGCCGCGACGGTTGCGGGCTTGGCCAGCGCATAGTCCGCCTGCGACTGCGGGCGTCCGCTGCAGTCGGCGGCGATTGTCACCCACTTCGTCTCTCGGTCGTTCGCGCGCCGACGCCGCGAGCAGTTGCTTGGGAGTTCGTCTAGAGCGAGCCTCTACCGGTCATGTTGCAGTTCAACGGCCAAACAGACCTGTCCGTGAGTGACTGCTATTCCCCCTCCCTACTCCCCCGATCACAGGCATCCAACGGGCACGCCAGCACTCACCACAGGTCCGCGGTGATCATCTGATCCGTTGTTAGGATCTACGGTCGCGCCCGCTACCTGCTCATTCTGGCGCTGACCCGCTGAAATGCCTTTGAGTGACTGCCGATGACCGCGGTTATCCGTACGTCATGGCACGAATGTGGCACGGATACGCGCATCCGTAGTGGACGCCTGCTCACGGCTCCAGAGGCAGTTGGTCGCTAACACGCCTAGCTGGGACGATCGAGAGAAAACCTGCAACCTGGTCATTCGTCAGGGTGACGTTGTTCTTCCTCATCCACCTCAAAGAGCAAGATCCTTCCCGGCCCGGACCGGAACTACCGGTTCTCCGTCGCTGCCAGCAGGATGGCGCGTACCCGATCTCAGCGGGCGTTGTCAGCACGGGCACGCCATTGATCATCTTGCGGAGATACCTGACCTCGATCACCGGCCTCGCTCCCAGAATCGGACACACGTGTCCGGGGAACTCGGCGGGGCCTTCTGGAAGTCGCGACGGGGCGCAGCCAGGACCTCCGGACCGGCTGCATCGTCAACCGCTTATCAAATGAAGTGCTACCCGGACAATAGCGGCCAACCGACACAGGACACACCTGTCCAAGGGTTCAGTGGCCCGTGACTGACCGCGATGCTCGTTAGTTGGTCAGTAAGCGTGCGGTGGTCCTGTGGATGGGACGTGCCGACGGCCCGACTGGTGGTGGTCGAGTGACGCGCCGTCGGATAGGTGCTCTCTGCAAGGGGGTGATTTGCCCGTCTCCTGCAGCACTACAGGGCACGGATGGCCGTCTCTGCAGCGTTCAGCGCCCCAGAGTGCGACAACCCCGCGAGTGTAGCGAGGGCCGCCACCAAAGCCCGGGGATCGTTCTCTGGATCTCGGTCTGAGGGCAACAGCGGGCGGAGGTCGACGGTTCCGGAGATCGAGCCCGAGCCAGAGGAGGAAGGTGTGAGGCTTGGCGGAGCGCCTTCGTCGTCTTGCTCCATCGCGGCATTCACCAAGTCAGCCGGGTCGCCCGGATTCTTGGGCTGGAAGGCAAATGCAAGGGAGCCTCCTAGGAATGGGCTCGAAGCCGACAGCCATTGCGAGAATGCGCCGTCAGCTGGGCCCCTTTTGAACGGGCGAGGGCTGGGGTCGGTACCGTCATCCGCCGGGTACTCGCCGCCTTCACCGCCGCCTTCACCGCCGCCGCCGTGACCGTCGCCGCCTTCACCATTGCCGCCGTGACCGTCGCCGCCTTCACCATTGCCGCCGTGACCGTCGCCGCCTTCGGGGTGATCAATGGGATTACCGTCCTTATCGAAGGTTTGAGGGTCGCCGCCCGTGACGTTCCCGTCAGCGTCCTTGGACGTGGTATCGATAGTAAAGGAGCCATCCGGGTTGTAGGTCACTGTTGTCTGGCTCTCGTTCCCAGCTCCGTCGTTGGAGTAGCTTGATCTCTGGCCCTGGGTAACCTCTCCGTTAAGGTTTCTCTGGGTAGCCTCGGTGTAACTGGAGAATCCTCCACCAGGCGTCGTGCTCGCCGTCCCGGTCGAGGTCGCGATGCCGTCTTTATCCACGCGTCCATTCCCTACGGTGACGGTCGTCGTGCCGTCACCGTTCTGCTGGGTGGCCACTGCGTTGGATGTGATGCTGGAGTTGTCGGGGCTCGTCACGTCGGTGGTGGTCTGGCCCGCCACCACCCCATTTTCGAAAGGCACAACCCCTGAGGCGACGATCACTCCGTCGGGCCGGGTAAAGACCGTACTGTACTGAAATGCCGTGTTCCGCTGAACGACACCGATGACCGTGGCACTTTTACCTGGGCCGATGGTCTTATCGCCGATGATGATGACCTGTCCGTCCGCATCATCCGCACCATCAGTGCGCTGCGTCACCGCTTGCAAGACTCGCCCGGTCGCCTGCCCTGTCGTCGACAACCCCACCGTAGCGTCTCTCGTAGCGATCGTAAGGTTACGCCCGTCGGCAGTGTAATTCGCGTCGATCTGCACGCCGTTTGGGTACTGCCAATGCGTTGAGCGTCTGATCTCTTCCGCAGTAGCCGTGTATTCGTCGAGCCGAATGGCCTTACTCAGGAATTCCGTTCGGACGCTCTTGACGAGCTCTTGGCCTCTTAGTTCGACGCGGGTGACGACATACGCAGACGAGTTCGCGGCGCTTGAGACTGTGACCTCGCGGAGCGAGTCCGTGTTCCGGGACGACACTCGGGCGAAGTATCCCGGCCCGAGTTCTATGGTGGTAACGCCGACTTGGGAAGCGTATGTAAGGCGCCTGGAGCCGTCACATCGGATCGAGTAGCGGCCATTCAGGATGGAGGGACTTAGTTGCCTTGGATTCGTTTCCATGAGCAGGCCTCTCAGCACTAGTTAAGTGGATTTTCCCAGAAGAGCAGACATCAGCGTAACGACTCGCCACTACGAAGAGTGCGGCGGAGTGGCGCAGCCAGTTAATAGCTCTTACCCGGGGTGGTACGGGGTCTTTTGCCGAACCAGGGAAACGTAAGCATCCTGGTAGAAGGTACCCGCCACGAGTCAATCTCAGCATCTTAAGAATCATGGCGGAGATTAGACGAACGACACCCCCCTCTAGGTGATGTCCGTAAGTGGACATGTTCTCTCAGAGAACTACTCAACCAAGCTACAGTCGGATGGAGAGATCGTGTGCAGACGGTGTGGAGATTGTATGGAGGACACTGGTGCAATCCTCTGGACCACGATGTGCTGTGTCCGTGTTGAGAGTTCGCCGCGCGGCTATCGGGCCTGGCCTTTGGCCTGGCCCTCGCCGTCAGCCCCACTGGGCTGGCAGAGACATCTCCAGGGTCAACGGCGCGCCGCAGGCGCGTCCCGCGCAGCGGGATGCGAAGCACCGTTGACTGGAGGGGCGGACACGTACACTCAGCGGGCCATCCCCGGATCTGAGCTGAGCCAGGGCTCTGGCACCCTTGCGCGGACGTTACTCGCGGTGGTGCAAGTGATCGGGCTGGGTGTGCCAGCCGGGCGGCAGTTCGGAGGTGAGCGCGGCGTGGACGAACCGGGCGACGGCGGTGGTGTGCGCGCGGCTGGGATTCCACTGCAGGGTGAATGGGACGAGCTGCGCTGGCTCGGTCGGCCGGATGAGGGTGGTGGCGTGCGCGGCTGCCAGGGATGGGATGAGCAGGATCCAGTCGATGTCGCGCTGGTCGGCCCAGCGGGTGGCGGCTAGTTCGGTGTCGGTGAGGTCGATGGTGGGCGGGCTGATGCCTGCATGTTCGAGGGCTTGCCGCTGGCTGAGCGCCCAGGCCGGGAACAGGTCCGCCGAACTGGTGCCCATAACATCGTGAGCCAGGCCGGACAGCGCAATCGTGTCCTGGCTGGCGAGGCGGTGACCTGGCCGCAGCCCCACCAGGAGCGGTTCGGCGCAGAACACCTCGTTGGCGATCCCCTCGGGGGCGGGAATCATGCCGCAGGTCATGGCCACGTCGATGCGGCCGGAAATGAGGGCGTCGGTCATCACGGGTAGCCACATCCGCTGGAGGTTCACGGTCACATGCGGCGCTTCGATCGTGAACTGGCTGATCAGATGCGGGGCAAGGACGGGGGCAACGGGCGGGGTGATGCCCAGCCGCACGGTGCCTGCCTCTCCGGCGGCGACCCGGCGCACCGCGGCGTCTGCTGCGGCGACCTCATCGAGGATGACTTTGGACCGGGCCAGCAGTTCGGCTCCGGCGCTGGTCATCGCGACCCGGCGGGTGGTGCGGGTGAGCAGCGGCGTACCCAGCTCGCGCTCTAGGCGCCGGATCAGCTCGCTAAGGGTAGGGGCGGCCATGTGCAGGCGCTCGGCTGCCCGGCCGAAATGAAGCTCGGTGGCCACCGCCACGAACGCTTCCAGCTGGCGCAACTCCACAGGTCGACCGTACCGCGGGAATCCGCCGCAACGTATTGTTCGGCCGCGCCGAACAGTGCCTGAGTGAGTTGATCCTTTTTCCTGGCCTGCGGTCGTGTCAGCCTTTCGGTACGCCGAGGTTAGGAGAACATCATGCACGCCATCAGCACTGCCGGAACCGGCGTCCGGTCCAAGGGCCTGGTCCTGACGGCGATGATCTTCGCGGTGGCGATGACCTTCATCGACCAGACGATCGTCTCGATCGCCGCGCCCACGATCCAGCATGACCTGGGCCTGTCATCCAGCGGCATGCAGTGGGCGATCAACGCGTACCTGCTGACGCTGGCGGCGCTGTTCGCCTTCGGCGGGCGGCTGGCCGACATCGCCGGGCACCGCCGGATGGTGGTGCTCGGGGTGATCATCTTCGCGGGCGCGTCGGCGCTGTGCGGCCTGACGCCCAGCGGCGGCATCGCGGAGGCCTGGCTGGTGGCGTTCCGCGCGGTCCAGGGCGCGGGCGGGGCGATCATGTTCCCGGCCGCGATCGCGATCGTGGTGGCCACGTTCGATCTGCGCTCGCGCGGCCGGGCGCTGGCGCTGTTCTTCGGCATCGCCGGGGCGCTGACCGCGATCGGCCCGATCGCCGGCGGGTACCTGATCGAGTGGACCTGGCGGGCGATCTTCTGGATCAACATCCCGGTCGCCCTGATCGCGCTGGCGCTGATCGCCATCTCC
>Ga0335081_10007197_pt1 | contig 17776 bp, 13 predicted proteins | sample Lox_Sample_35_FD_206713 | JGI IMG/M metagenome (GOLD analysis project Ga0335081, IMG submission 206713) | Soil microbial communities from Loxahatchee National Wildlife Refuge, Florida, United States - Lox_Sample_3.5 | ecosystem: Environmental > Terrestrial > Soil > Wetlands | place: USA... | reverse complement strand
ACCACCTGGATATGCGGAGGCGGCAAACTGGACCCTGCCTTCCTGGTTCACAAAGGAGGTGTCCGTTTCGAACAACGTTTGGGTTGGGAAGAAGATGTGCGCCAGTCTGACAGCGGGAGAAGGCAGGTAGTCCATCACCAGAAAAAGATCAAGCCTGCTAATGGCCCGTCTCAGCCTTTCGTGATCTGGAAAAGACCAGAAAGGATTGCTCTCAACGACGATGAGAGCCTTGGCACCCCCCTTCTCGACCGACTCGATGATATCTGTCAAAGAACTTGCATCAGAGGACAGGAGCGCTGCACCAAAAGCGTTGGCCTCGGGCATCACGTAGAAAAGACCAGCCCGATTTTTGGCGGCGTGGAGGAGCAGGGCGGTGTCGGCGGCAAGATCGGGTGTCGTCTCGGGAACAATCTGAGTGCCGCAAACGATGACAGGGTTTTTGCTTTGTCGAAGCTTCTGCCCCAGTGCCGCAAGCAGGTTTTTGAACGATTCATCGAAAAGCGGTTCCGCCGGGACTTCGTCATAGAAGTCGAGGGCAGCCTTCCCAAGGGTTTCCGCAGTGGGTCGATCCACAGCAGATTTGACGAGGAGGCTCAGGCAGAGGTCGATATCTTCCGAAGTTGCCGGGAAATGGTGGAATTCGAATGGAAGAGAAATAGGACGAGGATCAATGGCCACGATCGTAGCACCCCTCCTGTGAGCCTGCCTCATCGCTAGGGCAAGCATTGGGGCCTCATTAACCGGATCCGCCCCAATGGCGACGATAAAATCGGCTTTCTCAATCTCACGCATTGAGACAGCCAGCCGTTCGTCAAGTCTGGATACCGCCCTCTTGATCTTGTTGGCGATGGCCGTGGTTTCAAAATAGGCTGGCTCCCTCCATTTCCGGATGCGACAGAGCCTCATCAGCATGGCTTGATTTTCCAGGCTGCTCCTGGTCGAGCCGAGGCAGGCGACGGACTGCGTTCCGTATTTCTTTGTGATCTCCGACAGCTTTTCAGCCGTCCACCGAATCGTCTCTTCCCAAGAAACCTCCTCTTCCCCGACCTTGGGGTATCTTGGCCGCTCAGGATGGTTCGCATAGTGAAAGCCGTACCTGCCCCGGTCGCAGATGAAATAGCCATTGACCGATTCGCTGAAACGTCCTTCGAGCCGGACCAATTCGCGATAGCGGACGCTTGTAATGTCGTGACATCCGAGGGAACAATGAATGCAAAGGGAAGGGACCCGTTCGAAATCCCATCGCCGTCCTGTAAAACGCGATGGCTTATCCGTATAGACTCCCGTCGGGCAGAGATCGATGAGGTTTCCGGAAAAAGGGCTTTCCAGGGGCCCGTCCTGAAAGCGGCCGAAATAGGTGCGGTTCGCAATCTGCATGGCTCCCAGGTCCCGATAGCCGGCGAATTCCTGATAGAAACGGCGACATCGCCAGCAGTGGATACAACGATTCATTTCGTGCTGGACGAAGACACCCAGATTCTGGTCGCGATAGGTCCGCTTTTTCCCGAGGTAGCGCCTGATCCCGTGGCCTCCCGCGACGGTCATGTCCTGAAGCAAACAATGGCCGCCCTCATCGCAGACAGGGCAGTCATGGGGATGATTCATCATGAGCCATTCGATGACGTGCCTTCGAAAATCGACCGCCTCTTCGTCCGTGGTGGAAACCGCCATCCCGTCTTGGGCGTCCGTCATGCAGCTCATTTGTACGCCCTTGACCGGCCCCTCCGCGAATTTGACGGCGCAAACGCGGCAGGCGCCCACGGACCCGAGCCCCGCATGATAGCAAAACCTCGGAATGATGATGCCCAGCCGTGCTGCGGCCTCGATCACCTTCGTCCCCGGCTCGACTTCTATTTGGATACCGTCAATCTTGAGCTTGGGCATAGCTTCTAAGAGTCCAAAGTCTAAAGCTGAAAGTTTGAAGTCCCAGAATTCTCGGCTGGCGCCCCCTGCCTACTGCCCTCCGCCTTTCGCATTCTGACCAAAGGGGCACTTCTTCTGGCTGATGTGTTCGTGGACCTCCTCCCTAAAATGATCCAGCAAACTTGTCACGGGCATGGTCGCTCCCGGCGCAAAAGCGCAATAAGATTTCCATGTGTGCTGGCTCATGCGTTGAAGCATGGGAATAAACTCTTCCTTTCCCTCTCCGGCTTCGATCCGCCAGAGCAGATCTCGAATGAAGGGTAGCGCCTCGCGGCAGGGGGTGCACCAGCCACAGGACTCCCGCACAAAGAAATCGATCAGATTCAGCGTCGCCGCAACCAGGCAGGTCTTTTGGTCAAAGACAATGATGGCTCCTGTCCCCAGGCGGTTTCCAACTTTTTTGACTGAATCGAAGTCCATTTCGACGTCGTAATGCTTCTTCGGAAGATATAAGGTAGAGGCTCCTCCGGGGAGGCAGGTTTTGAACTCATATCCCGGAAGCATGCCGCCGGCATACTCATCGATGATTTCGCTCAACCGGGTTCCCATGGGAAGTTCAAAACAACCGGGCCGCTTTACCTTTCCGCTTACGCAGTAAAGCTTTGTCCCGGAGCTGGTTTTGGTCTTTGCGAGGTTCTTGAACCATTCCGCGCCATGCCTCACGATGTGTGGAACATTGACCAGGGTCTCCATATTATTGAGGACCGTGGGTTTATCCCACAGCCCCTTCTCAGTCGATCGTATCGGAGACTGCACCGGATGGGCGCGCTTTCCCATAATGGCGTTGATTTGAGCCGTTCCCTCGCCGCAAATGTACCGCCCACCGCTTCGATGAACGATCAGATCGAAAGAAAAAGGACTTCCCAAGATATTTCGGCCCAGGAAGCCGGCTTCTTTGGCGATTCTCACTTCCCGTTCAATAATGACCGCGCTGTTTTCGTAGGAAGGCCGAACGAAAATGATCCCGATTTCCGCGGAGACCGCATAACCCGACAGGATCATGCCTTCGATGATCATATGCGGATCCGTGTGAGTCATGACACGGTCCTTAAACGTTCCGGGCTCATACTCATCGATGTTGCTGATGATATATCTCGGAAAGGGAAAGTTGTCCGCGACGGCTTTCCACTTCAACCCTGCCGGAAAACCCGCTCCACCGCGTCCCTGAAGGTTTGCATCGACGACAGACTGCTGGATTTCTTTGGGAGAGTATTTCTGAATTGCCCTCGTGAGGGCCTGGTAGCCACCGCTTTGACGGTACTCGTCGAGAGTGGCAATCCGGTTCGGTTTACGATTCTGGAAAAGCACTTGGGGATACATCATCTACCTTGCCAGCCTCGGTTTTGGCGGTTCAGCCCTTAACCGGCTGAGAACCTCATCGATCTTTTCAGGAGTTAAGGGGCCATAAGGCCTGCCGTTGATCAACATGGCCGGAGACAGATCACAATAGCCGATACAGGCGGTGGGCAGTAGCGTAAACAACCCATCCGCCGTTGTTTCACCCGCTTTAATAAGGAGTTTCTCGGTGAGATAACCCAGTACCGAATCATACCCATTCATCCAGCAGACGACCCCATCGCAGACGTGGATCACGAATCTCCCTACGGGTTCGCGATAAATGAAATCGTAGAAGGTAGCAAGTTCCTCAAGTTCCAAGGGCGTCATACCGAGCAGCCGGCTAGCTTCTTCGAGAGCCTCATCACTCAAGTAACCGTAATGATTTTGCGAAGCCAACATGACGTCCACCGCCAGTTCCCGGGGATGGGCCGTGCTCGCTATCTTTGCCCGCATGGTCTCGAGTAATTCTTTAGGCAGCATAGCTAAGAAATCCCAATTTCCTATTTCCAAATCCCAAATAAGTTCCAAATCCCAATTCCAAATCCCAATTCCAAATCACCTTCCCTCACCACGCTGTTTCCCAAGGCGCTTGTGGTGTGTCCACGGCCTTCTATTCTCCCCCGTCAGGGGAAGGTGGGGAGAGGGAGTTGTGATTTTACATTTTGGTAATTGAGATTTATTTGTGATTTGGTGTTTGGCATTTGGTGCTTTTTCCGTTTACCGGTCCACATCCGGCAAGATGTAATCAATCGAGCCGATGATGGCCAGGAGATCTGAAAGAAGCCTGCCCTTTGCCATCAACGGCATGACCTGCACATTGGCGAAACCCGGCGCCCTGATTCGCATCCGGTAGGCCATGTTGAGGCCATCGCTGACCACATAATAGCCCTGCTCTCCTCGGGAGATTTCTGTGGCTGTATAAGCCTCTCCTTTGGGGATCTTCGGCCCCCGGGTGACGTTGATAAAGTGATGGATGAGACTCTCGATGTCTTGGAGAGTGTCTTTCTTTTCAGGCACCGCGTAGCGATAGTCCTCGGTCACGACCCTGCCGTTTGGCATCCGGCTGGCGGCTTGTTCGATAATCCTCAGACTTTGACGCATCTCCGCCACACGCACGAGATAACGGGCGTAACAATCCCCCCCCGTGGCTGTGGGGATGTCAAAATTGAAATTGTCGTATCCCGAATAAGGAAATTTCTTGCGTACGTCCCATTCCAGACCGCATGCCCGGAGGTTGGGACCTGTGACCCCCCATTCCATCGCGTCTTTTAAAGAGAGAACGCCGACTCCTTGGGTTCGCGCCTTAAAGATTGGGTTCTGGGTGATCAGCGCTTCGTAATCTGGAATCCTGCCGCGAAGGAGTTTGACAAAAGCATCTACCGCTTCTTTCCATCCTTCGGGAAGGTCCATGGCTAACCCCCCGATCCGAAACCAGGACGGGTGAAGCCTGCCGCCCGTGATCAGTTCGATAACATCCATGAGCTGCTCACGCTCACGGAAGGTATAAAAGGTTGGCGTCATTGCACCCACGTCGTGGGCATTGGTGCCGAACCAGACGAGATGATTATTGATTCGGAACATTTCGCTGAGCATCACCCGGACGAACTGGGCTCGCTCCGGAACGTTGATCTCAGCGAGGGTTTCGACGGAATGAAGATACGAAAGGTTGTTGGCCACTCCTCCCATATAATCCACCCGGTCTGTGTAAGGGATGAATTGATGCCAGGACTGGCGTTCACCGATCTTTTCAACCCCCCGATGATGATAGCCGATGTCGAGGTTGATATCGGTTATCCTTTCTCCATCCAGGGCGACAATAAATCGCATCACTCCATGAGTGCCGACATGCTGTGGACCCATATTCAACACCAAAAGCTCTTGGTCCCCCTCCTTCTGTTTTACAAAGGCTGCTGCATCCAGAGGTTGATGCTCCACAGCAGAGGCGTGTGTGTAAGGAGCCATTTCCGTGGCCCGTCCCGGGTGGCTCTTCCGCAGGGGATACCCCTCCCAATCGTGGGGTAAAAGGAGCCGCCGGAGATCGGGATGGCCTTTGAAGCGGATCCCAAACATCTCGTGAGTCTCACGCTCGTACCAGTTTGCCGAAGGCCATAAGTCGGTAATGGTTTCCGCAACGGGTTCGTCGCCTGTCAGCCCGACCTTCAATCGCAGGCGAGTCGGAGGGTCAAAAGAGAGGAGATGGTAAACGAGCGTATAGTCGGGATAGGCCCCTCGGTCAGGCCGCGCAGATTTTCCGTTTCCGCCTACCTCGTTTGCTACGGTGCCGTCGTAGCAGGCTATTGGCTCTTGATCGCGCCGTGCGGACTCATCGATGGCGGTTAAATCATCAAGACGGAGAAACCTGGGGGAGGCTTCTGTTTTTAGGAATCTTAAGATCTCCTTGGAACGACCCGTCTCCACATGAAAGGTTACCATGTCGGATGTTTCCGGGGTTTGCCGGAGCGCGTCGCCGAACCTTTCTTTAAGGTGTTGCGCGAGAGATTTATCCCCCTCCGTCACTTCGATCCAACGGGGAGGAGGGGTCCACATCAGGTCGGAACGACTATCCCAGAATCGAGGCGGTGTGACCGACGTTCCTCGGATGGGAATCCCTTCCATCCCGGGACCCCGGGTATCTCTTGATTTGGTCTCTCCATCCACCAGAATGGGATGAGTCGTTCCCTGGGTGCCGCCTCGGAGATGGAAAACAGAGCGAGCCGGCTTTTCTTCCGAGGCGATCTTCTTCTGCAAAATAGTCAATGCATGTTCGAGGGCTTCCGGTCTTGGGGGACAACCTGTCACGTGGACATCCACCGGGATGATTTGATTCAGGCCCTGAACAACGCTGTAAACGTCGTACATCCCGCCGGAATTGCAGCACGACCCCATGGAGATCACCCATTTGGGTTCGGCCATCTGTTCATAAAGTCTGAGAATCACAGGAGCTACCTTTTTGAAGACAGTGCCAGCTACGATGAGGAGGTCGGCCTGCCGGGGAGATCCCCTCAGAACTTCGGCCCCGAATCGGGCCAAGTCAAACCGGGGCGTAAAAACGGCTGCCATCTCGATAAAACAGCACGATGTCCCAAAGAAGAGGGGCCAGAGGCTATACTGACGGCTCCAGTTGATCAGGGTGTCGAGCTTGGCAAGGATGACATTTCCTGGGAAACTGGGTTTTTCCGAGCTGTCGGTCCCCACTCCAGGCCTCCCTTCCTCCACAGATAGAATAGACTGATGAGCAGAATGACAATGAAGAAGGAAATCTGCAACCAACCCGCCCAGCCAAGGCCATGGAAGGCAATGGCCCAGGAAAAGATAAACGCAGCCTCAACATCAAAGATGAGAAAGAATGCGGCGATCAGGTAAAACCCAACGGGATAAGGAAAACGAGCGGTTCCGGTGGGAAGAATGCCGCACTCATAGGCTCTCAGCTTCTCGGGGTTCGGTTTCTTCTCGCCGAGCCAGCCCGCGAGAAAAAGGAAAGCGATGATTAACACCAGACTCATCAAAGCGAAAACGCCCAGGGCCAGAATTCCCGGCTGCCACGGGGAGAGCGTATTCACATTTGGCATCGGGTCCATTATTCTCCTCAGTTAAACGGGCAGTTATTTTCTGAAATCATGGGTTTGGGTGATTGCCTAAAGGCAGGCACCCGGGTCAGGCTCGCAAGGTCACCAGCTTTATGTGACTTGAACGACCATTATCTTTGTTCCGTGGGATTTTTTCAAATCGTTCTTTCGAGGCGGTTATCTGAGAACATTTCCTCGACGATTCGATCCCTTCCATTTCCCTCCTTCACCGGCCTTTTTCAGGCTTTGCTCCTCTTTCGACGAAACATCTTGGACATCTCGCCAACCAAGAGCTTACAGCCAGAAAATGGGGAGATAAATGGGGTAAACCCTGTATTTTGAAGGTCTGAAAAGTGTATTTTCCAAAGGCCTGAAATCAGGAGAAGTTTTCCAATCTGCACCCTTCGCTTCGACCGCCGGATACGACCTTCGCGTGGAACCTGCATGAAAATACATGGTTTATCGTAAGAAAATACGACGTTCATCTTATTTACGCCTCGGGAGACAGAGCGGAGAATTGACATTGGGAGAAGGTCCCATTTTGTCTCGGCGAAAGAATTTTTCCTCGAAGAAGTCTGTGCAAGGAGGGAACCAAGCCAAGGGCTGAAGGCTCTCCCAGAGAGGTGGCTATGTTAGGCAGAAGAATCAAATTGTTTAAGCTATTTGGGTTTGAGGTCAAGATTGATCTAAGTTGGATCATCATTGCGATCCTGATCACCTGGTCCCTTGCGATAGGTTTCTTCCCGTTCCGATATAGGAACCTTCCTATACAAACCTACTGGACGATGGGGGTGATCGGGGCAATCGGTTTCTTTCTTTCCGTCATTTTCCACGAGATCTTTCATTCTCTTGTCGCCAGAAGATTTGGCATTCCCATGAAGGGGATTACCCTCTTTATCTTTGGCGGTGTCTCAGAGATGGGAGAAGAACCCCCGAGCGCTAAATCTGAATTTTTGGTGGCGATGGTGGGACCTCTTTCCAGCATTGCCATTGCCCTTGCCTGTTATGGAATCCATCTCCTGGGCCTCGGCAGATGGCCGATTTCGATCGACGGAGTCGTCCTGTACCTGGCCTACATCAACAGCCTTCTGGCCGCCTTCAATCTCTTGCCCGCCTTTCCTCTGGATGGCGGCCGGATGCTGCGAGCCGCCTTGTGGGCCCTAAAGAAGAACCTCCGGTGGGCAACTCGCATCGCCTCACGGATCGGCTCAGGGTTTGCATTCCTCCTGATGTCTTTGGGTGTTTTTCAGTTTTTCTTCACCGGAAATCTGATTGGAGGCATCTGGTCCTTCCTGATCGGAGTCTTTCTGCAAGGGGCTGCGCGGACGTCCTACCAGCAGGTTCTCATACGGAGAGCATTGGAAGGAGAACAGGTCCGTCGGTTTATGAAGACCGATCCGCTGACGGTGCCCCCTTCGGCTTCTTTGCGGCAACTCGTCGAGGATTATATTTATAAATACCACTTCAAGATGTTTCCGGTGACGGAGGGGCCTGATAAACTGATCGGGTGTGTGACCACGAAGCAGCTGGAAGGAGTTTCCCGGGAAGAGTGGGACCTCAAAACGGTGAGGGACGTGGCTACCCAGTGCTCGCTGGAGAATACGATCGAGCCTCAGGCCGATGCCATGAAGGCCCTTTCCCTCATGGCCCAGACGGGTTCAAGTCGTCTCATTGTCATCGATGGAAATCGGATGGTGGGCGTGGTCACGCTGAAGGACATGTTGAAATTTCTTTCTCTCAAATTGGAACTTGGACAGTGAGGGAAGAGGGACATCGAACGGACTCCTTTGTCGCGCGATATCGCTTGAGGCATATCCGCCGCCTCTGTTTTGAGCTTGCATGGGAGCGTGAGAGGAGATGATTCGGGAGGGAGGGAAGGCTATGGATCAGGGTCTTTACGATATCATCATCATCGGAGGAGGGCCGGCCGGAGCTGCGGCTGCGGTTTATACAACCCGAAAGAGGTTGAAAACTTTGCTCATTACAGAAAAGTTCGGCGGACAATCCGTGGTTTCGAGCAGCATTGAGAATTGGATTGGGGAGCCAACCATCAGCGGCTCGGAGCTATCCGAAAGGCTCAGGAAGCATGTTCAGGCTCAGAGTAACATCGAGATTGAAGAGCAGAAAGTAACCGAGGTTGTCGAAGGACCCAACTGCACTTACGAAGTCAAATCGGACAGAGGCGGTTCCTACAGGTCGAAGGCTTTGATTGTTGCCTCCGGAGCCCACCGGCGTCGCCTTCAAATCCCGGGAGAAAACGAATTTGACGGGAAGGGTGTTGCATTTTGCTCGACCTGTGACGCTCCCTTTTACAATGGCCTCGACGTGGCGGTCGTGGGAAGCGGGAACTCGGCCCTCGAAACGGTCGTCGATTTGCTCCCGTATGCGAAAAAAGTCTATTCCATCATTCGGAGTGAAAAGTTGAAAGGCGATCCCATCAACCAGGTGAAGGTGGCACAATCGGAGAAAGTCCAGGTCATCCGCGATGCAGAGGTAAAAGAGATTGTCGGCAATCAGAATGTGACCGGGCTGCGCTATAAAAGCAGGAAGGCGGGGGAATCGAAGGAACTGGCCGTGAGCGGGGTTTTTGTAGAGATTGGTTTGATTCCGAACTCGGAATTTATCCGGGGGCTCGTCGACATGAATGAAGCCGGAGAAATCGTTGTAGATCATGCGACGGGTCAAACTTCGAAGATTGGAATTTTTGTGGCAGGAGACGTGACCAATGACCCATTTAAGCAGAACAACATCGCCGCCGGGGATGGGGCGAGGGCGGCGCTTTCCGCTTACGACTACGTCTTAAACATCAAGAAGTACAGTCCCTGTGCCGATGAGTGGGAATAGGCTTTACTCTTGGGACGGACCGGACTTTGATGTGACTTGTGACGACGTTAAAATACGTTATTCTTGCCTTTTAGATATCTTCACCCGATGATGAAAAATCAACGTCCTAGCCCAAGCGTTTCTCGCTGATAAATACTGGATTTTCCCTCTGAGAGAGAAGGTTCATCCGATTGAGCTCGGGGGTTGGTTTCGGTTAAACGAAAGGGAGAAGATGCTCTCTCCGCTGCCTCAAAAAGAACCTGAAGTCCTGGTCGAGCGTGATCGGCACATGATGATTACGCTCAACCGGCCGGGAACGATCAACGCCTTGACGACGGAGATGATCCGGCTGATTCACCGGGCGTTGGAAGGAGCTTTGGCGAAGGATCGGCTCCGGTTTGTTTTGATCCAGGGCGCGGGGAGCAGAGGTTTCTGCGCGGGGGGTGATGTCAAGAGGCTGGCCGAGGCGGTGAGGGAGAGGGACTTCGGCGGTGCCGAGCAGTTTTTCCGGGAGGAATATGCGCTTGACCTCTTCATCCATCGATATCCCAAGCCGATCATCCTGGTTGCCGATGGCATTACGATGGGAGGAGGCCTGGGATTATCCGCCGGCGCGGATATCGTTGTGGCCACAGAGACTAGTGTGATGGCGATGCCAGAAACCGGTATCGGGTTCTTCCCGGACGTTGGGGCAACAGGCTGGATGTTTCTCAAATGCCCAAAAGGCTACCCCGAATATCTCGGGCTAACGGGTTGCGAGATAAAAGGGCCGGACTGTGTCCGCCTCGGGCTGGCCAGCGGCCTGACGAGAAGAAGCCAGCTGCCGGAGATGAGAGAGGCTCTGGCCAAGTATCCCGGTAAAATTTCTACGGATAAGTCAATGGCGAGGCAGGAGCTGGAAACGTATCTTGCCCCTTTCTTCGAGAAGGAAATCCCTGCCAGCCCGGAAAAGGATGCATGGATCAAAGACCATTTTTGTGGAAAGATTTCTGCGAAGGAAATCATGGACTCGCTTTCTGAATGCGGTTCAAGGGACCCGCTTTGCATTGATACTTATCGTCGGTTACGGGAGTCTTCTCCAACCTCCCTTGCTCTTACCCTCAGCTTACTGCGGAGAAACGAAGGGCGTCCGCTCGAAGAAGTTTTTGCAACGGAAGAAAGGGCGGCCGGCTTCATGATCCGACACCCGGATTATTTCGAAGGCATTCGGGCTCGCCTCCTCGAAAAGAATGGCCGTCCCCGGTGGCACCCGTCCGCCCTTGAAGAAGTGCGTCCTGATGAGTTATTCACCTTTCCGAGAACAACAGATGATCCGGGATCCGCAGGCCGCGTTGCGTCAACTCCTGGAAAACAGGACAGCAGAAAGGAGATGGATTGAAATCTCTAGTCGCCATTCTAAAAACGACGCCTCCTAAGGTCCTTGAGGATATCCCCAGGCTTTTGGAAATGGCCGGAGTTCGGGAGGCCCTGAAAGCGGCTGCACCGACGATTTTGAAAGATAATATTTCCTGGCATCTTCCTCTGCTCTCCGCAAACACCACGCCGTGGCAACTGGAAGGCGCTATTGTCGGCCTCAGGAAAGCGGGGTTTTCAGACCTCATCGCTGTCCATAATAGCACGGTGGTCACCAATGCGTTCAAAGGACTGCGTTTGAACAAACTGGAATCCGTCTACCGGCGATACGGAATCCCGCAGCGATACAGTTTTCTGGCCCAAGACGTGACCTGGGAGACTTTTCGGCCCAAGGCGAAGATGAGGGTCCTCGACGGGATTTATCCAAAAGGGATTATGATCCCAAGCCTCTTTCGCGGAAAAAACATTCTTCATCTCCCTACCGCGAAGTGTCATGTCTATACCACGGTGACCGGATCGATGAAGAATGCCTTCGGCGGCCTCCTCGCCACCCGTCGCCACTACACGCACAGCGTCATCCACGAGACGCTCGTCGATCTTCTGGCCATCCAGAAGGAGATTCATCCGGGAATCTTCACCCTCATGGATGCCACGTTTGTCGGAAACGGGCCAGGACCACGGACGATGATGCCGGTGGAAAAGGGCCTCCTCCTTGCAAGTTCTGACTCCGTTGCGATCGATGCGGTGGCGGCCAAGATCATGGGTTTCGACCCGATGAAGATCGACTATATCCGATTGGCCCACGAAGACGGGCTCGGGATGGGACGGATAGAAGAGATCGAAGTTTTGGGAGAGGACATCGGGGAGATGAATTTCCATTTATCGGTCGGAGACAATTTGGCAAGTCGGGTCGGGGATCTGACCTGGTTCGGCCCCCTGAGAGGATTTCAAAGACTTTTTTTCCGCACCCCTTTGGTCTATCTCTTCATCATGGGCTCTTACGTTTACCATGACTGGATCTGGTGGCCTCTGGTGGGCAAAGGTCGGATGAAAACCATCACAACCCAAACGGAATGGGGTGGATTCTTCGCAAGCTACCCAGGGGAAGGATCGCGATGAGTCCAGGGACTCAAGAAAGCCTCTTTTCCCTGAGAGAGGGAGAACCGCTCGATCCGTCCGGGACAGACATTCCGCTCGCGGTCGACCTCGACGGGACCCTTGTCCACACGGACTTGCTGATAGAATCGTTCCTCGCCCTGATCAAGAGAAATCCTCTCTATGTCTTCGCCGTCCCTTTCTGGTTCCTCAAGGGAAAGGCCCACTTGAAGCGGCAGATCAGCCAACGGGTCAGCCTCGACGTGGGCGTTCTGCCCTACCAGAAAGAGCTGCTTGAAGATTTGAGGGAGCAACACCACCGGGGCCGGCGAATCGTTTTGGCAACAGGGACGGACGAACAGATCGGCCGACAGGTTGCCGACTCCCTCGGCCTATTTGACCAGGTTTGGGGTAGCGATGGAACCACCAACCTTTCGGGTCAGCAGAAGCGGGATCGCCTGATTAAAGAGTTCGGAGAAAAGAGATTCGACTACGCCGGAAACAGCCGGAAAGATATCCCGGTCTGGACTTCGGCCCGAAAGGCGATTCTGGTCAACGTCCCGGAGAATTGGTTCGGCCTCATCACCCCTCTTGCCGAGGTGGAGCGCGTCTTCCCGTCGAGGAAAAAGGGAATCAAACCGTATGTGGAGTCCTTGCGTCTCCCTCAATGGCTTAAAAACTTTCTGGTCTTTGTTCCCCTGGTGATGGGACAGCGATTTTTTGAGCTTGATTTGATCGCAAGAGCGACGGTCGCTTTCCTGGCCTTCGGGTTGTGCGCCTCGAGTGTTTACCTTATGAATGATCTGATGGATCTTTCTGCCGACCGCCATCATCCTCGAAAAAAGGAGCGACCTTTTGCAGCAGGCAGAATTTCTCCTCTCTTCGGCCTCTTCGGCAGCCCCTGTCTGCTTGCACTTAGTTTCCTCCTCAGCCGGCAGTTGTCCCCGGACTTTCTCTGGATGTTGGCCATCTATTTTTTCCTGAATCTGGCCTATTCCTTCTACTTCAAGCAGGTCGTTCTGTTGGATGTCATTCTCCTTGCGGGGTTGTACACCATGCGGATCATGGCTGGGTCGGCCTCGGTCGTCATTTGGCCGTCTTCCTGGCTTCTGGCCTTCTCCACGTTCATCTTCCTGAGTCTTGCCCTTGTCAAGCGCTACGCAGAGCTGGTGATCATGAGTGCGGAAAGCGGAAAGGTGCGGGTCCGGGGCTACCAGATCATCGACAAAGAGCTTCTTGCGGCCCTGGGAGGTGGAAGCGGCTACGTCGCGGTTTTGGTGTTGGCTCTCTACATCTCCAGTGGAAAGGCGGAAATCCTCTACAGCCGGCACCAGTTCATCTGGCTTCTGTGCCCTTTGCTGCTCTACTGGATTAGTTACGTCTGGTTGATTGCCCACCGGGGTGCGATGCACGACGACCCGTTGGTCTTCACTTTGAAAGACCGGGCCAGCCGCATCACCCTCATTCTAGCGGGAGTGGTTTTAGCGCTGGCCATGTAAGGAGTGGATTGGCAAAATTGCGGAAACGATTCGATACCATTTTTTTGCGAGACCCTGCCACAATCAGGCCGGAACTGACAGTCTTCGCCATGGGTTTTATTGCATTCCTCGTCGTTGCCATTCTTTCTTTTCCGACTTCTTCCAGTGCAGCTGACACAAGGAGCCCCCAAGAGCTTAAAACGATCATCGACCTTCAGCCTTTTCGTGAGACAAGTTCCATCCGGGTGAAAGAGGCAGGCGGCTCAGAGGCTCAAGTCACGTTGATCAACCTGAATCCTCACATTAACGCCTGGTACCTTCTTCAGGTGGGCGAGAAGGGCGCCGGTTTCTCGGAGGCTTATCACCTTGAGAACGCGGACCCGTTGAACCAAGCGATCTCGCTCGATCAAACCCAGCCTCAGGGGTTGGCCGTCATCCGGAGAGGAGGTGAACCCGTGTGTGAGCTCCGGGGAGAAAATCTCACGGAGAGCCTCAGGAAAGCAAGACGTTTGGGCGCCCCCTATGAGTCTCTCTGCGGAGGCAAGCTGTATCTGCGGAATTTCACGAAAGGATATCGGACTCGAATCGAAGCGGTGACCGATTTTCTCCGAGACAAGGTGCCCGGCGGAGAAGAAATCATCACCTACGTCAGGGACAATTTCTTTGCTTATCTTTACCGGAGAAAAGCCGAGGAGAAGGTCGAGTCAAAGCCAATAGAAACTCCGCCGCCTGCCCTGGCGAAGGGCGGGCCATCAGCCGGCCTCGTCGATCCAAAGCAGGCGAATCGCACGGTAACGCCGATCGATCTCGGGATCGAAATCGAAAACCCCGCGGGCCAGGGAATGGCTCTTGGCTCCTGGTATGCGGCAAAGGACAATCCGGGCATCTTTGTGAGCGTTATTATTCCGGAAGGGATCGCGCCGGAAATCTTTCGCAGTTACGGCCGTCTGGCGAGTCCGCTCGACAGCGTTGAACAGAAAGGGCTCGTCTATCTGGTGGCCTTTGATCTGGACCGCTTCGAACTGAAATACAGCCTCGGCACGGTCCATCCGAGAGTCGATTGGTCCGAGCATCTCTCCGACCGGATGAAAGAGCAATCCCTGCCGGGGCCGGACGGCATCGGGACCATTGCGCCCCTCATTTCAACGGGTCTGATCAATCCGATGGACATCAACAGGACCGCAGCCGCCTTTACCGGAGGGTTCAAGCGCATTCATGGCGCGTTGCGGTATGGTCCCCTCGGTCTCAGGAATCACGGCAGCCATTATGGCTTCCTGGAAAATGGCGTTGTTTTCAGCAAGCTTCAGCCCGGACTTGCGACGATTTATGCTCTCCGCGACGGATGGGCCGGGATGAAGACCTGGGAGGAAGAAGATCTTTCCTTTGTCTCGGAGGTGAAATATGCCAGGCAAAATGGTGTACCTCTCATCGTTGGTTTTGATGAAGAGACCCATCTATCCGCTCCAGGTCCTCTCGTCAACCGATGGGGGGAGGGCAACTGGTCTGGGTCCAAAGACGAGAAGCTGCGGACCTTGCGGGCCGGCGCCGCCTTGCAGGAGTCGCAGGGGAAACGGTTTCTTCTTTATGCCTTTTTCTGGAGCGCCACTCCCTCGGCCATGGCCCGTGTTTTCCAGGCCTATCAATGTCGGTATGCCATGCTTCTGGATATGAACGCCCTTGTGCATACCTATCTTGCCGTGTACAAGAGGCAGGGAACGCGTCTCTACGTACAACATTTGATCCAAGGGATGGCCGAAGTGGATATGACGGTGAAAGGTCGTTATATTCCCCGATTCCTCGGGTACGCAGATGACAGAGACTTTTTCTACCTGACACGAAAGGAGTTGCCATGATTCCAAACCGCTTATCTTGGGTGGGCTTCTTAGCATTCCTCTGCTTCATTTTTTTATCGCAACCAACAGCGACGGCCCAATCTTTGAAAGAGAATAATGAAGTTCTCTTTGAACAGTTGCAACGGGTCCATGGCTTATCCGGAGAGCAGATGGATTCGATTCGGGCCCTCTTTCGTCAGTCGGGGTATATGGGCCAGGGGAATCCTTCCGTCGCTAAACACCCGATGACTCCGGACGGGTGACGGGAAAAGCTCGGCCAGTTGGCCGTCCATTATGAAAATGCATCCTTTGAGAAGATTTGCGGAGCAAAGTACATGGCGCCCCTATACAATCCGGCTGTTGAAAAGGCTGAGGATGCTAAAGCTTGCATCGATCAGTTCGAATTTCCGGATATTCCCTGCGTCTACCCGGTTATCTGGGTCAGGGCCCGGGAAGCGGCTCTTCTTTGCAGGGCCATGGGAAAACGGCTCTGCGACGCCCACGAATGGGAGGGAGCCTGTGCAGGGGCCTTGCTTCCGCCTGATTACCGGTTCGATCTTGCGAAAGGCGTCCCTGCAGACGTTGGGGTCGCACGGATGCGGGATGCCCACAATCGCCTTTATGGCGCTCACCAGAACTGGGCTTACGGGTCCCATTACGAGAAGGGAGTCTGTGCGACTTCGAGCTTTAAAACTCCCGGATGTAACGGCGGGAGCTGGACAGGATGCGGATCGAATACGTTTCCCGCGGGAAGCTTTCCTGGCTGCCGCAGCTCATTGGGAGCCTACGACCTCCACGGAAACGCGGCAGAGCATATGAACCTTCCTCTCAACGAGGGTCAGATGGCCAGCCGGGGGAGCGTGGAGCTCGGCTACACGGAGATGAAAGGCAGCTGGTTTATCTTCGATACAATTTATGCCCATCCGGATTGGTGCCGCTGGCGAGCGCCCTTCTGGCATGGCAGCCGGGTGATGGACGCACATAGCCACGAGAATTATCATCTAGGATTCCGGTGTTGCAAAACAATCAAGGGAGAATAGGGAAGGACGGAAATTTGGGATGAGGAGCTGTTTGTTATCTGGCGTTTGATACCGAACGCTATGCATAACTAGCCGGTGAAAATGCCAGAATGAAAACTAACCCAAGCCTATTATCGGTCTGGTTGATGCCGTTGTTGTACGCATATTTCTTTATTTACTTTAAGCTTTGTTGAAGACCGCCTATTTCCCGCCTAAACATTGTTAATCATAGTGATAAGTTCTTTACTTGATAGTCTTGAATGATTCTTGAAGACATTTCGTACCAATTTTAGTAGATCGGCATACTCCGTCATTATTTTTTTCTCAGGGATGCGACTGTCTATTTTATACTGGAGTTTATTTCCGATATAAGCAATAAGATCGCTTAATGAACTGTATAATAGCGCCTGCTTAGAAAAAAAATGAGGATGCTTACAAATGGAAACATATTTTTCGGGGTGTCTGTCATACAGTTGATTTATACCCGAATACAGTTTTTGAAATAATCTTATCCCTATGTCGCGATATTTTTTTGGATTAAGATCATATTCTTGTTCAAAATGAATATGAAAAACATTATAGTCCCCAAAAGTTGATACTACTCCCTCGAAGCTATTCCAAAACAGCGAGAAAAAGAGATCTTCGTCGGAGGCGCCGGCTATTCCCATTTCCTGAAGCAATTTCGTCCTGTTTTTTGAAATGGACGAGCATGACATAGGAATTGTTTTAACAATCTCAACATATTTTTCCAAAAATTCATTCCTTTTGTCCTTCAGAATGTTCTTCGAACCGAATATTTCGGTGAAATGAATTGCGTCAATGGAATACAGCGCGGCTAAATCGACCAATTTCCTTTCCTTGGACTGGAGGAGTTGGTTTTCTAAGAAGGGCATTATTATGAGACTTACGCTGTAGTAATCCTTAAATTTGGATTCGTCTGAAATAATACTGAGAAGATTCCCCCCCTCTTTAATTACTGGTTTTATGTAGTCATTAGAATACCAGCCGGTCATTGAATGCAATTTCATTGATAGAAGAGAAGGATCCTTAGTTTTATCATCTTGATTAACTAGTCGGTAGTACTTGTACTCTACATCATTTCGTGCAACCACGATCTATGGAAGACCCCTTTCATCTATTTATTCGTACGAAATAAATCAGGCGCACGCTAAGGCGACCTCGTATGCCCCTGGCTATTCACCGTCGCCTGGATTGACTTGTTCGCCTTCCAATCTTCTCCTTCAGTTGAGCCATTGTAATAGTCGGTGCATCCTTCTCCGTCTCTTTGGCCTCTCTGAGGGAACGAAGATCATCGTAATCCTCGAGTTCCTCTTGAACCTTAACGAATT
>Ga0335081_10007196_pt1 | contig 17776 bp, 14 predicted proteins | sample Lox_Sample_35_FD_206713 | JGI IMG/M metagenome (GOLD analysis project Ga0335081, IMG submission 206713) | Soil microbial communities from Loxahatchee National Wildlife Refuge, Florida, United States - Lox_Sample_3.5 | ecosystem: Environmental > Terrestrial > Soil > Wetlands | place: USA... | reverse complement strand
TTCGTCTCGGCGCCGCTCGAGCACGAGACCGAGATCACCGGACCGCTCGCGGCGCGGCTCTTCGTCTCGTCCTCCACGGCGGACGCCGATCTCTTCGTCGTCTTCCGAGTGTTCACGCCGGACCTCCGCGAGGTCGTCTTCATGGGCGCGATCGATCCGCACACGCCCGTGGCGCAAGGGTGGCTGCGCGCCTCTCATCGCAAGCTGGATCCTGCGCTCTCGACCGACTATCGGCCGTACCATGCGCACGACACGCCGCAGCCGCTCAAGCCCGGCGAGGCAGTGCCGCTCGACGTCGAGCTGTGGCCGACGTCGGTCGTGGTTCCGCCAGGGCACAGGGTCGCATTGACGGTGCGCGGGCGCGACTACGAGTGGCAGCGCGCGACTGGCGCGAGGCTATCCAATTTCAAGAACGAGCTTCGTGGCTGCGGCCCGTTCCTGCACGACGACCCGCGCGACCGGCCCGCGGCCATCTTCGGCGGACGAACGAGCCTGCACATCGGTCCGGCGCAGCGAGCGTACGTGCTCGTGCCCATCGTGCCGTCGAAGAACGAAGCACAGTAGCGATTCAAACCATGAAACTCTACGGATTCTGGCGCTCGCTCGCCACCTACCGCGTCCGCACTGCGCTCGCCTACAAGGGCGTCGCCGCGCCGGAAGTTTCCATCAATCTGCTTAAGGGCGCGCAGCACGCCCGCGACTACAAGGCGATCAATCCGCAGAGCGTGGTGCCGGCGCTCGTCGTCGACGATCGACCGCCGCTGTTCCAGTCGCTGGCGATCCTCGAATACCTCGAGGAGACGCATCCGCAGCCGCCGCTGCTGCCGCCCGATCCGCGCGGCCGCGCCCGGGTGCGCGGGCTCGCGCTCGTCGTGGCCTGCGACGCCCATCCGCTGATCGTGCCGCGCATCCGGGATTATCTGGAGCGCGAGATGCATCTGGACGAGGCGGCGCGCAACCGCTGGCTGCAGCACTGGACGCGGCTCGGACTGGAGACGCTCGAGGCGCATCTCGCCCGGGAACCGGAGACGGGACGCTTCTGCCACGGCGACGCGCCGAGCTTGGCCGATATCTGCCTCTGCGGCCAGGTTTTCGCCGGCGGCTACTTCGACGTGAACACCGACACCATGCCGGCCGTCGAGCGCATCTTCGCCGAGTGCATGAAGATCGAGGCGTTCGACCGCTCGCAGCCGCTCAAGCAACCCGACGCACCGAAGCATGCGGCCCACTAGACTTGAGGAGGAAGGACCATGCCGTTCACGCGCAGACGATTCGTCCAGTCGGCCGGCGGCGTTCTCGCCGCATCCGCGCTCGGAACATCCCTGTCGGTGCGAGCGCAGAGCGAAGCCATCCGGCTCGGCCTCATGACGGTGAAGACCGGGCCCCTAGCTTCCGGCGGCATCGATATGGAGCGCGCGCTCGTCCAGTTCCTGAAGGAGCACGGCAACACTCTGGCCGGCCGCAAGGTCGATCTTTTCGTGGGCGACAGCGCGGGGGTGCCCGCGCAGTCGCGGACCAAGCTGCAGGAGCTGGTCGAGCGCGACAAGATCCAGGTCATGATCGGGCCGCTCGATACCGCCTCGGCGCTCGCCTCCGACGACTACATCCGCCAGCAGGAGTTGCCCACGCTTTCGGTGGCCGCGGCCGAGGACATGACGCAGCGCAAGCCCAACCCCTGGTTCGTGCGCGCCACCTCGACCTCGTCGCAATGCGCCCAGCCGCTCGCCGATTACTGCGCCAAGACGCTCAAGTACAAGCGCATGGCGACCATCGCCGACGACATCGCCTACGGCCAGGAGATGTGCGCGGGCTTCCAGCGCGTGTTCGAAGACGCCGGGGGCAAGATCGTGCAGAAGATGTTCCCGCCGCTCACCGTGCCCGACTACGCGACCTACCTCGCGCAGCTCAAGACGGACATCGACGGCATCTTTCTCGGCTTCGCCGGGTCGAACGGCTTCCGCTGGTACAAGCAGTTCAACGAGTACGGGCTCAAGGGCAAGGTCAACGTCGTCGGCGGGATGACCGCCTTCGACGAGGCGGTGCTGCGCAACATGGGCGACGAGGTTCTCGGGACGATCACGTCGTGCTGGTATTCGGCTGAGCTCGACAATCCGATCAACAAGAAGTTCGTGGCCAGCTTCCGCAATGAATGGAAGTACGATCCCGGCTTCTACGCCGCGGCCACGTACACCGAGGGCGCCGTCCTGGAAGCGGGGCTCCAGGCGGTGAACGGCAAGATCGAGGACAAGCACGCATTCATGAAGGCGCTGCGCGGGATCAAGGTGGAAACGGCGCGCGGGCCGGTCTCGTTCGATCTGTACGGGAACATCGTAGGCAACGTCTACATCCGCAAGGTGGAGCGCAAGGAAGGGCGGCTGGTGAACTCGGTGATCTACACGTATCCAAACGTGAGCCAGTTCTGGACCTACGACCCGAGGGAGTTCCTGAAGAACCCGGTGTACTCGCGCGATTGGCCGCCGGCGAAGAACCTGGAGAATTGAGGTTGTCATCCCGCGAGAGCGGGAATGCGTGGAGCTGGATTTATCCGGCCGCTGCCGCACGCGAATGAATTCGCGCCTACCAGCATGCAGTTCTGGATCATCCAGGCGCTGAACAGCCTGTCGCTGGGCGGCCTGCTGTTTCTCCTGGCCGCGGGCTTTTCGCTCATCTTCGGGCTGATGCGCATCGCCAATCTCACTCACGGCTCGCTGTTCATGATCGGCGCCTATCTCGGCGTGACGATCCTCAGGCTCATACCCAATTTGTGGATCGCCGCGCTCGTCGCCGGCGTCGTTGTCGCAATGTTCGGAGGCCTCCTCGAGCGGCTGCTTCTGCGACCGCTGGCGGGCAATGCGCTGGGGCAGGTGCTGGTGACGCTCGGGGTGTCGTTCATCGTCGCCGACTTCTGCCTCATCGTCTGGGGCGGCGACCCCATCCCGCTGTCCGCGCCGAGCGCGCTCGAGCGACCGCTGCGTCTGGGCAGCATCGCTTTTCCTTCGTATCGCCTGGTCGTGCTAGCGATCGCCATCGTCACGGCGATCGCGCTCCACGCGCTGATGGACTGGACGCGGCTCGGCGCGATGATCAAGGCCGGCGTCGACGACATGCCCATGGCGCGCGCCGTGGGGATACCGGTGTCGCGCCTGTTCACGTTCGTGTTCTGCCTCGGCGCCGCGCTGGCGGGCGCGGGCGGCGTCATCGCCGGACCGATCATGTCCGCCTATCCCGGCCTCGACGCGGATATGCTGCCGCTCGCGCTGATCGTGGTGATCCTGGGCGGGGTCGGGAGCCTGCTCGGCGCCTTCGTCGGCAGTTTCATCATCGCCTTCATCTATACCTTCGGCTCCGCGCTGTTCCCCGACCTCGCGTACGTCATCCTGTTCCTGCCGATGATCGCCGTCATCGCCTACCGCCCCCGTGGATTGTTCGGAAGGCAAGGCGCGTGAAGTGGCTCGCGTGGACGGCTTTGGGCGCGTTGCTCGCGGGCTTCCCTCTCTTCGGCGGCGAGTTCTACGTGAATCTCGCGAGCCAGATCTTCATCGCCGCGCTGTTCGCTGCGAGCCTGAATCTGCTGGTCGGGTACGGCGGCCTCGTCTCGCTCGGTCACGCGGCCTGGATCGGGCTCGCCGCCTATACCTCGGCATGGCTCTATCTGCGGCTCGGCCTGCCGCATCTCGCGAGCGCGCCGCTCGCGCTGCTCTTCACCACGCTCATCGCGGCGCTGTTCGGCTGGATCGCGCTGCACGCGTCGGGCCTAGGATTTCTCATGATCACGCTCGCGCTTACCCAGGTGCTGTGGGGCACGGCGTACCGCTGGGCCGCCGTGACCAACGGCGACAACGGGCTTTCCGGGCTGACGCGCCCGGCCCCCTTCGGCGTGAGTCTGGACCGGCCGGCCACGTTCTACTATTTCTCGCTCGCGATCACGATCCTCGCGCTGTGGCTGATGGCGAAGTTCGTCGCCTCGCCCTTCGGCGCAGCGCTGCGCGGCACGCGCGACGAGCCCCGGCGCATGGCGACCCTCGGCCACAACGTGTGGCTGGTGCGCTGGATCACCTTCGTCTATTCGGGCTTCTGGGGCGCGGTCGCGGGACTGCTCTTCGTCTATTACAACAAGTACATTCACCCGACGACGCTTTCGCTGACCGCGTCGGCCGAGGCCCTCCTCGGCGTCATCGCCGGCGGCGCCGGAACGCTCGCCGGGCCGGTGGTGGGTGCGGCGATCGTGCTGATCCTCAAGAATTACGTCTCCGCGTATTTCGAGCGCTGGAACATGCTGCTGGGCTTCGTGTTCGTGGTGATCGTGATCTTCATGCCGGACGGCGTCGTACCGGGTGTGAAGCGCTGGTGGGGTCGATGGGCGAAGCCATGACGCCGGCGCTGCGGCTGGAAGGGCTCAGGAAATCCTTCGGGGGGTTGCCGGCGACCAGCAACGTCTCGCTCGAGGTTTCGGCGGGCGAGCGGCGCCTGATCATCGGCCCGAATGGCGCGGGCAAGACGACCCTGTTCAATCTCGTCACCGGCACGCTCAAGGCCGACGCCGGATCGGTGCGCTTGTTCGGCGAGGAGATCTCGCGCCTGAAGCCGCACCAGCGCGCGCATCGCGGACTTGCGCGCACGTACCAGGTCATCACGCTGTTCCCCAGGGATTCGCTGGAGCACAACGTGATCCTGTCGCTGCTCGGCCTGTCGCGCGCCCGCTGGGATGCTTTTCGTCCGCTCGCACGCCGCTCGGCCCTGCGCGAGGAGGCCCGGCGCGTGCTGGGCCTGGTCGGGCTCGAGGACCGGGCGACGCGGCCGATCGGCGAAGTTTCCTACGGGGAGAAGCGCCGCGTCGAGATCGCCATGGCGCTCGCGCAGCGCCCGAAGCTGCTGCTCCTCGACGAGCCGCTGGCGGGCCTGTCGCGCGAGGAGCGGGCGGGGATCAAGGCGCTGATCAACGGCATAGCGCGCGACGTCACGGTGGTCATGATCGAGCACGACATGGACACCGCGCTGGATCTGGCGCAACGCGTCACGCTGCTGCACTACGGGCAGGTGATCGTCGAGGGCACGCGCAGCGAGGTGGTTGCCGATCCGCGGACGCGCGAAGTCTACCTGGGCGATCGGGGCGGCGATGGCGGTGGCCACTGAGGCGCCACTCCGACCGGCAGCCGGGCCGCTCGGCGCGGGCTCGGAAGCGCTCAGCCTCTCCGGCGTGGACGCGCTGTACGGAGAGAGCCACGTCTTGCACGGCGTCTCCTTCACGCTGCGCGCCGGGCGCGTGCTGGCGCTGCTCGGGCGCAACGGCGCCGGGAAGACGACCTGCCTCAATGCGATCATCGGCTTCCTCGCCCCGCGCGGCGGCGACATCCGGCTGCACGGCGAGCCGATCGCCCGGCTTTCGCCGCAGGCCATCTCGCGCCGTGGCGTGGGCTTCGTGCCGCAAGGCCGGCGCGTTTTCGCGAGCCTCACCGTCCGGGAGAACCTCGTGGTCGCGCGGCAGAACCGGCCTGGCGTCGAGCGCCCCTGGACGCTGGAGCGCGTGCTCGAGCTTTTTCCCGCGCTCGGCCGCCGGCAGCGCCAGGACGCGGGATCGCTTTCCGGCGGCGAGCAGCAAATGCTGGCGATCGGTCGCGCGCTCATGGGCAATCCACGCGTCCTTCTGCTGGACGAGCCCTCGGAAGGCCTGGCGCCGGTGATCGTGACCGAGCTCGGCCGAACCATCGCCAGGCTCAAGCAGGAGGGTCAGTCGATCTTGCTGGTGGAGCAGAACGTGAATCTCGCCTTCTCGCTCGCCGACGACGTCGTGCTGCTCAACACCGGCCGTGTCGTGTTCGCCGGTCCGGCCGAGGAGGCGCGCGGGGACCACGCGCTGGTCGCCCAGCACTTGGGCGTGTCATAGCTCGGATCGAGCGAGAGCACATCGCGGCATCCGCGAACTGGGAAAGGACCGACGTCATGATGTTCACCTGCGCGGTACCCGGCTGCATCGACGGCGCCCATCGCCACGCCGCGCCGAGGCGGCGCCGCAGCGGCGCCGCGCCAGCGGCCAAGCCGCGCTCGATCAAAACCGTGCGCGACGCCCGCGGCCGGAGGCTCCGGGTCGACATCCATTGCCACTATCTCAACGCGTCCGTGGCCGCCAGGGTCGCGCCGCTCGACCCCGCGCAGTACGATCCGCAGGTGCAGTTCGCCAACGCACTCACCCGGGAAGTCAACGTGAAGCAGATCCGCGACCGCGGCCCGAAGTTGAGCGACGTCGAGACGCGGCTCGCGGACATGGATCGAATGGGCATCGACGTTCAGGCGGTTTCGCCGGCCCCCAACCAGACCTATTACTGGACCGATCCGGAGCTCGGGATCGAGCTCGCTCGCGCCATCAACGACCGGCTGGCCGAGATCGTCGCCGCGTGGCCCGACCGCTTCGTCGCCCTGGGAACCGTGCCGCTGCAGCACGCGGAGCGCGCGGTCGACGAGCTCACCCGCTGCGTAAGAGAGCTGGGATTGCGCGGCGTCGAGATCAACCCGAGCGTGAACGGCATGGACTTGACCGACCCGGCGCTCGGACTGGAGAGCTTCTTTGCCAAGGCGCAGGAGCTCGACGCGGTTATTTTCATGCACCCGATCGGCTTCACCCACGGCACCCGGCTGCTGGACCATTATTTCAACAACGTCATCGGTAACCCGCTGGAGACCACGATCGCGGCCAGCCGTCTTATCTTCGACGGAGTGCTGCAGCGCCATCCGCGGCTCAAGGTGATCCTGCCGCACGCGGGAGGCTATCTCGCGCACTACTGGGCACGCATGGATCACGCCTGGCGGGTGCGTCCCGATTGCCGCACCGTCGTGAAGCGCCCGCCCTCGACGTACCTCCGCAAGATGTACTTCGACACGATCGCGTTCGATCCGGCGATGCTGCGGCAGATGGTCGACCAGTACGGCGCAGATCACATCTTGCTCGGCTCCGACTATCCTTACGACATGGGCGTCGAAGATCCGGTCGGCTTCGTGGCTTCCGTGCCGGGACTCGGGCGCGGCGAGCGCGCGGCGATCGAAGGCGGCAACGCGGCGCGGCTGCTCAAGATCCGACGCTGACGCGGAAACCGCTCGACGAGGAAAGCCGCCGACGCGATGAACAATAGGAACCTCCTGAAAGGCCTGTTCCTGATCGCGATCGCGCTCGCCTTCGGGCTGGGATCGTTGCGTTACCCGATGGGCACGTTCGCCCGCGCGGGCCCCGGGTTGTTCCCGCTGCTGGTGAGCTTGCTCCTGGTCCTCGTAGGCCTGACCATCGTGGTGCGCTCGCTGCTGAGCGAGCGCGTCGCCATGGCGTTCACCGTGCGCAACATCGCGCTCGTCACCGCGAGCCTCGTGGGCTTCGCGCTGATCTCGGAATACGTCGACATGATCGCCGGGATCGTCTTCATGGTCTTCTGCGCTTCGCTTGCCGGAACCTCGTACTCCATCGCGCGCAACCTGAAGATCGTCGCCGTCCTCGTCGCGGTGGCGCTGATCTTCGAGAAGTTCCTCGGGCTGCAGCTGCCGCTCTACTGATGGAGATCCTGCACAACCTCGCCTTCGGCTTCGAGCACGCGCTAACGCTGCAGAACGTGATGTTCTGCGCGCTGGGCTGCTTCGTGGGCACCCTCGTCGGCCTGCTGCCGGGACTGGGCCCGCTCGCCACGATCAGCCTGCTGCTGCCGCTCACCTATTCGATACCCCTGAACGGGGCGCTGATCATGCTGGCGGGCATCTACTACGGCGCTCAGTACGGCGACAGCGTGAGCGCGATCACGATGCGCATTCCGCACGCGAGCAGCATCGTCGCCTGCATCGACGGCTACCAGCTGACGCTCAAGAACAGGACCGGGCTGGCGCTGTTCACGGCCGGCGTTTCCAGCTTCATCGGCGGCACGGTGGCGATCGTGGTGCTCGCCGCGCTCGCGCCGGCACTCGGCGAGGTGGCGCTCCTGTTCGGGCCGACGGACTATTGCGCGCTCATGCTGCTCGGTTTCGTGTGCGTGAGCTTCGTCACCACCGGGAGCCTCTTGAATGGGCTGGCGATGTGCCTGGTGGGCGTGCTGCTCGGTCAGGTGGGAACGGACGTCAACAGCGGCATGCAGCGCTTTACCCTCGACCTGCCGTACCTGACCGACGGCATCGGCTTGATCAGCATCGCGCTGGGTTGCTTTGGCATCGCCGAAATCACCAAGAACCTCGACAGCCGCGAGGACCGATCGCCCTTCAAGGGCAAGATCCATCTCATTCCGACCTGGGAGGAGTTCAAGCGGATCATCCCCAGCGCTTTGCGCGGCAGCGCCGTAGGCTCCTTCCTCGGCATCCTGCCCGGCGGCGGACCGGTGATCGCCCAGTTCGCCGCCTACGCGCTGGACAAGAAGGTGAGCAAGTACAAGCACGAAATCGGCTCGGGCGCGGTCGAAGGCGTTGCCGGGCAGGCCGCGGCCGACGAAGCGGCGGCGCGCACCAGCTTCATTCCGCTGATGAGCATCGGCATCCCCGAGAATGCCGTCATGGCGCTGATGATGGCCGCCTTCATCATCAAGGGTATCCAGCCGGGGCCGAACATGATCGCCGACCATCCCGAGCTGTTCTGGGGACTGGTCGCCAGCATGTGGGTAGGTAACTGCTTCCTCGTCATTCTGAACGTGCCGATGGTCCGCTACTGGCTGTCGGTGTTCAAGATTCCGTACAACGTGCTCTTTCCCGCAATCCTGTTTTTCATCTGCATCGGCACGTACAGCGTCAACAATAGCCTGCAGGACGTCCTCGTGACGACCGCGTTCGGTGTCGTGGGCTATCTGTTCAGCCGCCTCGACCTCGATCCGCCTCCCCTGATCCTGGGCTTCATTCTCGGGCCGATGCTGGAAGAGAATTTCCGCCGCGCGCTGCTCCTCTCCCGCGGCAGCTTCACGACCTTCGTCACGCGGCCGATCAGCGGTACGCTGCTCGGCCTGATCGCCATCCTCATCGTGTGGCAGATGGTGGCCTTCGTGCTCCAGGCGCAGCGCGCCGCGGCGCTACGCGCGCGATCGGCCTGACGCTCCGAGCGCCGCAGCGACACCGCTCCGCGATGCGAACTCCGCGACTCGAGCAAGCGCCTCGGCCACGGTCCCACGCGCGGCAGCGATGCCGTTTCCTCGTCGGCGTGGACATCGGCGGCACGTTCACCGACTGCGTGGTGCTCGACCGAAGCGGCCGGATCACCGCGACCAAGTGTCCGTCGACGCCGGAGAACTTCGCCGACGGCATGCTGGCCGCGCTGCGTCTCGCCGCCGAGCGGCTCGGTCTCTCCTTCGACGACTTCTGCGCCGGTGTGACGGTGCTCACCCACGGCACGACCGTGGGGACCAACGCGCTGCTACAGCGCAAGGGCGCCCGCGTCGGCCTCATCACCACGCGCGGGCACGAGGACGCGATCCACATCATGCGCGGCTCGCGCGGCCTTACCACGCGCGACATCCGCAAGGTGGTTCACTTCCCGGAAAGCCGCAAGCCCGATCCGATCGTGCCGAAGCGACTCATCGAAGGGGTGTCCGAGCGCGTCGACTGCTTCGGAGAGGTAGTGGTCGCTCTCAACGAAGCGGAGGCCGAAGCCGCCATCCGGCGGCTCGTCGAACGCGACGTGGAAGCGATCGGCGTGTGTTTCCTCTGGTCGTTCAAGAACCCGCGGCACGAGCTTCGGGTGAAGGAGATGATCCGTGTCCTCGCTCCGCATGTGTTCGTCTCGTGCTCGGTCGAGCTGGCGCCTAAGTGGGGCGAGTACGAGCGGATCAGCGCCACCGCGCTCAACGCCTACATCGGCCCGGTGATGGCGAACTACCTCGGCAACCTCGACCGCCGGCTCAAGGCGTCGGGCTACGCGCAGCCGCTGCAGATCACCCAGTGCGCCGGCGGCTCGGTGTCGGTCGACAAGGCGATGGCCTCGCCGCTGCTGACGCTCGATTCGGGCCCCGTGTCCGGCGTCACCGGGTCGCAGTACCTGGGCCGCATCATGGGCTGCCCCAACATCATCACCACCGACATGGGCGGCACGTCGTTCGACGTCGGCATCGTCTTCGCGAACGAGCCGGCGTACTCGTTCGTCTCCAACGTCGCGCAGTACGAATACTTCCTGCCCAAGGTCGACATCCACGCGATCGGCTCGGGCGGCGGCTCGCTGGCGCGGGTGGACGGCGCGTCGCGCACGCTGTCCGTCGGACCGGAATCGGCCGGAGCGGATCCCGGGCCCGCGTGCTACGGCAAGGGCGCGACGACCGCGACCGTGACGGACGCCGACGTCGTCCTCGGTACGATCAACCCAGACAACTTCCTCGGCGGCCGGATCCGGCTGGACCGCGCCAAAGCCGTCGCGGCCGTCGAGGAAATCGCCGCCGCGCTCGGCCTTTCGCTCATGGAAGGCGCGGCGGGCATCGCGCGGATCGCCGAATTCAAGATGTCGGACATCATCCGCAAAATGACGGTCGAGAAAGGCTACGATCCGCGCGATTTCGTGCTCTTCGCCTTCGGTGGCGCCGGACCCGCCCACGCCGGCGTGTTCGCGTACGAGCTGGGCGTCGAGAAGGTGGTCGTCCCGCAGAAGGAGATAGCTTCTTCGTGGTGCGCGTTCGGCGCAGCCTCGGCCGACATCCTGCACGTCTACGAGCAGGTCGACATCCAGGCGAGCCCGTTCGACTCCACGCGCGTGAATCGCACGCTCGAAACGCTGGAGAAGAAGGCGCACGCGCAGCTGAGTCGCGACGGCGTCGCGGCGGCGCGCCGGCGCTTCCACTTCTCGCTCGACATGCGTCATCGCGGCCAGATCAACGAGGTGGAGGTGCCGCTTCCCGAGAAGCGATTGAAGGCCGGCTTCGATGACGCGCTGCGCCGCCGCTTCGCCGCGCGCTACGAGCAGCTCTACGGCCGCGGCTCGTCCTACGCCGACGCCCGAACCGAGATCGTCACGCTGCGGCTGCGCGCTTCCGCGACGACGCCGCGGCCGCGCCTCGCCAAGGCGGCGAAGCGCTCGCCCATCGGCGCCGGTGCGCTGCTCGGGAAACGCTCCATCCATTGGGCCGATCTCCGACGCTCGATGTCCACGCCCGTCTACGACGGCGCGCGGCTCGTTTCCGGCAACCGTGTCGCGGGACCAGCGGTGGTCGAGACGACGGATACGACCGTGGTGGTGCATCCGCGACGCTCGCTCGCCGTGGACGCGTTCGGGAACTTCGAGATAATGTTCGGGAGACGAGCTTGACAGCCGGCGTCAAGAAATCGTCGCCCGGGCGCAGGCCGGAGCTCAGGCGCGAATTCATCCGCGCGGCGGCGAATCGGGATAGATTCCGACCTGCCAGGAATGACGCTGCTGTCATCGCGCCCAGGAATCCCTTCGACGGCAAGCGGACCGGCTACATTCCGCCGAAGAGGCTTTCCATCTCAGCGCGACTCAGGCTGCAACGCAGCCGGGCGCGCAGCATCGACCCGATCACCTACGAGGTCATCCGCCACGCGCTGTGGCACGTCAACGAGGAGCACGGCGCGACCATCCAGCGGCTCTCCGGCTCGCCGGTCGCGATGTACGCGCTCGACCTCAATCCCTCGATCCTCACCGAGGACGGCGAGTTCGTCTACTTCGGCCCGTACATGCAGTACATGTCGGGAGTGACCGACACGCAGGTGAAGTGGATCCTCGAATACCGCAGCGACAACCCGGGCATCCGCGACGGTGACATGTTCCTCGCCAACGATCCGTGGGTGGGTGCGGCGCACCAGCAGGACGTGATGCTCATCTGCCCGGTGTTCTGGAAGGACGAGCTGTTCTGCTGGGTGACCAACTGCCTGCACCAGTACGATCTCGGCGGCATCACGCCGTCGTCGTTCTGCGGCTCGGCCGAGAACGCCTACGAGGAGGGGATCTGCATTCCGCCGGTGAAGATCGTCGAGGGCAACACCATCCGCCGCGACATCGAGGAGGTGTACCTGCGCTCATCGCGCAAACCGGAGGCCGTCGCGCTCGACTTCCGGGCTCAGCTCGCGGGCAACATCACCGCGCGCGATCGCATCCTCGCGCTGGTCCGGCGCTACGGACCCGAGGTCGTGAAGGGCGTGATGAAGAAGGTAATCGACAACGCCGAGACCGCGTTCCTCACGAAGCTCGGCCGACTGCCGGATGGCGTGTGGCGCGAGCGCTCGTACGTCGAATGCTGCCGTCCCGGGGACCGCGGGACGTACCGGGTGATGCTCACCTTGCGCAAGACCGGCACGAACCTCGTCTTCGAGAACGAGGGCACGGCGCCGCAGGGCGGCGCGATGAACGCCACCTACTCCGGCTGGCGCGGCGCGATCATGGTCGCGCTGAACGAACTGCTGTGCTGGGACCAGTATTTCTGCATCGGCGGAGCGCTGCGCCATGTCGAGTTCAACCCAACGCCCGGGACTTTCAACTGCGCCGACTTCCCCGCCTCGGTCTCCACCGCGCCGATCCAGGCCATGGAGATCTCGGTCTACCCCGCGTACAACGTGCTCTCGAAGATGATCCACTCCGATCCGGAGCTGCGCCGCGACATCATGTGCATCGGCGGCACCAGCCAGTGGCCGGCGACGATCTTCCGCGGGATCGATCAATGGGGCGAGCGCTACGGCTACATCCTGGTCGATCCGATCGGCGGCGCGATCGGCGCCTTCGCCACCGGCGACGGCATCTCGACCGGGGGACAATCGCGCACGCCGATCTGCAAGCTGCCCAACGTCGAGCACACCGAGCAGACGTTTCCGCTGCTTTTCCTCTACCGCAAGGAAGTCGTCGACTCGGGCGGCGCGGGACGCTGGCGCGGCGGGCTCTCGGCCGAGTCGTGCTTCATTCCCCACCGCACCGACGCGATCACGCAGGACACGCTGTCGTCGGGGAACGCGATTCCCACTTCGCCCGGCCTCATGGGCGGCTACCCCGGCGCGCCGAACGTCTACGCCTTCAAGCGCGACACCGGCGTGCTCGAGCGTTTCGCGCGGCGCGAGATGCCCGGCGACATCGCGGAGCTCGATGGCACCGACGTCACGCTCGCGCTGCGCCAGGAGAACTTCGTGCAGGCGCCGACCGATGTCTATTCGGTCATCTGGTCGGCCGCCGGCGGATTCGGCGATCCGCTCGAGCGCGATCCGGAATGGGTGCGCGCGGACGTCGCCGACCGCAACGTCTCGCCGGCCGCGGCCAGAGCAATCTACGGCGTCGTTCTCGGCGGCAGCCAACGCGTCGATACAGATGCTACGGCGAAGCTCCGGGCGGCGCGGCGCGAAGCGAACCGCAGAAAGGACGGCGAGGTTCCGCGGCTGGACGGCGAGGTGGTCGCGCATCTCACCGCCGCGCTCGATCTGCGCCGGGACGCGCGCGGCACGCGCATCGCGTGCGGGCGCTGCCGCGCGGATCTGGGCGCGCCCTCCGGCAACTACAAGGACAGTTGCGTGCGCCGCGACGCGGACATCACGGCGGCCAACCCGAACATCGGCGACTACCGCCGCTACATCGACGACCGGCCGGTGTTCCGGCAGTTCTTCTGTCCCGGCTGCGGGTCGCTGGTCGAAAACGAAGTGGCGCGGGAGAACGATCCGGTGCTGCAAGACATCGAGCTACGCATCGGGTCGTCCTCGCGGAAGCGGAGACGCGGGCGCGAATTGGTTCGCGCGCAGCCGGGTCCGGATAAATCCAGACCCGCCGACGAATCATGAACGGTCCCCGCACGCCGCGCGAGCGTGTTCCCTACTCGGCGATCGTCGATCGGCCGGCGCTCACGCTTCCTGGCGACGCGCGCATGGTCGTGTGGACCATCGTCAACGTCGAGGACTGGAGCATCGAGCGGGCGATGCCGCGCACGGTGCTGCCGCCGCCGATGGGCCAGCCGCTGCTGCCCGATCTGCCGAACTGGGCGTGGCACGAGTACGGCATGCGCGTGGGGTTCTGGCGCCTGTACGACTGCCTGCGCGAGCTCAAGGTTACGCCCACCCTCGCGCTCAACGGCATCGTATGCGGAAACTATCCGCGCGTCGCGCGCGCGGCCATGGACGCTGGCTGGGAATTCCTCGGCCACGGCTGGGTCCAGCAGCCGATGCACAGGCTCGACGATCAGCGCAGCGCGATCCGGCAAACGGTCGAATCGATCCGCGCCTTCACCGGCGCCCCGCCGCGCGGCTGGGAAAGCCCCGGGCTGACCGAGACGTTCGACACGATCGATCATCTCGCCGAGGCCGGGATTGAGTACGTGGCCGACTGGGTGCTCGACGATCAACCGGTCTACGTCTCGACCGCGCACGGGCCGATGGTCTCCGTCCCCTATACCGTGGAGATCAACGACATCGTCATGATGCTCATCCAGCACCATCCCGCCGAAGAGATGCTGCGCCGCGGTCGGGACCAGTTCGATCGCCTGTACCGGGACAGCGCCGTTTCGCCGCGGGTGATGGCGATCAGCGTGCATCCCTATATCTCCGGAGTCCCGCATCGCATCCGCTACGTCGAGGAGCTGTACCGCCACGTGCTGGCGCAGCCGGGCGTCGTGCACTGGACCGGCGCCGAGATCGCGGACTGGTATCGATCACAGGTTCCGGCGCCCGCGCGCTGAGCCATGTAGCGCCGTTGCCGGGAAAGTAGGCGTGAATTCATTCGCGCGGCTGACCGGACAAATCCGGCCCTACAGATCCCCCTTTCGCGGTGACGACGAGCGTTGACGCGCCGAAACCGCTGTGTAAGCATCCAAAGCTCCTTAGGAGGAGGACGTTATCATGAGCAGACTCAAGAGCTGGCTCGCAACCGGCCTCGTCGCGCTGGCGCTCACCGCCGCCGCGCAGGCGCAAGCCCCGCTGAAGATCGGTCTCGGCATGAGCCTCACCGGACCGCTCGCCGGCAACGGCAAAGCGGCGCTGATCTCGATGCAGATCTGGGCCGAGGATGTCAACGCCAAGGGCGGTCTTCTGGGCCGGAAGGTGGAGCTCGTCTATTACGACGACCAGACCAACCCGTCCACCGTGCCCGGCATCTACAACAAGCTGCTCGACGTGGACAAGGTCGATCTCGTCGTCTCCGGTTATGGCACCAACGTCATTGCGCCGGCGATGCCGATCATGATGCAGCGGAACATGGTGTTCATGTCGCTGTTCGGGCTGAACGTGAATTCCAAGTTCAACTACGACCGCTACTTTCAGATCATGCCGGCGGGGCCCGAGCCCGCGGTCGACTGGTCGCGCGGCTTCTTCGACGTGGCGGCCTCGCTCAATCCGAAGCCCCAGACTGTGGCGCTGGTCGGCGCCGACGCCGAATATCCCGCGCTCGCTCTCGACGGGGCGCGCGCGAACGTAAAGCGGGTTGGATTGAAGGTCGTCTACGACAAGAGCTATCCGCCCAACACCGTAGACTTCTCTCCGATCGTGCGGGCGATCCAGGCGACCAATCCCGACATCGTGTTCCTCGCTTCCTATCCTCCGGACTCGGCCGGCATGGTGCGCGCGGTGAACGAAGTTGGCCTGAAGACGCGCATCTTCGGCGGCGGCCTGGTCGGCCCGCAATTCGCCTCGTTGAGAACGCAGCTCGGGCCGCTGCTGAATGGCATCGTCAACTACGAGTCGTACACGCCCGAGGTGTCCGCGAAATATCCGTTCCTGGAGCAGTTCCTCGCTAAATACCAGGGGCGCGCGGTCAAGGAAGGCGTCGACCCGCTCGGCTTCTATCTGCCGCCCTACGCCTACGCGATGATGCAGGTGCTCGAGCAGGCCATCAAGGCGACAGGATCGCTCGACCAGGGCCAGCTCGCCGATTACATGCACAAGTACGAGTTCGACACCTTCGTGGGCAAGGTGCGCTTCGCAAAGAACGGCGAATGGTCGATGCCGCGCATGCTGACGGTGCAATATCACGACGTCGCGGGCAACGACCTCGAGCAATGGATGAAGCCGGGACACGTCACCGTTCTGTATCCGTCCGCCTATAAAACGGGCGACGTGAAAGTACCGTACCAGGGCGGCGCAAAGCACTAGATTTCCGCCGACTGCCGCCGGGAATTCGCGGACGCTGCAATCGCCATGGAATTCCCGACGGCGTTGGTGCTCAACGCCATCGTCGCCGGGGTCCTCCTCGGCGGCTTCTACGCGGCGGTATCCGTCGGCATCTCGATCTCCTTCGGAATGCTCGACGTAGTCAACATCGCCCATCCGGCGTTCATCATCGTCGGCTCGTACGTCGCCTACATCGTCAACGACCGCACCGGATTCGATCCCATCGCAGTGGCAGTCGTGGCCTCGCCGCTGTACTTCGCGCTCGGCCTCGTGATCTACCGCGTCTATTACCTGTGCTTCGAGCGGCGGGGCCAGGAGTCATTGCGCGGGCTCGCCTTCTTCTTCGGGATCCTGTTCATCACCGAAGTCATACTGCTACTGGTCTTCGGCGTGGACTACCGCCTGGTCGAGACGCCGTACTCCTCGGTGACGCTGCGCCTGGGTGCGGTCGACTTTCCGCTGCGGCTGGTGGTGCCCTTCGCCGTGTCGATCGCGATGGTCGTGGGCGTGCAGCTCTTCCTGGCACGCACCTTCTTCGGCCGCGCCGTGCTGGCGGTCGCCCAGGATCAGCTCGCGCTGCGGCTGATGGCGATCAATCCGGTGCGGGTGAAGGAGTTCGCCTTCGCGCTGTCGATCGCTACCGCCGGCGTGGCCGGAGCCTTCCTTATCGTGATCCAGCCGGTGCAGCCCTCGATCGGACGCGAGTACATCGGCCTCGTGTTCGCGGTGTGCGTGCTCGGCGGCCTGGGCTCGATCTGGGGCACGCTGCTCGGCGCGCTGGTGCTGGGACTGGCGGAGTCGTTCACCGCCACGTTCCTCGGACCTTCGTGGGCACCGGCGATCTCCTTCGGCACGCTGCTCGCCGTGCTCGCCTTCAGGCCTTCGGGTCTCCTCGGACGATGAGGAACCGCACGTTCGCCGCGATCGTGGTCGCCGTCGCCGTCGTGCTCATGACGGCGAGCCGCTGGATCGCCAACGACTATTTCCTGTCAGCCGCGTACACGGTACTGCAATTCGTGATCCTCGCCACGGCGTGGAACGTGCTCGGCGGTTACACCGGCTACGTCAACTTCGGATCCGCGGCATTCTTCGCGGTGGGTGCCTACACGACCGTGTTCCTGCACAAGGCGCTGCAACTGCCTCTGCCGGTAATGGTTGTCGCCGGCACGCTAGTAGCAGGGTTGCTCGGGCTTGGCGTGGGCTACCTGACGCTGCGCATGCGCGGGGTGTTCTTCGCGATCGCCACGCTCGCGCTGTCGGTCGTGCTCTTCACGTTCGTGGTCAACTGGGACTACGTCGGCGGCGCCCGCGGCGCTTACATCATTCTGCCCCGCGACGTGCCGTTCGGCCTGCCGCGCTACATCCACCTGCTGTACTTCGCGATGGTCGCGATGGCGGCCTTCGCGCTGATCGCCGCGCGCGCGATCGAGACCTCGTTCATCGGGCGCGGGCTCGCCGCCATCCGCGACGACGAGACCGCAGCCGAGTGTGCTGGCGTGCCGACGTTGCGCTTGAAGCTCCTGTCGGCGACCGTGAGCGGCGCGCTGATGGGCATGGCGGGCACGACCTTGCCGTATTACCTATCGTACGTCGAGCCGAGCGCTGTGTTCAGTCTCTCGTACGCGGTCAACAGCATCGCCATGCCGTTGGTCGGCGGCATGACCAGCTGGGTGGGGCCGCTCGTCGGCGCGGTGCTGCTCGGCACCGTGCAGCAGGTGGTGCAGGTCACCGTCTCCTCGGCCTGGAACCTGCTGATCGT
>Ga0335081_10007195_pt1 | contig 17776 bp, 12 predicted proteins | sample Lox_Sample_35_FD_206713 | JGI IMG/M metagenome (GOLD analysis project Ga0335081, IMG submission 206713) | Soil microbial communities from Loxahatchee National Wildlife Refuge, Florida, United States - Lox_Sample_3.5 | ecosystem: Environmental > Terrestrial > Soil > Wetlands | place: USA... | reverse complement strand
CTGCGTCTGCGGCAGGGGCGCACACTGCGCGAGGTTTCTGCCTCGGCACGCGTCTCCCTCGGCTACCTCTCTGAGGTCGAGCGCGGGCAGAAAGAAGCCTCCTCCGAGCTGCTCGCCGCCATCTGCGGCGCCCTCAACACTCCGCTTTCCCAGGTCTTCCGTGAGGTGTCCGACAACTTCGCCCTGGCCGAACTGCAGAACGAGCCGGTCCTCGCCATCCCCAGGGAGCCCGGCCTGCGGGTGCCCGCGGAGGCAAGCGTTGGACTCGACGGGGAGCACGGTTTCGCGCCGATCAGCACCATGGTCCCGGACCAGGAGTTCGGGGACGGTCAGGACCGCTTCGGCGGGTCCTCCGGGCATGTGCACGATGTCACCGATATGGTGTCGGTCTTATCGGGTCCGCTCTCAGACCCAGGCGCTCGGGTTATCCGTCAGGTTCCGGACCATTTCCGGCAGGTTCCCTGACACGATGTCGGCCAGCGTGACCTGCTCGAGCACGGCTCGCTCGTTGGCGCGCAGCGCGATCCACACCTGCTGCAGGGGCTCGGCCACGCCCGGGTAGGTGACGTTCTCCGGGCGCTCTCCCCGGACGCCGAGCAGCTGGCCGTCGATGGCCCTGATGATGTCGGCCAGCGAGATCTCCGCCGCCGGCCGGGCCAGCCAGAAGCCGCCGTCGGGCCCGCGCTGGCTGCGGATGAGCCCGGCCCGCCTGAGCTGGGTGAGGATCGTCTCCAGGAACTTACCTGGTATCTGCTGAGCGCGGGCAAGCTGATCGGCCGTGACGTGGCCGCTGCTGGCCGCGGCGAGCTCGATCGCGGCACGCAGCGCGTAGTCGGCGCGGGCTGACAATCGCATGAGGGTCATTATGCACCTTCCCCACCGCTTTTCTGGTATTGGCCGACCCGCACCGCTGCTCACCCGCCCCTGGCCCCCCGCTAAGGCACCCCCCGGCCACCCCGCCAGCCTCTTCCCTACGCCAGCCCGAGCAGCTCGGCGGCGGCGTGCGCGCTGGCCCGGGAGGCTCCGTAGGTGGCCAGGTAGGACGTGCCCTCCGTCCCGGTGCGCGTCGCGTACCACCGCCACCAGCGAGCGCCGCGGCCCGGGGGATGCCGAACATGTCCCTGATCGCCCGCATCTCCAGCGCGTCGGAGACGATTACCCCGGTGAACCCGAGCTCGCCACGGAGCAACCCGGTGAGCGCGGCGCCGGACACCGTGGCGGGCAGGTCGCCGGTCAGTTCGGGCACCCGCAGGTGGCTCGGCATGATAGCCAGGGTCCCGGCCTTGATCGCCGCCTCGAACGGCGGCAAGTCGACCAGTTGGACCGAGACCCGGACGTAGCCGATGGTGATGATCAGCAGGATGACCGTGAGGATGAGCGCCAGCGCGGACCCCACCCCGTAGCTCGGCGGCATCGTGAATGCCCGGTCGTACGTGTAGATGCCCAGCTTGTACCCGTCCCGGTTACCCAGCTCCCCGGTGATCAGATAAGCCTAGGTGAACACGCCGAAGTCCCAGATGATCGACAGCAGCAGCAGGCCAAGACGAGCGCCCCGCTCCGGTTCGTGTGGTCGTGGCCAGATGTGGATGTTGCCACGCTCAATCCCACAATGGTAGTCGTGTCTTGCGAGCCGGACGGCCGCTGGTACGTGACCTTCTCCGTCGACGGCGACGACCCTGAGGCCCTGGTGCCGGCCGGCCATGCAGTCGGCGTGGACCTGGGCATTAAGGACTTCGCCGTGACCAGCGACGGGGAGAAGATCGCAAACCCTCGCCACCTGGAGCGCAAGGCCCGGAACCTGGCCCGCTACCAGCGACGGCTCAGCCGCAAGCAGAAGGGCACCGCGAACCGGGCTAAGGCTAAGGCCAAAGTCGCCCGTGCCCATCGCAAGGTCCGTAACACCCGCAGCGACTTCCTGCACCGCGCCAGCACCCGGCTTGTCCGCTCGGCCGATGTGATCGTGATCGAAGACCTCCTCGTCAGGAACATGGTCCGCAACCGGCGCCTGGCCCGCGCCATCAGTGACTGCGGCTGGGGTGAGTTCCGCCGCCAGCTTGAATACAAGTGTCAGCGGTATGGCCGGGAACTGGTCGTGATCGACCGCTGGCACCCGTCGTCCAAGACGTGCTCGGCGTGTCGGCACCTGCTCGCCTCGCTGAGCCTGTCGACGCGGCACTGGACGTGCCCGTCGTGCGGCACCCGGCACGATCGGGACATCAACGCCGCGAAGAACATCCTGGCCGCTGGTCAAGCGGTGACTGCCTGCGGAGCTGATGTCAGACACTCCGGGTCCTCCCGGGTGCAGTCGGCCGTGAAACAGGAATTCCAGTCGGCGACGGCTGGAATCCCCGTCCCTCAGGGCAGGGAGTAGTCAATGCTGGCTCTCCTTCCGGCGCGATGCAGTCTCAACCCACAACACGGGGCCGACCAGGCACGCCGAGCCTGCTGCGTGAGCTGAACGACCGCGCCGCGCTCGACCTGCTGCTTGGCGGCGAGCTGCTCACCCGGTCCCAGATCAGCGAGTACACCGGGGTGTCCAAGGTCACCGTCTCGCAGATGCTGACCAGGCTGGAGGAGCGCGGCCTGGCGGCCATCGCGGGGGAGCAGGCCGGGGGCCGCGGGCCGAACGCCGCACTGTATTCGGTCGTCCCGTCCAGCGCTTACGTGGTCGGCCTGTACGTCGAGTCCGACCTGGTCAGCGCGGCGGTGGCGGACGTAACCGGCCGCCGGGTGGCCGAGGTGAGCGGCAACCCGAACGGGGCCGATGACCCAGTCGAACTGGTCCGCAGCACGATCGAGCGGGCCTGCGCCCGGGCCGGGATCGAGGTCACCAGGCTGAGCGCGCTGGTGATCGGCAGCCCGGGCGTGGTCGACCCGCGGACCGGTGACCCGAGGCTCGCGGTGAACCTCCCTGCCTGGCATGAGGGTGCCCTCGGCGCGCTCAAGGACGCCTGGCGTAAGCCGGTGGTGATCGAGAACGACGTGAACCTGGCCGCGATGGCCGAACGGGCCGACGGTGCCGCCCTCGGCGCCGACGATTTCGTCCTGGTCTGGCTGGGCGTCGGCCTCGGCCTAGCCACCATCCTGGGCGGACAGCTGCACCGGGGCACGGCCGGGGCGGCCGGCGAGATCGGGTACCTGCCGGTGCACGGCGCCCCGCTGCACACCGACATCAGGCACCCGGCCAGTGGCGGCTTTCAGTCGCTGGCGGGCGGCAGCGTGGTGCGTGAGCTCGCCGCGAAGCACGGGTTCGCGGCCCAGACGCCGGCCGAGGCGGTCCGCGCCGCCGTCTCCGCCGTCGGCGAACCGGGCAACGCCGGGGCGTTCCTCGGTGAACTCGCGCACCGGGTCGCGGTCGGGGTCGCGTCGGTCTGCGTGGTGCTAGACCCGGGCCTGGTGGTGCTGGGCGGTGAGGTAGGCCGGGCCGGCGGCACCGCGCTGGCGGACCGGGTGGCCGCGGCGGTCGCGAGCATCTGGCCTTCCCGCCCGCGCGTGGTACCGGCCGGCGTCCCGGGCGAGCCCGTGCTGCGCGGTGCGATGCTGGCGGCCGTTTCCCAGGCCCGCGCCGCTCTGCTGGCGTCGGTGGCCGACCCTCAGTAGCCTCAATTCCCAAGAGTCTCTTTAGACAACTTGAGTAACGCATTTTCCTACTCTCAGTAGCGCTCGTACTCGGCCGCGTAGTGCATGTCCCGGACCTCGGTTAGTGGGGTATGGAAACACGGGGGCGCATGCATAATGGGGTGTTAGCGAGGATCCCGATACGGACAAAGCTCCCCGTGCCTGAACCCTCTCGGTGTTGGTGATGCAGGTACCCGAGGAGGCCTTAGGCACAGGACGGACTGTTGGGGGTAACGGGCTGTGGCGCCCATAAGCGGTATGTCGGCTGAGCGTGGAGTTCAGCGGTTCCGCGTGGGTGAGGTACCTCCGCTTGCTGAGGGGTACACCGACCGGCCCGACACCGCCCGCGGCATCCTGGAGGCGCTCGTTCCCGGCGCCACCCTGGCGCTGGTACCGGGCTCAGCCTTCGCCGAGGGACCCTCTAACTGGCTCGGCGCCTGCGGCAAGACTCAGATCGCGGTGATTCTCGCCGAGTCGTTGTGGCGCTCAGGCGCCATCGACGCGCTGGTGTGGATCTCGGCCACCAACCGGGCGTCGGTGCTCTCCGCCTACGTGGAAGCCTCCGTGGCGGCCTTCGGCATCGCGCCCACCGGGACGGCCGAGTCGGTTGCGGCCCGCCTGATCAGCTGGCTTTCCACCACCGACCAGCGGTGGCTGGTTGTGCTGGACGACCTGCAGGACCAGACGGACCTTGACGGGCTCTGGCCGGAAGGGCCATCCGGGCGGGTGCTGGTTACCGGCGTGCAGGCCTCGCTCGTCTCGGGCCGACGCGGAACTCAGGTCATACCCGTGGGCTTCTACAGCGTCCGCGAGGCGCTCAACTGCCTGACCGAGCGGCTCAGCGTGAACCCAGCCCAGCGACACGGCGCCATCGACCTGATCGAGGCGCTCGGCCGTGAGCCGCTGGCCCTCGCCCAGGCCGCCTCGGTGGTCGCGAACTCCACCCTGGCCTGCCGGGACTACCGGGACTACTTCGCCCGCAGACGGCAGCAGATCGGCGTGGCGGCGGGTGAGGTGCCCTCGGCGGCCGCCGTCACCTGGACGCTTTCTCTCGGCCAGGCCGAATCGCTGCTGCCCGGAGCGTCGGTCCGGCTCATGCTGGTGCTGGTCGCGCTGCTCGACGGGCACGGCATACCGGGTGCCGTCTTCAGCACGTCGGCCATGTCCGCGTACCTAGGCGGTGGGGTGACCCCGTTTTCCGCGGCGGTCGACCCGAAGCCCGCCTGGGACGCGCTGCTCGCGATCGAGCGGGCCGGCCTCGTCAGCATCAACCGGGCCGTATCACCGCCGGCCGTCCTGGTGAATTCGGTGCTCCAGGCGGCGATCAGGCTGGCGGCACCGCCGAACGTCCAGGAGCCCGCGGCCCGCGCCGCCGCCACTGCCCTGCTGGAGATCTGGCCCGCCGACGAGGCCGGGCCGTGGACCGCGGCCAGCCTGCGGCTGAATGCGGCCAGCCTGCATGAGGCGGCCCCCGACGTGCTGTGGGCCGATGGATGCCATCCGCTGCTGCTGCGGGCCGGGCGGAGCCTTGACCAGGCTCGCCTGGTCGGGCCGGCCGTGGAGTACTGGCGGGACCTGTCCGCCCGCTGCGACACCAAGCTGATACCCGGTCATCCGGACGCCCTCGTCGTCGCCGGCCATCTGGCCGCCGCGTATCTGGCTGCCGGGTACGCGACCGATGCCGTGCACTGGTACCAGCGGGTGCTGGCCGAACGCGGCCGCGAGCTCGCGCCGGGCCACCCGGCCATCATCATGGCCCGGGTCAGCCTGGCGAAGGCCCTCATCCTGGCCGGCGAACCTGGAGACGCCGTGACGGTCCTGCAGCGCGCCGTCACCGAGTGCGAACAGTTCCGTGGTCCCCAGCACCCGGACACCCTCAGCGCGCGCGACGAACTCGCCGAGGCATACCAGGCTGCTGGCGATGCCAAGACGGCCATCAGGCTGCTGAGCAAGAACCTGTCCGACCGGGAGCGGCTGCAGGGTCCCCGCGACGCGGAAACCATGACCACCCGGGACCGGCTCGCCGCGGCTTGTCTGGCCGACGGCAAGAGCAGGGACGCCATATCGCACTACAAGCGGGCACTGTCCGACCGTGAGAAGCTGCTGGGCCGCGACCATCCGGAGACGCTCGCGACCACAGCGAACCTAGCCGCCGCTTACCGTGCGGCCGGACGGATGCCGGCCGCGATGCAGCTCTCCCAGCAGGTCTGCGCGGATTCAGAGCGATTGCTCGGCCCTGACCATGCAGATACCCTCGCGCGCCTGGCTAACCTGGCCCACCTTTACTACGATGCAGGCCGGGTCGGCGACGCGATAGCCTTGCTCCGCGACATCGCTATGCGCTGCGAGCGTGTGTTGCCCGCCGGCGATCCACTAACCCAGGTGGTACAGCAGAGTCTGCTCAACCTCGGAGACAGCTGACGTCTCCGGAAAGCTGCGATTCCGGATCGGCATCCAAACAGTACCGGTAAATAGACGATGACGGTGAGTAAGCTCGGCTCTAGCGGAGCTATTCCTGGGCAGGCGCATTGTTTCCGCGCATAGGTGTCACTCGATAGCCCGAGGGCAGTAAATCGGACTTCATCCGACATAAGCCCTGCAGGTCGGTTAAACTTGGCGTATCGTGAAGTTGCGTCCACTTAACGTAACGGATTCTGATTTCTCCTCTATGTAGTAATCCACATGCGCGGGCCGGTTACGCATTAGAGTTAGGTCGGTTATGCGACGTCGTGCGCGCAGGCAGGCTGCCGGGGAGGGTGCCATGTCCGTTTGTGTGCCGGGACGCTTCCCGGCCACCCTTGAACCGGGATGCCTAGGTCCCGGAGTTACCGGGCAGTATCGAGATGATCATCGTATGCGTAGCATCGTGTGCGTGATCCCGGCCACCGACCGGATGTGAGCGGCCATGCTGGCGCAAATTCTTGTGGCAATCCTGATCGTCGCGGTAGCCGTCATGGTGGCCGTGGACCTCGTCAGGACCAAGACCGATGACCCGACGGGACAGCACGACGGGTCGGGGTATGAGGTACGCCCGAGGGCCGTCGGCGGCCACCCGGGAGCGTCCTTCGGGACAGGTATACCCGCTGCCGGAAATGATGTCGGCCTAGGCGTGCGTCCTGGGGGCGTGGATCCACCTGCCGCGCCCTACCAGCCGCCGCGCGTCGCCTCGCCCGTGGCCCAAGCCTCGTCTGCTGAGCGAGCCACGGTGCCCCCTGGACAGGGCAACCGGCATGTCCGATCCCGGCTGCGGACGATGGTCGTCATTCCGGTAGCCGCCGTCGCCGTCATCGGGTTGTGCATAGTCGGCTTGGTGTATTTCCTGAGCGACGCGCAGATCTATGCACCTGATGGCTCCGTCCGAGTCGGGTCCATTCTGTGGGCGGTCGCGATCGTCATTGTGATGATTACCGTCGCGGTGCTCGCGGTGTGGGCCACGATGAGCACCGCTAGTTCGGTGCTCCAGCCGCTCTACCGGCTCCGGAACCGGGCCATGGCCCTGGCCGACGGCCAGCCGTCGGACGCGCCGCCCGCCGATGTGGGTTCCCCGGACGAAATAGGTGACATCGCGCGCGCCTTCGAGCAGATGCGCAGCAGGGTCTCGCGGCTGGGGGGCGACGAAGCAGGCCTTCGCAGCAAGCTCGACGCCATGTTCGTAAACCTCTCCCACCGCGGCCAGTCCCTGGTCGAGCGCCAGATGCGGCTGATTGAGATCCTGGAGCAGTCAGAGCATGACCGGGAGCGGCGGGCCATCCTGTTCAGGATGAACCGCATTGCCGGGCGCATGCACCGCGACTCGCAGAACTTGCTAGTCCTGGCTGGTCACGAGCTACCCAGCAGCTGGAATCAGCCGATGGTCCTGATGAACGTCATCAGGGCCGCGGTATCTGAGATCGAGGAATACGAACGCGTCACGGTGCACGCGCTACCTGATATCGCCTTGGCCGGACCTGCCGTCAATGACACGGTGCACCTGCTCGCCGAGTTGATCCAGAACGCGACGTCGTTCTCCGCGGTGGACATGCCGGTCGAGATTTCCGGCCAGGTGCTGAACACTGGCGGTGCCCTGATCAGCATCATCGACCGGGGCGTCGGGATGAGCGTGCAGGACATATCGCACGCGAACTGGCGCCTGGAAAACCCGCCTCCGGTAGACATCGACGTGCCGAAGTGGATCGGCCTGCTGGTGGTGGCCAGGCTCGCCGCACGGCGTGGTGTCAGGGTCCGGCTTCAGCATGCCGAACTCGGCGGCCTCGCAGCTCTTGTCTGGGTCCCCGACGAGCTCATCGCCCGCTCTGCTCCGGTCGTACGCCCAGAATTCACCCGGCCCAGTCCCGACATGCCCCGGCGGGGGGCCCACGAGCAAGGTATGGGTCTGCGCGGTGTCGGTGCGCAGCGGAGCATGGCCGCGACGCGGGTCGCTGAGCCGACGGCGTCGCGGGACGAGGCGAGGAGTGCCTCGCTCGGTCGGCGGCCGATATCCGAAGGGGGCCCGCCACCTGGGCCCGCAGGGCCGTCAGCGGGGTCGGAGCCAATGCCCCAGGAGGTCCGGGCGCTCGCAGCAAGCGCCGCAGATATCCGCCATGACCGCCAGCAGCGCACCGACGCGTCGGCGCTGGGCGGGAGCGGGACAGCGCAGCTTGCTTCCCCTCTGGCTCCGGGGGCGCCCGTGCAGCAGGAGACGGGTTCCGACGACAGCAGCGTAGTCGTGCCTGCGACCGTGAACCCGTCGGAAGCGCGCAGGCTGCCGATCTACGAGGCGGTCGAGTCGAGCTGGTTCAGCGCCGCGCGCCCAACGCCCGGTCCGGCCCGCACCGCCGTGAAGGCCGGCGGCCAGTGGTCCTCGCCTGCCGACCAGGGCTGGCGTGCTGCGCAGACGATCGAATCGCCGGCCGTTGGATCCTCGACGGAGGCCGGGCTTCCTAGGCGGACGCCGAACGCGAACCTGATCCCGGGCACCATCCCGAGTTCGCAACCCGCCGAAGTGCCGAGCCGCTCGGCAGCCGACGTCCGCGACCGGCTGGCCGGATTCCAGCGGGGCGTCACCGAGGCCCGGGCCGCGGCCAGCGAGGCGGGCAAGCCTGCCGGAGATGACGGATCCTGATCAGTGCGCCCGGTTGAATCCGAGCCTGACGTGGCCGAGACGTGCATAGCCCAAGCTGGCGGCGCAAACGCGTCACGCTCACTTCCAGGCAGAGATGACGTGATCGTGCGCGAGAGCGGCCTAAGAACGGCCAATGATCCTGGGTCGCCCGGCCGGGCTGGCTCTGCGGGTAAGGCGTGGATGTCCCGGCCATCTTGCCCCAGCGCAATACCGCTGGCGCCCTAGCGAAGAGGTGCGCCGGGGCTCAGGAAGCGCGTCAACCGCAGCGCCACCACCCGCACACGGTAATTACTGCATGGATGCCGCGTTATTTCAGCTCAGCGACGTGAACGAGGCGTCCATGCAGTACGGGCGGCCGGGTCGGGGCACAAGGCGGAGTATCTGCGGTCACGGAGGAGCGCACGGGCACCAGGAGCACAGCCTGAAGCCGCGCGCCCACCGGACTCCAGTTTCCGTGTCAGCTGCATTGATGCGATATCCACACTGGTCCGTGCGGTGCCGGAGTGACCAGGAACAACCGATCCGAGAGCCCGACAGGTCAGGACGTCTTTGTGTCCCCGCTGGCAGCCACGGCTGGTTCGGCGTCGGGCTGGTAGGTCTCCCTGGGCAGCTTGAAGTAGTCCGATCCGCCCCAGAACCGTACGTAGAGCATGATGGCGACGCCGATTCCGATCATGACGTACAGCGAGACCAGGTCCCGGCCGCTCCAGCCGCCGAGCCCTTCCACGGACCGCACGATGATGTAGGCCAGGAACCCGGCCGCGGCCAGCGGGAACACCGCGATGTGGATGATGTTCCACGGGCTGGTCGCGGCGAGCTTGCGGTAGTACACCGCGGTGGCGATGCCGGTCAGCGCGTAGTACAGGGCGAACAGCAGCCCGTCGACGCTGACCACGGTGTCGAAGGAGTCCACCACCGAGGACGAGCCGAAGGTGTACAGCCAGACCCCGATGGAGGCGATGACCCCGATGATGACGGTGGCCAGGACCGGCGTCTTGAACCGGGCATCGGTCTTGCCGAACAGCCGCGGCAGCACCCCGTCGGCGCCCATCGCGAAGGTCACCCGCACCCCGGAGACCAGGCTGGCCAGGGTCGATCCCAGCGCCGACAGGGCCACCGCCAGGATCATGTACTTGGCCAGCGCGTTGCCGGCGATCACGCCGGCGATGTAGGACAGCGCGTTGTCGCCGTTGGCCTCCAGGTCCTTGGTGTGCACCGCGCCCTGCAGCGCGAAGGTCAGGAACGCGTACATCAGCGCGAGTATGATCACCGAGGCCACCACCGACTGGCCGGGCTTTTCCCGGGCATCGGCGGTCTCCTCATTGACCAGGATCCCGGTGTCCCAGCCGCTGTACATGTACACCGCGATCAGCGACGCGGCGATGAACCCGTTGATCCCGCCCATGCTGGACCAGGAGAACCAGCTCCAGCTGAACGGCACCGAGTGCGGGTTGTGGCTGAACACCGCGACCAGGCACCAGATCGCCAGGATGCCGATGCCGGTGTACTCCACCGCGATCAGGATCCACTGGGTCCATGCCGTCAGCTTGATCCCGAGGTAGGCGATGATGGTGACTAGTATCACCGCGACGAACCCGACGATCGCCTCCCACGGCCGGCTGCTGGAGTTGCCGAACAGCGACACCACGTACGGGCCGATCGGCAGCGAGATCGAGACCACCCCGACGACGTAGGCCAAGATGGTGATCCACCCCACGATGAACCCGAAGTACGGGGAGATGGCCCGGCCGCCCCAGGCATAGGTGGCCCCGCAGTTCACCCGCCACCGGTTCAGGCGGCGGAACGCCGCCGCGATCGCGAGCATCGGCAGCCCGCAGATCAAGATCGCGATCGGGCTGGCGAACGAACTGGCTGCGACGATGGCGGCCAAAGTCAGGGCGATGGACGCGGTGGACGCCGACGAGCCGAGCGCTATCCCGATATTCCCGGCCAGGCCCAGCGCATTACGGGCCAGCCGGTTACCGTGTTCCTGCGGCTCTGTGGCGTCAACGTCGGCGGCGGTGGCCTTGGCTGAGGTGTCGTCCATTCCTGGCTCCTCCTGATGCCTGAACTAGCAGTGCTCGGACGGGCTGGGCGCCACGTCGAGCGCAGGGTTGTGGTCGAAGAACCCGGCTGGCTTAAGCATGAATCCGGCCCGTTCGGCCGGCATGACCGGCCAGTCCTCGGGCCTAGTGATGTGGTGACTGCCCAGGGTGTACCACAGCACGACGTCGGTGTCCTCGATCGGGCGGTCGGCCTTCGTCCATGCGGGCAGTCCAGCCCCGCCCGGATGTTGGTTGGGATAGTCACCCGCCGGGAACCGCTCATCGGGGTGGTACGGGGTGACCCACAGATGCCGGGTCGCGAAGGCGGCGCGCTGGGTCACCGAGGCGTCGGGGTCGCTGAATAGCAGAACGTTGCTGCCTGGGACGAGCTTGTACGCCGGCTCTTGCCCCAGTTCGTTCCGGTCACCCCGGCTGGCGACCAGCCAATACCGGCCGCGCAGCGGGTCGATCACGCGCTGTGCGTCAGACTCCCGGCGCAGCGGCCTTTTCACCGGCCGGAACGCGTTGCCGAGCGGGTTGTCGGGTCCCGGCGGGACAGCCTCGGTATCCACCTCATAGACCGTGTTGCGCAGCCCGTCCACCGCCATATCCAGGCGAAGGCTGAGGAAGTGCTGGTGATGGCCCGCCAGGGTCTGTGGTGCGACGAGGGTGCCGAAGGCGCTGGACTCGCCGGGAGGCAGCGCGCTGGTCAGAACGATGCCGGTGAGCTTCACCTCGAACTCGATAGTGCCGTCCTGATAGAAGTACCAGTAGAACGCGTACTCGTAATTGCCCGCCGTGATTATGAAAGAGATGACCAGCCGACGGCTACGGCGAGTCTCCGTCGCATTCAGCGCGGGGTCGAAATGCTTCCAGAGCAGGCCGAAGTCTTCTTCATGCAGGCAAATTGCCTGCATGATCGTGTACGGCTCGCCATCCGAGCCGACGAGGTCGACGTCGAGGTAGCGGATTTCCCCGAGGCAGTCACAGCCGAGCTCCAGTGAGTTGGCCATGATCCCGATCCCGTACTCGCCGATGTCGAAGGCGTTGCGCCACCCCTGGAACGGCCGCGGGTCGGCGTAGGGGATGAACAGTTCTGCTACCGACGCGCGCCAGACGACCGGTCGTACCCTTCCCTTCTCCTCGTACCCGACGGTGTGCAGGACCAGGCCTTCGCGGGCGGTGAAGCCCAAGCGAACCCGCCAGCGCTGCCAGCGGACCTCCCAGCCGTTGATTTCGAAGCTCGGTCCTTGCGGCTGGATGACCTCAAGCGGCTTGAGATCGTCTCGCAGCGGCCCGACACGATCGGCGGCGTAGGCGCCCGAGCCCGGCGGCAGCGACACCACGCCCAGGTCCTCCACCCGAACGACCGTCATGTCGTCGAGATCCACGATGGCATGGAGTCCGTGGATGGGCTTGGCGTAGGGATTGTCATCGGATCGCTCACGATAGAACAGCAGCGTCCATGCGACCCGGCGTCCCGTTTCCTCAGGCTCAGTGAACGCGCCGATTCCCCAGGGCTCAACCAGTACCCGTTCGGGGCTGGTGATACCACGCCGCTCGAGGCCCTCCAGAATCCTCGGATCAGCCCTGGTCACGAGCTCGCACTCCGCGTATTCCGCCAACGTCACCGGGGCGTATACGTCTGGGACAGACCGCCAGGATATGACCGAGTCGGCGGTCAGAGACACCACCGCCTCATACGTTGTGTGCTGGGCCGGTTCCAGCAAGACAACAAATGCCTCCCGTGGCACCACGGCGTCGTCCGGCACGGAATGCGTACTGTTGGGCTGATCAGCACCGGAGCTACCGGCCGGCGCGGCAAATGGCACCTGGCTCTTGACTGGCTCGTTCAGACTCACCGAGACGAACCGTGCGCCGGGTGTTACTAGCCGTTCCCGGCGGAGGATCTCGACCGCTTGCGAGATCTCGCATGCGTCAAGCGGATCGAGCGGATGGCATGCCCGGTCACCCCGCTGGTCATCGTCGGGCCGTGGCCCTCCGTGACCTTCCCCGGCCACTTGGCCGCGAGCTACCAACGGCGTTCCCTCCCGCCACCTAGCGTTGCATTGCTCGGCGGCTCCGCCCAGCTTCGCCTGTGACGCACTTAGTTGCGTACGTGCCTCATACGGCAGGCCGGCACCGGGGAATCGTACAGGAGACGTGAACGGCTGACTAGGTCTGGGGCACTATCGCCATGTTCGTCCTGCCCGCGGAATCGGCGGCTTTCGTCCGAGCGTGGCGTGAGCAGCGGACATTGCCGGGCACTCGGGGCGCACGTATTTACCCGTCGTCATCACACGCTGCCGGGTTTGACCGTATGGTTTGGGTAGTAGCCGACCTGAGGGGGGCGCGCTGTTGGCTGCCGCCCACGGTTAGCCTCAACATGCTGTACCTGAGTTAACGCGAGCGATGGCGCAACGAAGCCTGTAAGTCAGGCGGGCCCATGGGATTGGAGCACGGATGGCGAGCCAGACCCTGACTACCGTTCAGGAACCCCAATCTATCGAGTCCCGGCTCCAGCCCAATGCCATCAGCACGGCCCAGGACACGGTCATCGGCATGGCCTATGCGGCGCCGACCCTGTCGATCGGGCTAACGCTGGCGGGGCTCGTCGCGGCGACCTCTTACGCTGTCGGGCCGATTATCCTGCTCACGGCCGTTCCCATGATCATCATCGCTAACGCCTACCGTCGGCTGAATCTGTGGAATGCCAACTGCGGCGCCTCGTTCGAATGGGTCGGTCGCGCGATCAATCCGTATCTCGGCTTCTTCACCGGCTGGCTGATGATCGCCGCCACCCTCACCGGGACAACCTCCGGCGTGGTGGTACTCGGTCCGTCCGTCCTGGCCCTCTTCGATGCCGATCCCACAGCCATCTGGCCGAATATCGCTATCAGCACGGGCGTCATATTGGCGATGCTCGTGATCGCGATCGTCGGCATCCGCCTTACCGCACGCACCCAGGTCGGTCTGGCCGTGATCGAGTACGCCATTCTTGTCGCCTTCGCGATTGCGGGCCTGATAGCGGTGCTCGGCCACCGTCACGGCTCCTACCCGATCACTAAGGAGTGGTTCCAGCTCAAGGGGATCGGCGGGAAGGGCAGCCTCGCGGCCGGGCTCTTGATTGCGGTGTTCATGTACACGGGCTGGGACGCGACCGTGTACGTCAACGAGGAAGTCAAGCACCGGCGTACGAACCCGGGCCGGGCCGCGGTCTTCGCGGTCGCCCTGGTCACCGTCATATTCGTGCTGACCTCGATCGGGCTGGCGGGAGTGGTATCGCCAGCGAAGCTCCAGGCGAATTCATCCTCGACACTCGTTTACGTTGCTCAGGCGCTGGCCGGCTCGGGCTGGGCCAAGGTCATGGCGTTCGCCCTGGCGCTCTCGGTGATCGCCTGCACGGGGGTTGCCGTCGTGATTCTTGCTCGGATGACCTATGGGATGGCCAACCACCGGGTCCTCCCGCCGGTCCTCGGCAACGTGAGCACGCGTTTCTCCACCCCCGTCGTCGCCAGCGTCGTCGTCGGCGTACTCCTCATCGTGATCACCTGGGTGTACCTGCTCTCCGGCTCGATCGCGAATGTCTTCACTCAGCTGATCGACGTGACCGGGCTGCTGTGTGCCGCCTATTACATCCTCACCGCGCTCGCCGCCATGGTGTACTACCGGCGCCGCATCGTGAGCGCGCCCTGGGACGCCCTGCTGGCCGGCGTGCTGCCGGCCGGGGCCATCGGATTCCTCGGCTGGATCCTGGTCAAGTCGATAATGGGCGCCCCCGCGTCCCAGCTCTGGTCCCTGGCTGGTGTCGGTATAGCAGGCGTTGTGCTGATGCTCATTGCGCGTTACGTCCTGCGAGCGCAATTCTTCAGCACCCCGCGGGAAAGCGCCGAAGCCCGGCGGTCATAGCTTCGATCTGGCGGCCCTGATCCCGGCCTCAGGCACAGACGGCGGCTGGCGGGTAGGCCAGCGCGGTCGTCGGGCCAGGGTCGCGCGGTTCGTCCCACGCTCCTCGCCAACGCGCTGGAGGACGGCGCGAGGGGCATCTTTACCACCCGCGAGGCGGCCAAGGAGTTCGTCGCGGCGAGCCGTTCGTCCTGCACGGGGGTGGTACGGAACTGGACTGTCCGGGAGTGGAATGAGGCCCTCGTCCCGGAGTCGTCGCGACGACCATATGGGCGAGCAGAGCGAAAGTAGGTGCGTGCCGTCCCCGTAGGCCCGTGGGATTGTCATAGGCCGACGATATGGTCTGGTGTTGTGCAGGTCCGTTACCGCTATCGCATCTACCCGTCACCCGGACAGCAGCAGGCCTTGGCAAGAGCGTTCGGATGTGCCCGGGTGGTCTACAACGACGCGTTGCGTTTGCGGGACACCTGCCACACGGCCGGAGAGAAGATCTCCGACACCGAGGTTCAGCGCCGGGTTGTTACCGTCGCGAAACGCACCCCGGATCGGGTCTGGCTATCCGAGGTCGCATCGGTGGTGCTGGTCCAGGCTTGTCAGGATGCCCGCCGGGCCTACCGGAACTGGTTCGACTCATTGTCCGGCAAACGCAAGGGGCGCGGGGTTGGGCATCCGAAATTCCGGTCCAAGCGCGGCGGCAATCGGTCCGGCTCACCCGTAACGGATTCACCCTGCGCGGCACCTGGCTCTACATAGCAAAGGTCGGCGAGGTTAAGGTTCGGTGGTCCCGGCCGTTGCCGTCCCAGCCGTCGTCGGTCACGGTGATCCAGGATACCGACGGCCGCTATTACGCCTCGTTCGTGCTGGAGCGGGAGCCGAGCCCGCTTCCCCAGTGCCGCCGGGCAGTCGGCGTTGACCTGGGGCTGGCCAGCCTCGCAGTCACCTCAGACGGCGAGGTTATCGCTAACCCACGGTTCCTGCAGGCCAGGCAGCGGCATCTGGCCCGCGCGCAACGGGCGCTGTCACGCAAGGCCAGGGGGTCCGCGAACCGTGCGAAGGCACGGCGTCGGGTCGCCGTGTTGCACCGTAAGGTGCGGGAGGCCCGGCTTGATCATGCGCACAAGACGGCGCTTCGGCTAGTCCGCGACAACCAAGCGGTCTACACCGAGGACCTGTCCGTCGCTGGGCTTGCGCGGACGCGGCTGGCCAAGTCTGTTACTGACGCTGGCTGGTCGCAACTCGTGCGGCTGATCGAGGAGAAGGCGGCCTGGTACGGCCGGACGTTCCGCCGCATTGGGCGCTGGGAGCCAACTTCCCAAGTGTGCTCGGCCTGCGGGGCGAAGGATGGCCCGAAGCCGCTCAACGTCCGTCAGTGGGCGTGCGCGGCCTGCGGGACGGTGCACGGCCGGGACGTGAACGCGGCCCGGAACATCCTGGCGGCCGGGCAGGCCGACAGGCTAAACGCCTGCGGAGGCGGCGTAAGACCAGGCTCTGTCCTGGCAGCTGCCGGTGAAACAGGAACCCTCCGAGGTGCTGCATGACGCGGTACGGCAGGAATCCCTGTTCTTTCGAGCCGGGAGGATGTCAAACCAAAGTGCCTCCTTCCGGGAAGGCATCATGATCAGGTCGGCGACCATCAGTGACGCGTCAAGAGGGAGGAGGCCGAAGTCCCATGATCCCGAACGAGCCGGGTGTTCCCGCCCCCGGCGCCGGCCTCCGCACCGCATGGCTGGCGCGACATCCTCCCCCGAGCTGTCCGCCGAGTCGTACGTCTTCGCCGCGGCCGAGCCCTCGCCCGGCGTCACCCCGTTCGCGGTGATCCGCGAGGACGAGGGCGTCACCCTGGTCCTGACCCGGTCCGAGGCGGATCTGGCCGCGCTGGACCATGGCGTGAATCCCGCCACGCCCGGGGTGAACATCCCTTGCGCCGCACCGGCCGGCCTGGCCACGATGTCTGGGAGCGACGGCCGGGTCAAGCCAACCACCGGTCCGCGACCGGAGGGCTAAGGCGTGATCTGGACGGGCGAGCGCAACCGGCAGCAGGGCCGGCTGGTCGCCGGCCTGTACCGGGCCGCCGCCGGGGTGCCGTGCGAGCGCAGCGCGGTCATCGCGGGCGGCCTGCCCGGCGCGGACAAGGACGCGGTCCTCGACCGGTCCGGCGTGGACCGGTCCCGGTATTTCACCGTCAGCATCGACGCGGTCCTGAACCAGATGGCCGGCGCCGGGCTCATTCCCGAGTCCGACGGACTCTCGCCGCTGATGCGGGCCGGCCAGGTCCATGCCGAGGCCCAGCACGTAGCCAAACGGGTCTTGCTGCGGGCCCTGATGGACGGCCGGAACCTGATCCTGGATATCGCGCTGGCGTCCTGGCGCGCCGCCGAGGCCTGGACGTACGCGCTGCGGTCCGCGGACTACACGCTGACCGCGGTGTTCGCCGAGATCGGCGTGGACGAGGCGGTGCGGCTGGCCGGCGAAGCCCACCGCCGGGGGGAAGAGGAGTTCCGCCGCGGGCACGGCCACGGCGGCCGGGTCATCCCGGCCGCGGCCATCCGCGCGCTGGCCAGCCCGATCGCGACCGCGGCGGGGAACCGCATCAGGTGGGCGGTCGGTGCGCGGTCGGCCGGGGCGATCGGCGGCACCGTCGGCACCGGGGCGTTCCCCGGCAGCGCCGTGACCGCGATGCTCCGTTCCTACCGCGAGGGTCTGCTCAGCCTCGATGACCTGTCGCTCGAGTTCCGCGCCCGCCGCTGGCCGAGGGTGCCGGACGTCTGCCCGCCCGAGCTCGAGCCGGCCAGGGAAGCCATCGACGACCCCGAACCCTATGTGCCGGGCTCGTTCGATGACGTGGTGCTCGCCTACGACCTCGGCTGGCTGTCCGATGCCGACTACGACGTCCTGGCCGTCGCGGCCGACGGCCTGCCCGGTTCCTGACTCCGGTGCCCGGGACGGGGGAGCGGGGTGCCGTTGACAGGGCGCGGCACCCCGCTCCTATGCGGCAGGTCTTCGCGGGGCAAACGCCGCACCACGCACCTGCCTATGGTCCCGTTCCGCTTCAACAATGACTTAACCGCCCAAAACGGGTCAACTCGTTTTTCTATGCGCACCCATA
>Ga0335081_10007194_pt1 | contig 17777 bp, 17 predicted proteins | sample Lox_Sample_35_FD_206713 | JGI IMG/M metagenome (GOLD analysis project Ga0335081, IMG submission 206713) | Soil microbial communities from Loxahatchee National Wildlife Refuge, Florida, United States - Lox_Sample_3.5 | ecosystem: Environmental > Terrestrial > Soil > Wetlands | place: USA... | reverse complement strand
CCGTGTCTCCGTGGTGAAGCTTTTCCAGCCGCTGCGCACCAAAGATGTAACGCGCTAGATCTGCTGGATCGCCGAGAGCAGCCAGTGGCCGCCGCGGCTGCGTGCGAAGGTCCACAGTTCCTGTGCCCCGCTGGGGTGCTGCGCGTCGCCATCGACGAGCCAGCCAGGCTCGCCGGGCTTGCGGTCGCTGCGCACGGTATAGTCGAGAGCGCGCCAATGCAGCAGGCAGGTCGCGTATTGCAGATTGGTCTCTTCCCAGGCCTCGCGCACATCGCCGCGCAGCAGCTCGATGCGCTCGACATGGTTCTCGACGCCTTGGCTGGTGTTGCCGGCGAGCTCTTCGCTGAAATAGGACAGCATTTCCGGTGTCACATAATGCGAGAGCGAGCGCAGATCGCGCTGGCTCCAAGCGCCTTGCACCGCTTTCAGGATCGCCTCGAACGCCGTGTAGTCGGTGGCACTCACCGTGATCGGGCGGCTGGCGGCGGCCGGCGCATAGCCTCCACCCGGGCCATAGCCGGCCGTCGGCCCGCCATAGCCCATGCCGCCGAGCGGCGGCATGGTCAGCGGGCCATGGCTGCGACGGAACAGGCGGAACAGCATGGAGATCGCGAAGATGATGAAGATCCAGGAGAAGAGCGAGCCGAACACATGGCCGAAGCCCCAGCCATAGCCCCAATGCGGGAACAGCATTGAGCCGAGCCACGAGCCGAACAGCGCCCCGCCGAGACCGGTCAAGAAGGGATGGTTCTGACCGAAGCCATAGCCGTTGCCGTAGGAGGACGAGCCCGGATTGCTGTAGGGCGTCATGCTGCGGCCGACGGATTGGCCGCCATTGGAGCCATAGGTGCGCGAGCCGAGGCTGCCTTCGCTGCCGTAGCTCATGCCGCCGCCGCGGAAGCTGCCGCCGGCGCGGGCGTCGGCCAGGTTGGGGGTGAGCAGCGTCAGCGCGCAGAGCAGCGCCAGCGCCAAGTTCCGCCATTTCGCCATGGAAGAAGCCCCATCGGAAGGACCAGACAATTCGCCTTAAATGTCGGGTGCCGGAAGCGGCGATGCAAGGCGGGGCTGCGCTAGCCCTTCGGCCTCAGGTCGACCACGCGCCGCGCCTTGCCGATCGAGCGCTCGATCTTGCCGACGGGAACGATCTCGATCCGCGCGGTGACGCCGATCAGCGATTTCACGTCGTGCTGCAGCGCGGCGGCGATGCGCTCCTCGGCGGCGGCGCTGTTGGGCGTCGCCTCGGGCCGGAGCTCGGCGATCACCTTGAGCTCATCGAGCTGGCGCGGGCGGCTCACTTCGAGGAGATAATGACCGGACAGCGCCTGCTGCTTCAGGATCAGCTCTTCGATCTGGCTTGGAAAGAGATTGACGCCGCGGATGATCAGCATGTCGTCGCTGCGTCCGGTGATCTTCTCCATCCGTCGCATGCTGCGCGCCGTACCCGGTAAGAGCCGCGTCAGGTCGCGCGTGCGATAGCGCACCATCGGCAGCGCTTCCTTGGTGAGCGTCGTCAGCACGAGCTCGCCCACCTCGCCATCGGGCAGCACCGCGCCGGTCGCGGGATCGATGACCTCGGGATAGAAATGGTCTTCCCAGAGATGGAGTCCGTCCTTGCTCTCGACGCATTCATTGGCGACGCCGGGGCCGAGTACCTCGGACAAGCCATAGATGTCGACGGCGTGCATCGCCATGCGGCGCTCGATCTCGCCGCGCAGCGCATTGGTCCAGGGCTCGGCGCCGTGGATGCCGATCTTGAGCGAGGAGGCGCGGGGATCGAGCCCCTGCCGCTCGAACTCATCGGCGATCGCCAGCATGTAGGACGGCGTCACCATGATGATGCTGGGCTTGAAATCCTGAATGATCTGCACCTGCCGCTCGGTCATGCCGCCGGAGATCGGGATCACGGTGCAGCCGAGCCGCTCGGCGCCGTAATGCGCGCCGAGGCCGCCGGTGAAGAGGCCATAGCCGTAAGCGATATGGATGAGATCGCCCGGCCTTCCACCCGAGGCGCGGATGGAGCGCGCCACGAGATCGGCCCAGATGTCGAGATCATGCTTGGTGTAGCCGACCACGGTCGGCTTGCCGGTGGTGCCGCTCGAAGCGTGCAGCCGCAGCAGCTTCTCGCGCGGCACGGCGAACATGCCGAAGGGATAGGTCTGGCGCAGATCGTCTTTGGTGGTGAAGGGAAACCGCGCGAGATCGCCGAGCTGCTTCAGATCGTCGGGATGCGCGCCCACCGCCTCGCATCGGGCGCGGAAATGCGCGACATTGTCATAGGCATGGCACAGCGTCCATGTGAGTCGCGCCAGCTGCAGCGCCGCGATCTCGTCGCGGCTCGCCAGCTCGATCGGCTCGAGCTCGTCGCGGCTCGGCGGGGCGAGGGGCGGCAGGCCGGCGGTCATGCGGGGTCCTCTTCGACGATGCGGCCCTCGATACGGTGGGCGCGGCCGCGGAAGAGCGCAACGAGACGGCCCGAGGCGCGGTCGGTGACCTCGATATCGTAGATGCCGCTGCGCCCCATGCTCGCCCGCTCGCGCGCGACGGCGACGAGCGTCTCGCCTTTGCGGGCGGGGCTGACGAACTGAATCTCGGCGGCGGCGGCGACGGTCACCTGGTTGCGCGCGTTGCTGGCAAAGGCCAAGGCGCTGTCGGCGAGCGTAAAGATGAGCCCGCCATGGCAGAGATCATGGCCGTTGATCATATTGTCGCGCACGTTCATCGAGAGCCGCGCTGTCCCAGGCGCGATCTCTTCCACCACCATGCCAAGCGCGCGCGAGGCCTCGTCCAGCGCCAGCATCGCGCGGCCGACCGCTTCGGCAAGGCGCTGCTCCGGTCGATCGCCGTCCATCATCGCCCGGTGAACCGCGCCGGCCGCTTTTCGAGGAAGGCGGCGACGCCTTCGCGGAAATCCGCCGATGTCGCGGCGATGCGCTGCAGATCGCGCTCGCTGTCGAGCTGCGCATCGAGCGTGCTCGCGAGCGAGCGGTTGAGCGCTTCCTTGATGAGGCCGAGCCCGATGGTGGGGCCCTGCGCCAGCTTGGTGGCGAGCGCGCGCGCTTCGCTCATCAGCTTGTCGTCATCGACCACTTTCCAGATCAGCCCCCATTCCGCCGCGGTCGCGGCCGGCAGCGGCTCGCCCAGCAGCATCATCCCCATGGCGCGTGCCGAGCCGGCGAGCCGCGGCAGGAACCAGGTGCCGCCCGTATCCGGCACCAGGCCGATGCGGCAGAAGGCTTGCAGAAAACTCGCCGAGCGCGCGGCGAGCACGATGTCGCAGGCGAGTGCGAGATTGGCGCCGGCGCCGGCCGCCGGGCCGTTGACCGCAGCGATCACCGGTTTGCGCAGTGCTCGCAGGCGCCGTACCAGCGGGTTGTAGTAGCGGTCGATAGCCGCGCCGGCATCGAATTCGCTCCCGGCGCTGGCCTCGCGCAGATTGAGGTCCTGACCGGCGCAGAAGCCGCGGCCGGCGCCGGTGAGGAGCAGCGCGCGGATGGCAGGATCGCTCTCGCTCGTGCCGAGGGCCGTCGCCACCTCTTCATGCATTTCCGTCGTGAAGCTGTTGAGCCGGTCGGGCCGGTTGAGCGTCAGGGTCGCCACGCCCTCGTCGAGCTCGAAGCGAATCGTCGCGAAGCTCATGCCCCGTCTCCTTGCTTGGCGCGAGCGTCCTATACTCGATCGGACGCGTCAAGCAAGGCGAGCGATGCCAGAGGAAAGCGCATTACGCCGGCGATGGCGGGCTCGGGGTCGTCTCGACACGATGGAATACACTTCATTGGCGTAGACTCGAACTAAAGCAAATCGGGCTATCTCGCTGATTTTCCGCTTTACTGAGCAATAAGTGTGGGCCGACTCGTCACTGCAACCTCGTAAAGCGACGGAAAATCGCGCACACTGAAACAAAATCGACCCGAACGGGTTATCGTCAGGAGCAGCGTGCCGCTCCACATTGTCTGGGGGAACGAGCGTCCGGGGCTCAACCCCGGGGACAAAGGGAACGCCGGAATGAGTTTCAGCATCTTGGTGGTTGAAGACGAAGAAGACGTGAGAGAACTGGTCTCTACGTCATTGCGAAACCGGGGATATTCGGTCTTGTCGGTGCCGAATGCCGAAGTTGCGCTGCAGATCTTGATGGAGCAGGTGAAGTTCGACCTGCTGTTTACCGATATTGTTATGCCTGGCGTCATGGATGGGTTCGAGCTCGCCGATCAGGCCAAGCGGCTGCAGCCGGAGCTCAAGGTGCTCTATGCTACGGGGTTCTCGCATGTGTCGAGGCGGCCCGCCGATCAGCTCCACGGCAAGCTGATCCAGAAGCCCTATCGCCCCGACGAAATCGCCTCCGAGGTGCGCACCGCGCTCGAGTGCCGAGCCTAGCTTCGGCGTCCGCGGCTTTCCGGGCTTGCCGGCGCTCGCGGCGCTTCCCATCTGTTTGCCTCCAGGGCGCGGCTTTTGCCGGGAAGCTGCAACGGCTAACCTGACGGCAGAACGGCGCCCCCCGGCAACTTCGGATCGGCCGGGTTGTTCAAGCCATAACGGCGTCGCGCGGGAGAGGGGAGGCATGAGGCCGAATACGCGGAAGAGCGCTCCGGGCGCTGAGGAGCGCGCGTCGCTTGCGCACCGCTATGCCGCCATACGGGACGCCACCGAAGCGCTGGCGGCCCCGCTCTCGGCCGAAGATCAGACGGTGCAGTCGATGCCGGACGTCAGCCCGACGAAATGGCATCGCGCGCACACGACGTGGTTCTTCGAGACCTTTCTGCTGTCGCCGCATCTGCCGGGCTACCAGCCGTTCCATCCGGCCTACGGCTATCTTTTCAACTCCTATTACGAAGCCGTCGGACCCCGTCACCCGCGGCCGGAGCGCGGCTTGTTGTCGCGGCCCGGTATCGCCGAGATCGCCGGTTACCGCGCGCATGTCGACGCGGCGATGGGCGAGCTTCTCGCCGCCGATGGATCCGGCGATAGGGTGGCGGCGCTGGTCGAGCTCGGCCTCCATCACGAGCAGCAGCATCAGGAGCTGCTGTTGATGGACATCAAGCATGTGCTGTCGCTCAATCCCTTGCAGCCGGCTTATCACGCCGCCGCAGCGCCAGCGCCGAGCGACGCGCCGCCGCTTTCCTGGTGCGAGGTCGCCGGCGGCTTGCGACAGATCGGGCATGGCGGCGCCGGCTTCGCCTTCGACAACGAGACGCCGCGCCACAAGGTCTGGCTCGAGCCTTTCCGCCTCGCCTCGCGCCTCGTCACCTGCGGCGAGTATGCCGAGTTCATCGCCGCCGGCGGCTATCGCCGGCCCGAATTCTGGCTTTCCGACGGCTGGGCGGCGGTGCAGCAACAAGGCTGGACCGCGCCGCTCTATTGGCAGCCGGAGCAGGACGGCTGGACGGTCTTCACGCTCGCCGGAAGGCGCGTGGTCCGTCCTTCGGAGCCGGTCGTCCATGTCAGCTTCTATGAGGCCGATGCTTTCGCCCGCTGGGCCGGAAAGCGGTTGCCGACCGAGGCCGAATGGGAGGTCGCGGCGGTCGAGGCCGGGATTACTCTCGACGGCAATCTCTGCCGGCCGGGCGCGCCGCTCCATCCCGAGCCTGCAGCGGGCGCGCTCGCGCAGATGGTCGGCGATGTCTGGGAATGGACGGCGAGTCCTTACACCGCCTATCCCGGCTTCCGCCCCGTCGCCGGCGCGGTCGGCGAATACAACGGCAAGTTCATGTCGAACCAGATGGTGCTGCGCGGCGGAGCGGCGGTGACGCCGGCCGGGCATGTCCGTCTCACCTATCGCAATTTCTTCCCGCCGGCCTCGCGCTGGGCTTTCGGCGGCATCAGGCTGGCGGAGGATGCATGAGACAGGAGAGTGCGCTCGCCGAATTTCACGATCTGGCGCCGGCGGAGGAGAGCTTCCGCGATGCGGTGCTCGCCAGCCTCACGCGCCGCGCCAAATCGATTCCGTGTCGCTTCCTTTACGACGAGCGCGGCTCGGCGCTCTTCGAAGAGATCTGCGAGCTGCCGGAATATTATTTGACCCGGACGGAGATGGCGGTCCTGCGCCAATATGCGCCGGAGATGGCGGCGCGCGCCGGCCGCCATGCGCAGCTCATCGAGTTCGGCAGCGGCGCTTCGCGCAAGGTGCGCCTCTTGCTCGCGGCGCTGGAGGCGCCGTCGGCCTATGTCGCGATCGACATCTCGCGCGAGCCGCTGCGGCGCGCCGCCGACGAAGTCGCGGCCGATTTCCCGCATGTTCCGGTCGTTGCGGTGTGCGCGGATTATCTCGAGCCGCTGCGTCTGCCGCCTTTGCCGGAGCGCGGCGAAGGGCGGCGGGTCGGCTTCTTCCCCGGCTCGACCATCGGCAATTTCACGCCCGAAGACGCGGTCGCCTTTCTCGCCGGCTGCCGCCGCGTCGTCGGCCGCGGCGGTGCGCTGCTGATCGGCGTCGATCTCAAGAAGGACAAGGCGGTGCTCGATGCCGCCTATAACGACAGCGCCGGCGTCACCGCCGCCTTCAACTTGAACCTGCTCGAACGCATCAACCGTGAGCTCGACGCCGATTTCAATCTCGACCGCTTCGAGCACGTTGCCTTCTACAACGAGGCGGCGGGCCGCATCGAAATCTACATCCGCAGCCGCGCCGACCAGATCGTCACCGTGGCCGGCCGCGCCATCCGCTTTGCCGCGGGCGAGCACATCCATACCGAGGATTCCTGCAAATACACGGTTGCCGAGTTCCAGCGTCTGGCCGCGCGCGGCGGCTTTCGGCCCGGCCCCTGTTGGACGGATCGCGAGCGTCTCTTCAGCGTCCATTTGCTCGAATCCGCTTGAACAGGCACGTCTATTTAGTTGAGTTTAACGGAAACTTCACCACCAAAAGGGCAGAATTCCGCGGCAGCTTAGGGGCTTCCGTCGGGGTGAGCCTTGTCTTTTCCCGTTCCACAGGACGAGGCGGAGCTTCCGCGGGACCGGGCGGAACGCCCGGCGGCGCTGCGCCGCTACGGCAACCTCGACCCCGCCCGGGAAGAAGCTTTCGACCGCGTCACCCAGCTCGCCGCCTCGCTTTTCGCCGTCCCTTTCGCCTTCATCGCGCTCGATGACGGCCAGCGCCGCTGGTTCAAGTCGATCAGCGGCATGGCGATGACGGATGCCGCGCACGCCGCGGCCTTGGCGCCGCATGCCGTGCTCGGTGACGAGGCCCTGGTGGTGGCCGATGCGCGCGCGGATGAGCGCTTCCAGGACAACCCCTATGTTGTCGGTGCGCCGGGCGTCCGCTTCTATGCCGGGGCGCCGCTCCTCACCCGGGAAGGGCTTCGGCTCGGGGTCCTCGGCATCGTCGATACGCGGCCCCGCGCCGATTTCTCCGGCGAGAACAGCCGGCAGCTGCAGACCCTGGCGCGGCTGGTGATGAATGAGCTCGATCTCAAGCTGGAGCTCGCGGCGCGGCGCAAGGCCGAGCAGGATCTGAAGCTCGTCAACGCGCTGATGCTGGCGATCGCCGAAGCGCCGAGCGTCAACACCGCGATCGAGACGTCGATGCGCCTCATCGGCCAGGCGGTGGGCGCCGCTCATGGCCGCGCCTGGACCATGGTCGGGCGCGGCCGGCATTGTCAGCTCGTCGCCGCTTGGGGGCCTGCCGGATCGGAATGGAGCCAGCGCCTCGAGCAGCAGCGCAAGACGCCGCTCACGCTCAACAACAGCCTGGTCGGCGCCGTGCTGACCGAGAACAAGCGCCGGGTCGTCGTCGATGTCAGCGCCGTCAGTCGCCGCTATGCCGCTGCGGCGGACGCGCTGGCGGTCGGGCTGCGCGCCGTGATCTGCGTGCCGGTGCGACAGAACGAGCGGAATTTCGCGCTCAATTTCCTGTTCGAGGAAGCGCCGGCCGAGATCGAGAAGGTTGCCGACCGCATCGAGGAGCTCGCCGACAAGGTCCGGCCGGTGCTGTCGCGCAAGCTCGCCGAGGAACGCATCACCTTGTTGCAATCCGTCGTGCTCCACGCCGACGACGCGGTGATGGTGGTCGAAATCGAAAGCTCGTTTCAGGACGCGACGGGGCCGCGCATCCTCTATGCGAGTCCGGCGATGACGCGCATGACCGGCTACGCGCTCGAAGAGCTTTACGGCCGTTCGCCCAGCATGATCTGGGGCGGCGAGCCCGCGGCGGCGATGCCGGCGGGGCTCGCCGCCGCTCTTGCCGGCACTCAGCCGGCGCGGCTCGAGCTCGCGTCCGGGCGCAAGGACGGGTCGAGCTTCTGGGCCGATATCAGCGCCGTGCCGATGGCGGACGAGGTGACCGGCGACCGCAGGCTCATCGCCATCCTGCGCGACATGACCGAGCGGCGCCGCCTCGAGGAGGCGTTGCGCCAGAGCGAATCCACCTTCCGCCTGCTGTTCTCCCGCAATCCGATACCGATGTGGGCTTATGACGTCGCGAGCCTCTGCATTCTCGAAGTGAACAACGCCGCGGTCGAGCAGTATGGCTATTCGCGCGAGGCTTTCCTGGCGATGACGCTCGACGACATCGCGCCGCCGGAGCCGGCGCCGCCAAACCTCGGCGAACGGCGGGTCATCCCCGCCTTTGGCCGTCTCGGCATCTGCCGCCACCGCCGCGCCGATGGCAGCGACGTCATGGTCGATGCCGTGTCGCACCGGTTCGACTTTCACGGCCACCAGGCGGCGATCATGGCGGCGCTCGACGTCACCGAGCAGCAGCGCGCCGAGGATCAGATCCGTCAGGCCAAGGAAGCGGCCGAGGCGGCGAGCCGCGCCAAGAGCGAGCTGCTCGCCAATATGAGCCACGAGCTGCGCACGCCGCTCAATGCCATCATCGGCTTCTCCGAGATCATGCAGGCCGGTCTCTTCGGTCCGCTCGGCGCCAGCAAGTACGACAGCTACGTCGCCGATATCCGCCACAGCGCCGGCCATCTGCTGACGGTGATCACCGACATCCTCGACCTCGCCAAAATCGAAGCGAATTCGTTCCGGCTGCAGGAAGGCGTTGTCGCGCTCTCAGAGATCGTCGCCTCGGCCTTGCGCCTGGTGAAGCCGCGCGCCGACGGCGCCGGCGTCGCGCTGCGCTGTGACCGCACGCATGACGATATCGCCATCAAGGTCGACGAGACGGCGCTGAAGCGCGTGCTCATCAACCTTCTCGCCAATGCCGTCAAGTTCTCCGAGCCGGGCGGCACGGTGGTGGTGCGCTCCGAATTCGACGCCGCGGGCGGCTTTGCCATCTCGGTCTCCGATCAGGGCATCGGCATGGCCCCCGAGGAGATTCCGATCGCGCTCACGCCCTTCCGTCAGGTCAATAGCGGGCTGCAGCGCAAATATGAGGGCACCGGCCTCGGCCTGCCCATCGCCAAGGAGCTCGTCGAGATGCATGGCGGCTTGCTGACGATCACCAGCGCGCGCGGCGCCGGCACCACCGTCACGGTGCTGCTTCCGGCCGCCCGGGTGACGGTGGCGGCGTAGCGACGAGGCTCCGCTCCACCGCGTCGCTCACCGCCGCGAGCGGAATCGCGGCCATCTCGCTGCTGCCGAAGCGCTGCGCCTCGATCAGCGTAAGCCGGCGCGCCGCCGGGGCGAATTTCGCCGCGGGGGAGGGGCCGAAGAGCGAGATCATGGCAACGCCCGAGGCCGCCAGCAGATGCCCGGTGCCGCTGTCATTGGCGACGGCAACGGCAAGACGCTGGCCGAGCGCCATGGTGAAGAGCGGCGAGGTCGCAATCTCGGCGGCGATGCGCCGGTCCTGCAGCGGCAGCAGCGCCTCGGGCAAGTCCGTGCGCAGCGCCTCTTCCCAGCCGCGCTCGTCGGGGCCGAGCAGCAGCACCGCTTTTCGGCCGCGTTCCTGTTGCGCCTGGGCGAGCGCCGCGAAACGGTCGAGCGGCCAGCGCTTCTGCGCGCCGCCGGCACCCGGGGCGATGCCGACATAGAGCGGACCCGGCGGCAGCGCGAGCGCCGCCGCCTCGCTCCAGGGTGCGCCGAGCGCCAGATCGAAGCGCGGCTCGACGCGTTCGCCGCCGGCGATGGCGACGAGATCGAGGAGCTGATCGACGAGCCGCAGCGGCCGCTCATAGCCGCGCTTCGGCCGCTTGTCGGAGAGCAGGAAGCGCGCCGCGCCGGAGACGAAGCAGCCGCTTCGGATCCGGCGCAGGATGAGGGTGGTGAGCACACGGCGCTGCGTGTCGATGACGAGGTCGAAGCGGCGCTCGGGCAGCGGCCGGCGCAGCAGCTCGCCGGCGCGCGAGCCGATGCCGGCCGCCTCGATGATCTCGTCGATGAGCGGCGCCGCGAGCGGCGCCAGCGTATGGGCATAGACGGTCTTGCCCTTGCCGGCGAGCCAGGTGATGCGCGCCGCCGGCCAGCGCTGCCGCAGCGCGCGCAGGAAGGGCAGCTTCATGACGCCGTCGCCGATGAGCTCGAGGCCGGAATAGACCAGCAGATCCATGGCGCGCGACAGTCTCACCGCCGCGCCGCCGAAGCAAGCGCCGGACGAGGCCGGTGCTTACCGCACCCAGCGGAACATCACGGAGACGATGAGCACGGCAATGGAGAGGTAAAGGGCCGTCGTCGCCCAATCGGGCGCCCAGCTCGGCCAGTTGCGCTCGATCCAGGGCTCGCCCGGATCAGTGCGGGCGCGGCCATCCTCGCCCCATTCGAACATCGCGGGGTCCGCGGCGCGCGCCCGGGCGCGCTCGTTCTCCGCGTCGAAGCAGGTGGCGCGGAAGATGGTGAATTCGGTGCAGGCCGAGTTGCGGGGATCATAGAGAACCTGCACGACGCGCACTGCCGGCGTGCGCCGCGATGCGAGCAAGCGCTCGGCCTCGGCCACCGCCGCGGGACGGTCGTCGAAGATGGCGGCCGTGCGCCAGGTCTGATCCTGACGCGCCTGCGTCTCGAAGGTGACGAGCTTCACATCGACCCCGGCGAACCCCGTTTCATCCGTCCTGATACCGGACAAATACCCGCGAAAACTGCCACAACTATCGAGTTTATTTGATTTTTTCTGGCCTTACATGATTATTATTGGAGATTCCTTGTCGAACTGTGAATCGATAGCGCCGCATCTTTGCGAGAAGTCTTGCAGAATTGGGTTTAGGGTCGGGGGTGGCGGGAACACGACGGCGGCGAGGTTTGCGGGAACCCGCGCCCGCGCCCCTATTCGGACCATGGTCAATCAAAAGGCCAAAAAGCGGTTTATCATCGGGCGATGAACGCTCTTTACCTTAGGGCCTTCCGCGTGACGGCCGTTGGCACCGCTGCGTTCTTTGCCGTCGTCTTCATCCCTGCCTGGACGCTAAATTATTGGCAGGGGTGGGCGTTTGTCGGGACGCTCTCGGTCTCGTCGATCCTTGTTACGATTTATATGGCGCTCCACGCGAAAGAGCTCCTCGAGCGTCGCCTGCGCGCGGGGCCTGCCGCTGAGAAGACGTCGGCACAGAAGCTCATCACGTCTGTCGGCCTGGTCGTCTTCGTAGCGGCGGTCGTCATCATGGTCCTCGATCACCGTTTCGGCTGGTCAGCCCGAGTTCCCGCCACCCTTTCGATCCTCGGCGATGCGTTCGGCGTGCTTGGCCTCCTCATTTACTTCCTCGTGGTGAGAGAGAATCGCTACGCTGCGTCGACGGTAGAAGTCGCCGAGGGTCAGACGGTGGTCTCGACCGGGCCTTACGCGATCGTCCGGCATCCCATGTATACGGGCGCCATCCTGGTACTGGTTGGCGCGCCGCTCGCGCTGGGCTCATGGTGGGGCCTCCTCTTTACGCCATTGTTCGTCGCCTGGTTTGCCTGGCGGCTCTTGAACGAGGAGAAGCTCCTTCGCGCGAGGCTGCCGGGATATGAGGCATACGCGCGCAAGGTGCGCTACCGCCTCGCCCCGCAGATCTGGTAGTGCCGGTGCGCCGCCTGCGCTGTGGAGACGCGACGCGCTAGCAATGGCAGCCGCTATCGCCGCTTGCCACCGACCGTGACACCCGACCATTTCTCGATATGGGTGATGAGGTTGGTGAAGTCCTGATCCGGGCCGCCCTGCGCCAGGCCATAGAGCCACATCTGCTTCACCGCATTGCCGATCCACATCGGCACGCCGAGCCCCTCGGCCTCGGCGATGCAGAGATTGACGTCCTTCGAGAGGAGGCCCAGCGCGAAGCCGAAATCGAAGCTTCGCGGCAGGATCGATTTCGGAAACTTGTCCTCGCTCGCCGCGCTGCGGCCGCTGCCGGAATTGATGACGTCGATCATGAGATAGGGATCGAGCCCGGCCTTGACGCCGAGGACGATCGCCTCGGAGGTGGCCGCCGTGGCGGTCGCCGAGAGGAGATTGTTGATGACTTTCATCATCTGTCCCATGCCCGGCTCGGCGCCGATGTAGAAATATTTGCCGAGATTCTGCAGCACCGGCTTCAGCCGCTCGCATTCCGCTGCCGGGCCCGCGACCATCAGCGCCAGCGTGCCTTTGGTGGCGCCGGCAATGCCGCCCGAGACCGGTGCATCGATCGCGGTGATGTTGCGCTCCCTGAGCCCGGCCGCCACCGTCTTCGCCATGCGCGGCCCGGTGGTGGAGAGATCGACGAAGAGCTTTGCGCGCGTCCCGGCAGCGACGCCGTTGTCGCCCAGCGCCACGTCGCGCACGATATCCGGCATCGGCAGGCTCGCCAGCACGATCTCGGCGCGCGACGCGACGTCGGCCGGCGATGACGCCTTCTCGGCGCCTTTGGCGGTGATCGCGCTCAGCGCCTGGCCCTGCACGTCATACGCGACGAGGCGATAACCCGCTGCAACAAGCCGTGTCGCCATCGGCAGGCCCATTCTGCCGATGCCGATGAAACCGATCGTCTCTCCGCTCACCCTTTCCTCCTCCCGTTGGATTCTCTTGGCTTCAGCCGAAGCGCGGGGGATGATGGTAGAGGCAGGGTGGCCGGCAAGGCCAGCCTTTACGGGAGGAGCGGGACGGCATGGAATTCGGCATTCTTTTCACATCGCATCCCAACACCGAAACGGAGAGCTATCCGCATCGCGCCGTCCACGCGCGGGTGACGCAGGAGGTGCTGCGTGCCGATGCGCTCGGCTTCGACTATGCCTGGGTGGCGGAGCATCATTTCAGCAACCAGTACGGCATCATGCCGGATGTCTTCGTCTATGCCGCCTATCTCGCCGCGCTGACGCGTCGCATCAAGATCGGCACCGCGGTGGTGACCTTGCCGCTCGCCAATCCGCTGCGCGTGGCGGAGAACGCCGCCTTCGTCGATATTTTGAGCAATGGCCGCTTCGCGCTCGGCCTCGGCTCGGGCTATCGGAAATACGAGTTCGACGGCTTCGGCATCGATTTCGACGCCAGGCGCGACATCCAGGAGGAAGCGCTGCCGCTGCTGATGGAGCTGTTCCGCCGCAAGCGCGTCGATCACCAGGGCAAGCATTTCCACGTCAAGGTCGAGGACGAGTACGAGCTGTTCCCGCATGCGCTGCAGCAGCCGCATCCGCCGATCCTGCTCGCCGGCGCCACCGACCGCTCGATCGCCGTGGCGGGGCGCATGGGGTTCGGTCTGATGCTCTCGACCTGGACGCCGTTCGAGGGGCTGCAGAAGCAGGTGCGCCATTACCGCGAGGCACTGGAGGGAACGCCGCCGGAGCTGCGACAGAATCCCGGGCGCGGCCATGTCGATATCGCGCGCTGGGTCTATGTTGCCGAGACCGACGTCAAGGCGAAGGCGGACAGCGAGGCCGGCATCCTGCGCCATCAGGCGCATTTCTTCAGCGGTCATACTTCGGGATATCTCGGCACCGTCGGCACTGGTTCGGCGGCGAACCGCGATTACGACACGCTCGCGCGCGACATCATCCTGCACGGCTCGCCGAAGACGGTGGTGGAGAAGCTGCAGCGGCTGCAGCACATGACCGGCGTGAGCTCGCTCATGTTGCATTACCCGCCGTGGTACGGGCTCGACAAGGCGATGGCATCGCTCGAGCTCTTTGCTGCCGAGGTGATGCCGAAATTCAAGGAACCATCGGCAACGAGGGCCAGCGCATGAGCGATCGCATCGAACCTTTCAACCTTTATGCCATCCGTTACGCGCATCATCCCAAGCGCACGGCATCGGACAATTTCATCGGCGGCGATCCGCATGAAGATGCCTCGCCGCTCGATTATTTCGTCTGGGTGGCGCAACGCTCGGACCGCGTCTTCGTCGTCGATACCGGCTTTGGCGAAGAATCGGCGCGCCAGCGCGGGCGCCAGCTGCTGCGCCGGCCGGCGGATGGCGTCGCCGCGCTCGGCATCGATCCCGCCAAGGTCGAGGACGTCATCATCACGCATCTGCATTACGACCATGCCGGCACGCTCGACGCTTTTCCCCGCGCGCGCTTCCATCTCCAGGACGATGAAATGCAGTTCGCGACCGGCCGCTGCATGTGTCACGCGGCGATGCGCCATGCCTTTGCCGTCGAGGATGTGACGGCGATGGTGCGCCACCTCTTCGCCGGCCGGGTCGCGTTCCATGACGGCGACGAGGAGCTGGCGTCCGGTCTTTCGGTGCACCGCATCGGCGGCCACACCGCGGGCATCCAATGCGTCCGCGTCTTCACCCGTCGCGGCTGGGTGGTGCTCGCCTCCGATACCAGCCATCTCTACGCCAACATGGAAGGCGGGCGGCCCTTCCCGATCGTCTTCAACGTCGCCGACATGCTGGAAGGCCATAAGCGCGTCCATCAGCTCGCCGCGTCGCCGCGCCATGTCATCCCGGGTCACGATCCGCTGGTGATGAAGCGCTACCTCGCGCCCGGCCGCGAGCTCGACGGCATCGCCGTCCGGCTCGACGCGGAGCCGGTGGGTTAGGACTTCCGCGCATTAAGATTCAACACGGAGGCACGGAGGACACGGAGAAGAGATACTAGGCGCGCGAAGCGCGCCATTCTTTATTCTCCGTGTTCTCCGTGTTCTCCGTGCCTCCGTGGTTAGCCTTTGGGTTCAGCTCCGGGGTGTGCCTGCCACCATCTCCCGCGCCGTCCGGATCGCGTCGAGGAGCACCTGCTGGTCGCCGATCTGATTGGCCAGCAGCAGCGCGAAGCGCAGCAGGAAGGCTTCGCTCTCGCCCTCGGTCAGCCCTTCGTTCGCGGCGATGATCGCCTCGTAGAAGCCGTCGGCGTCGGGGATGTAGGCATCGGTCCTCATCGCGCTCGCTCCTTGCCGAGGGCCTTGTCGATGGCTGCTTGGACTGCCGCCCCCGGCGGCCGCACCAGCCGGGCCGCGAGATGCTGGTCGGGGCGGATCACCAGCACCTCGCCGGTGCCGCCGAGGCGATCGAGCGCCGCGCCGCGGAGAACGGGGAGGCCGCCGATCGCGGCGTTGCAGGCGAAGACGCGGGCGACGCGCTCGGGCAGGGCCGGCGGCGCCGCCCCCGCAAAGCACAGCACCAGGAAGATCGCACCATCGCCGCGCAGCAGGTCGCTCAAGGTGCCGGTGCTGCCGTCCGGCAAGGTCAGCGGCACGTTCGGCACGGCGGTGCCGCCGTTGCTGGTGAGCGACGAGCCGGCATAGTCGAAAGCGACCGAGAGCCGGCCGGTATTCACCAGCGTGCGGCCGAAATCATAGCGGCGGGCGAGATCGAGCACGGCATCGCGGAGGCGGTGCTCGAACGGCGAGCGCGGCGCGAGGAAGCGGATGGTGCGCGTCGTCACATGTATGTTGTGCGCTCCGGCGGCGCGGCGCTCCTCGTCATAGCTGTCGAGCAGCGCCTCGGGCGCGGCGCCGGTCAGCACCGCGGCGAGCTTCCAGGCGATATTCTCGGCATCCTGCACGCCGCTATTGCCGCCGCGCGCGCCAAAGGGGTTCATCACATGGGCGACGTCGCCGGCGAAGAAGACGCGGCCCTGGCGAAAGCTGTCCATGAGCTGCGTGCGATAGCCGTATGGCCCGACCCAGACGATCTCGATCTCGGTCTCGCCGAGATGCCGGCGCAGGCGATCTCTGACGGTCTCGGGATCGGCGATCGTCTTCGGATCGGCGTTCGGCCCCATCTGATAATCGAGCCGCCACACGCCATCGGCCATCGGGTGCTGCCAGACGGCGCGGCCGTCGTTGAAATCGGCTTTCGCCCAGGTCCAGCGCTCCGCCGGCAGCGATTTCTTGAAGCGCACATCGCTGATGCACCAGCGATCCTCGCCTTGCTCGGCCGCCATCTTGGCGCCGAGCGCGCCGCGGATGAGGCTAGCGAGGCCGGAAGCGTCGATCACCCATTCGGCTTCGAGGGTATAGGGGCCGTCGGGAGTCTCGACGGCAAGCGCCACGTGATCCTCGCGCTGAGTGATGCCGGTGACGCGGTTGCGCCAGCGCAGCTCGGCCCGGGGCAGCTCGGCCAGGCGATCGACGAGGTACCATTCGATGTAGAATTGCTGCAGGTTGATGAAGGGCGGTGCCTTCGACAGCGAGCCCTGCGCCGCATCGAAGCTGTAGAGCACGTCGTCATCGGCGAGCACCTTGCCCACCGACCAGGTGACGCCCTTCTCGGCGATGCGCCGATAAATGCCGAGCCGATCGAAGATCTCGAGCGTCTTCTGCGCGTAGACGATGCCGCGGCTCGAGGCGCCGCGCACGCCCACCGTATCATCCTCGTCGAGAAGCACGACCGGGATGCCGCGGCCGGCGAGATCGCAGGCGACGGTGAGGCCGGCGAGCCCGCCGCCGACCACCGCCACTTTGTGCCGGCGCCGCTCGCCCGCGAGCTCCGCCGGGCGGCGATAGGGGAAGACCGGCAGGGCATAGCCGCTGCCTGTCGTCTCGGCTGGTCGGAGTCCTTCTTGCGACATGGTGCGCGCATCGTGCTGCGCCGCGCGCGGCGGTTCAAGGCCCGTGCGTTAGCCATGCGGCGACTGCGCGCGGCTTCGAGACAAGCCTTGCACCGACTCGCAAACAGCGAGTAACTACGTTGAGCTCGAAGTGCAGGCTCGCCCGAGGAAGCGAATGAAGATCACGCAGGAGGCGGTCACCGTCTTGCCCAATGTCGCCGAGGGCGAGGTCAACATTATTCTGCCAGGGATCCGCGTCACGCTCACAGCCAGTGAGTCGTTGCTGCTGGCCGAGGGGCTGGCGAACAGCCTCGAGCAGCTGCAGGCGCGGCAGAAGCGTGAAGCGGCTGCGGCGGAAACTTGGGATGTCGGCCGTTCGCCGACTGCTGATCCCGATCAGCACGCGCGCGAGCCGGGCAAGGAAGCGGCGACCCCATCCGATATGCTGGTGCGCACGCGTGCGCTCATCCAGGCGAGCATGAGAGACAAAGGTCTTTCCTTGCGCGAGGAGCCGCGGGAATGACCGCCGCCATCATCGTCGTCGCGCAGCGTAAGGGTGGCGCCGGCAAGACGACGCTGACGGCGCATCTCGGCGCCGCCTGGGCGGGGATGGGACGTCATGTCGCCCTCATCGATACCGACTCCCAAGCCAGTCTCGCGCGCTGGCACCAAAATCGTGAAGCGCGCCTCGGCGGCGGCAGCGGCCTCGGTTTCGCGGCGGTAACGGGCTGGCAGGCGCCGGGCGAGATGCTGAGGCAAGCCCGCGACTGCGACATCCTGCTGGTCGACAGCCCGTCGAGCGGCGAGAGCGAGGTGCGGATGGCGATGCGCTGCGCCGGCCTCGTGCTGATTCCGGTGCAGCCTTCGCCGGTCGATGTCTGGGCGACGCTGCCGACCCTGGACATGGCCCAGCGCGAGGGCGTTCCGGCGCTGCTCGTGATGAACCGGGTCCCCGCGCGCGCCGCGCTGACCCTGTCCATGCGCGAGCAGCTTGCCCTTTACGATGCCGGCCTCGCTGCCAC
>Ga0335081_10007193_pt1 | contig 17782 bp, 14 predicted proteins | sample Lox_Sample_35_FD_206713 | JGI IMG/M metagenome (GOLD analysis project Ga0335081, IMG submission 206713) | Soil microbial communities from Loxahatchee National Wildlife Refuge, Florida, United States - Lox_Sample_3.5 | ecosystem: Environmental > Terrestrial > Soil > Wetlands | place: USA... | reverse complement strand
TTTCGTGCAGATTGTAAATTTAAGCACCAAAAGTACGTTCGTGGGTGGGCAATTGGGTGGGGCGTTTCCAAGATCAACCACTCGCAATTGAAGCCGCGGCGAAGTCTCGGCTAAACTGCACCTCCTCACGACACCCCATCGCCATGTTCGCGTCAACTTAACCCGGCGGCGACTATGCCGCCCGGGCCCAGATATGTTCGAGGGCGGTGTACTGACGCCGGAGTTCGCGGGCAATCACGGGTGTGAACAACGGAAACATCCGGTCCCTCATCCATTGGCCGAACGGCCCCAGTTCATTCACCTGGCGACGGTCGTTCTCAGCCGCCTGTTTGACGATGCGCTCGGCGCGTAGCCGCTGCACCGATTCTGCTTTGGCAAATGCCTCCGTCACCGTCATGCTTCGATCCGCCAGAAACTGGCCGACCAACATTGCGTCTTCCAGTGCCAGCGATGCACCCTGTCCGCCGGCAGGGCTCATCGCGTGCGCCGCGTCTCCCAGCAGCATCACACGGCATACGTACCACCTGGGGAGCGACGGAACATCGTAGATCGCCGTCCGTACGATCTTCGCCGTGTTTGACACCAGCGCTTCGACCGGGGGGTGCCAGCCCTTGAAGGCTGCGAGGGCGCGATCGCGCATAACGTCGTCTGGAATGGCTTGTAATTCCAGCCGGGTCACTTCCCGCTCTTGCGGCAGGTGCGTCCACCAACCCCAGCGGACCGGCGCTCCGGAAAGCATCGCGTAGCCAAATTGGAAGCGAGAGCCGACGCTAAAACTGAGGCGATGAGCGTCCCGCGGATCGGCTGGCGCCACGCTTCCCGCTTCGGCGAAACCGCCGATTCCGAGAAATCCGGTGTACCTTGCAGACGAATAATCCGGCAAAATCAGCGCGCGGGCGCGAGAATGCACGCCGTCGACGGCCAGCAAAATGTCGCCTCGCTCGACGCTGCCGTCCTCGAAGCGGGCCACAACTGTGTCGCCTTCATCTTCGAGGCCGCAAAGGCGCTTGCCGTATTTGATCGGCACATCGTGCTGGCCGATCTCGTCCAGCAGAATCTGTTGAAGCGCGGCGCGCTTGAGAGTGACGCCGTACCCCGATGCGGAGAGGTCGATTTGAGAAATGACCTTGCCATGTTTATTGCGGAACACAAAGGTACTCGATCTTACACCGGCCGCGCAGACCCGGTCCGCCAAGCCGAGAGCGTCGAGTACTCGCATTCCATTTGGTGCAATCTGGAATCCCCCACCCACAGTCGTGGGCTCCGGATACGCTTCGAAGATCCGCGACTTGATCCCGGCGCGGCGCAGGAAGAGCGAAAGGGCAGGCCCGCCGATTCCTCCGCCGATGATGATTGCCTGTGATGCCTGTTTCATACTTCTACGATAAGGTCGGCCTGGTATTTAGTCCACTCATAGTTCATGATGATAATCATCATGGCTGTGAATCTATCGTCGATTGACCTGAATCTGTTCCTGGTACTGCATGCGGTGCTCGAGGAACGCAGCGCGACGGGCGCGGCTGCGCGGCTCAACGTCACTCAGTCCGCCGTCAGCAATGCGCTGGCACGGCTACGGCGGCTGATGGACGATCCGCTGGTGGTACGCCACGGCCGAGGCATAGTTCCGACGCCTCGCGCGGAGGAACTGGCGCCGCTCCTTCGCGAAGCCACCGATCGTTTGGCGCTCGCGATCGACCGCCGCGGGTTCATCGCGACGGAAACGACGCGCACCTTCACGATTGCCCTGTCGGATAACTATCAGGCATCCGAGGTGCCGCGTATTGCCCACGCCGTTGCGGTACGCATGCCCCGAGCGACACTGCGTGTGGTCAGTACGGACTACTTGGCCGCCAGCGATGGATTGGCGAGCGGTGACATTGACGTGGCGTTCTCACCGGAGCAGGCTGTGCAGTCCGGTATGCGGTCTGCCGCTCTGTTCGAGGAGCGCGCGGCGCTGATCGTCCGGCGAGACCATCCGCGCGTCGGCACACGAATGACGCGGGAATTGTTTAACGAATTACCGCATGTCGATGTCCACGTGGTACTCGGCCAGCCCGGGACGGGCCACCGCGTGGCCCAGCGAGCGTGGGAGCGCGCGCACGTCCGGAGGCGCGTAGTTCTTACGGTTCCCTATTTCATCATTGCTGCCATGGCCGCTGCCGAGACGGAATGCGTCGCGGCCCTCCCCAGCCGCATGGCCGGCCTGTGTGTTCGTCTTCTGCCGTTGAAGCAGGTTCGTGCGACGTTTCCACTTCCGCGCATGAACACGGTGATGGTCTGGCACCAGCGAACGGACGCAGACCCGGGCGCGAAACTCTTTCGCGATATCGTCCTTGAATGCGGGCGGGCCCGCTGATCGTCCCGCTCGGCTAAGGCAGGATTTCGACGTAACCGTCCGTTCCGTGCACGCGGATCCGCTGCCCATCGCGGATCAGCTGGGTGGCATGCTCCGCTCCTACGACGGCCGGCAATCCGTACTCCCGTGCGATCACCGCTCCGTGGGTCATCAGGCCGCCCACCTCCGTCACCAGGCCCTTGATCGCGACAAAGAGAGGCGTCCAACTGGGGTCCGTGTAGGCGGTGACCAGGATGTCGCCCGGTTCGAGATTGGCCTCCGCCATGTCTAGGATGACGCGGGCCCGCCCCTCGACGGTGCCTGCGGAAACCGGCAATCCGACCAGGGCGCCGGCCGGCAAATCATCGCGCCGGTACCCACCGGCGACGGCCTCACCATCCGACGTGAGCACCCGCGGCGGTGTGAGCTTCTGATATGACAGGAACGCCTCCTTGCGCCGGCGGATGAGTTGGTGATCCGCCTGGTTCGTGCGCGCGACATCGTGGAGCTCCTGGAGCGTGAGATAGAAAATGTCTTCCTTGGTACGAATCAAGTGGGCTTCGACGAGGCGCGCGGCTTCTTCCAACAAGGCCTGTTTGTAAACGAAATAGTGGCTGACTATGCCGTACTTCGGATACTCACGGTACCCGATAAAGGTTCGGACGCGGTCGATCATCTGCTTGACCTCTTCGGCCTTCCGTTCGCCGTCCGGCAGGGCCTGCAGGCGCTCCAGCAGTTCCTGTTCCTTGACGCATGCCTCGTGCCGCCCTTGCTCGAAGCGCTCCTTGCCGGCGCCCGGCTCGAAGTTCCTGATGTTGCCAAGGATCAGCGGTACCAGCGTAGAGGGGCGTTCGGCCCAACGCGGCCTGGTGATGTCGATCTCACCGGCGCAGCGCATGCCGTACTTGTCGAGCCACGCTCGGATGGCGTCTCGCGCTGCCTGCCCGCCCGCGAGCCTGGGCAGCTCGTCCAGGAAGCGGTCGTCGTTGACGCGCTGCAGAAAAGCCACCACCTCCGGATGCGGGCGGATCACGTCTGCGACGTCCAGAAGCGACAGCCCCATCTCCGACGTCACGTTGTTTGGGACGGACTGTGTGAGCGTGTCGGCCGCGTTCTTCTCTCCCAGCCACGCCTGCAGGTGCTCGTTGAGCCACCAGGTGGCCTCCATCGCTGTCATGAACACCTGATGGCTCTGCGGATCGAACAGGATCCGCCTCAGCTCCCGAATGTCCGCCAGGATGAAGTCGAGCAACGCCGGTCCGGACTTCGTCTGAATGTCGCGCTTCAAGGCGGCGATGGATGCCTGGGAGCGCCCGATCAGCTCGGTGACGATCGCCGGATCGGTCTCGATCGCGGCCGGCGCGCCGGCGGAAGGCGTAGTGGCGGGCCCCTCATCTGCGAGCGAGGGGATGAAGCCACCGCGTTCGAGGATCGTCTCGAGCGCGTCCCCGATCAGCGGATCGCCCTTCCCCAGGACTTGCAGGAGGCCTGCACGGCTCGCCGGCGAAGCCAGGCCGCGGGTCACGTCGACGAACAGTCTGCCGCCGGCCTCGTACATGGGTCGGCCTGCGGTCAACTGAAACAGCGAAAGCCCCAGGGGCTTCATGGCGTCGGTCATCATCTGCTGATGACCGACGGAGACGTAGACATGGTTCTCTGCGTCACCGGCCACGGGGATGGGGAAAAGCGTAGTGATCGGCCGGCTCTGGACGAACTGAAACTCATCGGCAGCCAGGCACCATTCGATGTCCTGGGGGCAGCCGAAGTGCGCTTCGATCCTCCGACCCAGCTGGGCGAGCCGCAAGACCTGCGCATCGGTCAGCACCCGCTGCTCCTGCCGCTCCGGTTCGATCGCCTGTTCTTGCGTTCCGCCTGCCGCTGAGGCGTGGACGGCAAGCGGTTTGGCGGCAATCAACCTGGCGATGACCTCGTCTTCCCGCACCTTATAGACGTCCGCGTTCACCAACCCGGAGACTAGGGCCTCGCCGAGGCCGAAGCCGGCTTCCACGGAGGCCACTTTCCGGTTGCCGGTAACGGGATCGGCTGTGAAAAGGACGCCGGACGCCTGCGGGAAAACCATCAGCTGCACGACCACGGCCATGTGGACCTTCGAGTGGTCCAAGCCGTTTCGCAGGCGGTAAGTTACAGCCCGTTCGGTGAAGAGCGAGGCCCAGCACCGGCTGACGTGCTGGAGAATCGCCGCCGGTCCGACGACGTTCAGGTACGTGTCCTGCTGACCAGCGAAGGAGGCCGTCGGCAAGTCCTCCGCCGTCGCACTGGACCGGACGGCGTAGGCGGCTTGTCCGCCAAGCCGGGCGAGGGGGCGGGTAATCGCAGCCGCTAGATCGTCGGGGATGGCGATCCCTTCGAGGGTCCGGCGAATCTCCGCAGTGATACCGCGGATCTTCTCCCGGTCGTCCGGCTTCAGGCGCGACAGTTCATTGAGTGGATCGTCGATCGACGGCGCTTCCGCCATGATCCGCTGGAAGGCGTTCGTCTTCACGCAAAAGCCGGGTGGCACGCGGAGCCCGTCGATCCGCGAGAGCTCCCCCAGATGCGCGCCCTTGCCGCCAACTGCCGCGAGTTGCGTTTGGTCGACCTCCTGGAAATCCGACACGTAGCAATCCATACAATCGCTCCTTTGTGTTTCTCTGATCGCGTCTCGCCCGAGATCCCGGGCGGAGGTTCTGGCTTACGCAGGCGATTATGCGGCATCACCCCGGTCTTGCCGCAAGCCCCCGGGTGCGCGGTATCCTAATAGTGGGGAGAGTGGCCTACTCTCTTTCTTCCGCCTGTCCGCTTCGGAGATACAAGCCGTTCGCTGCGGATAGACGCGGGCTGCAGGTGGCCCGAAAGATCTCCTGTCGGCCCACGATGCAGTTGCTCAACGAGAGTTCTTCCACTCTTCAGCCGGGGGGGACCGTCCCAACGAATCGAGTTGGACCCAAATCGCGCGTGAGGAACTGCATGGGGTTGGGGTCGGCTGACCCTCAGGACCTTTCAACAACGATGCGTTGTCGAGTATTGCGGATGAAGGCACGGGGAGAACGAAATACCACACCGGATTCAAGCGCCCGCACAGATGTTTCCCGACTTGCGCCCAAAGAACTCACCTTCGAAAAAGACCTCGAAGGGCGCACCCGGCGAACGGCGGTGCCCTCCGATTTCGTGTCCCAGTTCGCGAACGGCATTCGTCCCGGACTCCAGCGACCGGCTGCCGCTAATACATAACAGTGGGAGCTCTTCGCACGAAAGTGTCATCAGCCAATTGTTTGAGCATGAAGTCCGCAAGATCCGCCCGCGAGATCTTCGGAAACAGGGACTTCGGTTCGACGCCCTCGCCGAATCGATAGCGACCCGTGTGCGGGCGGAGGGTGCTTTCGCTTAACGAGCAAGTTCGTCGGACGGAACGGATCGGGTTCGGACACAGTTTTGGCACAGAGGAAAAGCAGGGGCGTGGGCCTGTCGTGGGCCTGCCAAATGCCTGGAACCGCCGCCCGAGCCGCTCGCAACACCTTCTCTCTTCGCGCAATCGAACAGAAAACTGGGCGCGCGAAGTCCTGATTCTTATCCCCTGTGTGGTTGCTTCCGGCGGGGCACTGGAGTCAATTCGTGATACTGACTGAAGCGTCATTCATATCCGCTACTGGAAACTGATGACGTACCGGAAATCTTCATCGGATAAGCCCCTTGTCTCATTGATCAAAGGTGAATATCGGGGGGCTGACAATTGCAGCGACGACAAACGTTCTTGCTCTTCGCTTACTTTTGGCTCCATTATTCTGGGCGCGCTTACCGAAGTCTTGTGGTCTGCGGTGCGATCGTCCTGACGAATCAGAGCGGAGGTAAGGCAGATTGGCAGTGATTGTACGTGCTTATATTCGAAGTCGGGCGAGCCTCACGTCCTGAGGTCTGGATCGAAGGCCCGATCAAAGCCTGCGCGAGCTGTAAGTCACGGCAAAGCGGCAACGGCGAGAACTTGTCGCAGTGGTTCCCACTGAGGAGAGATCCGTCCGGTGGTGATCTAGTCAGTGTACACTGCGCGAAACGAAGGGCACCCGCGGCGCCCTCGCGGGAAAGGCGTCAGGATTTGGCGAGCTTGGATTCGAGTGCATGTGCGAGATTGTCGTATGCTGTCCCGCTACCGCGCAGGTTGCCGTTGAGCCGCACACGCCGGAGTTCCTTATAACCTCGGGATCCACACGAATGCGAACAGATCTGCCATCTGGAAGGTTTTTTATGTAGATGTCACCGCCGTTATCTCCCGGTATGGGCGAAACTAAACCCCTGTTCCGCCAACTTTTTCGCGATCTCGTCGGGCGTCAGCCCTTTCAGCGGCCCTACCTTGTCCAGTTCATCCTTTACCGAATGTGGACGGCAGCCCAGATGCCGACACCTATTCCGGTAGCCACGATGGCGGCGCCGGCAATAAGCCAGCCTGCCGGGCCGAATGGTGGCGCCAGCCTCGGCTTCGGTGGTTGCGGCGCCAGCAAAAATCGCACCTGCGCCAAGGGCCTCAGCTCCCATGGTCAGGCTCTCCTCTTGCGGAACGAGATTTCTTCCGAAATTCGCTCAACGACACACTGCATTTTGCGATCGGGGTCGAAATCCGGACAACGCAGGAAAGCAGCAATATACTGGTTCTCGTAGAAGAGCGGTTCGGGAAGGAACGAGAGCAGACAAACTGCGCAATAGAGTGTTGAGTGCGAAGCCCGAACTCACCCGCTGCCTTCGTTGGAGGTGACGGCCTCGACCTTATCGCTCGTAGTGCAGCCGCTCCCAGATGCCGCCCGAGCCTTCGGTGACATCGGCCTCCGCACGGCCGAGGTGATGCACCTTCAGGTACTCGTCAGCGCTGTTGCCAAACAGCTTCGAACGGCCTGGCCCGAAGTCGGTAAGCCCGGCGATATACTGCTCGGGCGTCGACGTGGTTGTCTGATGGAAGTGGAGTTCTGCTCGTGACATTGTCGTTCTCCTTTTCGTTGAACACTGTCGCAAGCTAATGTGCAGCCGGCGCTCCATCCGGAAACCGCCGAAAGGAAACCAAGTGAACACCGGAATCGTGCCGCAGGTTCGGCAAAATGACGAAAAATGAGCAGGAGGCGGCGCGCGTGAGGCTATTTGGCGGGCGGACGCTTTTGCCCGTACTTATCGAGGCCCAGCCGCCTGATCTTCGATTCGAGCGTCTGACGGGGAATGCCGAGCTTCGCCGCCGCGCCGGAAGGTCCGGATATCCGCCCATGGCTTTCGGCGAGAGCCGCTTCGATCATTTCGACTTCACGATCTGCCAGCGTGGCGAGGCCCTGGTGCGGCCGCGCAGGGCCGCCCGCATCGCGTTTCAGCCAGCTCGCATCCACTTCGAACGTGTCGCCTTCGCAGAGCACGACTGCGCGCTCGACGACGTTCTGCAATTCGCGGATATTTCCCGGCCAGGAATAGGCTCTTAGCTGCTCCAGCGTGTCCGCGCCGATCTTGCGGATGTTCTTGCCCAGACCCTTGGCGAATCGCGCGACGAAGTATTCCACAAGCAGCGGAATGTCTTCCGCCCGCTCGCGCAGCGGTGGAACCGAAATCGGAAAAACATTCAGCCGATAGAAAAGATCCTGGCGGAAAGTTCCTTGTGCCGCGGCGGACGGCAGGTCCCGATTGGTTGCCGCGATCAGCCTGACGTCCACCTGGATTGGATGATTGCTCCCCACCCGCTCGAATTCGCGCTCCTGGAGCACTCGCAGCAGGGAGATTTGCGTTTCCATGGGGAGTTCCCCGATTTCGTCCAGGAAGATCGTGCCGCCATCGGCGGCTTCAAATCTCCCCACACGCCGTTGCAGTGCTCCGGTGAAGGCCCCCTTCTCGTGCCCGAAAAGCTCGGAAGCAATCAGCGACTGCGGAATCGCCGCGCAGTTGACCCGTACGAACGCCCGGGTGGCGCGCTTCGACCTGCGGTGCAGTGCACGCGCAATGAGTTCCTTACCGGTTCCGGTTTCGCCCAGGATGAGGACTGTCGAATCCGATGGCGCCACTTTTTCCACTTCCTTCACCACCTGGCGCATGGGTCGCGAGGAGCCGACAATTTCCTCGAACATCGAGGAGCGATCGATTTCCTCTCGCAGAACGAGGTTCTCGTTGCGGAGCCGCTCCTCCGTCCTCTTCTGGTCGTCGATGTCGGTTGCCGTAACGTACCAGCGGATGATCCGGCCGCGTTCGTCTTTCAGCGGGTCGTATTGAATGAGCTGCCAGCGATACTGCCCGCCCTTGAAGAGGATGCGCATTTCCAGCTCGAATGGAAGCCCCTCCAACAGCCCCACCCTACGCTCTTCGCCTGCCCGGTCTACATCGTCAGGATGAAACGCCCGCGTAAAAAAGCCTCTATCGTTTACCTCGCCGACAGTCAGCCCCGTCCGTTCCAGTGCCACCCGGTTGGCATAGAGGGTCGTGCCATCCGGCGCCAGGACCACGATGGACTGGCGGATGGCATCGGTGATCGTGCGCAGGTCCCCCTCATCTTGCCGGACCTTTTGTTCCGCGCACCTGCGATCGTGAATGTCGGTATCGATCCCGTACCAGCAGACGAGGTTGCCCTGGTCGTCGTGGACCGGCGCGGCCGCGATCTGGAACCAGCGGTACTCTCCGTTTGAGCGGCGGAGGCGGATTTCGGTCGTGCCGGCCTCCCCGGATTGCGTGAGGTGCTCCCACCAGGTCTCGAGCGGTTGGGTGTCTTCCGGATGGACGGCCGATTTCCACTGCGAGCCATACAACCGATCTGACGAGAGGCCGGTGTAATCGCAGAATGGTTGATTGAAGAACTCCAGCGAGCCATCCGGCAGCGCGGACCAGGCAAGCGCTGGAATCCCATCGATGAAAGCACGAAGCTCCACCGCAGTCCGGCTTTGTCCTTCACTCGTACCCATAGGTAAATCCGGCGAGCCGGCCAGCCTCCGAGCGCGCCGCTTCCGGCCTTGCCGAATTATACCGTCTGCTCTGCCTCGGCACGTTCGCGAAGAATCCACTCGCGCACGTAGCGTGGGCATTCCGCCAATTCAATGCCCTCCTTTTCGCAGCCACTCAGGAAGTGAACCACCTCGACATCCACCACGGTGACCTCGCTCAGGTCCAGGATTTGGCGCGCGCAGCCGTCGTTCATTGCCGATCGAATACAGGCGATGCGATCCGACTGAATGCGGCCGCTAAGCAGCAGCCGCGTGACGCATCCGTCGGACTGTTTCTGGATCTTCAGCATGGTCTCAACCCGCGGCCCGAACCACGCCATACCTGCCGGCCGGTTCCGCGCGAGACAGGTTAGGCATCAAAGCCTGGCGCGCGGCCTCATAGGATTCCCACTGCCCCGCATCCGGAAGCGCGGGGATGGTCACGAACTCGCCTTGATCGAGCCCCGCGAGAGCCGCATCCACCATATCCTCGGCGCTCATCACGATCTCCTGCGGCAGATCTTCGACCGGTCTGCCGGCGGCGTCCCAGAAATTCGTCCTTGTCGCCCCTGGCAGCACGACCTGAACCTGGACTCCTGTATTGGCCAGCTCATGCCGCAACGACTGGCTGAAAGCGAGCACATAGGCTTTCGTGCCGCCGTACACGCCATTGAGACGCTCGGGGGCAACCGCGACGACGGAACCGATATTGACGATCGCCCCGGCGCCGCGCTTCACCAACGCGGGCACTACTGCGTATGTCAGCCGTGTCAACGCCTCCACGTTGAGCGCGATCATCCGGCTCATGTCTGCGACGTCCGAGTTCACTAACGGCGCAGTAGCGCCCAGACCCGCGTTGTTCACCAGCAGGGTGACTCGGGGGTCCTCGCGAAGGATCTGCTCCAGCCTGGTAACATCGCTGCGATTGGTCAGATCGGCGGTGGTGACTTCGATCTTGCGGCCCGTCTCCGCGGCAAGTCTCGCCGCCAGCTTGTCCATGCGCCTGGTGTTTCGGGCGACCAGAAGCAAGTCGTATCCACGGCGCGCGAGCCGGTCGGCGTAAACCGCCCCGATGCCTGAGGAGGCGCCGGTGACTACCGCGAGTCCCATTGATTGCGTGTTCATATGTTCGGTCCTTCCTTTCAACGTCCGCAGGTGCACCGCGGACGCCATTCATAATCCGTTGAAGCGAAACAAGTGACGGGCGGGCGCGGCGCTGCGTGCCCGGCAAAATGACGAGGCGTCAGCAAACTCTCATTTGGCGATGCCGCATCGGCATCCGCCCTCGCCCGAAGATCGATGCCGATGTGTCGGCATTTTGCTGAGGCGGCGGCACCGCCTTTTCGACTAACAGCTTCTCTTTCAGCGGATCCCGAATGGCGCTCGCGATGCACAACAGTGCGTGAAACCGATCGAAAGGGCCGGACGAAAATGGCGACGAAGCAACCAATTATTTCGATAGCATTACTCGCTGCGGGCGCCCTGGGGGCGTCTGCGCAAAGCGGATCATCCAACGCTGCCGGCTACTCGATCGCTACTCCGAAACCAATCAGCCCGGCTGAGGGAACGACTACCCCAAGCGCTCAGGCCACACAGCGCCAGAATCCGTACCTGGGGAGCGTGCCTGCCAAATCCACGGGAACCATACTCAGGCTCTCCTTGCAAGACGCCATCGCGCATGGGTTGCGCTACAACCTGGGCCTGGTTGAGTCGGAACATGCCGCGAGCGATGTCCGTGCTGAACGGCTGCGGGCGTTATCGGCGCTGCTGCCGCAAATCTCGGCCACAGCCACGCAGGCGTTCGAGAATATCAGCTACCAGGAAATCGGGCTGAAGCTTCCTCCGATCCCGGGACTTCCGGCGCTGCCCACCACCAGCGGCGGATTTGGGTATCAGGATGCGCGGGTCGCCGTTTCGCAGCGGCTGTTCGACCGGGAACTCCGGCAGCGGTACCAGGCGCGCAAAGAGGACGAGCGGGCGTCGGCACTCAGTCTTAAGGATGCGCGCGACATCATAGTCCTCGCGGTCGGCACCGCATACTTTCAGGTGGCCGCCAGCGCGGCGCGCGTGGAAACGGCCAAGGCGCAGGTCGCCGCGGCCCGGGAGTTCGATCAACTGACGGCGAATCGGGTGAAGTCGGAAGTATCGCCCGAGATCGAATCGCTGCGCGCCCAGGTCGAACGCCAGTCCGCCGAACAGCGCCTCACCAATGTCACGAATCAGTTGGAAATCGACAAGCTGACATTTGCGCGCATTGCCGGCCTCGCCATCGACCAGCAGTTCGAGCTTACGGACAAGCCGCTTCCGGCCGGCCTCGCACAGATGACGCTCCAAGGCGCCACGGCCGACGCGCTCAGCGGACGGGCGGACCTGGCCAGTGCGGAAGCCGCCGTGCATGCCGCGGAGTCCACGCTGCGCGCCGAGAAGGCCCAACGCCTGCCGGTTCTCTCGTTGAACGCGAATTACGGCGGCGGTGGAAGAAACATCGGCAACTTCAACCAGGTTTATGAAGTCGCGGGCACCATCTCGGTGCCCCTGTACACCGGCGGGCGGATCAGTGCCGATATCGGTCAGGCCCAGGCAGACCTGGAACGGCGGCGCTCGGAATATGCGGACTTACGCGGACGAATCGCCTACGACGTGCGAGTGGCCTGGCTGGACGTGAGTGCCTCGAGTTCGAGCGTCCACGTCGCGGAGAAGAATCGCGGGCTCGCCGGGCGCGCTCTCGTGCAATCGCGGGACCGCTATGTCAGCGGCGTCACCAACTACCTGGAGGTGGTCCAGGCGCAGGAGGCCGTCGCCGCGGCCAACGAGAATTACATCCAAAGTTTGTATTCGCTCAACGTGGCAACCATCTCTCTGGCGCGTGCCATGGGCGCCGCCGAGACCAGGCTGCCTCAGTTGCTGGGAGGAAAATAACATGACCGAAGAACTGGAACTCGAACAGACCGCTCTGGACGACTCGCCCAAGCCCAAGCTGGTGGAGACCAAGCCGGCAACCCACGGCGCCCCCGCGAAACCCAAGCGGAGGCTTTCTCGGTGGCTGGCACTATTTGCCATGCTGGGCATCGCGGCCGGCGGCGCCGTATTCTGGCTCCAATCGTTGGCATTCGAGACCACCGATGACGCCCAGGTGGACGGCCATTTCGATTCAGTCAGCTCCCGCATCAGCGGCACCGTAGTCTACGTCAATCCCAAGGCGGAGAACAATCAGTTCGTGCAAGCCGGAACGCTCCTGGTCGAACTGGACCCGCGCGACTATGAAGCCGAGCTCGACCACGCTAAGGCAGACCTCGACACGCGAAAGGCCGAGGCTGTTTCCGCGCGGGTCACGGTGCCCATTGTCGACGCGAGCGCCTTCAACCGCCTGCGCGCTTCCGAGGCGGCCGCACAGCAAGCCACCTCGGCCGTTAACGAGGCGGAAGCGAATCTGGCAGCGGCTCAGCACCGGTTGCAGCAGGACCGAGCCACGTCTGAGCGCGCCGAGCGCGATCGCGTCCGCTATCAGGCGCTCGTCGAAAAGCACGAAATCTCGCGCTCCGAGTACGACGCCCGCCAGACGGAGTCCGTTTCCGCCGCGCAAGCCGTCGAAGCCGACCTGGCTGCCATCCAGTCGAGCCGGCAGAAGATCGCGCAGGCGCATAGCCTGGTCGCTCAACGCGAAGCTGAAGTCGAAGCGGCGCGGACGGCCCCGCAGCAGCTTGCCGATGCCAAGGCGAAAACGCAGACCGCCAACGGCCACCAGGAGCAAGCCGCGGCGGTAGTGCGCACCGCGCGGCTGAACCTCGGTTATACGAAGATCTACGCTCCCGTGAGCGGCGTCGTAGGGCGCAAGACAGTGGAACTCGGCCATCGGATTCAACCCGGCCAGGCCCTGATGATCCTTGTTCCTCTGGATGACGTCTGGATCACCGCCAACTTCAAAGAGACGCAACTGAAGGGAATGAAAGCCGGCGAACCGGTTCGCATTCACGTCGACACGCTGGACCGCGACTTCAACGGGTACATCGAGAACATGCCCGGCGCCGCCGGACCTCTTTTCAGCCTCTTCCCGCCCGAGAATGCGACCGGAAACTACGTCAAAGTCGTGCAGCGGTTCCCGGTCCGAATTCGCGTCAACCCGAACGAGGATCCGCAACACCTCTTGCGGCCCGGAATGTCCGTGGAGCCGCGGGTGAAGGTCCGCTGAGCGTAGCTTCCGAGGAGGCAATATGACCGCCGATCGACCGGTTGTGAATCCGTGGCTGATAGCCTTGACCGTTACGCTCGCAACCTTTATGGAGCTGCTGGATACTTCGATCGCCAACGTCGCGCTGCCTTATATCGGAGGCGGCTTGGGACGCAGTTACGACGAAGTGACCTGGATATTGACGACATACCTTGTTGCCAACGCGGTCGTGTTGCCCCTGTCAGCGTGGCTCAGCCGGGTCTTCGGCCGAAAGAATTACTATCTCGGCTGCGTGGCCCTTTTCACTCTCACGTCGCTGTTTTGCGGTCTCGCGCCCACCCTGGGGATCATGCTCTCGGGCCGCGTGATGCAGGGCATCGCCGGCGGCGGACTGGCGCCGGTGGCCCAGGCGATCCTGGTCGATACATTCCCCGCGGCCAAACGGGCGTCGGCCTTCGCACTGTACACCATCGTCATTGTCACGGCGCCGGCGATCGGCCCCGTTCTGGGAGGCTGGATCACCGACAACTACAGTTGGCGCTGGATCTTCTTCATCAACATTCCCATTGGGATTCTGGCGCTGTTTCTGACCAGCAGGCTGGTTCAGGATCCTCCGGCGTTCGATGCCGAGAGGGCGGCCGTGAGACAGCGAGGCAAACTGTCCGTCGACGGCGTGGGAATCGGTCTGATCGCCATTGCTTCCGCCACGCTCGAAATCGCGCTCGACCGCGGGCAGATCGAAGATTGGTTCGGCAGCAGCTTCATCTGCTGGATGCTGGCGTTGGCGCTATCCGGCTGGCTCGCGACGGTGATTTGGGAAATGCGGGCGAAGGAACCGGTGATCGACTTCCGATTGCTCGCCAGCCGGAACTTCGCCATAGCGAATGTGTTGTTCTTCGTTTTCGGGGTCGGGCTGTTTGGCAGCACTACGTTGATTCCGCAGCTCCTGCAATCGCTCTACGGCTATCGTGCCATCGATGCCGGGCTCGTGCTGGGTCCGGGGGCGCTGGTCATCACAGTGCTGGCGCCTGTCGGAGCACAACTGATTCAGCGCAAAATCGTCCACCCGCGGATTCTCGTGATGTTCAGCTTCGCGGTAGTCGGAGCAGCGATGTGGCACTACAGCACCTTCACGCCCGCAACGGATTACCGCCACTACGTGCTGGGGAGGGCCTTTCAGGGCTTGGGATACGGATTCTTCTTCGTGTCCGCGAACATCATCGCGTACTCCCAATTGCGGCCGGACCAGAACAATCGTGCGTCCAGCCTCACCAACTTCTTCCGCAATTGGGGCGGCAGCTTCGGCATCGCGCTGATCACGACCGTCGCGGAGCGCCGCCGGCAAGTACACCAGGCGAACGTCGGCTCCTCAATTGCGGCGACTTCCCAACAGTTCGCCGCGCGTGCGCATGCTCTCGCGGATTACCTGGTCGGCAAGGGCTTCACGGGCCCGGATGCCGCGGTCGCCGCGCAAGGCGGAATCTTCCAACAACTCCAACATCAAGTGAGCCTGCTGGCTTTCATGGACTGCTTCCGCGTCCTGGCGTGGATTACCCTGGCAACCATCCCGCTGCTTTTCGCCATTCGCCACTTCAAACCGGCCGGGAAGCCTCCGGCGGCCCATTGAGGCTGGGCTTTCCGATTTGGCCCATCACGTTGCCGATGGCGTCCAGTAGAGCCTGGATATCCCCCACGTCGAGGCGGCCGATGGTGCCGATACGGAAGCACGGTTCCTGGCTGAGCTTGCCGGGATAGATGATGAACCCGAGCCGGCTCAGACGGGAATAAAACTCTTCGAAACGAAAGTTCCCGGCGGGATAGCGGTAGGTCGTGATGATGTAGCCGCGATCTTCGGGTGCGAGGTAGGGCTCGAAGCCCAGCGCCTCCATTCCGCGGGCGAGCATCTCGTAGTTGCGGCGATAGCGCGCCGCGCGTCCCGCGACGCCGCCTTCGGCCTCGAGCTCATCGAGCGCCTGATGAAACGCCAGTAGAACGTGAGTGGGGGGAGTGAAGCGGAACTGACCATCGGCTTCCAGCCCGGCCCACTGCGCGTGCAGGTCGAGGCTCAGGGTCCGGGCGCCGCCCTTCGCGGCCAACAGGGCTTCGCGGCGCGCCAGGATGAAACCGAAACCCGGTACACCCTCAATGCATTTGTTGGCGGAGGAGACCAGGAAATCGGCATGGACGGCCTCCAGAGAGACCGGAATCGCGCCGAAGCTGCTCATCGCGTCCACGATGAATCCGGCGCCGGCGCCCGCCACCGCCCTGCCGATCTCCTCGATCGGGTTGACGATGCCGGTGGTTGTCTCGCAGTGGATCAGCGCGGCGTGTGTGAACCTGGAGGCGGCGAGACGCGCGGCCACATCGCCTGCCGTGACTTTGCGGTTCTCGGGTACGTCCAGGGTCTCCACTTCGATGCCGTGGATGCGTGCCATCTGGGCGATGCGGCGTCCATAGGCTCCGTTCACGGCCACCAGCAGGCGCCCATCGCGCGGGATCGCGGACGAGATCACGGATTCGATGGCGAAGGTGCCGCTGCCCTGCATCAGCACGCACTCGTAATCGCCGCCGGGCGCGGCGCCGCCAATGGCCAGGAGCCGCCCGCGTATCGACCGCACGATGGCGAGAAAATCGCTGTCGCGCGAGCCCGCGTCGCGCAGCATGGCGGCTTTCACGGTGTCGCTGGTGGTGAGCGGTCCGGGGGTGAAAAGCAGTTTTTTCGGAGACGGCATACGACTATGGTTGGGCGCCGGCGGCGAGCCGGCGATCGATCTCCTCGAGAATGCCGCCGCAAGCAGCCACAGAAGGCGCGACGAAGTGTGCCCCCGCACCGGCCAGACGGCCGGCAGCTTCCTGTTCGCGCCGGCACTGTTCGGCGGCAGGCAATGCATCCCATTCCGCCAGGGAGAGTCCCACTTCGTTGCCCGTGGCGGTGATTCCGATGGTCCACATGCCGGCGTTCCGTCCTTCGCCGATGTCCGAAGGGGTATCGCCGATCTTCACGCAATGCCACAGCGGATACACGCCGAGCAGAATGGCGTTGCGGTAGCACATGAAAGGCTTGGGACGTCCGCCGCCGACTTCGTCGGGAGTGACGCTGGCATCGGGCGCGTAGCCTCGGGCGGCCGCGGCCGGCAATACGATATCCAGCAGCGCGCGGGTGTAGCCGGTCGTGGAACCGATGCGCAGCCCGGCGGCCCGCCACGCGGCCACGGTTTCCGGCACGCCCGGAATCGGAGCGCTGAAGTCCGCCAGGATTCCGGATTGCTGCGGCAGAAATTCCGCGAAAAGGCGCTCGACATCGGACTCGGCGGGCGCGTGTCCGTGGAGCGCCGTCCAGGCGCCGGCAACTCGAGGCGCGCCACAGATGGAACGGATCTGGTCCTTCTTGAGGGTGCCCATGTGCTCGCGCACTTCTTCGGCGGTGACCGGTACGCGGTTTGCTTCGAAGACCCGCTGCAGGGCGGCTACCGGAGCGAGGCTGCCGAAATCGACGGCGGTTCCGGCCCAATCGAGAATGGCGGCCTGCAAATGCCGGAAGGTCATGGGAATCTGGAGATCTCTCAAGCAGCGCCGGCCGCTCCGTGCGTGGACCGCCGCGGCACGAGAAGCCTGGCCGTCAACACGTAAACCGCTTCGCCGTTTTGATTGACCATGGTGCTGCGAACCGTAACCAATCCCCGCGGCTTGGAACGGGACGGCGTGATTTCGACAATTTCGCTCTCGACCCGCAATACGTCACCAGGACGTGTGGGCCGCGGCCAGGCAATGTCGCCACCCAGGCCGACGAGGCCGTTGGCGATTCGCAGATCGCCATCGACCAGAAGCCGCATGGCTACCGCCGCTGTATGCCAGCCGCTCGCCACCAATCCGCCAAAGGGACTCATGCGCGCGGCACGATCGTCGAGGTGGAATGGCTGGGGATCGAATTCGGCAGCGAATTCCTTGATCCGCGCCGCTTCCATCACATGGCTCCCCGAAGTGAATTTTCGGCCGACGTACAGATCTTCCAGATACAGCAGGTCCACGCTACAGATCTCCTGCCGCATCATAACCGGAGTGGCGCGGATCGGGCAAATCCCGCTGAGGCAGGCCGGCCGCTTTTCGTTCACGGTCGCCCGCACTTTTTCTTCTCTTCCCCCTCAACAACTTGCCGTTCCCGCCACGCCTCGCGCTCAAACCCCCCTGCTACGGTCGGTGTAGGACAGGCTTCAGCCTGTCCAAGGAGATTCCCCATGGCCACAGCCGCTCAGATCGCCGCCAACCGCGCCAACGCGCTCAAATCCACCGGCCCGCGCACGCCCGAAGGCAAAGCCGCTTCGAGCATGAATGCCCTCAAACACGGCATGGACG
>Ga0335081_10007192_pt1 | contig 17782 bp, 17 predicted proteins | sample Lox_Sample_35_FD_206713 | JGI IMG/M metagenome (GOLD analysis project Ga0335081, IMG submission 206713) | Soil microbial communities from Loxahatchee National Wildlife Refuge, Florida, United States - Lox_Sample_3.5 | ecosystem: Environmental > Terrestrial > Soil > Wetlands | place: USA... | reverse complement strand
GTTATCGATCAAGGAAATGAGGCCATGCGTCTTGGCGAATTGAACAACAGCCTTGTGATCCGCAACCTCCAAGAGGGGATTGGTCATCGTTTCAACGTAGATTGCCCTAGTGTTGGCACGTAGTTTTCTTTCCCAAGTGTCGGGCTGATTCGCGTCGATAAAGTCATACGCCATCCCCAGCTGATCTAAATCTCGAGTGACAAAATCGTGGGTGCCTCCGTAGAGGCAGTTCTGAGCTAACAAGTGTCCACCTGGAGTGAGGATTGAGAGGAGTGTGGTCGTAATCGCTGCCATGCCGCTTGAAGTGACCAGTGCCGCCTCGGCGTTCTCTAGAGCTGAAAGTTTCGCACTCAGCGCCGCCTGATTGGGTGTGTTGTTGAGTCGAATGTACTTCAGGTCGTGGTAACTTGTCTCGCCTGCATATTCGAACATCGCTGACTGGAAGATGGACATGTTCACGGCGCCCATAATTCGAGGCTCAGGTTCACCAGCATGAATAACTTTGGTCTCAATGTGACCGGAGTTCATCCACAACTCACATCTAATCTAAACCGTTTAGTCTGCTCAGTATTAACTCGACAGAAAAGAACGCGACTGACCCACGCTTGCTCCTGACGCTAAACAAAGCACTTCCAGATGTAGAATCGTGGTTCAAATTGCATTTTAGATGGGTCACGAGATAGGTGGGCAGGGGTCTTCTTGATGCGGGAGACGACGATCGATAGTGTCGAACAGAACTCACGACAAGGTACTATTTCCTCGCGGGCATTAGTCGAACATCACCTTTGTCTAATTGAGCGAATCGATTGCAATGGAGTAAGTCTCCACGCTGTAAGGGAGACAAATCGATCAAGGCGTAGCGTTGCTGTGGGGCTTCTTGCTTAATGATCGAATATGCTTTGGGACTGATAGTCTTTGCAGCGGTTGTTCATGCCACTTGGAATTTTCTTGCAAAGTCCGCTCATGATAGTTTGGCGTTTATGTGGTGGATGTATGGGCTGGGTACGGTGGGCTATCTCTTTCTGATTTTGCCGTTAATGGGCATCTACCTAGATTCCGCCTCGTATCTTCCATTCCTTGTTTCATCGCTCGCTGAGGCTGGGTATGTGGTGACGTTAACGAAGGGTTATGATCGGGGTGATCTCTCCCTAGTATACCCAATCTCTCGCGGTGGAGCACCAATTCTCACCGCGGTGTTTGCTGGTTTTCTCGGGGAGCGGTTGCCTATACTCGGTATAGTTGGGATTGGTTTCTCAGTTGCTGGAGTTTGTTTTCTCTCCCTAAGTGAGATCTCTCAAACCAAAGGGCTGGCGATGGTGAAACGGGGAAGTACATGGGCTTTGGCTTGTGCGGCTTTCATCGCGGTCTATTCTGTCTCCGATAACATCGCCGTCACCTTCACCTCTCCACTAATCTACATTTGGTGGGTTTTTTTGGGCAACTCGCTTCTCACATTGCCATTCGTTTGGCAACGTTCCCGCTTGGCTTGTAACATTAGCGAGATTCGTTCGAACTGGAAAAGAATCGTGCTAGCTGGCTCAGGGTCTTTGGTAGCTTACTTGGCGATTCTACTTGCTCTACGATTGACGAGCGTTAGTTATGTTGTGACCGGACGAGCTCTTAGCGTTCTAGTGGCAGCAGTATTGGGTGTGTTCTTGCTGAAAGAGAAGTTTGGCAGGGAGCGGAGTCTGGGGGCTGGTCTGATGATCCTCGGAATGGCCATAATCCAGCTTTTCGGATCCTAGTAGAGTTTCAACTGTTTTCATTTGAGGCGTTTGAACGTCCACGTACCAATGCCAACCATGACAGCCGCGAATGCGGTTAGAATGGCGAAGTTAAGGGCGATGGGGAGTTGAGAGGAGCCTAGGATGGCTCCTCGGAGACCGTCTACGGCGTAGGTTACTGGGTCGAGGGCTGTGAATACGAGTAGGTAAGGAGGTAGATTCTTGGTGGGGAATAGTGCGCCGCTGAAAAAGAACATTGGGAAGACTAGGAAACTAACGATTAGCTGGAATCCTTCGACGCTCTCCATATTTGATCCTATGATTAGGCCGAGGCTTACCAGTGCTGATGCGAGTATGAACATGAAGAGGAATGCAATAGCAACCGCTACGATCGTATAGTTCACTCCTAAAATTATTCCGAATACCAACATTGCGCAGCCCTGAATAAGCGCATCAATGCTTCCGCCCACCATCTTTCCCGCGAAGATCGTTGTGCGAGAGAGTGGTGAGACGAGGACTTCCTTAAAGAAATCAATCTTCTTGTCCCAAACAATGTACAACCCAAAGAAGATCGAGGAGAAGAGAATGGTCATGGTTATGATTCCGGGGAAGATGAAGATCTGATAGTTTACGCCGCCGAGGGATACGGCTGAGCCGAGGCCACCGCCGAAGACGACTATCCATAGGAGTGGGGTAAAGAGGGAGGACACTATGCGAGATTTCTCTCGCGTGAATACTTTCATCTCTCGGTACCATAATGCGTAAAATCCTTCGAGTTCACCCATCAATGTCCACTCCTTACTCGAGCTATCCGTTCGAATACGCCGCCCTCACCGGATTCTTGGCGTATCTCATGTCCCGTGAATTTCAGGAAGACATCGTTCAAGGTTGCTGATCGGACTTCAACTGAGTCAATCTCGCCTATTAGGCCGAGGATCTCCTGGAGGTGAGTGCTTGCTTTTTCCACCGTCAAAGATAGGGTGCTGCCTGATTGGTCGATTGATCGGACATAGTCGAGTTCTTTCAATGGTTCGAGTTTTGGTTTGCGTGTGCGAAGGCGAATGATTTCTCCACCTACTTTCGATTTGAGTGACTCGGGCGAGTCGAGGGCGACGACTCGGCCGTGGTCAACTATTGCAACCCGGTTGCAGAGTTGGTCCGCTTCGTCCATGTAGTGTGTCGTTATTATGACCGAGACCTTTTCCACTTTGACTAAGTTCTCAATGTATTCCCATATGTGCTCTCGTGTTTGCGGGTCAAGGCCTAAGGTGGGTTCGTCGAGGAAGAGAACTCGGGGATTATGTAACAGTCCCCGCGCCAGTTCTAGTCTTCTGCGCATACCGCCGGAATATTTCTTGACGATATCGTTCGCTCTATCCTTCAGGTCTACGAGTTGGAGGACGTGATCGATGCGCTTGTTGCGATCCGCTTTCGGAACTCCGAACATGAGTGCGTGTAAGTAGAGGTTCTCGCGACCGGTTAGAACGTCGTCGCTACTGGGGTCTTGAAAAACGAGACCAATGGATCGACGCACTTTGTCGGATTCCTTTCGAACATCATAACCATTCACCCTTGCAGTTCCAGAGGTAGGTTTCAACAGCGTAGCTAACATTGAGAGCGTAGTGGTCTTCCCAGCCCCATTTGGGCCGAGTAGTCCGAAAATCTCTCCTTCTTGGATGCTGAGGTCGAGGGAATCTACCGCCAACAAATCTCCATAGCGTTTCGTTAGCTTCTCTGTCTCCACCGCGTAAGGCATCTGGGATCGACTCGTTCTGGTTGAGGTAGGAGTTGTTCCTTTTATTGACTCATTCGAATTGGTGGAAATGTGTACGGATTATCCATTATCGCTGATCGATTGGCGCGACCTTGAGATTCATTGGGCCGGTGTACTCGACATCAGGTCGAATCAGCCTGTTGTTGGCTACTTGTTCAAGGACGTTTGCGGTCCAGCCGACGCTTCGACTTGCGGCAAAGGTTGGGGTGAAGAGGTCGGGTGGGAGACCGACTGAGTGCATGACTACGGCTGAATAGAATTCCACGTTCGTGTACAGTCGCCTTTCAGGACGATAATCTTTGAGAATCCTATTCCCAGTGAGCTCCACATGTCGGGCCAGGGCAAAGAACTCTTTGTCAGCTGATTTACTTGCAACATCTCGAAGGATTTCAGCTCGCGGATCTGTTGTACGGTAGACTCTATGTCCGAAACCCATCAACCTTCGACCAGCTTTCAATTCTCCTCTAATCCACTCCTCTGCTCGCTCCGGTTTCCCAATATCCTGAATCATCTTAAGAACTGGTGCAGGAGCGCCTCCATGAAGGGGGCCTTTCAGGGCGCCGATGGCTGCGGTTATAGCCGAATACATATCAGACCAAGTTGATGCCACAACTCTCGCTGCGAATGTTGACGAGTTCATCGAATGGTCCGCGAGAGCGATGAGGTACTTATTCAATGCGTCCGCTTTCGCTTGATCAGGCTCCTTTCCAGTAAGCATGTACAGGTAGTTGGCGGCATGTCCCAGGTCACTGCGTGGTTCAATCGGCTCCTGCCCGCGTCGAATTCGATTGAAGACAGCATTGATTGTCGGAATCTTCGCAGTTATGTTGATGGCTTCCGATAGATCCGGTCTCTTGAGCGAAACACCTGTTCCAAGCGCTGAGATCGCAGTTCGGAGAACGTCGAGAGTATCCGACGAAACTGGAAGGTTGCGTATCGCGGTTTTTAGATAGGGTGGAATGGCGCGTTGTTGGTCCAGTTGCTTCTTCAGGTCGTTCAGCTTTGTCTGGTTTGGTAGTTCCCCCTTCCATAGAAGGTGTGCCGCTTCTTCGAATGATAGGTTCGATACGAGATCGTGAATGTCATACCCACGGTAAATCAGGCGTCCCGCATTACCGTCTATGAGGCAGATGCTGCTAGTGTCGACTATGACGCCCTCCAAGCCTTTTGCCACAGTCAAATGTTACCTAACCCAGCCCCTGCCACCTGACGCTTGCTTATTACCGAATCTTCGATGCAATTAGTGGCTGACTGTTTGATTTTGGACGGTTTCGTCTGAAGAGAATCAGCAACATTACTGAGATGAAAGCGTAGACCGGACTCAATAACCATGGCAGATTCGGTTCTCCAGTTACTTGCCAGATAGTTCCGCCCAGCAATGGGGAAATGTTTGCGCCGAGGCTGAAGAATAGGTTCAGTGCCCCCACGTACATGCCTCTGTCCGATTCTGGGCCTATCTGGGTGACAAGAGAGTAAGCGATTGGGAAAAACATGTTCTCTCCGATCGTCATGATTGCAACCGCTAGAAGAAGCCAATAGAAACTAGGCGCTAAAGCGATAGCCGATATCCCTGCCGCCAGAACCACGACACCCAAAACATAGCCAGTCTGCTTGGGAACCTTGTCTACCCAATACGAGGTCGGGAACTGGAATGCCACAACAGTGGCTCCAGAGATAGAGAAGAGCCATGCAACCTGCCAGTCAAGTAACCCTCTTACTTGTTTTGCATAGATCGGCAGTAAGGAGTAATATTGAGTGTAGAAGAGCATCGTAAAGAGCGAAGCCACACAAAGCAAAAGCAATTCTCGGTCTCTAAATACCTCAATCTTCGGAAGCCCGGGTCGATCCAATCCAGCTCTTCTTGATTCTGGAACGAGGACGATGAATATCACAAGGGAGGCGAGTCCAATCACGAGTGAGACTAGAAAGAGGCTGCCGTAATTGCTTCTGTCGGCAAGGATAATGCCTCCCAGGATTGGACCGATTATCCAAGGGCAATTGACTATAATCCTACTCACCCCGAAGGCGGTGTTTCTATCCTTCTCTTCCACTTGATCCGCGATAATGGTTGTCTGCGATGTTCGTGCTGCAGAGTCCATAACTCCGTAGACGGTCATGACTGGCAGAGCTTGCACGAAGTTTTTGACGTAAGCTAGCGCAGCTGGCAGTACGGCCACCTCGGCGTTTCCGAAAATGTAGACTTTCTTTCGTCCGATTCGATCAACCAGCCAGCCGACTAGGAAAACCGTCATGGTTCCCACAAGTCCGCTTACAAAGTAAAGGAAAGAAACTGCGCCGACTGAGATGCCTAGGTGTTTGTTTAGGAAGATTGGTAGGAACGGGCTCAGCACGGTGGATGCCATGCCACTGATAGCAATGTTGAGCATCAAGAACCAGAAAGCTCTAGTCCCTGGCAGTTTCGACGAGTACTTGCGCAGCAAACGGCCAACCGGTTCGGAAGACACTGCCTAATGATTCTTAAACAAGAGGGGTGTGGTAGTGCGCGGTCTCGATACATGAGTCGCGCCTCAGACCGAGAATCCAAATTCGAGCGTGACTATTCTCTTTCAAGTATTCGCATTCGGGGATAATCAATCTCAAATGGGAAACAGATTTGCAAATTGACCATTGTGAATTCCCAGAGGCTCTGCTCTACGACCTAGAGAACAATGTCTGGGTCAAACTACTCTCAGCAAATCGGGCAAGGCTAGGTATCACAAGCGTACACGCCGCATTGGCAGGGAGGATAAACACTGTAAAACTCAAACCGATAGGCACTGTGCTTCAGAAGAAGCAAAGTGTAGCCAGCATTGAAAGTAACCGATTTTTCGGAGTTGTTCGTACGCCATTCATAGGAAGAATCGTGTCGGTCAATCCGAGATTAGAATCAGAACCCAAACTAGCAAATGATTTTCCGTACACAGACGGATGGTTCGCCGAGATCGACTCGTTGGCTGATCAGAATGGAATGAAGCAATTGCTCCAAGTAGGGACAGCCCAAGAACAGATCAGGAATCAAATAACTAAATTGCGAGTCAGATGCTTCAAAGCCTTCCCCGACTACGAGATGTGGGAAATCGGAGTGGAGTGCGCGGCTGTTCTCGTTAGGTTGAATGACCTAATGGAGCGCTCAAAAGTGAACGAGGTTGTGCACGTGGTTTCAGATGATCCAACTGCTTACATAGAGATGGAGAGATGGTCTGATGAGACGGGCCAAGCTGTCTTGGAGTCAAGAACCGAAGACAAACTTACGCACTTCATAGTAAAGAAAGTGAAATGAGGAAGCCAACGCGTCGTTGAGTGAGACTTATGGTTTCTGGATCGGATTGCGGACCATGTTTCCCCACTCGGTCCACGATCCATCGTAATTCTTGACTTCTGGGTAGCCGAGTAGGTACTTCAAGACGAACCAACTGAAGGAAGATCGTTCGCCGATTCTGCAGTAAGTGGTGACCTCTTTGTCAGAGGTCACGCCTTTGCCTTCGTATAGTTTGGCGAGGTCTTCAGCGGATTTGAACGTACCATCCTCCCTTACCGCCTGCGACCAAGGGATGCTGACTGCCCCTGGTATGTGGCCGCCGCGTTGCGCGTGTTCGTTAGGGTACTCCGGTGGTGCAGTGATTTCACCAGTGAATTCTGCGGGACTTCGCACGTCCACTAGGACAACATTCTTCTTTCCCAATGAGTTCCTTACGTTTTCCAGATAGGTTCGGATCGACTCGTCTGGTCCCTCAGTCTGAAACTTAGCCGGCGTGTAGTTAGGGACCTCCCTGGTGATGTCGCGATCCTCCGTGAGCCACTTCCTTCGGCCACCGTTCATCAAAACCACTTTGCCTACGCCGTAATACTTCATGATCCAGAAAGCGAATGCGGCAAACCAGTTGTTGAAGTCACCGTAAAGAACGATTGTAGTGCCATTTCCTACACCAGACTTGGAAAGTAAAGCTTGGAGTTGGTCTTTGGTTAGAATGTCACGTTTGAGTGGATCGTTCATGTCCTTGCGCCAGTCGAAGAGTACAGCGCCTGGGATGTGGCCGAGGTTGTAGTTGGCGGTTGGGTCATAGTCGACCTCCGCAATTCGGACGGTCGCGTCCTTCAAGTGATTTGCAACCCAGTTCGTTTCAACCAAAACTTCCGGATGCGCGTAGGTTAATTGTGTTCGAGACAAGAGGTTGGCCGAATCCATGGTATGCCGTACGGCATATTTAACCCTATTATCCCCTGAGTATTCATTCGTCAAGTCAACGTAGAATTGGGGAAGGCTCTCAAAGCTTAAATGGGGACAGAAGGCTGTCCCGCAGTAACGGGCACGTTATTGACGCCCGGTGAATCAGAAATTCTACTCGCAGATTTCAGTTCCCGCGCCACACGTTGCCGCACCTTAAACTCAAATTAGCTAAGTAGTGTTTGCATTGGCTGGAAGAATTGTTGATGGTCTGACGTTCGACGATGTCCTACTCGTTCCCAAGAGGACAAGTGTTCGGTCGAGGAGGGAGGTGCACACCACCACTCAGCTCACCAAACACGTCCAACTCAAGGTTCCAATCATTAGCGCACCCATGGACACCGTAACTGAACATGCAATGGCAATCACCATGGCTCGCACCGGCGCGATAGGCGTCATACACCGCTTCATGTCGATCGAGCAACAGGTCGAAGAGGTTCTGAAGGTGAAGCGTTCTGAGAGCATTGTAATCGATCAACCGTACAACCTCACGGGAAAGGAGAAGTTGACGGAGGCGAAGCAACTTATGGCGCAACATGGTGTGTCAGGATTACTAATTCTGGACGAAGTCGGAAGGCTCCAGGGGATCCTCACTGCTCGAGATATTCAATTCGAACGCGATCCAGAGAAAAGTGTGGCCCAGATGATGACGTCCATAAAGGATATGGTCACCGCCCCACCAAACGTCACCCTACACGATGCAGAGCAGATCCTTCACAAACACAAACTCGAGAAACTTCCACTAGTTGACACGGAGGGAAAACTTCGCGGTCTCATAACCAGCCGAGACATCCTCAACTTAGAACAATACCCGAACACATCTAAAGACGCGAAGGGTCGCCTGATGGTTGGCGCAGCCCTCGGGGTGAAGGTGGGTTACCTAGAACGGGCGAAAGCATTGTGTGATGCTGGTGTGGACGTTCTAGTGCTCGACGTTGCGCACGCAGATTCTGACATAACCCTCGACGCCATTCGCAACATCAAACAATCGTTGCCTCAAGCGGAATTAATCGCCGGTAATGTTGCAACAAAAGAGGGTACCGAGGATTTGGTTGAGGCTGGAGCGGATGCGGTGAAGGTTGGAATAGGGTCGGGCTCAATTTGCATAACAAGAATCGTAACGGGAGCAGGCGTTCCTCAATTAACCGCGATTATGGACTGCACTAGAGTCGCGGACAAGTTCGGCGTCCCAATAATTGCGGATGGCGGCATAAGAAACTCAGGAGACATAACAAAAGCGATCGCGGGAGGCGCCTCCACCGTTATGGTCGGAAGCCTGCTCGCTGGCACAGAGGAAAGTCCAGGAATTACGGTGATGCGTGAAGGTAGGAAGTACAAGCTTGTTCGCGGTATGGCTTCTGTGGCAGCATCCTACGACAGGAGTTCACATGAACCGGAGCAAGGACAGGATGATAGCGCCATCGGCCTACTCGACTACGTCCCTGAAGGAGTCGAGGCCTTCGTACCATACAAGGGAAACGCCGCCGAACTCATCAACCAACTAGTGGGTGGGTTGAGGTCTGGGTTAAGCTATTGTGGCGTCACAGAGATATCGCAAGTTCGTGGCAAGGGAGACTTCGTAAGAATGTCCCCAGCCGGCCTGAGGGAAAGCTATCCACACGATGTAGATGTCATGTAAAGCGAGTATTCAGTCAACATCGACCATTATGTTGCTGCCTTGAACTTCAACTCTATGCACCCTCGCCATCGGCGTCTCGCCCGGCGCCTCTCCATCTGGCCCGGCGAGAACTCGTCCGCTGGTTACATCGAACTGGGCGCCATGTTCAGGACATGTTAGCACGGTTTTGCTGAGTTGGCCCTCGCTTAGATTTCCCTGCTCGTGCGTGCACCAATTATCCATAGCGTAAAACTTTCCGTTAACGTTAGCGATCACCAACTCCTTGTCTGCGACCTTAACGAATTTGAGGCCGCTTTTCGATACATCGGACGTACTACACGCTTTGATCAACGCCATAAGAATCTCACACGGAAAACCGTTGTCTGAGTTTCTTAAGTTCTTCCTTGATGTCCACTAAACTTCATCCTTGCCTCACGAAACTCTTTCGCTAACAGAGGAACGATTTCTGCGTAATCACCTATGATTCCGTAGTCGCAATTCTTGAAGATTGGAGCGTTAGGGTCCTTGTTGATTGCAACGATTGTCTTCACTCGACCTAGCCCAACCATGTGGTTGAATGCTCCTCGGATCGCTATTGCGAAATAGAGTTGTGGTGCAACCGACTTTCCAGTTAGCCCTACCTGAAGTTGGCTTGGAAACCATCCAAGGTCCACCGTTTTTCTGGTGGTGGCTAGAGGTGCGTTGAGAACTGTTGCTAGTTCTTGGATAGAATCTAGGTTCCTAGGTCCGCCTATCCCTGCACCCGCTGCGACGATTACTTCAGCATCGTCTAAACGAGTGGCGTCAGCGACTGTCTGAATTCTCTCCTCTATTACATGCGAGAGCGGAGTGATCCCGTTCGTTTCTATCTCTGTTATCTGAGCTTTACGATGATAGTTTGGCTCAGCGGGTCTGAACATGCCCGGGCGAATTGTAGCGAATTGTGGAGTGGTTCTGCTAATTATCGGTGCCACGATGTTGCCACCAAACGCAGGTTTGAGTTGTACCAGTTGCCCTTTCTCGTTCAACTCCAAACCTATGCAGTCACTCGTCATCCCTAGCTCCAAATGTGCAGCCGCTCGAGGCATGAAATCTCTACCGAAAGATGTCGAGCCAGCAATTACAGCGAACGGTTTAAGCCTCTTCACCGCTTGAACCAAAGCGCTGGCGTACGCATCGCTCGAATAGCTCTCCAGCCCGCTAATCCTAACTGTGCAAATACTGTCCGCTCCGTAAGTTGCCAGTTTCCGTATTTCATCCTCTGGCAAGGAAGTGTCGCCCAAGATAATCGTGCAGAGTTCACTTTCGAGTTTGGTTGAGAGTTGATGTGCGCGACCCAGAAGTTCGTAGGTCACGCTGCGGACCTTTCTCTGAGCAATCTCCGCAACAACACAAAACGGGCTTGAGTTACTTACATTTCTCGACTCCGGAATAGAGATTCTTTCTTCGGCTTGACCCTTCCAATGAGTGAATAGCCCCGAGTCTAGCAGGATGTTTGTAAGTTCCTCCACTTGTTGATTTGCTGTTCCCTCGATCAGGCGACACTTTCGTTTCGTTTCTATTGAGTAGATTTCCGATACGGAGGTCGGAGATCCTTGTATCCCGAACTGGGACTGATCGACGCTGAGGTCAACCGCTCGGATGATTCTGTATGGTTTAGTCTTGGCAGTCTCAAGTTCATCTTGAGTTGGACTGTAGGGTTTCAGAAGCCTCTCAGCAGCAGTTATAAGAACTGGGAAGGCGGTTTGAATTCGCTGAGAACCATAATCCGTCTCCACCTTAGCAATTGCTCGATCCAGCTTTCCGTTGAGTTCAACTTTAATTGCGCCACTAACGTGCGCTATGCGCAAGATTTCTGCAACTTCAGGACCAATGTGTCCGGTCTCGGCATCGACACTATACTTTCCGCACAACACCATGTCGAATGGCGCTTCGCTCCTAATTGCCATTGAAAGAGCACGCGCGGTTGCGAGTGTATCTGACCCGGCAAATGCTTTATCGAGCAAGTGCAGACTTCGATCCGCCCCCATGGCCATCGCCTCAACGAGTGCGTCTTTCGCCTGAGGCGGACCCATAGTCATAGCAATGACTTCGCCCCCATAGCGATTCTTAGCCTCAACGGCGAAGGTTATTGCTCGTCTATCAAACGGATTAATCTCATTGCGAACTCCCTCTCGAATCAACGTTCGTTTCTGATGATCGAACTTGAGTTCTGATACGGATGGAACTTGCTTTAGGCAGACAATCGTCTTCACGTGATCCAGAGCTCCCTAGCTCGTAGAACTTCCTTGTTAGCTAAATAGGCTCGGTGGAAATCGGCGTAGTAAAAGTGGAATATTCTCCAAATTTTGAATTGTCTCCCCAATACTAATGTTAGCTCTTGAGGTTTGGTGGCGTACTCTTGGGAATCTACTTCCTCCATGACCTTCCAGACATCGAACATGTGAAGGAGAAATTCGAATGCGTGTTTTGCAATCACTCATTCGACTCTAGAGCACCCCTCAGCGCTCACTATTTGGAAGCTCATTCAAACGCATTCTCAGCAGAAGAACTGGTAATGGCTTGCTCACGACATTCACACCTAACTTGAAGACCAGGCAAATGAATCATGCGAGGTAAATGAAACTCCATCCAATCGAAACCTTGTATAATGCAATTCGTTTTCGGCCATCAAAAGTTGACACGTTATTGTCATTCGTCGAGAGTCGGCGGGATTCTTCGAATGAGTTCAGATATTTGTGGCAAAATTCTATAAGCTGTTCCTGCTGCGAATGGATGTATAGGCGTGAGCTTCGAGAGTGAGAAACGGAATTTACGTTTCCGGTTTGAAGTACGCGAACAGCTTCGACCATCATGCTCTTGTTTCCGGCATCGCCAGAACCTATTCTCAACGAGGTATTGCTGTAAGGTCCGAACCAACCTTGCCGGGAGGTAAGCACGCGGACTTGGCGGTGTCGCTAGGTGATTCTTGGACGTACATCGAAGTCAAAACGAGAGCTCATGGGTTAACTACACAACGAAGAAAGACACTATCTCATCGCCAAGACTTCCTGAGAGAGCTTCTCCGTTTGAGGGCGCATTCTCTCAAGCAGCTTCCCAAGAAAGAACCATCTCTTGTCGTTGTCGCTACGTCAACATCTGCCAATCGCAAGAAAGCCATTAACAAAATTGCCTTAGCTCAGGCCTTTAAGAACAGAATCTTTGACCACGATTCCCAAAAGATTCTCGGTATGATGATCTTTGCTCCATTCAGAAGTTCAAGCGAGAACCCGTCAGGCTGGCGATACGCCTCCACTCTGATCCCAAACCCTAACCTGGATAACGATGGTGGGTTCGAGAAACTTACCAGTATACAACTCTAGAGGATTCGACTTGGGTGAGTCTTTAATTGGCTAACCCTGAGATACTGTAGACATGAGTGTTCAAACCCCAACCTCCTTCCAAGCAAACCTCATCGACACGATCAGCCTGTTCCGCAAGAAGTATCCGTCCTTCGAAGAGGCTTACTCCACATACATTGGACAATATGGTGAATCCTCGGTTCGGGTTCATGATCCGATAAAGATCAGCGATACAATTGATCCGGTTGTTATAGTCCTCGGCAGAACCACTCCACTCTTCTATCGTGACTCGCGCCGAACCCTCAGCGGTAGCCTAGGCTCGGTGGAGATCGAGAATAAAGGGACATACATTCTTGGACGGAGACCATCGGAGGATTCCAAACTGGTGCTATGGTCGCAGAAGGCCGAAGTTGAGATCGAACTCTATGATAGCCGTGTGAGAATAGTTCCTTCTCGAATTCATGCGGCAATATTCGCTTCGGGGAACGACGTGTTGTTTACTGATTTAGGTAGCGGGTCTGGATCTATTCTAGCGGGAGAGACGTCGAAACCAGAACCCTTCATTACGCTCTACGCTCCCCCAAGCGTCGGTGTCCATAGGATTCCAACCGTGCAGAAGTACGCCAAACCCCGACCCAAGCAGTAATCGGATATTGCATTCGGATTCTGACGGTTAACCCTAAATCAGAGGTTCTCCCGACAGCTGTTGAAGGTACCGGGGGAGCTGGGTTGTCCCGGCTGAGAGGACGGTACTAGCCGTCGACCCCTGAACCTGATCCGGGTAATACCGGCGTAGGGAGATAGCAAAGATGGGAACTCAGAACCGTACCAAGTTCAACTCGGCAATCAAACCCGAAAGAAGCCTCCGTGCCCTTCAAAATTTACGTGGAGGTGAATTTGAAGGGTGAAGATCAATACTCGAATTCTAACCGAAATAATCGCAATGGTCGCACTTGCAGGTGTCTTAGAGTTCGTATCCGGCTTTTTGCCATTTCAGATGCCAGAAGGAGGACGAGTCACTCTCGCGGCCATGGTTCCAATATTCTTCGTCGCCATAAGACGAGGGCCAACAGTCGGCATCATAGCAGGAGTTGCTTTTGGGCTAGTGGTGCTTGTTGAGGAACCGTTCGTCTATAACCCAATCCAATTCCTTCTTGACTACCCACTGGCGTTCGGTGCGCTCGGATTGGCAGGTTTCTTCCGCAAGGAACCGTGGCTTCCATTGGTTGGTGTTGCAGTGGGAATTGGAGGACGGTTCATTTGCCATTTCATCTCAGGCCTCGTATTCTTCGCCTCCTACGCCCCTGCAGGAATGGACCCAGCAGTCTACTCGGCACTCTACAATGCGTGGTACCTTATACCAGAACTGATCATTAGCGAAATCGTGATGTTTGTACTAATTCAACGAAAAATCACACAGCTATACCTTTAGGAATGCCAAAGTCACCAACCATATCTCCTCTCTTTTCTTCAACATGCTGAATACTGAAATCTCAGGGAGGCATAAACGACTACACAACCTCATCTAGTGGAAAACATTTGACTCTTCGATGATTAGTTTCGAATATTCAAAGGGAAAATTCTGCAATGATACGCTCTTGCAATAACGACGATTTTGAAACGATCTACGAGATAGTAAACGAAGCAGCTGGTGCATACAAAGGTGTCATTCCGCAAGATCGCTGGAAAGACCCCTATATGCCTAGAGTGGAACTCAGGCGCGAAATCGATGAGGGCGTTATTTTTTGGGGGTTCGAAGAGGATGATCGGCTTGTTGGGGTTATGGGAATTCAGAACGTCAAAGATGTCAACCTGATCAGACACGCATACGTTCGTTCCTCAAGGCAAAATCTAGGAATAGGGAGCAAACTGCTCTTGCACCTTCTCGGTCGGAGCGAGCTTACGACTTTAGTTGGAACTTGGGCGGACGCGGAGTGGGCGATTCGATTCTATGAGCGTCACGGTTTCAAACTAGTCGACCAGGCGACGAAGGATAGGTTGCTGAAAGAGTACTGGTCTATTCCCGATTGGCAGGTGGAGACTTCAGTTGTCCTAGCAGACGCGAAATGGTTTAGACTGTATGGACGGTTAGAGTAAGTTGTGACATTATTTCGGGTTACTGTTGATCTGCTCTAGTCCGCGTTGCAGTCTATTCATTCCTTCCCGTATCTCAGGCATCGCGATTGAGTATGACAGTCTTAGGTGACCTGAGCCGGCCTGGCCAAATCCTGATCCTGGCACGGTAGCCACGGAGTACTGCTGAAGCAAAGTCTGAGCAAGCGCCTCGTCGTCTTTGTTAAAACGGCTTACATTTGGGAAAGCGTAGAAGGCGCCTCTGGGTGTCACATAGGAGATGCCTTCGATCCTGTTCAGCATCTCGAGAACAACGGCTCTCCGCCTGGCGTACTCCTCCACCATCTCCCTCACACATCGCTGTGGACCGGTAATCGCTGCGAGAGCTGCCTTCTGAGATATCGTTGAGGCACAGAGAACAGTGTAATAGTGTAGTTTGCTCATTTGATCGATGAACTTCCTATCCCCCGCCACATACCCCACACGCCACCCAGTCATCGCGTAACTCTTCGAGAATCCGTTCGCAGTAATGACGCGCTCGCGCATTCCGGGGAGGCTGCCGATGCTTGAGTGTTCCGTTCCTTCATAGATTAATTTCTCATAAATCTCATCGGCGAAAACTAAGAGGTCGTGTCTCTCGGCAACAGCAGCCACTCCCTCTAGATCGCGTTTCGAAAACACGTGTCCAGTAGGGTTGATTGGCGAACTTAGCCAAAGCATTTTGGTTCTCGGAGTAACGAATCTCTCAAGATACTCCGCCTGGATTCGATACGAGTTGCTTGCGCTAAGAGGGACCGGAATTGGTTTGGCGCCGGCGAGCAATGTTTCTTCATAATAAGCCGGATAGTAAGGATCGAGGACAAGGGCTTCATCACCTTCACCCAGAAACGCTAAAGCGGTGAGGAACATTGACTCCTGAGTTCCTGAAACAACAAGAACCTCTTCGGAACCACCAACCGGGATCCTGTTCTCTCTCTCCAATTTCCGGGCTATTGCCTCTCTCAGTTCAGGTAGGCCTGGTGTTGGTCCATAATGCGTTTCGCCGCGCAACATCGCTTCGTTGGCTGCTGTCACGATGTGTGACGGCGTCGGAACGTCAGGTTCTCCATGTTCGAAATGGACGGCACCTGTCGATTTCGCAGCTAGCTCGATGAAACGCCTTATCGCGGACTCCCGTACGTGATGAAGGCGATCCGAGACTAAGTCTCTCATACGCTGCACTTCACTTCGAACACGCGGAACGAGGCCATGGTTCAGGTGCGATTAACCGTTGCGGCGAGGTTTCAAATAGCAAAACTTGGGGTTGAGAAGCGGGCGTTTTATGAGGGTACTAGATTATCGGTCGAGTCTAGACAGTGTGGTCCTCAATTGAGAATCGTAGTGGTTGATCACGTATTCTTAGACTCAAAACATGTAAGCAGACTGAAATCGCTGGGCGAGGTGGAGATATTCAGTAACCCACCGGATTCGGAGGTGGAACTGAAACGACGAATCCGAGACGCCGAGATCGTCATAGTCGGATGGAGCCACCTTACAGAGGAGATCATTAATTCTGCGCCGAAACTTCGAATGATAGCTATCTGGGCTACCACATGCCACTATGCCGACATGAATGCCGCGAGAAAGAGAGGAATTGTAGTAACACACGTACCAGGCTATGCCACTGAAGCCGTCGCCGAGCATACCTTCGCATTACTACTCGCGTCAATCAGACGTATTGTTCCAGCGGACAAGCATGTGAGGGAGGGAAAATTCGATTGGAGACCTTTTGGTGGAAGCGAACTCGCCGGAAAGACTCTGGGTCTCATCGGTACGGGGGCGATTGGTTTCCGAGTTGGGGAGATCGCTAAGGCATTCAAGATGCGTTTGCTCGGTTATGACATAATCCACAACATGAATAGGGCCGAGGAGATGGGACTGAAATTTGTTGATCTTCACACATTACTACAAGAAAGCGATGTCGTAAGCGTACACCTTACTCTGACGAAAGAGACGGCGGGGTTGATTGGCAAGCGGGAAATCGAAATGATGAAGAGGGGTGCCGTGTTAGTGAATACTGCTCAGGGCAAAGTAGTCAATGAATCCGGCCTAGTCATGGCTTTGGAGTCTGGGCATTTGGCTTACGCAGGCCTAGATGTCTTCGCTGAAGAACCAATAGGAACAGGGAACACATTGCTGAAGTTGCAGAACACGGTACTTTCCCCACACATAGGATTTCAAACGGCCGAGGCAGTGAGTCGATGCACAGACTTCTGCATCGACAATGTCGAAAAATTCATAGACGGACATCCAGAGAATCTCTGCCCCTAGTCAGACATCGGCTCAAAATTGTAAGAGGCTTCGTAATCCGCCAGCATGGCTTCATCAACCGAGAAGTCGGCTCCCGAGTTCGAACAATTATATTCCGTAAATAGAGACGCGCTAAATATGATGTAACCGCAACCTAACCGTTTGGGCAATTCAATTGTCCGAACAAAAATCTCGCAGAGGCTTCCTAAAGACCGTCGGTGTAGGTGTAGGTGGTTTAGTGGTTGGCGCTGCCGTAGGTACTGGCGTCGCGTCGGCTATGAATCCGCCTCCGCCAAAAGCAAGATGGGGCGACCTTCCGCCTTCTGGATCAAGTATCATACACGGCATGGACGCAGCAAACCCGCCATTCACGCAGATCGACCCGTCAGGGAATGCGGTTGGCTTTGATGTCGACGTTGTCAATCTAATAGGGCAGAAGTACGGCTGGACGATCGTACACAAACCATGGGATTGGTCTGCGATAATTACCGCAGTACAATCCGGGGATCTAGACTTCGTTGCATCAGGGATGACGATAACCGCATCGAGATCCCAAGTGGTCTGGTTTACCGTACCCTACTACAGTTACATCCACCAATTGCTCGCTCTCGCAGCGACAACCGGATCGATGACGGATATCCTGAACTCCGGAAAACTCGTGGCCTGTCAGACGGGCGCAACATCAGACGAGTGGGCTCAAAAGCTCCTAGCCAAGGGATACAACTTCCAAAAACTCGG
>Ga0335081_10007191_pt1 | contig 17782 bp, 13 predicted proteins | sample Lox_Sample_35_FD_206713 | JGI IMG/M metagenome (GOLD analysis project Ga0335081, IMG submission 206713) | Soil microbial communities from Loxahatchee National Wildlife Refuge, Florida, United States - Lox_Sample_3.5 | ecosystem: Environmental > Terrestrial > Soil > Wetlands | place: USA... | reverse complement strand
CCACCTTGAGTGACAGCTCGTCGCTGCGTTACCTGGTGAACGGCTGGCGGATTTCCGGAATCTTCACGGCGGCATCGTCAATGCCGCAAACGCCGCTGCTGCTGGTGGTCGGGCAGCAGTTTACCGGCGTTTCGATGCTCTATACCAACTCCTTCAACGGCTCCGGCGGGTGGTCGCGCGCGCCGTTCGTGGGCGTCAACAGCCTCTCCATGGGCTCCGAATACAACCTGGATGCGAGGGTCTCGCGAACGGTGGACGTGGGCGACCGGGTGAAGATCACGGCCCTGATCGAGGCATTCAACGCTTTGAACAAGCAGTACAACACGGGCATCGAAAACCTCGCGTACACTGCCACCAGCGGCGTGATCCGGCCGGTGCCCGGCGGCGGACTCCCGAACGCGGCCTTCGGTTTTCCGTACGGAACGAATGCGCGCAGCGCGCAGATTGCGCTCCGCGTGGTGTTCTAGATGTTGACCGGCTCCGATCGCCGGCAACTGGACGAGGAAGGCTACCTTGTTCTTCCCGGGCTGATGAGTCCCGAACTGCTGGAGCGCGTGACAAGCCGTATCGAAGAATTGTTCGCGGAAGAGGGCTCCCGGTCCGGCTCCGAGTTTAAACAGGAGCCGGGGGCGCGCCGCCTCGCCAATCTGGTCAACAAGGGGCGCATCTTCGAAGAGATCATCCTCACCCCCGCCGTGCAGGAGGCCATGCGGCACGTGCTTGGACCAAAATTCAAATTGAGCAGCCTCAACGTGCGTTCCACCAACCCCCACAGCGATTCCGACCAGCCGCTGCACGCCGACAGCGGCGCGCTCGCCGACGGCGAGGGATACTGGGTGGCGAATTCCGTCTGGATGCTCGACGATTTCACGCCGGAAAACGGCGCTACCCGCATCGTCCCGGGATCGCATCGCTGGGGCCAGGTGCCTCCGCCCGGGATGTACCAGGTCCATCCGCAACAGCAGCTCGTCACCGGAAAGGCCGGCACCGTGGTGGTGATGAACGCGCACATGTGGCACGGCGGGACGGCCAACCGCACTGCTGCTCCCCGGCGCGCGATGCACGTTTACTACACCCGTTGGGACAAGCCGCAGCAGCAGTACCAGAAGCGTTTGCTGAGCGCCGACGTGCAGGCCAGGCTGGCGCCGGACGCGCGGCGGATTCTGGCGCTCGACGATCCGTTGAACGACGAGTTGAGCGCCACCGGAAGCGGCGTCAGCGGATTCATGAAGTAACCGCGGCGTTCGTCAGCGCATCGATCTGGCGACCCGCTCGACTTCCGTCATCAGCCGCAAGGTGTTTTCGCCATAGATCTTGTGGATCTCGGCGGCGGTGTAACCCTCTTCCAGCAGCGCGCGCGTGAGATTCGGCCACTTGTCCACGCTGTCGAGTCCTTCGGGCGCGCAGCCGATGCCATCGAAATCGCTGCCCAGGCCGACGGCGTCCACGCCCGCAAGCTCCACCACATGGTCGATATGCTTCACCACGTCGGCCAGGGTGGCGCGCCGGTCGCTGCCGCCCACGGCGGTGCGTGCTTCCTGCATGGCCCGGTTCATGCCGGCGGGGTCGTTGGCGTACTTGAGGGCCAGTTGGTCGCGCAGGGCGCGGCGCTTGCCGGCTGTGGCTTCGTTGGCCTTGGCCACGTCGGGGTTCAGGAAATCGCACGAGAAGTTGATCTGCACCACCCCGCCCTTCTTCGCCAGCGCCTGGATCATCTCGTCCGTCATATTGCGAGGCACGGGTGAGATGGCGCGGCAGGAGGAGTGCGAGGCGAAGATCGGCGCTTTGCTGGTGGCCAGGGCGTCCCAGAAGGTCTTGTCGGCCACGTGCGAGATGTCCACGATCATGCCCAGGCGATTCATCTCCAGCACCACTTCCTTGCCGAAGGGCGAAAGCCCGTTGTTGGGCTGGTTGGGGTCGCCCGAGGAGTCCGCCCAGTGGTTGCTGTTGCTGTGCGTGAGGGTCATGTAGCGGACTCCCAGGTCGTAGAAATCCCGCAGCAGCCGCAGGCTGTCCTCGATGGCGTGGCCGCCCTCGATGCCCAGGAGCGCGGCGATCTTGTGCTGCTCGTGGGCGCGGCGGATGTCGGCTGCGGTGGTGGCGAATAGGAATTCGCCAGGGTATCGCTCGACGATGTCGTGGCGCACGGTGTCGATCATCTGCAGCGCCCGGTTGGCCGAATGATTGCCGTCCACGTAAGTCGCCGAGACATAGACGGCGAAGAACTGGGCGCCCATGCCGCCCTTCTTCATGCGCGCGACATCGGTCATGTGGTCGGTGTTCGGCTTGCCGATATCGAGTCCCGCGACGGTGGCGCTGGTGACATCGTTGTGGGTGTCGATGAGGATCGCGGACTGGTGCACGCGCATCACCTCCGCATCGGTGACGCCGGTACGTTTCTGGCGGCCGGGGGCTTGGGCAAACAGCGAGGCGGCCAGCGCGGAAAGGACGGCGACGCGGGCGAGTAGGGTCATGCACTACCTTGTAGCACGGTTCGGACTGCAGTTTGGGACAACTTGTCCCAAAACGTGTTGGCAGCTGGTTTGTTTTCAGTCAGGCGTTGGGACAGGTCGTCCCAGAACATCGTGGCTGCGCCACCTCGCTACCGGTAGGTCTTGTCGTCCACCTTACTCAGATCCACGCTGTCGTCCAGCACTCCTATCGTCACGATGGCGAAGGTGAAAACGCTCGTGCCGGGTTCCAGGTGGCCGCCAAATGCTTTCTCGGGATTGGCCAGGGTGATGTGGGCATGGACCTTGCCGTTGATCACGTAGCCGTTCATGCCGATCAGGTCGGCGGGCGCCGTCGGGTCTTTGACGAACATGTTCTTCGAAGGGAACGTCCGGTTGCTGACCTGGTGCACCTGGTAACCGCGCACGCTTCCCGCCGCCGAGAGGATCACGGCATTCCGGATCTTCTCCTGCTTCACCATCTTCTCGATGCCCGCCAGCAGGTCCACATCGTATTTGAAGCGCAGAATGACCACCCGTTCGAAGTGCCCGCTGAGGGCGTACACATCGGGCACCTGGTCACTGTTCGGCTTGGCGTCTTCGGCGGGAGTCGGCGCCGCGTTCACGATCTCCCTGCGTGTCTGCTGGGCGCACACCGCGGCGGCCAGCGCGAAAAGCAGAATCGCCTCTCTCATGTGTTTCACCTCAACGGGAAGTCCACGAACTTCCCTACGCAAGAGTTCTTCGGCGCCGCTCCGGGCGTTCCGGAGAAGCTGACATCATCTCCCTGGATCGTGAGATTGAACGGACCCGGGCCCGTCTTGACTTCCGTATGCCTGGCCGCGACCTTGATTTTGGCCGGCTCGTCGAAGACCACGTTATCGAATTGAATTCCCGAGCGATGGGCCGCGTCCACACCTTCGAGCGTGACCTTGCCGCCGCCCGCGACGGACACGTTGCGCACCGTGATGTCGCGGAACTCCGGCGCCTTGTGGTCCGCCGGGCTCACGTGCGCCGTGTAACTGGTGTCCAGGATCACCGGGTTTGCGGTATCGCGCATGCAGACGTCCTCGAAGACCACGTCGCGCACCAGCCCCCCGCGCGTGATGTTGGACTTGATGCGCAGGCCGTTGTCCGCGCCTTCGATGGAGAGGTCGGAGACCCGGATCGCGCTTGCGCCGCCATCGGTGTTGCTGCCGATCGACATGCCGTGGCCCGAATAGAAATGATTGTGCACGATGCTCATGTGGGTGGTGGGCTTCCCCGGGGGCGCCTTGATCGCGACGTGGTCGTCTCCGGTATGGATGTAGCAGTGCGTGATGGTGACGTTGGTCGAGTTGCCGGGGTCGATGCCGTCCGTGTTGCGCGCGCGTTCGGGCGCCCAGATCTTGACGCCCCAGGCCGTGAACCCGTTGCCGCCGCTGTAGCCCACATGGAAATTGGGCGAGTTCATCAGGGTGATGCGGTAGAGAGTGAAGTTGTCCGAGCGGTTCAGGACGATCAGCCGGGGATTGTTCTGATTGCCGCCCTTGCGCGCCTGGTCGGCCAGGTTCCACCACGAGAAACTCTGCCCGAGAAGGTTCTCACCGCCGCGCCCGTCGATCACTCCCTCGCCCATGACGCCCGAGTCCGCGACGTCATCGCCGTTGATGAGCGCCTTGCAGCCGTGGCCGTCCCCGGTGATGGTGCCGCAGACTCCGGGCGTGCGATCGTAGTCGCGCGGATTGCGGGAGGCGTACAGGTAGGCGCCCCGATCCACCACCAGCACCACTCCTTTCCGAAGCGTGAGAGGCGCGGAGAGGAAGGCATCGGTCCGCTCGGACGCGCGTTGGAGAACGACCGAGTGGCCGGGCGGGCAGGAGTCGAGGGCCGCCTGAATGCGGGAGGTATCGAGCTTGCCTTCATCCGCGGGATCGATCGACGAGGCGGCGCGTCCGATCTTCGCCTTCACAGCGGCGCATGCCGGCGGGATCGAAGGCTCGGTGACGGTCCGGGTATCCTGCCCCGGCATGACCGCAGGCAGGAAGAGGAACGGCACAGCCACGGCAAGAGCGGTTCTCATACGGGACAAGCCATGGTAACATCCACGGCTGTATGGCAGAAGCCGGTCCGGGCCCGCTTTACGCGATGGGAAGTTCCGATGCGGAGCATGAGCGGCTGATCCGGCAGGCGGCGCGTTTGGCGCCTTACACCGAACGTTTCCTGCGTCAGGCGGGAATCGGTCCCGGGCAACGCATATTGGACCTCGGTTCGGGCGTGGGAGACGTCGCCATGCTGGCTGCGCGGCTGGCAGGTCCGTCGGGGCAGGTAGTGGGGGTCGAGCGCGATGCAGGCGCGATCGAGCGGGCGAGAGGGCGCGCGCAGTCGGCCGGGTTGCGCAACGTCCGCTTCCTCCAGTCGGACGTTGCCCGGTTCTCGTGCGGCGAACGGTTCGACGCCGCGATCGGCCGCTTCATCCTGATGTATCTGGCCGAACCCGGCGACACCCTGCGCGCCATCGTCGAGTGCGTGCGGCCCGGCGGAATCGTGGCGTTCCAGGAGCCGTCCTACGCACCCTTTGTTCGCCTCTCCAGAAGCGTGGCGCTTTGGCACGACGGCGTCTCGCTGGTCGAGGAGGCGCTGCGGCGGGCTGGTGCGAACACGGAGATGGGACCGGCGCTCTACGGTTTATTCCAGGAGGCCGGGCTGCCGGCGCCATTCATGAGCCTGGAATTGCCTTTGGGGGCCGATCGGGACTTCATCGCCTGGGTGGGCGACACGCTGCTGAGCCTGGAGCCGAGAATCCGCGAGTTGGGCCTTTCCCTCGAGAGTCTGGGGGAGTTGGGCACGCTGACGGAAAGGCTTCACGCGGCGATTTCGCAGGCCAATACGGTGGTCACCTGGCAGGGAATCGTGAGCGCCTGGTCGCGCAAGCGATAAGGCGAGGGGCGGACCCGTGAAGGTCCGCCTGCAAACCTGTCCCGCGGAGCTTAGTGTGAAGACGCCGTGTAAGTATAGTCGACGTAATTCCAGCCGACTGTCACATCAATGACAGCGCCCTGGAACAGGGACCATAGCCTCACATACACGGGTTGACCGTTGGTAGGTATATTCGAGACAGTGGTGCTGAGTCCCTGGCCCTGGTTTTGATCATAGATATCGGACCCGCCCGGCGTAGTGCCCACCCACAGGAAATACTGGCTGACGTTGCATCCCGCATTCCACGTGAACGTGACCGTGGAGCCCGTAAGCGTGGAGTTGGGCGTGGGACTCTGCATGGTAGCGGCGATGCCCACAGTGCTGCACGCGGTGATGTTAGCAGCCGTGTAGGTGTAGTCATTGTTCGTCGGGCTGCCGTTAATCACCGAAGTCAGCCGCACATACACCGTGATGCCGTTGGTCGGAAGGTTGGTGACGGCGGCGGCCAGGACTACGCCTGGCGTGGATTGGAAAATGTCGCTCGCGCCTACCGATGTACCGACCGACAGCGTGTAGGAGGTGACACAGGAGCCGGCATTCCACGTAAACACGACCGACGCGCCCGGAAACGTCGAACCGGGGGTCGGAGTGGCGATCGTAGCGGCCGCCGGTGTTGTGCAACCTCCCTGGCCGCCGCTCGACGAGGTGTAGGTGTAGTCGATATATTGCCAGGTGTTGCTGACATCCGTCACGGAAGTGCCTAACTGCGACCAGAGCCGGACATAGATCGTGATTCCGCTGGTCGGGAGGTTTGTCACGGTGACCGTCTGGTTCGTCCCCTGGGACTGGCCATAGAGATCGTTCCCGCCCGGCGCGGTGCCCACATACAAGTAGTATTGGACGGCACTGCAGCCCTTGGTCCAGGCGAATGCCACCGTCGGGCCGGGCAGAGTCGAACCAGGCGTGGGGCTGATCATGTTGGCAGGCGAGGGGCTGCCGCACCCGCCGTTGACGCTGAAGGCCGTGTAGGTGTAGTCGATGCTCTGGACCACGCTGTTGATTACCGACGAAAGGCGTACATAGATAGTCTGCCCGGCGGTGGGGAGGTTACTGACAGTGGCTGTGGTTGCCGTGCCGGAACTGGTGAAGATCTCGGCTCCGCCCACCTCGTTGCCCACCGAGATCGTATAAGAAGTGACACAAGTTCCTGCGCTCCAGGTGAAAACCGCACTCGATCCGGTAAGTGTCGACGAGGGAGTCGGGCTGATCATCATCGCGGGAGTCGGGCTCGAGCAGGCGCCGGCGCCGGCGGCCGTGTAGGTGTAGTCGATGAAGTGATACACCGAGTTGATCTGAGACCAGAGACGAACGTAAACGGGCAGGCCGTTGGTAGGCAGATTGGTGACGGTGACTGACAGACTGGTCATCTGGTCTTTCCCGTAGATATCGTTCCCGCCCGCGACGGTGCCCACATACAGGTAGTAGTCAGTCACACCGCAGCCGGCCGACCAGGTGAAGGTCACCGAACTGCCGGACAAGGTTGATGCGGGGGTAGGCGAGAGTATCGTGGCGGCAGCCGCCGCTCCGCAGCTACCGTTGCTGTTGAACGCGGTGTACTGGTAATCGATGGATTGCGGAGAGCCGTTAATGGTGGATGTGAGCCGCACGTAGAGGGTCCGCCCGTCGGCCGGAAGATTGGTGGCTGTCTGGGTCAGGGCAGCCCCGGTGACCGGCCCGTATATATCGGACGCGCCGACGGAGTTGCCGATCTGCAGAGTGTAGGCGGTAACACACGCTCCAGCGGTCCAGCTGAATGTCTGAGTCGCGCCGGCCAAGGTGGCGCCATTGGCCGGACTGATGATGCCCGCGGGGGCCGGGGTGCCGCATCCCCCACCGCTTCCCGCAGCCGTATAAGTGTAGTCGATATAATGCCAGAGGCCGCTGTAAAACGACCACAGCCGTACATACAGCGTTCGCCCATCGGTAGGCAGGTTCGTTACATTTGCGGTCAGGCTGGCTCCGAGATTCTGTCCAAAAATGTCATTCCCGCCTATGGCGCTCCCTACATACAGATAATACGCGGCCACACCGCAACCGGCGCTCCACGTGAACACCTGGCTCGATCCGGTCAGAGTCGCGCCCGGTGATGGGCTGGTGACCGCCCCGCCAACCGGCTGGCTGCAGCCGCCACTCGAGTTGAATGCCGTGAAGGTGTAATCGACAGACTGCGAAGTGGAATTGTTGAAGTTGGAGGTGAGCCGGACATAGACCGTCGATCCGTCAGTCGGCAGCGTGCTTACCGCCAGCGATACGATACTGAGCTGTGTTGGGCCAAAATAATCGGCGCCCCCCACGGCCTTGCCCACCGACAAGGTGTACGACGTGATGCACGAGCCGCCGCCCCATTGAAATGTGACGGAGGAGCCAGGCAATACCGAGCCGGGGTTCGGCGAGCTCAACTGCGCGGCGGTCGGCGTGGTGCAGGTGCTGTTCGAGTTAAAAGCCGTGTAGGTATAATCGATGTAGTTCCAGCCGGCAACGTCGGAGACTGCGTTGGTGACCAGGGACCACAATCGCACGTACAGAGTCCGCCCATCGTTCGGCAGGCCGGTCACGGTATCGGTCAGGCCGGTTTCACTCGACGAGAACAGGTCGAATCCTCCCTTCGAGTTTCCTACGTAGAGCCAATACTGCCCGATGCCCGTGCCCGCCGTCCAGGTAAAGGTCACGGTGGTGGCGCTGAACGTGGAGCCGGGAGCCGGCGTTGACATCTGGGCAAGTTGTCCTTGCGCCTGTGCCTGCCCCGCGAGAAGCAGTGATAGAGCCCCGATTACAAGGGCCGTCGGACTGAATCGTGCACCTAGGGATTTAGACATACTGACTCCTCCTGACTGGGCTTTCCCTTTTTCAGAGACCGATAACGCCAACTGCCGGCAAACGACCACGGAACGCGCTGAGCGGCACTGCCGCCCCTTGCCACAGAAACGAATGAATCCTCGTGAGACAGCATGAAGGATCCTCATCGTTGTTGGAATCCTCTACTGCTGGAGACGCGACTCCCCGATAATTGTACGACGATTCCAGATTAGAAAAAAGATCAATGGATCGTAATCCGGAATTATCCAGTCTACGCGGCATTAATCGGTTTATCGCGCAGAGTATTGAAACCGAATTAATCGCGGATGGCTTTGAAAGGGCAGATTGCAGGGGGTCCTTTCGTTTCTATAGGGCAACCCAAACCGACTTGACGTTGGTATACTGTTCCAGCGCGTAGGACCCCAGGTCCCTTCCGAAGCCGCTCTGCTTATAACCACCGAACGGAGAGCCGGAATCGAAGCTGTTATATGTATTGATCCACACGGATCCGGCCCTGATTTCGGCGGCCATGCGGTGGGCCAGCCTCACATCGCGGGTCCAGACAGCCGCGGCAAGCCCGTAGACGGTTCCGTTGGCAATCCGCACGGCATCCTCGGCATCCCGGAAGCGGATGGCGCCCACCACCGGGCCGAAAATCTCTTCGCGCGCGATGCGCATCTCGGGTGTCACCCCGCGGAAGACCGTGGGCTTGACGAAGAAGCCTTTGGCTCGATCGCCTTCCACGTCGCGCTCGCCCCCGGTGAGCAACTCCGCGCCTTCGCGTTTGCCGCTTTCGATGTAATCGAGGATGCGGTCCATCTGGCGGGCGGAAATCTGCGAACCCATCTGGGTGGCCGGATCGAGCGGATTGCCCAGCCGCAACTTCTTCGCCCGCGCGGCCAGATCGTCCAGAAAACGGTCGTGGACGTCCTGGTGAACGAGCAGCCGCGAGGCGGCGCTGCAGACTTCGCCTTTGCCGCCGAAGATCCCCCAGAGCGAGGCCTTGACAGCCTGATCCAGATCCGCGTCCGGAAAGACGATGTTCGGCGACTTGCCTCCCAGCTCGAGGCTCAATCGCTTCAAATTGGAGACGGAAGACGCCTGCAGCAGCTTGCGCGCCGTGGGGATGCTTCCAGTGAAGCTGATTTTATCGACATCCTCGTGCAGCGCCAGCGACTCGCCGGTAGTCCCTCCATAGCCCGTCACCACGTTGAGAACTCCTTCGGGCAGTCCGGCCTCCACCGCGATCTCCGCCAGCCGCAGCGCGTTGAGCGGTGTCAGCTCGGAAGGCTTCAGGACCACCGAGCATCCGCAGGCAAGCGCCGGCGCGATTTTCCAGGCGGCGATCTGCAGCGGGAAGTTCCAGGGCACGATCGCTCCCACCACGCCCACCGGCTCGCGCAGCGTGTAGTTGAAAAACGGGCCGTCCACCGGGATGGTCTCGCCATAAATCTTGCGGGTCCATCCGGCGTAGTAGCGGAAGCAGTCGGCCGCGGGCATCACATCGCCGCCGGCGGATTCCCGAAGCGTCTTGCCGTTTTCCTGGGTGATGAGCGCCGCAAGCTCGTCGCGATGCTTCACCAGCAGGTCGGCGATGTTCCACAAGATGCGCTCGCGTTTCGACGGGTCCATCCCGCGCCAGGTTTTCTTCTCGAAGCTGGCGCGCGCCGCGGCGACCGCGCGGTCCACATCGCTGGCATCGGCATCCGGGACGGCGGTGACATGCTCGCCCGTGGCGGGATTGCAGACATCCAGGTAGCGCGTGCAGGCGGATCCTTCCCAACGTCCGTTGATGAAGAGCTGGTTATGCGGCATGCACCCAGTGTAGCGGGGTTAGACGGCGGGGCAGGCGGGTTGGCCCGCTGTCAATGCATCCCGCGCAGTTGGATGCCGAGGTACGCCAGCGAGAGGCCGATGATCATGACCACGGACACCCAGGACGCGAGGTTGAGCCACCGGGGATTGATCCACTCGCCCATCAGGTCGCGCTTGTTGATCAGCAGGATCATGAAAATCAGCACCAGCGGAAGCAGCATGCCGTTCAAGACCTGCGAAAACAGAATCATCTGCACCAGCGGAAACTTGGGAATCAGGACCAGCCCGGCGCCGACCACAATCAGCAGCGTGTACAGGAAGTAGAAGATCGGCGCCTCGCGCAGCCTCTTGTTGACGCCCGATTCGAAGCCCAGGCCCTCGCACACCGAGTAGGCCGTGGAGAGCGGCAGGATGCACGCCGAGAAGATCGCCGCGTTGAACAGACCCGCGCTGAACAGAAAGAATGCGTACTTTCCGAAAGGCTTCAGCGCCGAGGCCGCCTCCGAGGCCTCCTGAATGTCTTTCGGCGCGACACTCCAGATCGCGCCCGCGCAGGCCACGATGATAAAGAAGGCCACTACATCGGTGACGATGCAGCCCACGATCACTTCGATTCGCGACGCCGCGTAATCTTTGACGGAGACGCCCTTTTCCACCACCGCGGATTGCAGATAGAACTGCATCCACGGCGCGATCGTGGTGCCCACCATGCCGATCAGCATATAGATATACCCCGGGTCGAGCATGAGCTGCGGCTCGACGCTGCGGATGGCCGCCTGTTTCCAATCGGGCTTCACCAGGAATCCGGAGATGATGTAGCTGAAATACAGGACGCACGCGAAGAGGAAGATCTTCTCGACACTCTGATAGTTTCCGCGCACCACCAGAAACCACACGGCAATCGCCGAGAGCGGCACCGTCAGGTACTTGCTGATGCCGAAAAGGCCCAGGGAGCTGGCTACCCCGGCGAATTCCGACATGACATTCGCCAGGTTCACCAAGACCAGCAGCGCCATCATCACAAACGTGATGCGCAGACCGAACTCTTCGCGGATCAGGTCCGAGAGGCCTTTCCCGGTGACCGCTCCCATGCGGGAACACATCTCCTGCACGATGATCAGCAGCAGGGTGATGGGCACGAGCGTCCAGAGCGGCAGGTAGCCAAACCGGGCGCCCGCCGCGGAATAGGTGTAGATGCCGCCCGGATCGTTGTCCACATTGGCGGTGATGAATCCCGGCCCCAGGACCGCCACAAACACCGCGACCTGGTAGCGGAAGCGGCCGAGGAAGTCGCGCATCCGCTACCTCTGCCTCAGGATGGAGATGACATCGTCGGCCGTGATCACGCCGGCCAGCTTGCCTTCTTCGTCCACTACCGGGAGCGTCAGGAGGTTGTATTTGTCGAACAACTCCGTCACGCGGTCCTGCTTTTCATCCACCGATACCTCGATCCGTGTCTCGCTGGCCAGATCCTTGAGTTTCGCGGCGCCTGACGCCACAAACAGGCGGGCCAGCGGGATCGAGGCCGAGAGGCGCTCCTCGGAATCCACCAGGAACAGCGTATTCAATCCATCCAGCAGGTCTTCATTTCCCCGCAGTGCGGCCAGCGCGTCCATTACCGACGCGTTCTCGTGCAGGGAGACGAATTCGGTGTTCATCATTCCGCCGGCGGTGTCCTCCTCGAACTCCAGCAACTCGCGTACCTCGGTCGTATCCGCCGAGTCCATTTCGTCCAGGATCTCCTCGGAAGTCTCCTCCTCGAGTTCCGAAAGGACGTCGGCAGCCTCGTCGGGGGACATCTCTTCCACGATGTCGGCCGCCTTCTCGGTCTCCAGGGATTCCAGGATGCTGGCTTGCATCTTGGGGTCCTCCACCTCGGACAGGGCTTCGGCCGCCGCTTCGCTGTCGATGGTTTCGAAGATCGCCTCGCGTTCGGCGGGCGGCAGTTCTTCCACGATGTCGGCCAGGTCGGCCGGATGCATCTCCTCCAGTTTCTGGTACGTGATATTCAACCGCAGGCGGCGCAGGGGGTCGGGCTCCAGCACATTGGCAAACTCCCAGCGGATGGAGTTGGGCGGGATGGGATCCTGCAAGCGGCGAATCCAGGTGGGCGGCATGGCGCCCTGAAACAAACGGCGGACGATGCTGCGGACCCCGATATCCACTTCGAGCAGCCTCAGCGTGTCCCGAATGCCGTCGGTCACGATTCCCATGGTGACGTCATTGACCCGCACCACCTTGCGGCCGGTGACATCGATGATCTGCTGGTCGAGGAGGTCGCGCGCGATCCGCAGCATGTATTCGTCGTCATGATACGGCGTGAGCTGCTCGTCGCTCAGGGAGATACCCTTGCCGAGAGTGATCGAACGGACCTGATCGTAGCGGACGGACAGCCAGGCCTCGCCGCCTCCGATCAGCAGCCTGTCGATGCGCGAGGAGTGGACCAGGGGAACGAGGGCGGCATCGCGAACCCGCCCCAGGCGCCGGCCTTTGAGGTCCAGCACCGGCATGGCCAGCAATTCTGTAAAAAACAGGAAGCGGTCCGCCATCGAAATGTCCCCGCGCCACGGAGTCCGAGCGCGAATCGGGACAATTTTCGAACTGGGTCCTGCGAGTGCGCTCTACACGAGTTATTGACGCCATTCCCAATATGGCGCATTGCGTCGTAAAGCCGCAACAAAAATTGTGGGCAGGCCTTTAGTTATGTTCCGGTCCGGTACTGCCCCGCCGTGCCTGCCACGCCGTGCCTTCTCTGGTGGCGGGACCAGAATCGACATTCCCCGAAATGGGGCCAGGCGTCGCCTACCCGAACCGTTCTCTAGATTCGCCAGAAGCTGACCAACAGATCTGATCCTCAGAATCTTGAAGCGAACAGGAGTTCAGCCCGTGCCGGCCCATGGCCCGGTCAGTTCTTTACCGCGGTAAACAGAGTCTGCGTGCCAGCGGAACCACCGAGTGTGAAGGTGAGCGGCGCGGTATCGTTGTCGGGAATGGTGGGCACCACTACGTTGAACTGGTAGAGGCCGACCAAGGTGGGAGCCAGCCCGTAGTACAATGGCGTGGCCGTCGGTGTCCCACCAATCGAGAACTGTATCGGCAATGTCAGGCTGTTGTTGAACTGGACGACTTGGCCCGCTGAGATGCTGGGATTCACCGGCCCGAAGCCGACTCCGTAAATGACGATGGTCTCCCCCGGCTTGGCCTGGCGGGAGGTCACACCAGCGACCGCATTGGGCGGAAGGACGAAGGTACCGTCTCCGAACTGAGCTACTACATATTGCTTCCCGCCGATCATGAAGTTGGCTGGCGCAAGCAATCCTGGCTGTGTGGCGTTCACAGTGATGTTGTACGGGTTGCTGTTCCCGGCTGCTGTGCTCACCACAATCGGCTGGGTGCCCGTGGGCACAGTCGACGGTACCTGAACATTCACCTGTCCGGGGCTAATGTAGTTGACGAACGCCGCCTGACCGCCTACGACAACCGATGTTCGATCTATCGTTGTGGGAGCAGTCGTTCCGCTGCCATCCCAGGAATTGGTGTCGGCTGCCAAATTCGTCCCATAAATCTCGATCCACGATCCGGGCGCGATCGAAGTAAAAGCTCCGAAAGCCGAAGCACTCACGATGCCGCCCGAGTTGATAGCCGGAGGGCCACTCCCGCCGGTGGGCGCCGGGGGCGTGAGCAGACGGATGGCGTTGTTCTGGTTGTCCGCCACGTAAACATTCCCGGAACTGTCCACCGCCACCCCCGTCGGAAACCGGAGTGTCGCGCTGGTGGCCGGCCCGCCATCGCCCGAATATCCCGACGCCGCTTTGCCCGCAATGGTGGTGATGATTCCGCTGGTAGACACCAAACGGATGCGGAAATTCAATTTGTCGGCGATGTAGAGGTTACCCGCTGCATCTACCGCCACGCCTGTTGGGCTGTTGAGTTGGGCGTTGATCGCCGGACCGCCGTCCCCGGAAAAGCCCGCGAATCCCGTACCCGCCACGGTGGTGATAATGCCGGTTCCGGCGGCAATGCGCCGGATCTTGTGATTGCCGGTATCCGCGATGTACAGGTTTCCGGCCTTGTCTACCGCCAGTCCCAGAGGATTGCTAAGGTGCGCGGTAGTCGCCGGGCCGTTGTCGCCGGAGGAGCCGACCACGCCGTTGCCGCCATAGGTGGTGAGCGCTCCGCTGGAGGAAACCTTGCGAATCCGGTTGTTGCCCGCTACCGAGCCGTTCGTGTTGGACGACTCGCTGATGTAGATATTGCCGGACGAATCCACGGCGATTCCGACCGGCAATGAGAACTGTCCATTCGTGGCCACCGGGTTATCCACGTACCCGGCGCCGGTTAAATTACTCCCCGCGATGGTGCTGATCGAACCGCCGCTCGCGACCTTTCGGATCACGTTATTATTCGTGTCCGCGATATACAAGTTGCCGCTACTGTCCACCGCGATGCCTTGCGGGTCGTAGATTTCGGCGCTGGTGGCCGCCCCGCCGTCCCCCGCGAAACCACCGGTGCCGTTTCCCGCGATGGTGTTGATGTTGCCTCCCGATACCTTGCGGATCCGTTGATTGCCGGTATCGTCAATATACAGATTTCCGGAACTGTCTACCGCCAACGCGAAGGGACTGCTCAATTGCGACTGGTTTGCGGGTCCTCCGTCGCCCGCGAATCCGGAGGCTCCCTGGCCCGCAGTTGCCGCGGCCCCGTTCCCGGCGATGGTCGTAATGGTATAACCCGTAGTCTGTGCGAATAAAAGTGCAGCCGCCGCCAGGCACGTCAGGATAGTGACAATCCGGCTGCCCCGGCGCACTCTGCTTGCGGTCGTCGAATGGTCGTTCACGGTGATTGGCCCCTAGCTTTCTTTTGCCCGGTTCCGCAACGTCCGGTTTTTTAGGCTGAGAGTACCATCCTAACGGGTTCTGGCCGGAACGTGGGGAACCAGGGTATCTGGCACTAAAAGGGCCAACGCAGGAAAACCACCCAGGCGGCGAGCAACGCGATCGCCGCCGCGGTGGCAACCCCCCGGAGCCGCCCGCGACGAAAACCTTCGAGAATCCCGGCGCCCAATCCCGCGATCAGGGGTACCAGGGCCGCGCGCTCGTGCGCCAGGGCCGGCGCATATCCGCCCAGGTACAAGGAGGTAAACCAGATAGCCGCACCGGCCGCGAGGATGGCCAGCGCCAGGGATGCGTACCGCAGCATGGTGCTTATGATACCGGGTGTGCGGTATCCGTACCAGGGCGGATTGCCGCCCGTACCGTGCGAAATCAGAGTTTTCCCCCGCATTTCAGGATGGGCAGAGCTCCAACCCCTTTTGTTTTAATTGCACAGTGTGTTTACCTCTTCACACCTCTGCCGGGGAATTTCCTATCAACCATTTGGTCCATATCGGCGTCTAATGTCCGAGACCAGACTATGCGATGTACTCTGCGGGAACTCGGTGCGGTCGTTTCGATGGTCCTACTGGCGTCTTGCGCGCGTGAGGTTACCTCGTCGGTACAGGCAGCCAGTTCGGGGTCGACTCCAGCCTCGGGACCGGCCCAGGTGAAGCGCGAGGTACGGCTCACCGGCCTTGTGGAAGCCGTTCACTCCTCGAAAGTGCTGGTACCTCAGATCTGGGGTCCGGGTGGCGCCTTGACCCTCACCAAGCTGATTCCCAACGGTTCGGAAGTCAAAGAGGGCGACATTGTGGCCCTGTTCGATAACACTACGCAGGCCGACACCTTGAGGGATACGCAAGCCAAGTACGACGACTTGAGCCACCAGGTGGAGCAGAAAGCCGCGCAGAATCGGGCCGATTTCGAAAAGCGCGCGTCCGACCTGGCGCAGGCCGAGGCCGACCTTGCCAAGGCCGAAATGGAGCTGCAGAAGGGGCCGGTTCTGGCGGAAATCGATCGTCTGAAAGACGAGGAAAAGGTCGATATTTCGCGCAAACACGTGGACAGCCTCAAGAAATCGAATGCTTTTCACGATAAGGCGGATGCCGCCGCGCTGCGCATTCTGGAATTGCAGCGCGACCGCCAGAAGGTGGCTCTGGAGCGCGCTCAAACCAACATGTCGAAGCTGGAGCTGAAGGCCAACCTCTCGGGCATGGTGGCCCATCAGAACCTGTACCGCAACAACTCCATGGGGCATGCGCAGGAAGGCGATCAGCTGTGGCGCGGGCAGCCCCTGGTGAGCATCTTCGACCCGACGGAAATGCAGGTACGCTGCGCGGTGGGCGAGCCCGATGGCGCCGCGCTGGCCGCCGGCACCAAGGCGACCGTCTACTTTGACGCCTACCCTGACCTGGTCTTGCCCGCGCATTTCGAATTTGCCAGCCCCGTGGCCTCGTCGGCCTTCGGCAGCCCGATCAAGTCGTTCACGGCAGTCTTCAAGCTCGACAAGTCCGATCCCCACCTGATGCCCGATCTCTCGGCGGCGCTGGTGCTGGAAGGACCGGGCGGCGACAAAGCAGAGGGCGGGAAATGAGCGCCCGCAGCCGGCGAATTCGTTTTTGGGCGATTTTCCTGCTGGTGCTCCTGGCGGTGGGCGGCGCATCGGCCGGCGTCTATCATCTCCGGCAGGTGCAGTCGGCCGTGATGCTGCCGGTGGCTCCGGCCCGGCAGGGCGATTTTCTGGTGATCATCCGCTGCCGTGGAGAGCTGAAGGCCGGCCGTTCCGTTCAGATTTACGCCCCCATGGTGCCCAACCTGCGAATCGCCTGGCTGACGGCGCCGGGGGAAAAGGTGGAGAAGGACGCCACCATCGTGAAGTTCGATTCCAGCAGCGCCGAACAGACCCTCCAGCAGAAGGACGCGCAGTTGAAACAGGCGCAGGCCACGCTCGATCAGGCCGTGGCACAAGCCAAGATCACCGCCGAACAGGACGTCAGCGATCTTGCCGATGCCAAGTACACCCTGGAGAAGGCACAGTTGGAGGTCTCCAAGCAGGAAATCGTCAGCCGCATCGCGGGAGAGGAAAGCAAGGTGGACCTGGGCGTGGCGGAGCAGAAGCTCAAGGTGCAGGAAGCCACCGTGGCGCTGCACGCCACCTCCGATAAATCCAAGATCGCTTCGCTGACGCGTCTCCGCGACCAGGCCGCGTCGGATGTAGATCTCACCAAAACGCGCATCTCCCAGATGGTCATCAAGGCGCGCATTCCGGGATACGTGGTGTTCTCGCCCAACTACTCGCAGGGGTGGATGAATGCCAAGCCGTTCAAGGTGGGGGACAACGTGTTCGCGGGCATGCAGCTAGCCGAGATGCCGGACCTCGAAACGCTGCAGATGGACGCCAAAGTGGAAGAGATCGACCGCGGCCGCATCGGAGTCGGCAACGAGACGCGGGTGCGGGTGGATGCCCTGCCGGAACTGACGATGCCGGCCAAGATCGGACAGATTTCGCTGCTCGCCGAGACCACCAACGAGTGGCCTCCCACGCGCAACTTCCGGGCGTACTCGCCGATTCCGCATCCCGATGCGCGTCTGCGCCCCGGCATGAACGGCGGCATGGACATAGTCATCAACCGCATTCCCAACGCCATCAGCATCCCCGCCAAGGCGCTGTTTACGCGGGACGGAAAGCCCATCGTCTACCTGGCCAACAACGGTCACTATCGCGCCGTCGAGGTGCAGGTGCAGGCGCGCAACCCCGATGAGCTGGCGGTCACGGGCGTTCCCGAGGGGTCGGTGGTGGCGCTGGTGGATGCCGGGAAGGACCAGAAGAAATGAAGATGCGGATCCTGATGCCGCTGGTGGTGCTGGCGGTGCTGGGCGGGATTGCCT